>Ga0070728_10004055_pt1 | contig 15540 bp, 11 predicted proteins | sample tdDd471_FD_66723 | JGI IMG/M metagenome (GOLD analysis project Ga0070728, IMG submission 66723) | Marine sediment microbial communities from the Atlantic coast under amendment with organic carbon and nitrate - tdDd47.1 | ecosystem: Environmental > Aquatic > Marine > Coastal > Sediment | place...
TAAAAGTAGGCATCAAAACTGATGATGTCAGCAGCCGAAGACAGGGCCGGACCCCAGTCACCATTGGCACAGATATGCACCCCTGCGAGACCTCCTGCCCCTTTTATGTCTGTGATTACCTCGGCAACAGCTGCAGAGACCATTTCTCTTGAAATACCGCCAAAGCCGCTGGAACCAAAACTTACCAGCCCCGGTTCATCTATGAAGATGATAGGCGGCATCGCCTTGGTGAATTGCTGCAATTCGGCAACCTGCCACCTCGCCTTCATTGAAAGGAGTTTGACGAGTATATCACGCAGATTATCATCATAAAAAATAGAGTTGCCGTGCTGATCTTTGAGGCCGATTCCGGTTGTTACCGGTCCGGTAACCTGGCCCTTGGCTGTTATATGTGCTGACTGCTCCTGTTCCAGGAAGTTCCGCATGGTAAAAAAGCCTGGTGCGGAATCCATTCCCAGGGCAAATCTGGAAATCTGCAAATACCCGGTTTCTTCTTCTACCCGCATATAGTCTTCATAAAAGGTGGCCATCTCCTGTTCAAATCCCGGATTGCCTGTATCGATCCAGTATCGATTTCCATCGTCTATAAGACCAGGGAATCCGGTCAAAAACTGGCGCACCATTCCCTCCCTGGGATTTTTGGGCAGCTGTGGCCAAAGTGGAATTTCGGGAGTATGGTTGAGGATGAGCTGCAATGCTTCCTGGTGGTCGAAAAGAGGCAGGCTGCCGATTAAAATTGGGCGACAATTGGCGTAAAACATATCGATTGACGACTCCTTTGTGTTTATAGTGCTACATAAACGTAGCATGAACAAAGTATCCGGCGGTCAACAGTATACCGGTTTCTCCTGGTTCTGTTACCGTTATCATGCTTTTCTTAGCACAAATCATCAAAAACTAACCAATTATACAGTGAGGCATTATGTTAGCATCAGAAAAAATAGCAACTGCATTTAGAGCAATCGTTGAAGAGGCGGAAAAACTCATCAAAGCTGAACCTGCTGAGGGGCAATTGGATGGGCTGAAGACTATCATCTCCATTGCTAAGCATCAGAGTGATATACGTGGGCTGAAGTCGGGTGACGGCCCGTCGCATTCTACCTGCAAGAAATAAGGGCTTTCAAAAATTACCACTAGAAATAACTCCATGATAAAAGCTCTGATATTTGATTTGGATGGAACTTTGGCAAACACCGAAATGCTGCATTACCGGGCATGGAAAGAGACCCTTCTAAACAATGGTGTGGTTCAATTCAGTTTTGAGACTTTCCTGAACTATGTTGGTACCAGCAATGAGAAGGTCGCGACCGATTTCATTGAATCGGATAAAATTAAAAAGAGTGTTGCCGAGCTTATTCGTGAGAAACAGGGCAGGTATATGGAATTTATACCGGAGATCGAGCTCTGTGATGGAGTACGCGAAATAATCAGCCGGTATCACAAGAAAAAAGTACTGGCAGTGGCTTCTTCATCATATAAACAGGAAATCATGGCCATTCTTGGAGCCAATGACGTGGCAGAATATTTTTCAGAGGTCATCGGCGGTGACATGGTGGAGAAGAAAAAGCCCGATCCGGAAATCTATCTAAAGGTACAGTCGCTCCTCCATGTTGCGCCTGAGGAATGTCTTGCCCTTGAGGATTCGGCCTCGGGTCTCATTGCGGCTAAAGAAGCTGGAATGTACGGGGTGGCCATCCCAAATGAATTTACCCGAAAACATGATTTTAACAGAGCCGATCGCATTCTTGGTACTTTGGCAGAAGTGAATGATGAGATGCTGCAGCAGCTTGTGCAGCATTCTTAGCAAGGTGTGTTGATGAACATCAACAGGAAGTCGTAATATTTTTCCAGGTTTGTCGATTATTTTTTGTCATCCTTTCCCCAGGAAAAAAGCGATTCGATTAACTTGAAGGGTGATTTGACGAGTCGCTCGGCCAGGTCGAGAAGGCTTGTTCCTACGGCTGTGACAGAGAGAACCGAGACCTCGGGGTTATGCAGGTGGCCTGTTATGCTGATTGGGATGGTAACCAGGCCGCCTCCCAGGATATAGCTGATTCCCGGAATCATATTTACCACGCTATCGATGGTCTGGAATGGTGCGGCAAGCACCTGACCGTCGATAGCCTCATCTTCAAGGTTGATTTCACCGTGGCCGATCAGGTCGAGAGTCTCACTATCCATATAAACTGTGGGGAGAATCAATTTGCCGTTTTTGAATTCACCCTCTAGTTGTATGGTTGAGTATACAAAGCCCGTGCTGTTAAGGTTCGGTAGTCTGCCTTTGACGATCTCGGTGACATTGAGCACCTCCAGGGTTCTGGCCAGCATTTTGTCCTGCTCAATCACACCGTTGCTAAAATTCATTTTCAGAGGGCCCTTGAGGCTCTTGACCAATTCACCTATTTGTCCCGTGGCAGTGACTTGGCTGGAAAAATCCAAATTTCCTGTCATTTTGACCTGGCCCTCTCTTAAACATGTATAGCTGGTGGCAACGTCGAGGTCTTTCCCCGTTAGAGCTATGTCGAGAGAGAATTCATCGTCGATTATGGAGATTACACCTGGTGCCTCGATGCCGCACATTTTGACTTCGGCCAGTTTGATGTCTACCTCGTTCTGATGAAAAGTGACTGTTGCCTTGACAGGTTCCCAGGTCAGGCCGATATATTTGAGCTTCGAGATGTCTACTGCAACCTGCGGACCGTTTGCGTTGAGGGTGACCTGCTTAATGAACATCTCTTCGTCCGATGGCATGAGGACCATCAGGTTCTTGCCGGTCAGCTGTCCCGTGGCTGTAGCCGTGAATTGTCCTGTCTGGGGGATAGTGAGAGCAAAGTCCCCCTCCAGTTGACCCGTATTGACGTGCTTATCAACAAACAGCGCCTGCATGGTTTTGCCGTGTAGTGTACCTTGAAATTTAATGTCGCGTTTTTCTTCCCATAGATTCAGGGCCATGTTGGCATCGGAATACTGGTCTTTGATAAGTAATTGCTGGACCTGTAGTTGTTCCGGATTGTAGTAGACGATACCACTGACTGTAGGACCATTTTCTATGGATACCGATCCGTTGAAAGAGGTTGTGGAGTCAGGTTGCCAGGAGATTAGCGCCTTGTTGATGTTGAGTGGAGCCTTGATCGCATAGGTCCTTGGTACCTCAAGCTTGTCCGAGAACCATTGGACTGACTTTGGGCCCATACGCCCGTCTACTGAAAGTTCGATCCGCTCAAGCATATGTGGAAAGCCCTTGAAAATACCGGTGAGGTTGAGTGCTGCGTCCTGGCTGGTAGTCTGAAGTTTTTCAATGCTCAGCTGCTTCGTGTCGATTTTTAATCCGCCTCTGGCAATGTTTATCTTTTCAGGGAAGAGAGCTGTATCGATTGACAAGTCTTTTGCTTCTCCGGCTGCGCTGAACTTCCACAGGGACGGTTTGTCGAGAGGGCCTTTGATTTTTACGGTAGAGAGATCGAGTCGACCTGTCACCCTTTTGACCTCTTTCAGATTATCACGCATCCCTTCCGTAGAAGCGAGCCAGGGATAAAGTTCTGCCGTGACTAAATTGAATTGACCGGAACGTATGTCAAGAGAGAGGTCCTTCTCCCAGAGCAACTGAAAGGAGAGATCTGCAAATTTCGATTCTCCCACTGTACCGCTCAGTTTGCTAAAAGTGCTCTGCTTTTTGCTGAAGTTGAATTGTCCCTTGGTAATGGTAATTGGCAATGGCACCATCTGGTGGCGGGCAGACAATTGGAGGTCGTTGATCTCGACCTTGGCGTTGATGTCATTCAGGGTGTCACCGAGGGTCAGGCGACCGTGGCCAGCGCCTTGCAGTTTGGTAATTTTTCTCAGTTCGGCGATGAAAGCCGGGGCATCGACTACGCGTTCCAGAATAGTCTGGACCTTTGCCAGATTGGCATCCAGCATGAGCTCCAGCTGGAACAGATCATCGTTTTCGCCCAGAGCCACTTTTAAAGAACCGTCATGACCGGTGGAGCCTTCCAGACGGGTGGATAATTTGGTGCCTTGTAATACGCCTTTGCTGACGATCACATCGCCGATCACTTCGGTGAGATCGAGCTCTATTTCCGGGATCGAGATCTTACCTTCCTGCAATTGTCCCTTGATTAAAATGTTGTTCAGGTCACCAAGGTCAGCCGGGGTATCACCGTGGGAGGTGAAGCTGATCTGTGGAATCTGGCCACCGTGCAGGTAGTTGAAGATCTCCTTGATGGGCAAGCTATCGCCGGCCAGGGCCAGAGCGGTCTTGCGGGTCGCATCGACATCAATATTGGTGCTGGACAGGTTAAGGATGATAGCAGGTGTAGCCTGAGCCAGGGTCAGGTCTCCGGTCAAATCAATTGCTGGTTCGGCCAGGGCCAGTTGATCGAGTGTTATGGTCACCTTGCCCCGCACTATCTGAGCGTTACCCTTAAGGCTGATATTCTTGAATTCCTGCTGGTGCTCTTTCTGAAAAATGACGAGTTCAGAAAGATTCGCCTGCAGGTTGGCTAAAGCGGAGTGAGAATCGCTCAGCGATAATCCAACTTCCAGGCTAAGGTTTTCTACTGTAGCCAGTGTTTGTTTTCTCTGGACTATTGTAACTCGGGCGTGAGTAATACTAAAATCCAGTTCGGGGATAACTTGAACGAGGGGTTCGAGGGTGGTGGTCAGGTTCTTTTCCAGCTCTGTGAATGAAAATGGTTCATCAGGTGGAGGAGCTGGTTGTGTTTCAGGTAACTTGAGGTTGAGTTGCGGTGTCTCTATTTCGAGACGGCCCAGGTGCAGATCTCCTATAAGCAGCCTGAGGACGTCCGGGAAAACGCGTAGAGTTGCTACTGTGGCTTCAAGTTGATCGGGGATGGCAAGGGTTACCTGGTCCAGTTCTATGGTCGGCCGAGGTAAGTAGGAAAGATTGAAGCTCTGGTAGTCTATCTGGCCGCCAGTTTTTGCGGTAACTACTCCTTGGATTTTTTGTTTCAAAGAGGCTGAGTCAATAAACTGCGGAGCAATCAGCAGGGCCGCCGCAATCAGAAGTAGCAGCGTAATGGTGCTGCCGAGTAACCAGGAACGTAAGGTAAACCATCTACGATCATGGCTTGTCGTGGCAATAACTGCTTGTTGTTCCCGCTGATTGTCTTGTTCCATCTGGTACGTGCTTAACAGCTAATGATTCAAAATTTAGATTATGAATAATTGGATTTTCAGCCAATCTTTTTGTTGTGTCGATAAGTTTATCCTCGCAGGTAAGCGTCTACTCTAACACCGATAAGCTGTTAGTGGGAAAATTATTAACACACCTTAATTCTCTACGAAAAAGTTAATTTCTCAAAGTACTATTTACTCACACCAATCCCTTAGCGTCGATACGTGGCACTAGCAAAGGATTTCGATCCACCTCCTAACGGCAAGGCATAGTCACCTTTTAGCAAGCTTGGCTTTTTAGCCTTTTTTCTACCATGTTCATAAAACGTAACATTATGCCCATGACCGTTCGAACGGTGATGTTTACTCTGTTCCAAGACTTGAAACGAATCCTTATATTTTGTACACTCTGTTCCTCTTTGATCACGTTTTTGTGCAATAAATGTGGATTTCGTACATTAATGGCACAAAAAGGTGATCAACGTTATTCATAGATAAAATTAAGCTGAGCTGAAAAATGATGAAAGAAGAGCTGGTGAATATATGAGCAAAAGAGACGATATTTTCTACCTGCGTGATGCAAATGAAGTCGCAAAACAGGCCAGGGCTGAGGGAAACACTCCCTTTGGTGCTATCCTGGTCGGGCCGGACCAAAAGATTCTGCTTCGTCAGGGAAACATAGAAATTACCGAAAACGATTGTACCGGTCACGCAGAGACCACCCTGGTTCGGAAAGCTTCCAAAATATACAGCAAAGAGTTTCTCTGGCAGTGCAGTCTGTACTCCACATTTGAACCCTGTGCCATGTGCTGCGGTGCTATCTACTGGGGAAATATTGGCAGGGTTGTCTATGGGACAACAGAAAAGAAACTTTTGGAACTTACCGGGGACGATGAACAAAATCCTACCTTCGATCTTCCGTGCCGCGATATCTTCGCCAGGGGACAAAAAGAGATCAAGGTTGAAGGACCATTCCCGGAATTTGAGGCAGAGTCAGTAGAACCGCATGTAGGATTTTGGAACACATCTTGCTAGTGGGCTTGGGCAGTATAAAAAATAAATGTGTTTTTATTACAATTCATTCAGGAGGATTCATGAAAACCCTTAAAGGAATTTTACTCATTGTTGCAATGGTGATGATGACTACCGCTGGGGTGGCCAGCGACAAGATTAAAATTGCTCTTGTTATCCCCAGCACTATTGACGATCTCGCCTGGTCTCAGGCTATGTATGAAGGACTCAAAGGTGCTCAGGCAGAGCTTGGCGAGGACAAACTCAGCTTCGAAGTGAGTGAAAGACTGTGGAACGCTGTTGATGCTGGTGCCGCCATCAGGCAGTACGCCATGAAAGGCTTTAATATCGTCATAGCTCACGGTGCTCAGTACCAGTCTCTTCTGGTAGAGATTGCACCTGATTTTCCTAAAACCTCATTTGCTTATGGAACCGGTTTTGCTACAGCGGAAAAGAACATTTTTGCCTACGATCCACATGCTCAGGAAGGTGCCTACCTCCTCGGGATCCTCGCGGGTCTTACAACAAAGTCTAACATTATTGGCCTCGTCGGCCCTATTGAGGCGGGCGATGCAATAAAATACAACAAAGGATTCGAGCAGGGCGCAAAGTCTGTTAACGACAAAGCCCAGGTAAGAATTGCCTACACAGGTAGTTTTGGCGACCTGGTGGCCGCGGGTGAAATTGCCCGAACTCACATCAAGGCCGGCGCAGATATTCTCACAGGTACCTCCCAGCAGACTGTTGGTGCTATCAATGTTGCAGCCGAAAAGAAAGGTCTTTACTGGCTCTCTTCTGACATGGATCAGAAATCCATAGCTCCGGATACCGTACTTGCGGCTCAAGTGTACAACTTTAAAAATGTTGTTATGGAGATCATAAAAAGTAGAGCAGAAGGAGTCTACGGAGGCAAACATCTTGAGTTGTCTCTTGCTAACGGTGGACTTCAGTTTGTATTTAATGACAAAATTATCGGAAATGTGCCTGCAGCAGCAAAGCAGGCTGTCCTGGATGCGAAAGCAAAAATCATAGATGGCTCACTGACTGTAACCATCAAATAAGTTTCAATTAGCAGCCTCCCTTATTCTCTATACTGGTTTTGGGAGGCTGTTTTTTCTTGTGAGATAAACAAGAAAGATCATTTCCAGGTCACTCATGGCAAAACAGATAGAACGAATTGAATTCAAAGACATCACCAAACGCTTTCCAGGTGTTCTTGCATGTGACAAGATTAATCTTCAGGTGAATAGAGGTGAGATTCTTGCTCTTTTAGGAGAGAACGGTGCCGGCAAAACCACGCTGATGAACGTTCTCTATGGGCTGTATCAACCGGATGAAGGGGAGATACTCATCAATGGTGAAAATATATGCATCGACACCCCTCAAAAAGCGGGCGAGCTTGGCATAGGCATGGTGCACCAGCACTTTATGCTGGTGCCGAACCTGACTGTAAAAGAGAATGTTGCACTCTGCATGTTCAATAACTCCGCAATCAAGCTCGATCTTGATCTTGTTACCGAGACAATCAAAGAGATATCTGCCAGCCATAATATAAAAATCGACCCCGATGCATATATCTGGGAGCTGAGTGTGGGAGAGCAGCAGCGAGTAGAACTCATTAAGGCCCTCTCGCTCGGCGCAAACCTTCTCATCCTGGACGAACCGACCGCGGTTCTCACCCCGCAGGAGACAGATAAGCTTATCCTGCTCCTGCAGGAGATGGCGGCAAGCGGTTGTTCCATCATTTTCATCAGCCATAAGTTAAACGAGGTCAAAGCGGTGAGTCATCATGTGGCTGTTCTGCGCAATGGCAGGATGGTCTATAATGGCAGCACAGATGATCACACCACAGACGAGCTGGCCACTCTTATGGCGGGCAGGGACATTGCTCTGCCTGTTGCAAAAGAAAAAATGGTGAGCGAAGAGATCATCCTGAACATTCAGAATGTAACTGCCCTTGGTGACAGGGGAACAGAGGCTCTTGACGGTCTCAGCTTGTCTCTTAGTAAAGGAGAGATATTGGGGATAGCAGGTGTCTCCGGTAACGGGCAGAGCGAGCTGGCTGAAATCATTAATGGACTGCGCAAGGTGCAATCCGGCAAGGTTGTGCTCGATGGTGAGGATATCACAAATCGTACGCCACAGCAGATTATTGACCGGAGAATAGGATATATCCCCGCAGACAGGCTTCATGAAGGGACGGTGGCAGCATTTTCAGTAAAAGAAAATATGATTCTTAAGGATTATGCGCAGGCGCCGCTTTCAAGAGCAACCTTCCTGATGGACAAGACAATAAGCAATTACGCGGAAGGGTTGGTTGCCAAATTCGACATAAAAACACCGGACATCGATACAACCTGCGCATCACTTTCCGGAGGGAACATCCAGAAGGTCATCGTCGCAAGAGAAATTAACAGAAACCCGAAGGTCCTGGTAGCGGTCTATCCCACAAGAGGCCTCGACATGGGTGCTGCGGAATTTGTTCATTCAGAGCTTTTAGCGGCAAGGGATAACAATGAGGCTGTTCTACTCATCTCTGAAGAACTCGAAGAACTGATGAATCTCTCCGACAGAATTGCAGTTATCTATGAAGGTAAAATATTGAAGGTTATCCCTGCTAAAGAGGCACAAAAATCTGAACTGGGACTACTCATGGCAGGGGTACAGAATGAAAAAGAATAGACTGCACGAGCAGATGTATAATCTTGGCATGACCACCTTCAGCCTGGTGGTTGCCCTGATGATTGGGGCCGTGCTTTTTGTTATAGCAGGGGCAAATCCCATTACCGCGTATTGGGTAATGTTTACTGCGCCTTTGCAGGATATTTTTGGCATAACAGAGATGTTTGTTCGCGCAGCTCCTCTGCTTCTGGTGGCTCTTGGTATATCTATCTCTTTTAGAAGTGGTATCCTCAATATCGGTGGAGAGGGACAGATTCTGGTTGGGGCAATCTTTGGACTGTTTATAGCCCTCTATGCTCCTCAGATGCACTGGTCAGTAATGGTTCCGCTCATCTTTGTCGCAAGCTTTGCCGGAGGTGCTCTCTGGGGTGGGATAGCAGGATGGATGCGGGCCTACCTGAACGTGAATGAAATACTGAGTACAGTAATGCTGAACTATGTGGCGATCCAGATATATAACTTTCTTATTCGTGGGCCGATGATGGATAAGCAAGAGATTGCCTACGGTACTGGTGCTTCGCAAACAGCCCGCATTGCAAGAGAATATTGGCTCACCAAGCTCATTCCCGGTGCAAGGATGCATTCGGGTATGATAATCGCCATCATCATGGCAGTCATCGTCTTCTTTTTTCTGTGGAAAACAATCTATGGCTATCGCATGAGGGCCGTGGGGGCAGAGATAAAGGCGTCGAGGTACGCTGGGATAAATACCAAATGGTATCTGCTGCTGGCGATGCTGCTGGCTGGCGGATTTGCCGGCATGGCGGGCGCTGTTGAGATACTCGGCGTACATCACAGAGGGCTGGAATCCATCTCGGCAGGTTACGGGTTCAGTGGCATAGTTGTAGCTCTTTTTGGAGGGCTGCACCCGCTTGGGGCTATTCCTGCTTCAGTCGTTTTCGGGCTGCTTATTGTCGGTGCGGACATGATGCAGAGAGCCGTTCAGGTCCCTGCCTATGTTATTCTGGCCATACAAGGGCTTATTATCCTGGCTATTGTCTCCAGCAACGTGTTTATCACCAAAAAGGGCATGAGAGCAAAGGTGATAAACTTACTGAAAAAAATGACGGGGAGAGGATAGATGATTTTTGAAATAATGATAGGCATAATTTCTGCCGCCATCCCTCTTTCTATCACTTTTGTGCTGGTGGGTATTGGCGAGATGTTTAACCAGAGAGCCGGGGTATACAACTTAGGCGCGGAAGGCATAATGATGGTTGGTGCGTTCTTGGGGTTCTATGTGGAATATGTGATGCAGAGCGGCCCCGGAAGTTCCTTTTTGGGGATGCTTGCTGCCATCGCTGTGGGTGCTCTCATGGGGGGCCTCATGGGTCTGGTCTGCGTTAAGTTTAAGGCTGAACAGGGTATTGCGGGTATCGCACTCTATATGCTCGGCTGGGGGATAGCTGGTATGCTCTTTAGGGTGTATATCGGTGGGACAACCAGCATCGAAGGGCTCAAAGCTATTGAATTCCCTCTGCTGACAGATATACCCGTGCTCGGGCCACTGCTTTTTTCACACAATGTGATGGTCTATATAACTCTGCTTATTGTACCCTTTTCCTGGTATCTGCTCAATAAAACTGCCTGGGGATTAAAAGTTAAAGCGGTGGGTACAGCACCCAGAGCGGCAGATACTATGGGGGTGAAGGTTGACAGGACACGCATCCAGTGTGTTGTGCTGGCGGGAGCCATGGCAGGCCTTGCGGGCGCATATTTAAGTATATGTCAGACCCATATGTATGCGGATAATATTACCGCAGGACGTGGCTTTATTGCTGTAGCTCTAGTGTATTTCGGCAAATGGAAACCCTCCGGCATACTTTTTGGTGCTCTGCTTTTCAGCCTGGCACATTCTTTCCAGAGGTCTATTCAGGTTTACGGTATTGATTTTCCCTATGAAGTGGCTGTGGTCTTCCCCTATCTACTGGTTATCGTAGTGCTGGCTCTTTCAGGGCGGTCAAATGTTATGGCACCTGCTGTACTTGGTAAACCATACTACAGGGAACTAAGAGACTAGGAGTCTGCAGGCTCCTGGATATTGTCAATTCGCTTTTTCCAGAACCTCGAGTACATATTCAATATCAGTTTGAGTATGCGCAGCGTTGATCTGAAAGCGCATGGATTCATCACCTTTTGGTACAACAGGAAAGGTGAGCCCTACTACCAGAACGCCGCTGTCGAACAGATGTTTGACAAGGGCATGAGTTTTCGCCGTGTCCCGTACCATGACTGGCACCACCGGATGGGGGCCGGGGATAGATTCAAGGCCTAATTTTTTCAATCCGTTTCTGAACTGCTCTGTTCTGGCGCGAAGGTTTTCAAGGAGGTGCAAGCCCTCGTCGCTGTCGCAGATGTTGAGTGCTGTTGTCGCAGCCGCACAATCGGCTACACTTAATGGGTTGGTGTAAATATAGGTGTCCGCCTTTTGTCTTACTGTCTCTATGACAGTTTCACTTGCCGCGATAAAGCCGCCATTGACCCCGAAGGCCTTGCCAAAGGTGCCAATAATTATATCAGGGCTGCCCCCGGAAAAATCGGGGGTTCCTCGGCCGGTTGGGCCATAAGCGCCGATGCCGTGGGAATCGTCAACCACGGTGATTATTCCGTCACGAAACTTTTGACTGTATTGCTCTGTGATCGAAAGGATGGTGTCGATGGGGGCAAAGTCCCCCCGCATACTAAAAATTCCGTCAAAAATAACCACAACCCTGTCAATATCTTTACCAACCGAATCAAGACATCTGCGCAGGTCATCCATATCGTTGTGGGCGTAGATACCTTTATTTGTGCTGGGAACTCCGGCAATGCGCATAGCCCGAATAATAGAATTATGGTTGAGTTGATCGCCAATCCAGTGGGTGGTTTTATTGCCGATGGTAAGTGCCAGACCGCAGTTGGATGTATAGGCGGAGTTGAAAATTTTGGCCGCAGGCTTCTCCACGAAACGGGCAATTCGCTCTTCAAGTTCTCGGTGATAACTAAAGGTCCCGTCGATAAAACGAACAGCACCTGGGCCAACTCCGCAGGCATGGGTGGCTGCATCGGCAGCAGCAATGAGCTGTGGATGGTTAGAGAGCGACAGATAAGAGTTGGAGTTCATCCGGAGAAACTGTTTGTCCTCACCTGCGAGGGTATAGCGTGGGCCGCGTTCTTTGGTTGGTGGAAGGTAGCCGGTAATTATACGTTCGGGCGGTTTGGCCCGGCCTTCTTTTTGTAAATTGATGAGCTCTTCTGTCAGTGCTTTATCTAATTGTTCCAGTGGCATCTTTACACCTCTTCGTCCCAGTTGAGGATGACTTTGCCCGACTGTCCCGAGCGCATAACTTCAAATCCTTCGAGATAGTCGGTATAATGAAATTTATGGGTAATCAGTGGCGAAATATCGAGGCCGCTCTGGAGCATCGCTGTCATTTTATACCATGTTTCAAACATCTCACGACCATAGATACCTTTGATAGACAGACCATTGAAGACCACTTTGTTCCAGTCAACAGGGGTTTCTTCAGGCATGATACCCAGGAGGGCAATCTTTCCGCCGTGACAAATATTTTCAAGAATTGAATTGAGTGCTACAGGGCTGCCGGACATCTCCATGGCAACATCAAACCCTTCCCGCATGCCAAGTTCTTTTTGGATGTCACCGATCTTTTCCTTTGTAACGTCAACCACCCGGGTGGCACCCACTGTTTTGGCAAGATTGAGGCGATAAGGATTGATATCGCTCACCACCACGTGGCGCGCTCCTGCATGTTTGGCAATGGCAGCTGCCATGCAGCCAATGGGCCCGGCACCTGTTATAAGGACATCTTCGCCGAGTATATCAAAGGAAAGGGCGGTATGCACAGCATTGCCTAGTGGATCAAAACAGGCGAGAATATCAAGAGGAATGGAAGCGTCACAAAACCAGACATTTGTCACCGGGATGGAGAGGTATTCGGCATAGGCACCCTGGCGATTGACTCCAACCCCGCTGGTATTCATGCAGAGGTGGCGTCGGCCAGCAAGGCAGTTGCGGCAGTGTCCGCACACTAAGTGGCCTTCACCGGAGACGAGGTCGCCCGGTTTGAAGTCGACAACATTGTCGCCTACAGCGGAAATGATCCCGACAAATTCATGTCCGATTGGCATTGGTACCGGGATAGTCTGTTGGGCCCAGCTGTCCCAGTTAAAAATATGGACATCTGTGCCACAGATGGCTGTTCTGGAAATCTTTATCAGTACTTCATTTTTGCCTGGAACCGGAACAGGGACTTCTTCAAGCCACAGTCCCTGCTCTTTTTTGGCCTTGACCAGTGCTTTCATTTTATTCATAGCCACACTCCCTTGTAAAGACGTTGCATCTTTGTGCTATGTTTAAAGTGTAGGAACCCAGATTCAATCTGACAAGTTTTGATTACTGGTTTTGATGTAATATGTCATCCACCATGGGAACAATCATCCCATGATGTTCGCTGAAAGTATTTTCCAATAGACTAACCAGTCAAAATATATTCGAAAAATATTGAACATGATAAAGATCATCACGGCACACTCTTGTAAAATCACTTATGATAGATACCTTAGAAGGGAATTTTAAAACATATTATGGAACCACAAGACATGAATCCTATTTGTATCGTAGACGATCAGCCTCACATCTGCTCCACAATTTCGGGCATCCTGACGGACGAAGGGTACAATGCCATGGTATTTCAGGATGCAGAAAGTTTCTGGCAGAGCCTTGATACTCTGGAGCCCTCTCTCGTTTTACTCGATATTTGGCTCCCTGGCATAGACGGTTTACAACTTCTGAAACGTTTGCAGGGTCGATTTCCCGCACTCCCCATCATCATGATGAGCGGACATGCTGGCATCGAAACGGCAGTTTCCAGCATAAAGGCCGGTGCCTACGATTTCATGGAAAAACCGCTGCATCTTGAAGTTTTACTTGAGAAGGTGAAATCTGCCATTAAGCATCGACCTTTAACGAATGTTTCGACGTTCAGATCGGATATAGGACTGGATACCATCAACCCAGAATTTCTAACATCCCCCGGTATGGTAGAGGTAGTAGATTCTCCCGAACCTCAACGTACCCTTAGAGATAATGTTGTCCTTAACGGTTTTGGGCTTTTGAGTGGTCGGAAAACAGGTATTATCTTAAGTCCTCTGGGGATTGATGAAGGAATCGTCTTTCAAACACTCGAAGGTGAAGTCATCCCTGGACATATCACCTCCTTGGAAAATTTTTCCCAAACAGATCCATCGAAAATATTTTCTGCTAATTCAACCACCTTGGATAACGGCAAACAACAGGTTCGTACTGTTGAACACCTGATGGCCATCTTTTCCATATACGGCATAACCAATGTGCTCATAAAGGTCGATGATGAGATACCGAACCTGGATGGTTCGGCCAAAGACTTCATTGACCTCATAGCACAGGCTGGGATAGAAGAGCAGCAGGCGCTCGCCAAGGTTGCTGTAATCAAACAAAAGATCGGAGTGGGAAAAGAGGAGAGGCTTGAAAAGCACCTTTATGCGGAACCTTTTGAAGGCTTCGAAATAGTAATGAGGGTCGATTATCCTTCACCCATAGGTGAACAGATTTTCACTTTCAATCCTGAACAGGTATCTTTTGCAGAAGAAATAGCCCCTGCTCGATCATTTAATACCTTTGAAAATATCGATATGGCCCAGAGGCTTGGGAAGGTTGGGAGTGGATATCTCAATTCCCATATCATCATGTACGAAGGCAAGGTCATCAATACGAAACTCCGTTATCCCGACGAGTTTGTGCGCCACAAGATATTGGACTTGATCGGAGACCTCTATTTGCTTGGTTTCCCCATCAGAGGACGAATTACCGCCAACATGACTTCTCATGGCTACAATCAGGCTCTGGTCGAACGTTTGCATCAGGCAATCCAGTGCAGTTCCAGCTTAAGGCAATAATAATTTAAGCGGAAATATACTGCATGTGAATATAGCAGAGTAAGGCGCGCAAATTATTTTAAGGAGTCTCTAACTTTTTTCTTGCAAAAAGTAATTAATGTGATAACGTATGAAACAAGCAAGGTATCTCCCCTTGCTCTTCTTAAACCATTTAAACCTCCCAAACGACCTGTCGGACTTACCATTCGACAGGTCGCTTTTTATTGCCCACTCTATACTGCTACGGTGACTCACTCTGTTCTTGTTGGATGCCTCCTGCCTGCGGTGTCCAGCTTTGCAACATCTCGTATGGCAGTACATTTAAATAAATTCAATACCAAGCCACTGCACAGCACTATGGTTGCAAATATAAAACGATAGAGCAGGCCGAGCTGTATAAGTGCTCTGCTCTGATATCTTTTACCGAGGGAGTGCGTCGATTACCTTACCGGGATTGCAGAGATTTTCTGGATCAAACGCTCTTTTGATGGTACGCATCATCTCAAGCTCAACGGGTTCCTTATAGCGTGTGAGTTCATCCTTTTTCAACTGGCCAACCCCATGCTCTGCCGCGATGGAGCCATCCATGCGGTGTACCACATCATGAACTATCTTATTTACTTCCGCCCACAGATCAAGAAATAATGCACCATCCATCTCTGCTGGCTGGGTAAGATTGAAATGGACATTTCCATCACCTGCGTGGCCAAAACAGCATACCAGCACACCTGGAATTCTCTGTTTGACAAGTTCGGATGCCTCGGCAATAAAATCAACTAACCGATTCAAGGGCAG
>Ga0070728_10004056_pt1 | contig 15539 bp, 14 predicted proteins | sample tdDd471_FD_66723 | JGI IMG/M metagenome (GOLD analysis project Ga0070728, IMG submission 66723) | Marine sediment microbial communities from the Atlantic coast under amendment with organic carbon and nitrate - tdDd47.1 | ecosystem: Environmental > Aquatic > Marine > Coastal > Sediment | place...
CACCATGGGAGTCATGCCGGCGGTGTTGACCAGGTGTTTGGCGATTCCCTGGATCTGCTGGGTGTCGATGCCGAAGGGGCACACCGTCATGCACCGGCGGCAGCCGGTACAGGAATAGGCCGCGTCATAGACCTTTTGCATCCATTCGTCTGTCAACTCGACCGCCTCGTTGAGACCGGGCGCCACCTTGCCGGACAGCTTGAAGTACTTGTCGAACAGCCGGCGCACTACCTGGGCGCGACCCACGGGCGTGTACCTGATCTCCGGCATGGATTGGTAGGCATGACAGGTGTCGATACAGAGCCCGCAGCGCATGCAATTGTCCATGTACATGCGCACCGCTTGCGTGAGCTTTTCACCAATGGCACCGATGAGTTGCTGCTGTTGTTGCTGCTCCACTACGCAGTCCTCCTCAACCGACAAAGCGTCACCGCGAAGAACGTGTGCATGATCTTGCTGAACGGCAATACCATCAGAAACAGATTGGCCAGCAGCACGTGCACCGCAATGACGATGTAGTGGGAGCCGTACAGTGTTTCGGCCGGATCCGCGAAGGTAAAGCGAACCATCCCGTCGAGATAGGAACCGAAGTCCTGCTTGGTGAGCACAAAGCCGTCCTGGTTCCAGGAATTGGCCCAGCTGATGGTGCCGCCGGTGATGAAGACCAGTAACAAAAGGAACAGAAGCAGGTAGTCGGCCGGAACCGAGACCTCGCGCACCGGGCTCGATATTCTGCGAAAAAGAAAGTAGAGCACTGCAAGAGTAACCACGACCCCCACGGCACCGTTGCCGATCATATGCGGCGAGTCGGCGGGCATGATTTCTATCAGGGGTAAGAGATCCAGGTGCGCGAGGACCAACACCAGGATTCCAGCATGGAACCCCATCAAAACAACCCAGAACACTGGCTTCTCCTTGCGCACGGTGGGCATGGCGAACGCCTCGCTCAACGCCGCCAGTTGCCCGGCTTTACGCTTCGGAAATATCTGCAGAGTGTGCGGGTGCTTGGGCGCTCTCAGTACTTCGATGATCTTCGCGATGACACCGACGAGGCAGGTAGCAAGAGCCAGGTAAACCATCGGAACCATCACGAAGAACATTATATTGCCGACCATGGGGCAGCTCTCCCCGGTTTACTTGATGCGTCTTACAAAGATGACGATCGGGTCGCCCTGGATAGACTCCAGCACCTCGTTGCCCGAGACCTTGGCCCAGGCTGGAAAATCCGAAAGCGAGCCTGGATCGGTCGTGTGTACTTCGATGACCTCTCCGACCTCGACAGAGTTTATCTCTTGGCTGATCTTCACGACGGGCATGGGGCATGGTAGACCCTTGAGATCCAGAGTCTTGGCTACGTTGTGGTCCGGCATTGTCGTCTCCCTGATTGCTACGAGATGATCAGCTGTACACTCGATTCCTGGGCCTCGGCCAGGAAAGTGGCCACGCCGCAATAATCCATGTGCGGGTACTCGATGAGTTCTTCGCGCTTGAAGCCCATCAGATCCATCGACATTTCACAGACCTTGATCTCGACGCCAGTCATCTCGGCGATCTCGAAGAGCTGATCCAGGCTCGGCGCGTTCTTCTTCTTCATGAGATCCTTGAGCATGGCGGTGCCCATGCCGCCCATGTGCATCTGCGAGAGGGTGACCTTGTTGCGGCCCTTGGGCAGCATCCAGCCGAACATCGTGGACATGAGGTCCTTGCCGCCCACATTCTTCTTGGAGTCCCGCAGGGCCGCCGTGCCCCAGAAGGTGAAGAACTGAACCACCTTCATGCCCATGGCGGCGGCGCCGGTGGCGATGATCATTGCGGCGATCAGCTTGTCCAGATCTCCCGCCAGCACAATCATCGAGAGCTTGTTCACCTTTGCGGGCCCCATCTCATCGACCTTGGCCTTCAGTTCGGCGAGTTCTTTCTCGACATCCACCGTCATTGCGTTCCTCCCCAGAACGGTCCCTAACAGAATTCCATCTACTTTGCGCCCGTTGCGGTTACGACCGGGCGAGTATAGCATGATTGAATGCTTGTGATTGTTTTATCAACCGTTTTCTCGTCTGCCGGCATCCAATTCGACAGTCCTTTGAGTGTGGAGCTCCCGAATGATTCTGGACAATATCCTCCCTGTCTTCGCGCTCATCGGTCTGGGTGCGCTTCTGCGCCGGCGCGGCCTGGTCGACGCTGCGTTCCTGCGTCGCGGAGACCGGCTCGTCTACTACGTCTTCTTTCCTGCCCTGCTGGTATGGAAGATCGGCGGCGAGGCGGGACCCGAATCGATTCCGTGGCGCTTGTGGGCAGCGGGTCTGGGATCGATCACGGCACTGTGGCTGGTCAGTCTGGTGCTCATCCGCCTGATCCGGGTGCAACCCCACCAGGCGGGGGTCTTCAGCCAGTCGACTTTCCGGTTCAATACCTATATCGCCATCGCCGTGGTGGGCAACGTCCAGGGTGACGCGGGGGTCGCCCGGCTCGGTGAACTCCTGGGCCTGGCCATTCCCCTGTGCAACCTGCTGGCGGTCACGACCATGATCTGGTACCGCCGCGAGACTCTCGATCAGGGCACGCGCGTCCGGATCACCTTGCGTGCCCTGGTGTCCAATCCGCTGATCCTCGCTTGTGCGACCGGCATGCTCTGGTCGCGATTAGGACCTGCGTTTCCGGTCGCTGTAGACAACACGCTGCGATTGACCGCAGGCTTGACGCTTCCGTTCGCCCTGATCTCCATTGGCGGGACTCTGACCCTGGCCGCCCTGCGGCACCACCTGCCCCTGGCCGCGGTGGCGAGTGCGGCCAAGCTCGCGCTCTTGCCGCCGGTGGGATGGTGGTCCCTGAATCTCGCCGGTGTCACGGGTCCCGATGTATTGACTGCGATGATCTTCTTCACCCTTCCCGCCTCGACGGCCATGTATGTGCTGGCCGGTGAGCTGGACGGTGACACCGATCTGGCTTCTGCGGTGATCGTCTTGACGACGGCGGTCTCGGCAATCGCGATGTCGCTGACACTGGTGTTCCTGGGCTGAGGTCCTGGCTTCCCTGAGCACACTTCTGCAAAGCTCCGCAGGCAAGCTGGTTGCGCCGGGCACAAACTTACACATAGAGTGCAACTTTTTAACGCCGTTCGAGTAGGACCTTCCAATCCCACTTTCGCCGCAACGCCACGGCGGTTCCCGTGATCATTCGTTTTCCAGAAAGGGCACTCCATGCGCCGACTTTTCCGACGAAGCCTCTCCAGCTCGGTATTCCTGCTGGTGATTGCCGCCACTCTCATGTTGAACTCGCCGACGGTGTACTGCCGTGATACGACAGATCCCTTCGAGATCGAACGTGCGGCCTATGAGGCAGCCGGATCGAACGAAGAGCGACTGGCAATCGTGAAAGAGTTTCTGGCCGATCATCCGGCCCATCCCCGGTTCGGGACCGTCGTGGAGGTCGCTGCGGAGTTCCTGGCCGACGAGATGAATGACAGAGACGGTGCCATCGCCCTGGTCCTGAAACATATTGACGGAATCGGCGACGCCGAGACGACGAGCGATGTACAGCGGCTCTTGCTGAGGCTGTATGGTCACCCGGATTTCAAGGAGGATCTGCAGGCACACGTGGCCGAGATCTTCGATCCAGCCGAGATGTCCTACATGGATCATCTCAGGGTGATCCGGGCCGCCACCGACGCCGAAGCCTGGACCATGGTGGACGCGCACTGTGTAGATGCCGCTCCCCTGGCAACCGTTGAGGCCTTTCGCTCCGCGTATCCCGATGAGGGCTTCAGCGAAGCGTTCATCGCCGGAGCCGGCCGCAACCGTCAGGGATTGCTGAAAATGCACCTTGGGTGGTCGGCGGCCAATCGAGGAAGCACGGAGTCGGCTCTGCGAAATTTCACCGCAGCGGACGATCTCCTACGCAAGAGCTACTTCGGACTCCCGGAGGGAGCACTCTACCGATACTGGGGCCAAACTCTGGTCCAGTCGGGCGACCTCGAGGCAGGATTCGAGAAACTGGCGCTGACGTCGATCTTCGGCTACGACTTCATTGCCGAGGATCTGGCCCGCGGGACCTTCGCGGCCATGGGGCAACGCCCAGAGGACTACGAGGACGCTATCTGGCAACTTCGCCGGGAACACGGACCGCTGGTGACCGAGTTTGCCACCAACGACTATCAGGGCATCGAGCGATCTTACAGCGACCTATGCGGTGAGAAGGCGACCCTCCTTGCCTTCTGGTTTCCCACCTGAGGCGGCTGCCTCGTGGAGTTGCCACGAATCGAACCTCTGTATCAGAAATACCGCGACCAAGGATTCGAGATCATTGCCATGGACTCCCATCGGGATACCGAAGGCGCCAGGAAGTTCATAGGCAAGCACGATCTCAGCTATCCGTGCCTGGAGAACGGCGAGAGTGACAACGACATCGCCTACGACATCTACCAGGTGCAGGGACACCCGACGTCCCTGCTCATCGACGGCGACGGTCGGATTCTGTATCTGCATTTCGGATGGCAGGAAGGTGACGAGAAGAAGCTGGAGCGGGAAATTCAGCGCGTCTTGTCGCTTTGACCGGATCGGATTCGAGCAGATAGATGCGGCCGGCGCTCTCTGGGGTGCCGGCTGGTCTGTCGCCATCGCTGCCTCTTCGCAGCCACCGTTCCTACAAGGGAGACGAGACCGATTGAACTGGGCCTCCAGCTGGACAATCAACTATACTGTCGATCGTACACACCGGTTGAAACGGAGGACACGATGAAATATGGGCTGATCACGATTCTACTCCCTGCCGCCCTGGCGGTCTTTCTGGCGCCAGTTGCCGCTGCAGCAGACAGTCCGACCGCCATCATCGGCGTCTGGGTCACCGAACAAAAGGAACCCGGCGATCCCTATTCCCACGTGGAGGTCTACGAGCAGGACGGGAATTTCGCCGGGCGCATCGTCTGGCTGAATGAGCCGCTCTACGATGAGGATGACCCCGAGGCCGGACAACCGGTGCGAGATCGGGAGAACCCTGATGAAACATTGCGCGCACAGCCCTTGCTGGGCTTGGACCTGATGCACGGATTCCGGTTCGACGAGGGCGATGGCAAGTGGGTGGACGGTCGCATCTATGACCCCGAGAACGGCAAGCAATACCGCTGCAAACTGACCCTGAAGGACGAGAACTCTCTCGAGGTCTTCGGCTACGTGAAGGTCGGTTTCGTCAAGTTGGGGCGGGATACCATCTGGAAACGGGTGACCACAACCTCCGACTAGGCAACGATTCCTCAATAGCCGGACCGAGGCGAAGCGTCCGCAGATAGCGGTGTGCATCGAAACCGTAGAGTGGCCAGCGGTCTACGACTCTACAGATCCGCGAACTTCACGTTCTTCAGCGATTTTCCAGCCCGGACCACTCGCACATGGTCGGCGTAGCCGATCACATAGACGTCGCAACCCTGCTCCGTGAATGCAGAGATATCCATCGTACGGGGGCCGGGCGCACCAACGATCAGGCCACGGACCTTGGCGCAGACATCGTCGGGGTAGAAGAGCAGCGGCCCGACAATGATGAGGTACCGGATCGCGCGGCCGTGGATACGCTGATTGAAGGTCGTCGTGAGTCCGGGCAAGCGCTGCTGGTAGGACGTATCGTTCGGCGGCTTGCCGGCCCATTGCACAATGTGTAGTCCGACGACCTCGTCGTCGAGCACACAGGAAACCGTAAGACAACTCGTAACACCGGCGTGGACAAGCGTGCCCGCCCGGGCCACTGAAACGATCTCGTCTTCGTGGACGACGACTTCCGGCCCTTGTGGTAGCACCATGTCATCTCCTTTGGCTTTTGCAGTGACCTCTACCTGTGCTGTCGCATGGAGGGCGTAACCCGCGGCAGAGTACACCACTAACACTCTTGAGTACACTATTGAAAGAGCATTGTCTACTGGGGATTTGGTTCGACCGCCCCGTCTGGCGCCGTCAAGATGGCGCCGGGCGGAAACTGCAGTCGGGGATGTGTTTCGCCAGGTTGTTCAGCGTCAGCGAAGTCCGGATCCGGAAATTGGTAACGATTCAGTAGGCGGAGGTCACGGCACCTGCGACAATGCAGGCGCCGTCTCTCTCAGTACCGGACTAACGCAGAACGCCCCGCCCGGCCATGGCCTTGGCATACAAGTACAACGCCACCGAGATCACGAAGATCACTGCGGTGAAGACGAAATGTCCGGCACCCTCCATCACTTGCATGCCATCAGAAAATCCGTAACTATAAACGGTTGTTAACACCATGGCTGCCAGCGACACCAGATAGACCCACACCGCCAACCGGCGGGTCAACAGTAGCAGAATCGATCCCAGCAACGCGCCCCAGACCGCGATGGCCCAGGTCCCGTCGGCCCAGGCGGGGAAATTGTAGTAGTACTCCAGCTGTTCCGGAGTGAACTTGGCCATGTAGGCCTCGTTCCTGGTCTGGGTCATGAGGTAATCATAGGCCCCCATCAGGTTCCACAGCAGGGCGACGATACCAACGATCCACAGGTGGATGGGGCGGCCGGGATTTCGACTGTCAGACATATCCAAACCTCGATGTTGAACTGAGTCTTTTTGTCCAGCATTCTAGGAAACCAAAGAAAGACTGGACCGTCAAGCGGCGCCGGGAGACCGTTCTCCCGCAAGAGACTTCCAGGCATCGCGCAAGTACGGCTCGCCCTGGCTCCGCGTTGTTACGTTCGGGCCGGGCCACCGGGATGCCGACAGCCCTTGGATTCGAACTGGAATTGCATCGAGCCTTTCGGTACCTTCGGCCAGCCAGTTGGCATTGTCCGGCCCCATTTTCGAGGAATAGACGCTCCGATGGACACGGTACTCACCGAGATCATCATCAACGCACTGGTATTCAAGGCCGTCGGCGGCCTGGGCATCTTCCTGCTGGGCATGAAATTCATGTCCGACGGAATGCAGGCCGTGGCCGGCAACCGTCTGCGCAACCTGATCGGCGCCGTGACCAACAACCGGGTCGCCGCCTGCGCCATTGGCACACTCGTGACCAGCGTCGTGCAGTCCAGTTCTGTGACCTCGGTGATGGTGGTCGGTTTCGTCAACGGCGGGTTCATGACCCTGATGCAGGCCCTCGGCGTGATCATCGGGGCGAATATTGGAACCACGATCACCGGCTGGATCCTGGCCTTGAAGATCGGCAAGTACGGTCTGCCCATACTGGGTATCGCCGCTCTTATCTACCTGTTCGCCAAGAATGAGCGGGCCCGGTACACGGGGATGGCGATCTGTGGCATCGGGATGATCTTCTTCGGGCTGGAGACCATGTCTTCGGGGTTCAAGCATCCCGAAGTCAACAACCTGCTGCTGGAACTCTTTGCCACGATGTCCGGGACAACGACCCTGGGAGTGCTCAAGTGTGCGGTCATCGGTTGCTTGGCGACCATGGTAGTCCAGTCGTCATCGGCAACCCTGGGCGTGACGATTGCCCTGGCCCAATCCGGAGTCATCGAGTTCCCGACCGCGGCGGCGTTGATTCTGGGCTTGAACATAGGCACCACGATCACGGCCTTCCTGGCGTCCCTCGGCGTCAACGTGAACGCCAAACGCGCAGCTTATGCCCACATCATCTTCAACGTGGCCGGTACAGTCTGGCTGCTGCCCATATTCTTCTGGTACACGTCGTTCATTGAAACGACTCTGAACACGTTCGGGGGGATGTTCTCGCTGACCCCCGGCATTGTCACCAAGATCGCCCTGACCCATTCCTGTTTCAACATCGTCAACACGATTATCTTCCTTCCATTTTTGAAGCCGTTTGCCAACCTGGTCACGCGATTGGTGCCTGACAAGGGCCACAAGGAGACGCCGCACCTGACCTTCCTGGATGTGCGCTTGCTGGAGTCACCAGCCATGGGCATCGCCCAGTCCCACGATGAGGTTATTCGCATGAGTGAGCACGTGACCAAGATGAGCACCATGCTTCGCTCCGCGCTGGCGACCGACGAAATCGATGACAACAACACGCGCCGGATATTGCATCGCGAAGAAATCCTGGATGTAATGCAGGATGAAGTAACCGACTTCCTCAGCCACATCCTTTCGGGGAACATCCCCTTGAACATCGTGGAAACGGGCCGGGAGCAGCTGCGTATGGCCGACGAATACGAATCGGTCAGCGACTACTACGCCAAGATCCTCAAGCTCAATCTGAAACGGATCAAGAACGAGATCGAGTTCACGAAGGGCGGCAGAGCCGATCTTTTGGCCTTGCACGACCTGGTCGATGAATACGTGCGACTGGTTTCCGACAGCGTATCATCCAGGCGGATCGAGGTACTGAGCAAGGCGCGCATTCAGGGCGAAGCGATCGACGTGTACGTCAAGGAATCGCGGGGACGGCACCTGGCCCAGGTGGGCAGGGAAAGCACGAACCCCCGAGCAACTTTGATTTTCACCGACATGCTGAATTCCTATCGGCGGGTGAAGGACCACGTATTGAACATCGCTGAAGCGTTGGCGGGAGAGAAATAGGGCCGCCAGTCCTCACACCAGAAACCTGTTCCTTGCGGAGGCGCCATGAGCACCCAGTCTTCCCGCCGCCAGTTCCTCAAGAACTTGACCGTGAGCGCCGGTGCCCTCGGCTACTGGAGCCTGACCGGCTGCCGGCAGACCTCCCCCTTCGGTGGAGACCGCAACATGTGCGGCTTCGCCGCGCCGCCACTGGACAAAGTGCGCGTGGGTATGGTCGGGCTGGGTATGCGCGGTCCCGGCGCCGTCGAACGCTTGGCCAAGATCCGTGATGTGGAGATCGTAGCCCTTTGCGACATCCGGCCTGAGCGGGTTCAATACACCCAGACGATCCTGCGGAATCATGGCCGGCAAGCCGCCCGTGAGTTCAGCGCCGGACCCGATGACTGGCGTAACCTTTGTCAGCTGGAACTGGATCTCGTGTACATCGCCACGCCCTGGGACTGGCACGTGCCCATGGCTGTGGGGGCCATGGAGAACGGGAAACACGCGGCGGTCGAAGTACCGGCGGCCAACACCATCGAGGATTGCTGGCGCCTCGTCGAAACCAGCGAACGCACCGGCAAGCACTGCATGATGCTGGAGAACTGCTGCTACGATTTCTTCGAACTGATGACCCTCAACATGGTGCGCCAGGGAGTATTCGGCGAGTTGACCCATGCCGAGGGCGCCTACATCCACTCGCTGGTCGAATACATGCAGCCCCAGGACGGCGAGGAGATCTACCAGGGCAACTGGCGCATCCAGCACAACCTCGAGTTCAACGGCAATCTCTACCCCACCCATGGTCTGGGACCGGTGGCCCAGTGTCTGGACATCAACCGCGGAAACAAGTTCGACTATCTGACCAGCATGTCCAGCCAGCAGGCAGCCTTCACCGAGCACGCCCGACAAACCGGCAACACCGAGTTCACGGATCTGCCCACGTACCGCGGTGACATGAACACGACGCTGATCAAGTGCGCCGGCGGACAGTCCGTGATGGTGCAGCATGACACCAGCACTCCACGGGCCTATAGCCGTATTCACCTCGTGCAGGGATCCCTGGGCATGGCCCGTAAATGGCCCCGCAAGGGGATCTGCCTGTACGAACACGGCCACCGATGGGTCGATGACGAGACCTTTACCCTGCTCGAAGAGAGGTATCGGCACCCGCTGACCCGGACCATCGGCGACATTGCCCGGAAGGTGGGCGGCCACGGCGGCATGGATTTCATCATGGACTATCGGCTGATCTACTGCCTGAAGAATGGATTGCCCCTGGATCAGGATGTCTACGACGCTGCTGCCTGGAGTGCGGTGGTTCCGCTGAGCATAGCCTCAGTGGCCGCCAGATCCGACGGGCGTGACGTCCCCGACTTCACCCGGGGCCACTGGCAGGCCAACCGTCCGTTGCAGGTGGTCGATGTGGACGCAACGCGGCTGCCAGTGTTCGAAATGGAATCGTCCGGTCAACAGATAATAATGGAGTGATGGACCGACCATCCTTGAACTCAAAACCACTTGGGTATATGTTGAAAATCTTGTCGCCCGCAACTTCTAGTATGTGACATCGCAATATCCTTTCACTTGAAGAGCACACTCAAGTACCCAAACGAAAGGACGCGAACCATGAAGAAACTCAGCACGCCCCACATTGTCCTGACCGCCCTCATTTTAATTCTGGCCGCACAATCTGCATTTGCCGGCGATCTGTATCGGCTGGACATGCGCTACGAAGGACCGGTCCCGGACTATCCGGCCCAGATCGTGATCGAGGTCTGGGAAGGGGGACAATGCGATCATTTCAAGGGGACGGCCTCGGCAGACTTCGACGGCGTGAACATGACCAACAACGTCGACGACAGCGTGATCTCCATCGACGCCATCACGGATATGGGCTCATCCCTGGCCATCGATTATACGGTCCACGGATACGACACCAACCACGACCCCCCGAAGTTCAAGGCCAACACCTGCTTTGTTGTCCAGGTGAATGATGCCACCGATGGTTTGACCCTGCACACTTCCTGCTCACAACCCATCCTGGTGAACCACCCGTACAGTGGTGACGCCGGTGGTGTCTTCACGATTCTCGGCGGCGACGGAGACTGCCTCGACGATGGCACGACCCCGGAAGATTGTCCCTTCGACGACAAGCTGTACTGGATCGCCGGCGAGTTCCGGGTCCCATGCTCCTCGCCGGGCGATGTCACGTTGACGGTCTACGACAGCGACCACTTCGACGATCCCGAGGGTACGGCCACCGGCTACTTCGACGGTAACAATCTCACCGACGTGACCAACGACGACGTCGCTTTGCTGATGGGCGCCCTCATCGACGGCGGCGAACTCGTCGTGTACTTCGAGGCCTTTGGTTTCGAGCACTTTCCGCCGCGTTTCAAAGCCTCGACGTCCTTCGAGATAGTGGTAGGCGGCTGCGATACCTTCCGCCTCGTCAGGTACCACACGTCCTGTTCGCAGCCCATCGTCCTGTTCGAGCCGCAGGCGGCCTCGCCCGCTGGCGCAGTCACCTTCACGGATTTCTGCGGTTGCGAGGAGGGCACTGTTCCGATCGAGAACAAGTCGTGGGGAGATATCAAGAGCCTCTATCGTTGAGACAGGAAACTCAGATATTCGAAGTCGGTACAGAAGAACCGCGGCCTCGGCCGCGGTTCTTGCTTGGGAGCAATGGTTCCGGTTTTGCTCTTGCTTCCTACAAACCACTGGAAACCAAGGCATTGGAGCCCATCACATAAGCCCCTGAGTGGCACGCGAATCCGCTATAATGAGACTGCAGCCCGCACCACACCTGCCATCGGGATCTGCATCCTCACAACCTCCCCAGCACCGCTGTTTCGAACCTTCGTGTATCGCCATGCCGGTCGGTCTGAACACCGTTCTCATCGGTGGACAGGTGTCAGGCGAATACCATCACTAAACAACTGGTCGTATCACGGGGCATTCGACAGACTTGAGGCTCAGGCATTCACATCCACAACCAACCTGCCCCGCACCTGGCCCTTAAGGATTTCGGCGGCTCTCGCGGGCACCTCCCCGAGACCGCAGACGGTCATGGTCTCTTCCAGCTTCTCTAGCGGGAGATCACTGACCACCCGCTCCCACGCTCGCAATCGGTTCCCATAGGGCTGCATCACGGAATCGATTCCCAGGATGTTCACACCGCGCAGCAGAAACGGCAGCACCGAAGTCTTCAGTTGCGGACCACTCGCCAGTCCGCAGGACGCCACCGAAGTTCCATATCCCATCTGACCCAGGACCCGACCCAGCGTCGTCCCGGCAACCGTGTCGATACAACCGGCCCACGTTTCGGATTCGAGGGGACGTTTGGTCGCTTCGTTCAACTCTTCACGGGGAACGACCTGGATCGCGCCGAGGGACCTCAGGTAGTCCGCCTGCCCCACACGCCCCGTGCTGACAGCGACCCGGTAACCGAGCTTCGCCAGGATCGCGACGGCAACCGATCCCACACCCCCGGCGCCGCCGGTGACCAGAACCGGGCCCTCGGCCTGAGGCGTCAACCCGTGATCCTCCAGCGCCATCACGCACAGCATCGCAGTGAAACCCGCGGTCCCGACGGCCATGGCCTGCTGCGTGGACAGACCGTCAGGCAAAGGCACCAGCCAATCGGCCTTGACCCGGGCTTTCTGTGCATACCCGCCCCAGTGCATTTCACCGACCCGCCAACCGGTCAGCACCACCTTGTCGCCCGCCTTGTATCTGGCGTCGCTGGAGAAGTCCACGGTGCCCGCAAAATCAATTCCCGGGACATGGGGAAACTTGCGCGCCAGCCTGCCCTGGTTGCCATGCACCACGAGGCCGTCTTTGTAGTTGAGCGTGGAGTACTCGACATTGACGGTCACTTCGCCATCCGGCAGGTCCGCATCGCCCAGTTGCTGAACGGCCACATCATAGCCGTCGCCCTTCTGATTCATCACCAAGGCATCGAAATAGTCATCAGGCATTGTCGAGGTCCCTTCTCTGGATGTTGACCGGGATACGGATTCGCCCGGAGACGAACGGCTGACCACAAGATAGACACATCGACCGGATACGACCGTCGCCGGTGATCTTGATCGTCTCGATGGTCAGCCGGATCGATCGGCGGAGACGAGGGCATTCCAGAGCTTGACGGCATAGATGATGGGCTGGTGGTCATCGACCTTCAGTCCGACATAATCACTGAGCTCGTCCACGTGGTTCTTCCACTCAGCGCGACTCAGCTGAAAGTGCTCATTGATCTTTGCGATGGCAGTCTTTGCTGCCTCTACATTGAAGGATTTCCTGACAATGGACTTTCTGATCTCTTCTCTTCTGGCGACCTGAGATTTCCTCACCAGCAGGAATCTGGTCTTTTGGTCGTCCAGGGAAAACACCGGTCGCTCCGCCCGGATACGACCGTCTTTGCTGATATAGACCAGCACACCGGGATCCTTGAAGTTGAACTTGATGGCAGGCAAGTCAGGGGGAACCATGGGAACCGGATCCCTGGCATGCTCGAGTCTCCAGACGGGGCGTCCCTGGATGATCGCGACGAAGTCCTGATCGCCCACCCTCGGGGCACCGTAAACATACAAACCTCTGGCCTGAGGGGTTCTCGCAAAACAGAGGGTCGCCAGCGCACCTCCCAAACTATGGCCGGTAATCCAGAGAGGTCGAGACGGATCTTCCTCGGTGATCTCGTCCAGAAAGACCTGAAGTCCATCCGGACCCTCCCAGACTTCGTCCAGACCATTCAGGAAGCCCTGATGGACCATGCCGCCGCCCTCGAATGCGACGGGCACTGTATTCATATCAGTTCGGATCTCATGGACGGCAGATCTGCTCTTCAACTCGGTGCCCCGGAACGATACGATCACGGCCGTGTCATTCCAGCCGACCATGCACTCGGTGCCTTTTCCGTGAAAGAAACGAAAGCCTTCAAAACCGGCCAGACGATAAGCCATGCGGACGAATCCCGGATGGCAGTAGGTCAGAAACGAGCACTCACCAAACCACCAGGCATTCGCGGGAGAGTATTCGGTGTTGTCCGTCTCCAGTGGGAAAGTCTCCCCATTCTCGAAATAGACGTAGTCCATGTCGGGCGGGATCAGGTCATATTTCCGGGGGTCCGGAAGGGGCTTTTTCTCATATGTGTTCACTGTGGGTACCGCCTGCATATCTCGGCCGCACTCTTGTCAGCACAGCCTCTCGATTGAGGCATTCAAGCCTCTGTCGCACAATTGCGCACATTCCACCCTGCTGTTGAGCCTATTGTCCCAAAAATGTTATAGAAAATCTACCTTCTCGGCACTCATAACCTGCTAAAATCATAGGATGGTTTGGTTTGCTGGCCCAGCTACCCGGAGGATAGCATGAGTTCCCGGATCTTTATCGTCGCTCTGATCGTTCTGGCATTCGGCGCCGCCGTATCCAGTGCCACCCCCCCCGCTACGATCAGCCTGAATGCCGGCTCTGCTCACGCAGAATCCCACGTGCATCTGGTGGACAGGAATGCCAGCGGGCTGACCCTCAAGTTCACCGCCACCGGCCTGAATGCCGAAGAGGTGGTCAGGAGCGGGCAAGTCTTCCGGCGCCTCTCCTTTCCCGGTGGAGGAATGCTGGGCAGCGTGGACCAGCCCGGCCTGCCCACGGTCACCCACCTGGTGGCTCTGCCCGCCGGGTCCGGAGTCGAAGCACTCCTGGTTGATCAGGTGGAGGTGAGCCTGGGCTCCATGCGTCTGGCCCCCAACGAGCCCATCGCCGCGCTGGACCGGCAATCGCCGCCATTCGACGCGGGACGATATGAGAGCACGCCTGCCAGCCGCCCAGCCGTAGTCGTGGGCACACCTGCCCTGCTCCATGGCCTCCGCGTGGTGCCGGTGACTTTCTGCCCGGTGGGCTACGATCCGGCCACCGGTGCGACCGTAGCGGCCGCCGAGATGACCGTGGAGGTCTCTTTCTCCGGCACGGACACGCGCAACGACAGCCGGGGTGAGGCACGCTTGTTGCCCGAAAGTTTTGCGACGATTTTCGAACAGACCGTACTGGGCTGGGAGCGAGGAGACGAAACCCAGGTAGGTCCGGGCAGCATGATCTATATCTGCCCGCCCAGTGCCCTCGGATACATGAACAACCTGGCCAAATGGCGTGCCCGCCAGGGATACAACGTCGAGGTGGTCTCGACCTCCGTGGCCGGCACGACGGCCAACGCCATCCGTTACTACCTGCAGGACCGATACGACACCATGGATCCGCCCCTGGAGTTCGTCACTCTCGTGGGCGACGCCAACGGCAGCCTGGCGGTCCCGACGTTTTTCGAGAATGCATCCGGCTACTACGGCGAAGGCGACCACGACTACTCCCGCCTGGACGGCAACGACGTACTGGCCGACGTACACGTGGGGCGCTTGACGGCCCAGAACCCCACCCAGCTCACCGGCATCATCAACAAGATCCTGGATTACGAGCAGTACCCGGACATGAGCGATGTCCGCTGGTTCACCCGGGCCGGATTGACCGGTGACCCGTCCTCCAGCGGCGAGAGCTGCATCTATACCAACCAGTTCTTCAAGCAGGAGCTGCTGCGTCTGAACTACACCCAGGTCGATACCATCTGGAGCGGCGACTTCGTTGGCCAGATGACCAACACCCTCAATCAGGGCGAGACCTTTTTTACCTACCGGGGCCTGGGCGGCATGAGTGGCATGTCGACCGGCCACATCAGCTACCTCAGCAACGGACGCAAGCTTCCCTTTGCCATCATCCTGACCTGCGACACCGGTTCGTTCTCCGACGATACTACTTGCCGTAGCGAGGCCTTTCTACGCAACACCAACGGCGGCGGAATCGCATCCATCGGCACGGCCACCAACGGCACCCACACCCGATACAACAATTGCATGTTCCTGGGCATCACCGACCACATCACCGGCAGCGGCGACTTCCGAGTCGGCCCGGCCCTGACCCGGGGCAAGCTCAATTTCTACGCCAACTACTGGCAAACGGAGCAGAGCAAGGTGTGGACCTGGTCCACCTGGAACAACCTGATGGGTGACCCGGCCACGGAGATCT
>Ga0070728_10004057_pt1 | contig 15539 bp, 18 predicted proteins | sample tdDd471_FD_66723 | JGI IMG/M metagenome (GOLD analysis project Ga0070728, IMG submission 66723) | Marine sediment microbial communities from the Atlantic coast under amendment with organic carbon and nitrate - tdDd47.1 | ecosystem: Environmental > Aquatic > Marine > Coastal > Sediment | place...
TGAAGATGCTGCAAATCATTGAAAATAAACGAATATTTTCCATAAGATAAATTATCGCGCCTATTCTAACCAGAAATTGGAAGGTTGGTCGCAGGGACCCGCAGCCAATTTTGTGACCTTTTTGCCTTGCTACCCCAGTTGCCCACCGACCGCGAGTATTACCCGTGACCTGACCTGATGCTGTAGACGGCCCCTGCACCTCCATAGTGTGCGATGATTTGGCCGTTAAGCCAGGTCTAAGGAGGTTTCCCATGTATCAGAGCATTGCAGTTGTCGGTCTCGATCTTGCCAAGCGAGTTTTTCAGGTCCATGCGATTGGCGCCGATGGTGATGTTATCGCGAAACGCAAGTTGCGCCGGAGCGAGGTCGTTCCCTTTTTCTCTTCACTGTCGCCATGTCTTGTCGGCATGGAAGCCTGTGCCTCCGCCCATCATTGGGGACGAGAACTCATAGAGCTTGGGCATGAAGTCCGTCTCATGCCGCCGGCCTACGTCAAATCGTATGTGAAGCGCGGCAAGACGGATGCCGCCGATGCCGAGGCGATTTGCGAAGCCGTGACTCGGCCGACGATGCGCTTTGTCGCCGTAAAGAGCCGAGAACAACAAGGCGTTCTCATGCTGCACAAGTCTCGCGACCTACTCGTTCGTTAGCGAACGGCCCTGATCAATGCCATGCGTTCGCATCTAGCAGAGTTCGGCATCGTCTCTGCTACCGGTCCAGGCGGAATGAAAGCTCTTACAAAGCTCTTGCACGAAGAACAGGACAGTCTGCCATCGCATGCGCGTTCCGCCTTGTTCACCATTGTGAACCAACTCACGGCGCTTGCACGTGAGATTGAACGGTTGGAGAAAAAGATCCTTGATTGGCACCGTTCCGATGCGAACAGCCGCCGTCTTGCGACGATACCTGGGATTGGACCGATCACGGCCTCCGCTATTGCAGCCGCGGTGCCTGACCCTGGCCAGTTCAAGTCAGGCCGGCAGTTTGCCGCCTGGCTTGCCTTGACACCACGCGCGAACAGCTCAGGTGGTAAAAAGCGCTTGGGTGGCATCAGCAAACAGGGAGACGGGTATCTCCGACGACTACTTGTGGTCGGAGCGATCGCTGTCGTTCGAATGGTTCGTAAGGATCCAAGCCGCCAACCATGGTTGGCGGAGTTACTCGAACGGAAAACCGCTCGGGTCGCGACAGTCGGCCTTGCCAACAAGACCGCCCGAATTGCTTGGGCTGTCATGACACGCGAGGAGGTCTACGCAGCCTGACGCTTATCCGGATCGCCCATCCCACGGCCGCGGGATGGCGAGAGAGGGCTGAGTGGTGATGACAAACCGGTCAGACCGGGGATCGGATAAACCCAGGGGAGCAGAGCGCTTCGAGCGCGTTGACCTGATTAGGGACCCGATCTGCGGACTTCATCAGGGCCAGCAGCCATGTGGAGCTGCGCAAACAGGCCGTACACATGGATGCACCCGACCGGTGCTTACCGCCACGAAATCCTCTTGCGTCGAGGGGGCCGTCCACACATGCTGCCCTCTGAGACATCGTTTATGAGTTAGTTAGTCCTGTTGAGGTTCTAGTTCTCTCGTGACCGGTTGAGACATTCACTCGGTGAGAGTCGTCCGAGGCTCGAGTGAGGGCGGTCGTGGTTGTAGTCGTCGCGCCGGGCCGCGATCAATTGGCGGGCTTGGCGGATGCTGTGGTACAGGTGCTCTTTCAAGCACTCGTCCCGGAACCTGCCGTTAACGCTTTCGACGAAGCCGCTCTGCATCCGTTTGCCGGGCACGATATGGTGCCACTCGACATTCCTGTCTTCCTGCCATTTGAGGATGGCATTCGAGGTGAGCTCCGTGCCGTTGTCGGAGAGAGACCAAACAACCAGATTAAAAACTTACGTCAACCAGCGCAACAACGAGCGCGTAAGCAGCAACGTTTCGTGTCCGCGAAGTCAGTGCATCGCTTCCTCTCCAACTCTGGCGCATTCCATAACCATGTCAATATCTACCCGAATCTGGCTCCCAGATCGACAATGAATCAGCTTCGACGTTGCGCATTGAGTTCGTGGTCGGCAACGATACTAACGTAGCCTAGCAGAACTGTTCTGCATAATGTCTTCTCTATGCTAGTTAAAGTAACTCTTCGATGCTCGACACATAACCGATACTAACCGGAAAACGTCGTCGGCAGGAAAAGCGATATCTGCGGGAAAGAAAATAGAAGCAAGACGACGATCGTTTCGCACAGTAGGAACCACGCCACGCCTTTGAAGATCGCGCCAACCGGAATGTCGTTGCTGACGACCGACTTAATAACAAAAACATTCAACCCCACGGGTGGCGTCAACAAGCCGATTTCGATAAACTTAACAACCAACACCCCGTACAAGATCAGATCGAAATCAATCGCTTTCAGAACCGGCAGGAAGACAGGCAACGTGATCAATAGAATGCCGATCGGATCCAAGAACATGCCCAAAATCAGATAAATCACAACCATCATGACAAGCAGCATCAGCGTGTTATCTTGCATCGCGACGGCGAGTTGAGCCAATTGCACACCGCTGCCGGTTATCGCAAGGAACTTCGTCAAAAGCACCGCTCCGATGGCGACAAAGAAAATTTTCGTGGTGCTGATCACGGCTTCGAAAAGCGCCTCCTTCAGACTTGCGAAAGTCAGCCGGCGTTGAAGGAACGCCGTAATCATTACCGACAAGGCGCCGAATGCACCCGCTTCGGTCGCCGTAAATAACCCGCCGTAAATGCCGCCTAGCACCACGGCAATAATGACGATCAGTGGCAGAACGCCGATCAACGACGTAAATCGTTCTCGCCAGGTCACATCGTCGACGACCACCGGTGCCAAGTTGGGCGAAATAGCGCAGCGAATCATGATCATTACCGCATAAAGACCTGCCGTCAGCAGGCCAGGTAAGATGCCGGCGAGAAAAAGCTTGTTGATCGAAACACCGGCAAAAATGCCATAAAGAATGAAAATGATCGAAGGCGGGATCAAGGAGCCAAGCGTTCCTGCGCTCGCGACGACCGCCGTCGCCAATCCCGGCTGATATCCGTGCCGTAGCATTTCGGGTATCGCGATGCGTCCCATTGCCGCAGCCGTAGACACGCTCGACCCGCTCGCCGCGGAGAATCCCGCGCATGCGAAATTGGCTGCCACGGCCAATCCGCCAGGCAACCGGGACAGCCACAATCGAGATGCCCGGAAAAGCGCAGCACTCAGCCCCGTAGAATGAACCAAGGTTCCCATAAAAATAAAAAGTGGTATTGCGGAGAGCGTCCAACTGGATACAAAGGAAAATGGCTCTTGCGCAAAGATTTGCATGGCCGGACGCAATCCACGCACCAGAACGATACCGACTACGGATACGCTGATCAGTGCAATTGCAATCGGCACCCGCACCGCAAGAAGCGCGAACAGCACAATGATCGCGAGAATAAGAACGACAGTTGCAGACATTTATGAAGCGTCTCCGGCGCCTGTCGGCCCGTCAGGACCGGCGCGCATCAATGTCCGCGCATCCCCTATCAACCGCACCAGATAAGCGATGCAAAGAAAAGCGACGGCCAAAACCAAGATCCATTTTCCAGGCCATACCTGAAGAAAATCGCTGCCAACGACCCATCGTTCGACGATCTTCGTGCTATGCATGGCCTCACGAATGCTCAACCAGAGCCAAGTTACCGAGACGCACATTCCTAGAGCAGCGGCGATGAGATCGCCGATCAACTTCTCTTTCCAGCGCATAAAACCGGAGAACAAGTCAACAGTAACGTTCGCCCCCATCAACGCGACTTGGGCCATGGGCAAAAACACAATCGCGACCATGTAATACGCCGCCACCGTCTCGTTCGTACCGATCAGCGGCAGTTTCAAGAACCGCGCGGCTACATCCACGGATACGTGGAACATCATTACAACAAGTATGACGGCAGCTGTTCCAGTCAGGATCGTGGAGACTTTTCTAAGAGCGCTCCCGGCACAGCCGAGTTTGGGCATCTTGTCGGAATGGTCTTCCATCTCGGCTCTTTCCATCCTTCTGCCATCAGGCCCGACGGCGACGAAGCCGACTTCGTTGCGCTTCGCCGCCAACCGGTCTGCACCAAAAGGTTATTTCTTAGAGCTTCGTTGGATCGATCTTGTCATAGATTTCACGAAGAAGCAGATCTTCGAACTTCTCTCTTGCGGTTTCCAGTTCGGCATCGCTAAAAAGCGGGCCGCCAGCATGAAATTCAGACAGACCGGCCTTATCGATTATACTCAACCACTTTTCATAGTTCTTCAGGTATGCGTTGGAAACAGCATCCGGGTTCTCAACGCCAAGCGTCTTGGCATTCGCGTTAACCGAGTCGATTTCGGACTGCTTGTACTCTTCCCATATCGGTGAGATTTCCGCCGCGCCGTCGACGATCGCAACGCCAGCGTCCTTCGCTTTGCGGCGTGCTTCGATGTCTTGTTTGATGTATCCGGGAAGCATCGCGGAAGAGATGATGTAAGGAATGGTGTTCCACAACTTGCGCTTTTCCGCGGCATTCAACCCGTCCCAACTGTCGCGGTTGGCCGTTACGATGCCAACGGCCCCTGTGGCGCCGATATTGTAGCTGTAAATGCCTTTGATGGAATCGGCGATCGGAAATGCTGAGTACCAAGCAGTGAAACCCATGACACAATCGAGCACGCCACGTTGCAGGCTTTCTACCATGTCGGCAGACGTCATGGACACCGGCGAACCACCCAAATGTTCGGCCCAACGGCCCAGCGAACCCGTCACGCGAACGCGCTTCCCCTTGATCTCATCCAGCTTTGCTATCTTTTCGCGGCACATCAAGGAGTATCCGCCGATCGCCATGTTGCCCAGCGAAATCGTATTGGCCTTTGCATAGTCTTCCATACACTGCGGGCAATCGTTGAAGAATGTATCTGCGGTCGCGCCCGCGGCGGCGAGTTCGTTCCGCGTCAAAAGCAGCAAGTTGAACGGCATCGCTGCGTGCGGCAGTTCGCTTGCGGCGTATGCCGGCAACACCAACGTCATATCGGCGACGCCATTGCCTACGGAATTGAGAGCCTCGGACAATTTGAACAACTGTCCACCACCCAGAAACGTCATATTGATTTCGGGTTTCATCTTTTCGATGGATGGCACGATCCCGGCCTCGTTCGTCGGATGGGTCGGCGGCAATCCCGAAGCGTAGGTAAGATCCGCCGCGTTTGCGGCGCCGGCTGCCACGATAGCCGATGCCGACAACAGGGCAACGGCCATGCTTTTGGAAACTTTGTTGGACATACTACCTCCCGAATCTTTTCTGCTCTTAGAATTGAGTTTCATCCGCCTTGACCTCAAGGCGGCGACACGATCTCGACTCGCTAACGAACGATGCGCCGCGCTTTCTGCTCGTCCCACCAAGGACATGCACCTTGCATGACTTTGTAGTTTCCGGCCATGACCTGCACCGGCGCCCTTAGGCCGTTATCGCCGTTCTCAAGCCGCTTGCGCAGCGCGTTTGCCCGAAACTCTTCCGACGCCCAATATCGCTCATGACCCCATAGGCTCGGCCCTTCGCTGCGCTCGAACGATTTCCATGTCGTCGGGTCGATCGCCCTGCCACCCCAACCGTATTCGATCATGAAACGCGACGGCGTCCAGGTGTAGAACGACGTCATAAAGTCACTGGTATGACGGCCCAACGTTGCCGCGATTCCATCGTCCAGCGCGTGGGCAAGGTCGTATCCCTGCCCGACGTCATCAAAGCTGAACAATTCCATCAACAGATGATGAAAGCTGGTTTTCCCTGTCTGGACAATCGCAAGGCTATGATGACGGGGGTTGACGTGCATGAAGCGGGCCTCGAACGGATCCGAATAGTAGTCGGTCAATCGAAAGCCCAGCATTTCATCGTAGAACGCCACCATCTTCCTGACGGTCTCGCCGCTGTCGGCCGTATACACGATGTGCCCCAAGCCATTCGCACCGGTCCGGAAGCCCGAAATCGACCGTCCAGGAACAAACGGATCAGTGGCGACCGCCGCACCGTAAAACACCTCGACGCGGTTGCCGATAGGATCGGTGAAATGGATCAGGTCTGCGACATGCCGTTCGTCCGCCAATGCGCGTTCGCCACGGCTGACGGCGACGCTGCCGCCCTCAAGACGGGACGCAATGGTTTCCAGGGCGCCCGCATCAGGCACTTCCCACCCAGTAAAGGCGACGCCTTCTGTGCCGCTTTCGGAAATTGCAATACGCTGCCTGCGGTCGTCCATGCGATACGAGAGAACGCCCCGGGTTTGATCGACTTTCTGAAGGCCCAGAAGATTGGTCGCGTAGCTGGACCAGTCCTCCAACTTCTTCGTTCCGATACCTACGTAGCCAAGCGCGATAACGCTCATAACCTATACTCCGTGTCCGCTTCGTTTCAGGCAGATTTTTTCATTTTTGCGCTTGGCGCCTCGGCACCTGGCATTGCGTATTTCCCGAATTCTTCCATGAAGTTGTCGAATTCCGGGATGTCGGAGAGCATGCCGAAGGCGCGGACGGCGTACTGGGACGGCTCGAGTGCGGCCGCCGGCTCCTCGCCGTTCTCCAGCGCTTTCGCAAGACGCGTCAGAATGCGCCGAGCGGTGACGGTGGCGAGGTCCGACTTGACCAAGTGCTCGTGCGCGCGGTCGGCGATGCCGGGCTCACCGGGCAGGCTGCGGGCACATTCCTGCAAGGCCCTGTCCTGTTCATTGACCCCCCAAATACCGACGAAGTTGCTGGTTTTCTCCAGGTCACGGTCGATGAAGTAGTCGTTCTCCGGGTTCGCGGTCGGCACATAGGCGTCGATCGTATAGCCGTGCGGCAGACGATGGGGACGCCATTCCCCTCGTGGCGGAAAGAACGCCCCGCTGTCCAGATACGCCACTTCGTCCAATGCCAACGGCACTTCCGGACGGTAACGGTAGCCGAACGCCATCGTATGATAGTCGTCGATAGGCACCCAGGCTCGCCCGTTCCCCATCAGATCGTCCATCGGCGGCGTGATCGCGCTCCACATCGGCAGCATCCACTGCGTCACCCGCCAGTAGTAGCCGTCATCAAAGTTCCGACGCGCGCCGTAGCAAAACCCATAGTCCGTCTCGTGCACCGTGATCTCAGGCGCACCGTCCCGCGCCAAGCGGATGTAGTCCGGCGCATCCGCCGGCGGGTTTACCGCGCTGTGCAGAAAGCTGATATGCGACGTATCGATCTCGCCTTCGACGGCCTGCAGCCAATTGCTCCGGTGCAGCCAACGGGACACGTGCACCTGTTCCGGTGGCAGTCCCAGCCATTCCATCCCGGGAAGCTCCGGCATCACCTCCTTCGGACCCATGTACACCCAAACAAGTCCGCCCGCTTCGCGCACCGGATAGCTCGGAATGCTCATGCGCCCCTTCAGCGCCTCGAAGTTGTCCGGCGGCACGATGTTCGGAATATCCACGCACATCCCATCCACGTCGAACTTCCAGCCGTGGTAAACGCACCGCAGACCGCATTCCTCGTTCCGCCCAAAAAACAGCGGCGCCATCTTGTGCGGGCAGTACGCCCCGACGATCCCGACCCGGCCTTTTGTATCTTTGAAAGCGACGAGATCTTCGCCCAGAATCCGCAACCGCCGAGGCGCCCCGTCAGGCTCAGGCAATTCGCTCGACAGCATCGCAGGCAGCCAAAAACGGCGCAGGAGGTTGCCCATAGGCGTACCGGGCCCGACACGCGTCAATAGCTCGAACTGATCGTTCCGTTGGACCATGAGCCTCTCCCTGCGATCTTTATTTATAATTATAGAACACCATCTGTATATCGTAATGCCGCATTAACGCCAAGAGAATTTAACGGGCAAATGTTTTTGCCCTCGGTACAGATTATTTTCACTTTTTTTCAAAACCTTAATGAGAGCCAACCAACCAACACTATTTATGTTCATAATTATATGTACTGAAGGGGAGTGCATCGCTATCAACCGGCTCTTGGCGCGGCGGCTTTGTCACGTTAGGCAAACTGGGGTCGCATGACTGTCTGATGAGATGAGATCAATCTCATATAGCCGTCATCCCTAGGCGATCCGCGCTTCCCTTACCAAGGCGAGGATATGGTTCGTACGCTGCGGAGGATATGCACTCAGTTCGGCTATCCGAAGATGACCAGAGTCGACAACAGCAGCGAGTTTACCTCACAGGGCATGGATCTCTGGGCCTATGCCGACGTGACGCTCAACTTCTCGCGGCTTCTCGCGGCCCGGAAAGCCGACGGACAACGCCTTCATCGAAGCGTTTAAAAGCAAGTTCCGAAGCGAGTCCCTGAACCAACACTGGTTCCTTGGACTTCCCCGGTTTTAGTAGAGAGCCTTCCTCTCTATAACGGCCGTCTCGACCTCGAATGATACTGGCGATTTGTATCCCAGTGCGGAATGTCGCCGGCGCGGATTGTAGAAGCCGTCGATGTAGCGGCCAAGGGCTGTTGTCGCAGCGTCGCGGGTCTGGAAGACGGTCCGCCAGACCATCTCGCTCTTGAGCGTCTTGAACACGGTTTCCACCATAACAATTGCCCTTGCCGCTCATCGACGGCGTGATCCTGTGTGCCGACAGGAGACACCGGTAGTCGTCCGAACAATATTGACTGCCGCGATTCGAATGGTGGATCAGGCCGGGTCCCGGCTGCCGCGGGGCGATGGCCCGCCGCAATGCCTTGAGTGCCAGGTCCTTCTTCAAGCGGTCGCTCGTCGCCCAGCCGACGATGCGCCGTGAATAGAGGTCGAGCACGATCGCGAGATAAAGCCAGCCTTCCGCCGTCCAGATGTAACTGATATCGGCGCCCCATTTCCGGTCGGGACCGTCACAGACGAAGTCCCAATCGAGGAGGTTCGCGACGACCGGGCCACCGTGACCGCTGTCGGTGGTCTCCTTGTATCGGCGTTTCTGTAAGGCCCTCAAACCGTTGTCGCGCATCAGTCGGGCCACGCGGTGGCGGCCGACGGTCAGCCCTTCCTCGACATGCTTGGTATGCATGCGTGGCGATCCGTAGGTCTCGTTGGATATCGCGAACTGGGTGCGGACATGCGCCAGCAGGACCATATCGTCGAACTGGCGTTTGCTCGGGCTCCGACTCCTCCAGGCGTAGAACCCACTGGCGCTGACATCCAGCATCCGGCAGATCCGTTCGACGGAAAGATCGGCCTTCATCGCATCGAAGAGCCGGAACCTCATCGACTTGTCTCCTTGGCGAAGAAGGCCGCCGCTTTTTTTGGATATCGCGCTCCTGCCGAAGAATCTCGTTCTCCTTGCGCCGCCGCGCCAGCTCCTTGTCCAGGTCGTCATGCGGACCGGAAAGAAGATCGGCTTCCCGAAACTGCTTCTTCCACCGCGTCAGCGTCGATCGACCGATCCCAAGATCGTCGGCTACTTTGAATAGCCCCGAGTTTTCTAGACACCTTCGGGTTTCAGTTCCTGCTGCTTTTCGAACTCGACGGGCGACAGCATCCCGTTCCTCGCATGCTTCCCACCTTCAATCGGGCACTACGAGCCGCTTAACTATTAACGACCCCGATCCTCTTTCCGCTCACGGGATTTCGCGAACCCCTGGCGAACGGACTTGTCCAGAATGGGTTTCGCCCAGGCCGGAATCCTGCGGCCCACGGCTCGTACCTTCTTGTCTTCCTGGACGAGTATGAGCCGTTGCTTTGACTTGGTGTTGTCCAAGACATAGCTGCGATCCGCGACGGCCATCGCCGGGGCCAGGTTGTCGAGGCTCCGTTGAAACCGTCGAGCGATATCTTCTGGCGGGACGTTGTGACCGCCGCTCTGGACGCGCGTCCCAACACGGAACAACGACATCGAACTATTCCTCACACCGACATAGGCGAGATTGACCTTGAACCCGGCTTCCTTTGCCGTTTTCATCAGTTCGACCTCACGACGCCCGGAAAGCGTGGTTTCCACGATGAAACTTTGCTTTGCCTCAATGAACGCCTTCTGCTGCGCTAGGGCCTCCCGGCCCGCAGCAATAGGCGTGATGTTTGGAGATTGGGCCGCGATGATATCGGGATTAACAATCGGAAGGCGGGCGTCATTTCGTTCAGCCACAAGCGTACTCTTACCTGCCCCATTGGGACCGGCACAAATCCAAAGCTGTGGTTTCACTCAACAGGGCCGATAACGACGACGTTGAAATACTCATCGTGTTCCACGAATTCGCGGCGACCGTCCGGCCATTCGCGAATTGTGTGAGGGCCGATAGCGTCGTCCGCGTAGTAGATTGGCCTACCCGCAGCAAGGTGCGCCGCCGCAGCTTTTCCGCTTGGCACCGACAATTCACGTTCGAAACGCCGAACCGACTTCGGATCGTCGTCGTTCACGTCGGCGAATGTCATCAGCTTTGTCATCGGTTCCATAGAAGGCCCTTTCCGGCGCTTACACTTCTAATTTACTGCCGATCCGGCTCGATTTCCAGGGTTAGGACCTGGACGAGTGATCGACCGCGGCTAATGCCGCTTCGACAAGATGGGCATTGGAGAGATTATAAGTCCTGCGAAGGTATTCAAAATTCTTCGCATTAGTCCCAGAAAGACGTTTAAAAAAGTACCCCACTTCCTTCGGCCCCTCAATCTCCGGACGAACCGGCCGCCCTTCTTTGAGAGAGCAAAGAGCCAAGCCGCGTAGGAACAAGTCCTTCCGCTTCAACAGGTTCACCCGCACTTTCGCTCGAACGTCCAACTGCATCCTGCATCGCCTCTTCTAAGCAATCGACCACTGAAACACCCTTGTTTTCTGCCAAGGATACGAACTCATTGCTGCGGGAAACGAGTAGCAGCAAATCGACTGCGCCCCGCATCCCTTCTTTCTGATTCAGCCCCAGAAGCGCGCAAGCAATGCCGAATGCGTGCTTTGATTCCGCGTCCATATAGGGCCGCGAAACCCTGTCTCCAAACCGGAAGGTTGTACTTGCTTTATTCGTCATGCGTTTCTAAATAGTCTTAGTAAGGCTAGTTCACAACGGAAAAAAGACATGATGAGACGATTTCAGGATTCAATTGGATATCTTGCTGTTACGGCATCCCTCCTATTCAGCCGGACAGCTTACGCCCAGGTCGCCCTCCCGAGTGCCCCAACCGGCAACGCAAATCCGCTCGAAACCTTCCGGGGTTTGATCGAGTACGGAACCGAAGTGGGGATGGGTGTCGGGGCCGGTGTCGTCGTCATCGGTCTCATCATTTACGGGATCAACGTCGCCATGGGGAACAATAACACCCGGTTCCTCATCTTCCCCCTGATTGGTGGCGGATTCTTGGCTGGTGTCGGTTTTGTCGCCGAGGTCGCTTTGACGGGAGCCGCAACATGACGCCGGTTCGCCGTCACGTTACGAAGCCGATGACAGTTGCGGGCCTGCCCCCGCTTCTGTTGCCGGTATTCGGCGGCGAAATCGTTGTCATCTTCGCCGTCACCTTGGCGATTTCCTTCGACTATCTGGCGGTCTTCGTCGGCATCCTGCTTTGCATCGGTGCCTACATTTCCAATGTCGCTATCGCCGTCCGCCGCCAGGACTTGGATACGAGCCTCGCCGAGTGGTGGAACCGCCGCAGCGGCGGACGCTTCGCGGGCAAGGCATTCCCCCGCCGTGTCGCGACCGGTTGGTTCTCCAAAAGGGAAATCTATGGACCCTAACCTGTTCAACGGGGTGACGCCCCTTGCCTTTCTTCCGGTTGCGGTCGGTTTCGGCGCTGCGGTTGCGGGCGCGTATTCGGCACGCCTCTTTGCCCCGCCGCACACTCACGCGCGCCTGGCCGACCGGATCAAATGGGCTGCTATCGGCGACGACGACGCCACGATCCGCTGCACGAACGATGTGTATTTCCGGGTCTATACGATTGCCGGTCCCCACTACACCGCGACCCAGGAAAGCCGTATCGCAACCATGCTGACCGAGCGCCGTGAATGGCTGCTTGCGGTCATGAACACAAATGTCTCCGTCCGCTTTTTGACGCGGCACGCTCCTGCGGACATCCCGGAACAAAACCGCTCGGGATCGATCCTGGACGACTTGAACGACAAATGGTCCGCCGCCCTGGCGCATACCTATGCGACGCGGCATTCCATCATTCTCTCCGTTGAGGGGAAGGAGAACCTTTCCGGCCTTGAGGCAGCGAGCCAGTCGCTAGAGCAGCGCCTACAGCAGTTCGACCCGGAACTCTTGACCAACAAGCCGGGTGAATTCGGGTTCAGCCCGCTTGCATCATTCCTCGCCGAGCTTTTGACGAACGCCCCGGCTTTGCGTCATCCCGTACGGGACGACATCGCCGAAGACCTCTCGACCGTCCATATCGAGCCGGATATCGACGGGGTGATTAAGGTCCACGACACTGTTCTGACCCAACATTCGGCCTGCATCACCGTCACCGGCCTCGGTCAGACCGTCAGCATGGACGTGCTGAACACAATTTCCAGCTTGGATCATGAGTATGACTTCATGATCCACACCAAACCCGTTCCCAAGCAGATTGCCCATGAACGCGCCGTTTACCGCGCCAAACAGGCAACGCTCCGGATCGACAACAAGCTGATCCGCCAGGAATGGGAAGACACGCGCGATGAGATCCACGCCGAGCGTGAAACCATCTGCGCGACGGAGGTTTTCCTGTTCCCCCGGGCTGGGACGGAAACCGCCCTGAAAGCCGCTGTAAGCGCCGTGACCCGAGCCCTTGGAGCCAAGGGTATTGCGTCCGTTGTCGAGCGGAATAACGCCATGCGGGCCTATGCCGTCCGTTGGCCTGGCTACGAGTATTTCGTGCGCGGCCGGGATTGGCTGACGAGCTATGTCGCCGAACTCGCCGCCATGCCGGGACACGCGACGGGCCAGACCGCAAGCGTCTGGGGCCCGCGCCCTATCCGCTACATTCCGATTGCGGGCGACCGCTCGCCCTACGCCCTCACCTATCACCCGACTGCCGGCGACGACAGCAGCCCGCACGATATCCGGATTGCCGGGACCAGCTCAGGGAAAACCGTCTGGGATTGCTTCATGGGATCGGGCGCACATTCGGCGCATCCGGAACTACGCCAGCTCCTATTCGACCGGAACCAGGGCTTGAAGGTCTATACCCACTTCCTGGACGGCCAGTATCTAATCCCGGAATCCGGCACACTCACCCTGAACCCCTTCGATCTTGAGGACTCGACCCAGAACCGCCAGATGCAGGCAACCTTGTTGTCGCTCCTGGCCAACAAGGACGATCCGCAGACGATTGCGATGATCGAGACGGCGGTGAAACACGCCGCCAGCAATACCGACCCCAAAGACCGGACCCTAGAGGCAGTTTACAACAACCTCATCCCGACCGGCCCGCTTAAACAAGCTCTGGCGCCGTGGGTCTCCGGCGAGAAATACGGCCGGATTTTTACCGGCGAGAAGGATGCATTCCACCCCGACCGTTCCCGGATAACGACGATTGCGCTCGATACCGTGATCGACGATCCGCGCCTTGCCGGTATCCTCGCCTTCTATTTCCTGCGCCGGATTCAGTCCGCCTATGTGGCGAACGGCTACCCCTACCGGATAACCGTGGACGAGGCGTCAACGCTTCTGACCGATCAGAGCGTTGCAGACCTGGTTCTCTCCGAGGTTCGCACCGCGCGGAAGAACAAGGGCCAGGTCTCGACCATCTGGCAGGACTTCCGCTCCGTGCGCGCCAACCCCGTGGGCGAGCAGTTGGCCGTCAACGCGGGCACGCTCTACGCCTGGCCGAACACGGCCGAGACCCATGCCGATTGCGAAAGCCTGGGCATCTTCAACTTCACCGAGACAGAACGCGAATTCCTCACCGGCAATTGGCGTCCCCCTAATTCCGTCCGTCCCGTCCTGCTGAAACGCGAAAACGAAAGCGTTTTCCTGGAAACCGACCTTTCCGCCCTTGGCCCTTATTTGCGCGCCTTCATCGGCGGAACGGAAACGAAGAAGAGGTACGAAGAATGCGTAACACAACACGGCGAACAGTGGCGTCCGCACTATTTGGGTTTGCTCTAGCCCTCCCCTTCGGCGCGAACGCCCTCACCGTTCACGATCCGACGCATACGGCAGAGACGATTACGAACGGCAACACGTTGCAGGAGCAGCTTCAAGCGGCTCAAAAGGCCCTGGAAGAAACGAAGAAGATCGCCAGCAAGGTTGGCGGTTTGACGGCCGGTTTCCTGTCTCCGGACCCCCTGCTTGGCCTTAACCGGCAAAGCCTTTCCTGCCTTCTCCCGGACCTTTCCCAATTCTCGCTTCCGGACGATTTCCGGCCGAGCTTCACAAGCATCTGCGAGGCCAAGGAATCCATCGAGGCAATGGTATTCCCCGCCGAGGACGGCGAGGTATTCAACGGCAAAACGCTCAGTGCGACCGAAGAAATCGCCGTCGTGAACGGACGCCGCGACGACTTGCTGCGCCAATCCGTTATCGAGGCCCTTGCCGCCGCCGCTCACTCGCAACAGACCGGCACCCAATCTAACGACGTCGCGACAGACATCATCGCGGATTCAAGCGCCAACCCGGATCTGGACGCCCTCATGGCCCAGAACAACCGGGCGCTCGCCGCGATCCTTACCGAACTGACCATGATGCGAACCCTGCTTTCGACACTCGTCGAAGTGCAGGCCGCATCCCAGTTGGACCGCCTCCCCGTCCGCGTCCAACTCTCCCCGGAAGTGCAGGAGTAAGCCTTATGAAACGCGCCCTATTCATCCTCGCCGCCCTCGCCTTGCTGGCCGGCTGCGGCACCACCCAATCGCAAACCAAGGGCATCGGCTCCGGTGCCGATGACTACAAGCGCTCGCCCTGCGCCTGCGGTGATTTCACGCCCTTCCCGACGATCCGGTTCAACCATGTTTCGTAAGGCCCCCAAGGTAGAGGTCGCCTTCGAGCGGCCGATATCCGACGAGAAGACGACGGTCACGGTGCGCCGCATGGCGACCGCGGCCTTCGCCCTGGCAGGGATTTGCCTTGCCGCGACGGGCATGATGGTAACGGCCTATATCGCGAAGGTGCAGGAACCCCGCCCGCTCACCGTCGTCAGTTTCGACCCGCTTGAGGGCCAGGTGGTGAACGTTCAGCACAAGATCATCACGAAAGAATCCGTCGATCTTGTGACCCAGAACTACCTCGCCGCCTATATCGTCTGGCGCGAGTCTATCGACCATGTGACGACGGACGACCGACGCCGGAAGGTTCAGCTATTCACGAATGCCGAATGGTTCCGTGTCTGGGATCAGATCGTCAATCCGAACCAGAACCGCAACGGCCCAATCGCGACCTATGCCAAGGCTGGCATGACCCGCGAAATCTCAGACGTGCAGATATTCAAGCTGGACGGTGCGCCCTTCACCTGGCGCGCGGAATTCACCGCGATTGACCGTCAAGGCACCAAGGAAATCTCCCGCTCCAAATGGGCGGCCGTCCTCGTCGCCGCGCCGGAAGCCATCACAGGCACCCGCGAGCAAACGTCCGACAACCCCATTGGACTGACCGTCTACAACTATTCCTTAAA
>Ga0070728_10004058_pt1 | contig 15537 bp, 13 predicted proteins | sample tdDd471_FD_66723 | JGI IMG/M metagenome (GOLD analysis project Ga0070728, IMG submission 66723) | Marine sediment microbial communities from the Atlantic coast under amendment with organic carbon and nitrate - tdDd47.1 | ecosystem: Environmental > Aquatic > Marine > Coastal > Sediment | place...
GATGCCTTAAAGGCTGTTGCTGAACATCAGAAGAAGCTTGCGTCTTACAATACCAACGTAAAGTTTAAGGGTCGTCTGCTTGTTTTAGGTGACGAATTGATACCTTACAGGCTTTTATCTGAAGTTCTCTACACTGCAGGTCAGGCAGAGTTCGCAGAATATGAGTTTGCTGTAATTAAAATGTAATTTATAGATTTTTTAACTTTATAAACGGTCATGTATGCCGATATGATATACATGACCGTTTAGAAGTTTTTATTGTATTGCTGGCGTAGTTTAGCTATCGTTGTTATTATGTATTTTTTTGGGGTTATGGAATTTGGCCGCTAAAACGGCTACCTCGAAACTGAAAACCGGGGTGTGGAAATAACGGCGGTTGTTGTAGTGCTGGTCCGCGGGAAAGGAACAGTTGCATGGCAGTTAAACAATCCGGGAAAATATTACGGATTGGCATTATGCAAGGGGGGCGAATCATTGAGGATCGTTACCTTCGCAAACGTGAAACCGTCAGCGTAGGTGAGTCTCCTAAGGCTACTTTTATTCTTCCGTTTGCAAAATTGCCAATTCCAAAGTTGTTCCCCTTATTCCTGGATAAGAAAAATCATTATGAATTGGCCTTTACCAATTCAATGACCGGGAAAATCTCAATTGATGGCAAATTACTCTCGTTTGATGAGCTTCTTTCCTCTGGAAAAGCCAAAAGGCGAGGCAAGTTCAATGCCTTCCCCTTGAATCAAAAAATGAAGGGGACTATCAAAATTGGTGAAGTGACGATTATCTTCCACTTCGTTCAAGCTCCTCCAATTCCAGCAAAACCGAAACTTCCGGCATCTATTAAAGGTGGCTGGATCAAGTCCATTGATTGGGCTTATGTAACCATTCTGTTCTTCTCCTTTGTACTTCATGCCGCAGTTTTGGGTTACGCCTCAACTGTTCCGGTACCTAAATTCACCAAACTGGAAATGGTACCCGAACGTTTCGCTAAAATTATTGTCACCGATATGCCTAAATTCGAGGAAAAAGATAAAGGTGATGGTGAGGGCGAGGGCGACAAAAAGAAAGAAGAGAAAAAACCCAAGAAAAAGGTTGCAAGTAAAGAGGATGGCGACAAAAAACCTAAAAAAGGCTTAACCGATCAGGAAAGAGCTGAAGCCGCTGCAAGGCGTAAGGCAGAAATTGCCAAAAAGGTTGCCGGTACTGGTTTGGTCGCTCTATTAACTGCAAAAGGTCCCGGTGGAAATAAAACCATGGGTGCCTTGTCCGATACCCTGGCAGATGGTGCCAGATTCGGTTCTGTTGATGACTTGATGGCTGGTGTTTCCGGTCTTGGTGTAGCAGATAGTGCAACCGAGCGCGGTCGCCGAAGCAGCAAAGGTGGAGGTCCGAAAGCCAAAGGCATCAGCAAAGCTGGTATCAGTAAAGGTGGAAAAACCGGATTGGCCGGACGTAAAGAAACCGAAATCAAGGCATCAGCCAAAATGGGTGCTTTACAGGATGTGGATGGATCATTGGACTCTGCCGCGATTAAACGTGTGGTCAGAAGGAACCTACCTTCCATCAAACATTGCTATGAACAGGAATTGCGCAGAAATCCGAAGCTTGCAGGAAAAGTTACCATTGAAGTTACAGTTGCGGTCACCGGTGCAGTAACAAATGCCGAAGTTATCAGTAGTTCGATGAATAACAGGGCGGTTGAAGGTTGTATGACCAAAACCATTCGCCGGTGGCGTTTTCCACGACCTGACGATGGTGATGTAATATTTGTTTATCCGTTTATCTTCGAGGCCAGTCGTTGATTTTGTATGGCTGTTTGAAGATAAATTGTTAAAGTTTTTAATTGTTTATACGAATTTATGTTGACTGAGCAGAAATTGCTGTACGAAATGAATATTTGAAAGAATTTTTGGTCTTATTAGCACACATGGTTCACTAATACTCAAGTGGTGAAAGAAATGCTTGCCATTGATATTAGGTTGTGTGTTATACTATGTTTTACCGGGAAGCGTTTTGTAAGGTTTTAAAAAGGGGTTGTGCTAGGAGAATGCAGGGCTTTTCGGTCTGTGGAAGGAGTTTCGAGTATGAATAGAAAGACTATCAAGAATGCAGCTGTCTTACTGCTGGGGATATTTTTTGTTCTTTCTATGACAACACTTGCTCTTGCCGCTGATAAAAGTGGCTGCGCCAAAAAAGCCCAGGAAACCATTGATAATCTTGATAAATGGATTAGCAAATATAATACACAGATGGAAGGCTCTGAACCTGTCCAGAAGGGCAAGTTTGAAGAGTGGATCAGAGAGCTTAACAAGCTGAAATCATTGGTGCAAAAAGCTCAGGATAAGCTGGAATCCGGTGAAGGTGGATGTACTAGTGACGACTGTGTGGAAGACCAGTGCAGCATGATCGATATTGCCGAACAGCAGGTCACACAGCTAATCGAGGAAACCGAAGAAGAATTGGGAAAAGATTCCATTTCCGGTGATACTGCTGGCAGGGAGGTCACTGTTGATGATGACCAAATGGGAACTGAAGACATCCTTGATCTTCCGGATCCAGACGATGCCACACAGCAGAGTTATGCCAATGATTCAGCGACATCGGATCAGCAAAGTGGTGGTCTGATAGGCGATGTATTTGAAAATTCAGGAAATCCTGACCAGGATGGTGGCGGTGAAGTCACTTCCGAAGATCCTTTGGAAGAAGTGAGTCCTCAGTAGGACTTTTTTTAAATATTTTTATTAAGTACTTAGTTCTTGATTTTGACGTGTTTGTGGGGAGCTTTTGTCGCTGGGTGTGAGCGATGCAATTATTTTCTTTTGGTTGTGTTTATCGGAATTCGGGAAAGGAAAGCGATGCGCCTGTTACTACAAAAAAATAAATGCGCTTTGCTATTCGTCACAGTTTTATTTTTGACGAGTTTTGTGTTTACTGCAAACGCAAATGCACAGGGAATGTCGGCTTCAGCCAGCGATACCCAGGAGCTTGGTTTCAAGATCGGCAAGCTTCGTTTGCATCCTGGATTGAGCCTTCAAAATGTATTTGACACAAACGTAAGTAACGCAAGTGACAGATATGATGACGCGGCCTATAGAAACAAGTACCCAAACAACAGCACTGGTAAGAGCAAAGCAGACATCATACATATCGTTGGCTCTTTCAAACTGAATTATCCCGATGACAAAGTTGCTGTGACACTGGATCTGATGGCCCAGTATCAGCATTTTTTCGACCTCGATGACGCAGGCGCATCTGATATGTCCTCTATCACTGGACGTGGTCGTTTTTCTTTAATGTTCTTCAGGGCTTCGATGTTCAGTTTCGGGCTTGAGGATATCTTCACCCGTTCGGTTACCCCGAAACAGGTTGGTATCGCACAAACCACTGACAGAATTCACAATACTGCCAAGGCCATGTTTGCCTTGAAACCGGGTGGTGGTCAGCTTAGGTTCTTCCTCAATTACGCCTTCGATTTTGAAAAATACGATGATGATGGCACCAATTCAGATCAGAACTGGATGCAGCATCAGGTCAATTTTGACTGGGAACTGGAATTTCTGCCCAAAACTGCAGTCTTTATGCAGAACTCCTTTGCCTACCGCGATTATTACGATTTTACCCCCAATCCCAACAACAATACCAACGTTAATTCTCCCAACTCAATGCCCTTTACCTCGTCAATTGGCTTGATGGGCCGTATTACCAGCAAGTTGTTGTTTAATGTTTCGGTGGGTTACGGAAACACTTTCTCTAAAAATTACGATAGCTTTTCACACGTTCTGGCAAGAGCAGAGTTAATCGGACAGTTTACCGATACCACAATGCTTAAAGGTGGTTTCAGCAGAACAGCTTCACCGGTAACAACCTATTCCTGGACGGCAGACAACAAGATTTATCTCGAATTCAAACAATGGCTGGTTAACAAAAAGCTTAAACTTTATCTGTACTCTTCCTACTCATTCTTCCAGTATGGCACACCAGATCAGGATATCATCCTTGACGACGGTGCCAATCCGGATGTGAACGATCCCAACCTCAGACTTGATAACAGATCTGACAGGTTGCTGAAACTGACCCCAAGTATCCGCTATGATTTTCTGGCTTGGTTGAACATGGAAGTGGGTTACACTTTGAGCTGGAGAGATACTGATTATTCGGTAGAGCGCATAAACAGCGACAATGCTGTTGGTACTGATACTGGATATTATGTCAGTCTGTCCTATTACGATTACGTCAAGCACGAGGTTTTTGTAAAACTGACTCTGGCTTATTAGTCTGGTTTATTTAAAACAATCTCATTAGTTACAAAAACGCGGCGCATGTTTCATGTGCCCTTTTTTACATATTGGAAAAACAATGACTCAATCTGGTCGTAATTATCGCAGTCTGGTTATTCTGGTCTTTACTGTTTGTATAGTCAGTATGCTAAGTGCTTGTGTTTTCACCAGAAATACCAATCTGAACAAACAGACCAAGACCTCAGAGGTTCCTGCCAATCTCAGTAAAACCTCGGTTACTTTGGGTCAGGACGATGTCTTCGAGGTTAGGGTATTTAAAGAACCGGATCTTAGTTCTGTTTATCGGGTCTCCTCTGATGGTACGATAAACTTCCCATTGATCGGTATTGTCACGGTAGTTGACAAAACTCCTAACGAAGTTGAGCAGGAAATCCGTCAGCGCCTGGAGGCCGAATACCTTAAAAATGCTTATGTTTCTGTGTTCATCAAGGAGTTTAACAGCAAGAAAGTGTTTGTATTTGGGCAGGTTAACAAGTCCGGTACTTTCCGTTTTGAAGAAAAGATGACTATTATTCAGATTATCACCCTGGCAGGTGGCTTCAGTAAAAGTGCTGCCAAAAATTCGGTACATCTGACACGCCTGGTTGATGGCAATGAAAAGAAAATAATGGTGGACATTGAAGAAATCTGGAAGGGTAAACAGCCGAATATCAAGCTCAAACCCGGAGACATCATTTTCGTACCAGAAACTATTTTCTAGAAACAATGGCCAATAGCAAGCCCGTTGATTTTATTTTAAACAAGGTTCAGGACTCCCGCATTCTTGGGGTGTTTTTGACCTTGTTTTTGTTTGTAGTGTATATACCAAAGTGCTGTCAGGATTATTACTGGACGGATTCGGCAGAGTTTGCCTTTATTGCTCCGATCTGGGGCTTGGCCCATCCCACCGGTTACCCCCTCTATTCCATGATAACCGGTTTGCTTTCGCTTTTGCCATTTCCCATCGCTTTTTTATTATCACTTTTATCAGCATTGTTTACTGTGCTGGCAATGCTGTGTTTGTTCAGAATATTACTTCTGCTTGAACTTAAACCCATCGCTGCCCTTTTTGTGGTAACATTTGTGGCAATTGGTCGATCCCTGATGGATCAGTCTACTATTGCAGAGGTTTATACTCTGCATCTTCTGATGCAAATGCTGGTGGTTTATTTTTTGCTTAAATGGCGGAAAACAGCTGCAATATCATATCTTTGGTCGACATGCTTCTGCTTTGGTCTGTCGTTTACCAACCATCTTTCCAGTGCCTGGCTTGTTATTCCCATTGCCTTGTTATTTTATCAAAAGAAGGCCATCTTAAAGGATAAAAAACAGCTACTATTTTGTGTCGCAAGCTTCATGGTCGGACTGCTTCCGTATTTATATCTTATTATCCGGGCTAATTCCGATCCGCTTTATAATCAGAACGATCCTTCCTCACTAAGCTCATTTCTTTCGCTTATTACAGGTTCCATTTTCAGCTACCGCATGTTTGCCTTGAACTCTGCCGAGTTTGGACAACAGGTAGAGTTATGGTGGGAATCACTGCTTGCTCAATGGCATTTCATCTCTCTTTTGTTTTTGCCTTTGGGTCTGTATAAGATCTATAAAAGTGTGGACAAATACTTGTTTGGATTTTTCCTGAGCTGGTTGCTGATTGGATTGATTTCCTGCTGGAATTATTTTATCCCGGACAAAGAAGGCTATTATCTGCTGCCTCACCTTCTGCTGGCCATACCTGTAGCAATTGGATTTTTATGGTTAACAAAGAAAATCTCATTGAAAATCTACAACAAACAAGCCGAGTTGATTGTTGTTGTATTCTCTGTCATGGTAGTGGCAGGTCTTTTATATAACGGCATGGATAACTCAAGGCGCATAAATACCTCGTTGAGAGATATTACGGTGGATAGCTGGAAACATCTGGATCACTCGACACTGATGATTACCGAGGATATTAACCTGCATTACGGAACCCTGTTGTTGCAGCGGGAAAATGTTTTGCCTGACGATGTTGCGGTGGTATCGCTTTTTCTTTTAGGTTTTGAATGGTACCACGATTTTCTTCGAAAAAACTATCCGTCGATAAAAATCCCCCGTAAATTTCCAGAGCTGGCAGGTGAGTTTGAGGACATTGAAAGCAAAAACAAATATCAGTTTGGTGACAAGAAGCAGCAGCACGTGGAACGGATGGCTATTTTGTTAATTAGAGAAAATATCGCTTTAAGACCCATTGCGATTTATCTTGTCGATAACGAATATGAAGCGGATACATATCTGGGATACAATCTGTTGAACTGTGGTTTAACCTACAAAATTAGTTCCGCAGGTGCAAGTAAGGTACCTCAGTATAAATGTGACTTTGCGGCTAAATATCTGGTGGGTAAAGATAAACTTACTGACGAGCGCGAGCGACATCTGGCATCAAGCTATGCCACCGCCTGTAATCGCCTGGGCATATCTTATGTCAATCAGAACAAGCCACATATGGCTATTGACGTATTTAAAAAGACCTTAAGATATGATCCTGATTATTCTCAAGCCATGAAAAATATGGGACTGGTTTATGTAAAGCAGTTAAGAAACATTCCCGAAGGCAGGAAAATCTGGCAGAAATATGTTAAACTGGCTGGCGAAAAGGCAGATAACGCTGTAATAAAATGGCTCAAATCAAACAAGGCAGAAGGTAAATAAGGTGTCCGAAGCTAATGAGAGCGTGGCTTTAGAAGAGATTCTTAAGCAGAAAGATAAGCAACTGGAGGATTTAACCTCTGATATGCAGAGGCTGAAAGAAGCCTCGGCCATATTGCGAGACCGCTATGCCGACTTGTTGAAACAAAGTAATTTAAAACCTGTAGACTATCTTAACAGCACCATTGAAGAATTTAAACAACGCCTTTCAGATCTTGGTCAGAAACTTAAAGAGAAACAAACCCTTTGTGACGATCTTGGCGCACAGGTCAAGAAGCTTGAAGCTAATGCTGCCAATAAAGATGAGACAGCTATACCAAATGCAGCTATTGCCGAGATTGAAGATAAATGCACCAGACTTGGTGCAGAAAACTCCAGCCTTGAAAGCAAAATAGCAACTCTCAGGATGAATTTTAATAACTCCAAATCATCGCATGATCAGTTATCACAGGAGTTTATGGAGTTGCAGACTCAGTATGAAGAATTGAGCTTGAAGCATCAGCAACTTCTATCCGGTGAGAGTGAAAATAGACGGGAAGAGCTTGAGCAAAGCCTTGAACAAAAAGAGCAAAAGCTTGAAAAACTTGATCAACGTTTGGGTACCTTGCAACAGAATTACGATGAATTGCACGAAACAAACGAAACGCTGCGTGCAATGCTGGCCGACTCCGATCAGAAAATTCTGGTAGTTGAAAAAGATCTTCAGCAGACAAACGAAAAATTGCGCGATAAAATTATAGAAGCAGATGAGTTGGTTTTGCAGCTTGCCGGAGTTGAGGAGAAATATAATACTCTGGAAGAAGAAAACGACAGTTTATCATTGAAGCTTGAAAAAGGTGGAAACGGCCTTGATGACATCGAGGCAAATAAGGAAAAATACGAAGCCTTGAAAAAAGAGCGTGATGATCTGTGGCTCAAGCTTTTGGCACTGGGTGAGAGAAAAGAAGACCAGTGGCAGAGCAAATGGGAAAAGCTTGATCTGGAAAACGCCAGTTTGCGCCAAAATATGAAAAAACTGTATTTGACGATTTATGCCCTGCAAAAAGAATATGCTACTATCGTGGCGGAGATGGCAAAGCTAAAGGCCGAACATACCTTGTAAATTCTGTTAAAAGATGTTTATAGGGGAGAAGGTGCCAGCTTTTTAAGCAGGGTTTATTTTTCCGGCATTGTAATTACCCAAAATTTGCGGTTTCTCAAGTGGTTTTTGCTTTTGCCGGTGACATATTCTGCCAGTGCTGCAATGGAGGACAGGAATTGTTCCTGGTATTCAATTTTTCCGTCTTCATTAACAGTAGCCCTGATGGTTTTACCTTTATAGGTTGTTTTAAGTCGTGTTCCGCAAGGAAGATGCCTTTTACCGCAGGCTGCTTTGGAGGCGTAGGCCGAGGGAGAGTCTATTCCGGTAATCTGTTTGTTTAAAGCTCTGTAAGTTTCTGATAAAACAGCCATTAATCTTTCTTCAAGATCCAGCAGCCTGATAAGCTCTGTTCGGTAAACCTCGGCTTGATGATCGTTGCCGATTCGTAAAGCCTCAGCCCTTTTATTGGCAGTAAAAGTTTGGCGGTTTCGTAATTCTTCAAGTATAGCCTGTATTTCCATTTCGCCTCCTCGATTTCACACATCGCCTACATTATGCATGATATTGAAGAAAATCCAAAGTTTGTTTGGCAGGCTTGTACATCTTTTCTGGAGAGTTACGTTTAATTAATACGGTCTAATGCTTTGGGATAAGTCAAAGCTGTGCTAAACTTCTTGACCCTGGAATACTATTCTGGTTTACGGGGTTGTATATTATATTGATGGCAAGTTTATGATTTTTCAGGATATAATTTGAATTTAACACGCAGAAATTTTTTAAAGTTATCAGTGGCTTCGCTGATTGGGGGATTTATTCCGAAGGTAGCTTCAGCCTTTGGTACAGCTTCGCTGTTTCAAATGACTACACTGGTCTACCCCGGAGCATGGGACAAGCGCAAGGGAGCGCAAAGCAGAATTTCATGGGAAGTCATGAAGCGCACCAGCGTTGAATCCAGTCTGGATATAAGCGAGATTGAGCTTAGCTCGCCTCATTTGTTTAAACATCCGTTTTTATACATGTCTGGAGATTCCGCCTTCTCTGAATGGCCCCAGGAAAATTGTGAAAGACTAAGACGTTTTCTGCAATATGGCGGTTTTTTGTTTATCGATGGTAACCCGGATCTTGCAGGAGGTTTCGACAAATCTGTCCGCAGAGAAATGGCGAGGGTTTTTCCGGATCTCTCATTTAAAACAATTGCTAAAGATCACACCTTGTTCAAATCCTTTTATCTGCTGGATGGACGCTGGGGCAGGTTACAGAAGAAAACGTTTGTAGAGGGCATCAGCAAAGATGGTCGCACTATGGTGGTTTACTCGCAAAACGATGTGGGTGGAGCATGGATGCGTGACAACTTTGGCAACTGGCTTTTGCCGGTGGTCCCAGGTGGAGAAGCACAGCGCGAAATGGCTTTCCGTTTCGGTGTCAATCTGGCGATGTATTCTCTTTGCACAAATTACAAGGGCGATCAGGTTCATATTCCCTTTATCATGAGGCGCAGAAGACGATGATAGACTGGCTGATTGGTAAAGATTCAATGGAGGGCTATAATCGCTGGGTGCTGGTGTTCCAGAATCATCCCGGCATATACGAGCTGATTGCAATTGCCCTTTTAACTTTGGCAGTTCTGGTTTTGTCTGTCTACAACCTTAGAAGATTAAACCACAGGGGTTATGGGGTATTATTGTACGGCTTGCGGGTTTTGTTTTTGGCAGGGCTTGTTCTGCTTTGGTTACAGCCCGCTATTCAACTTCAGAAAGTACTGTTTAAAAAAAATCATGTATTAATTCTGGCAGATAAAAGTTTATCCATGTCGCTTTCTGCCAGTCAGGATAAAAAGACCCGTGCAGATCAGTTAAAACAGTTTTTTACAGACAATGAGGACAGCATTAAGCAGTTGGCCGAAAAGCATCATTTGCATTCTTTCACCTTTGATGAAAGCTCCCGTTCCCTGCCTTTTAATAAAATGAAAGAGATGAAAAACATCGATGGAGAATATACCGATCTGGTTAATTCTATCGAGAAATCCCTCGATGGCTTCAGTAAAGGTGATGTTGCCGGTGTTTTGCTGTTTTCGGATGGCGTAAGCAATACGCCTGTTGGCAGCCATAAAAATCTGGAAGATTTGCTAAAGAGGTTGAATGACGAAAACATTGTGGTTCACACCTTTGGCGCAGGTTCCAATGGTAGTTTAAAAGATATTGCAGTAAAAGATATTCGCTACGATGGTTTTGCCTTTGTGCATAACAAAATGACTATCGAGGTTGATCTGGCCTCCAGAGGCTACAAGGATATGCCCGTACAGGTAAATCTATTGTCAGAAAACCGGCCAATTTCCACCAGACAAATAGAGGTCAAACAGAACTCGCAAAGTACGGTCGTGTTTGAATTTACCCCGGATAAAGTTGGCCGTTATGTTTATACCGTGACGACTCCGGTTTTACCGGATGATGCAATGGCAGCAAATAATCAACGCAGTTTTATTGTCGATGTTATCAGAGATAAAATACGTGTCTTGCATGTCTGTGGTCATCCTGACTACGACGAGCAATATTTCAGGCGTTTTCTAAAAAACAACCCAAACGTCGATTTGATCTCTTTCTTTATTTTAAGAACCAATGCCGATCTGGGTTTGGTGCAGGATAACGAGCTTTCGCTGATTCCCTTTCCAACCAGAGAACTATTTTCAACCCAGCTTCATACATTCGATTTGCTGATATTCCAGAACTTTACCTATCGTGGCTATGAGATGTCCCAGTATCTGCCCAACATCAGACGTTTTGTCATGGAAGGCGGTGCTTTCATGGTGATCGGTGGCGACGTTTCCTATGGTCCCGGTGGTTACGATGGAACCGCCATCGAACCTATTTTACCGTTTGAAATTTATCAGTCCGATAAGGCTATTGCCACGGATATCTTTAAGCTGCAGGTTAGTGAAGAAGGTTACAACCATCCCATAATGCAAATCAGTCGCAACCGGGAAGCCAATCGGGAGGCTTGGGGTAACTCACATGAATTATATGGTATGAACCTTGGTTTGCGCCCCTATCCCGATAGTCTGGTACTGGCCAGACATCCCATAACTGCTGCGCCTGTAATGGCTACCCGCTCTGTGGGCAAGGGTCGCGTATTCGCCTCGGCAATTGATTCAAGCTGGCTCTGGCACAATATGGAAATTGCCAAAGGTGGTTCGGGAGAGTTTTACCGTAGCTTCTACAACAATGTTATTCGCTGGCTGATCAAGGATCCCGAGCTTAAACATTTAAAGGTCAAGGCGGATAACGACAGCGTTTCCACCAAGCAGGAAATCAGGCTGGATATTCGACTGACCGATGATGATTTTCAGCCAAGAGCAGATGCGGATGTTAAAATAAGCGTTATTGGAGCCGATGGTAAAAAGCAATTGTTGAGCAAAAACATTTCCACTGACAAAGATGGTATTGCCGGTTTCAGTTTAAAAGCACCGGATAGGGATGGAATGTTAAGCATTCAGGTTGAAAGCAGAAATCCTTCAGGGGTAGTGGATAAAGAAGAGTTGCTGGTATTTGTCAGCAGCCACAGCAAAGAGCTTGATGAAGTAAATGTTGATTTTGAGAAGCTACAGAATATTGCCGACAGCACAGGTGGAAAATTCTACCAGCTACCTAAAAATATTGACGACGAGGTTCTGTTCACCAAGCAACAGAACGAGCGTGTCGGTAAAAAACAGGATCTGCCGATCTGGAACAAGTGGTGGTTTTTGACTTTGCTGGTTTTGTTGATAGCTTTTGAGTGGTGGCTCAGAAAACGGCGCAGATTGAATTAGCTTACAAATTCGGGGGAATTTTTTGGTGATTGACTTAATCTTTCAGCTTTGTATAGTTTGAATCAAAACCAAAAGGAGAAAAGCATGTCAATTGATAATCTTGGATATACTAAAACTCTTGAAGATATCGCATCACTGGAGGAGGCCCAGGAAAAGGTTCAGGCTGCGCTGAAAGAAAACGGTTTTGGTGTAATTTCTGAAATAGATCTGCAAGCCACCATGAAAGAAAAACTAGGCAAAGATGTCAAACCTTACAAAATACTAGGTGCCTGCAATCCCAAAATGGCGCACAAAGCTTTATCCATGGATCAGTATCTCGGTTTGATGTTGCCCTGTAATGTGATTGTTTTCGAAAATGATGATCAAACCTTTACTGTCTCTTTTGCCAAACCGAAGGAAATGTTCAAGCTGGTGGACAAAAGCGAGATGGCTGCTGTTAGCGAAGAAGTAGACGCGATGATTAGAGCTGCTTTTGAGCTTTTGTAGTAGCCTGTAAATTAAAAGATAAACATTGGTTTTCGCTCACACTGAGTGATTTTGCTCTACAATATTTTTGTGGAGTAAAATTGTATCGAAGTGTTGTCTCCAGCAGGGAATAATCCCTCGATACACCTCCCTTTGGTCGGTACTCGGGATGAGCGATTATCGTGAAGTAATCAAAAAGACATTATAATTTAGTTGCCGGGTTGATAGTAATCAACACCGTTGTTCAGATTTTTTTACTGTTAGCAAACCAGCTACTTGAAACGGCTGCGCCAATAATCATTATCCCGCCGATAACGCTGTACATGTCTGGAATCTCCGAGAAAAACAGCATCCCGAAAATGGCCGAAAACAGTATACTGGTGTAGATGTAAATAGAGACTTCAGAGGCCGGGGCCTGTTTGTAGGCCAGGGTCAAACCAAATTGTCCCATTGCTGCACTGACACCAATTCCCAGCAACAGTGGCCATTCGTAGAATGTGGGCCAGCGTGCCCCGAAAAACAAAAATGGAAAAAGTCCCACTACCGAAATCAGCGAGAAATAAAACACTATTGTTTCCGGTTGCTCGCGGTTTTTTAAATATCTCAAAAGGGTATAGGCGGCACCTGCACAAATTGCTGACAAGGTTCCAGAGATTGCCGGAAGCATGCTCAAGTCAAAGCTGGGTTTGATAATCAGCAATGCACCCGTAAAGGCTACCAGCAAAAAGAGTCCCTTGGAAATATTGAGCTTTTCGCCCAGAAAAAGGGCTGCAAAGATAGTGACGAAGAACGGCGAGAGTTTGTTTAGCATATCCGCATCAACCAGTAACAGGTTGTCGATGGCATAGAAAAATGTGATTACACCTAACAGACCGAAAATGGATCTGGCCATCAAAAAGGGTTGATTTTTAAGTTTGCCGAAAAAGGGATGTCCGGTTTTCAGGATAACAATCGCTGCCAGAAAAAGGCTTATCAGGTTTCTGAAAAATACTTTTTCGTGTACAGGCAAATCGCTGGCCATTTTAATGAACACACCCATCATGGCAAAAGAGATTGCCGCAGCGATCATATATAAAATTGCTCTGGGGCGATTATCCATTTTATGCCTTTTCACGCAAATATTAATCCATAGTTATTTTCTTCGCTCAGTCTGAGTGATTTCGCAAGGCGAAATTGTATCGGAGACTAATTAAGACCTGGGAACAATCCCTCGATACACCATCCTGTGGATGGCACTCGGGATGAGCGGGAATTGTTGATTCCAGAATTAATAGTTTTGAAACTCATGCAATCTACCAGCAAAAACGGCCCATCCACAAAAAGGATGGGCCATATAAGACTACTGTTTGGTACAACTTATTCCACGCCAAAGGTGTCTTTCTGGAAGGTGTCCAGATTTTCGCCGGTTAAAAGCTCGAAGATGCGACGATAGCGGGAGGTGGTTTCGCTGAGAATTTCCTCGGGGATGGGCAGATTATGAACAAAATTCAGGTGATCCTTGTTTTCTGTGTCCAGCTTGTGAATACCCTGAATTTCAAAAGGAGTTTCCACAGTTTTGCCCCATTCACGCACAGGTTGTTTGTCGTAGCCACTGGGAGATTTCTGTTCTTTAACGGCCTTTTCCCACTCATCTTTGTCCCAGAAGCGGGAAGAATCCGGAGTGGCAACTTCATCACCCAAAATACCGCCTCTGCCAAACTCGAATTTGGTGTCGGCCAGAATGATTCCTTTGGAGGCGGAATAATCGGCGATCATGTTGTAAACCTTCAGGGTCAATTCTTCCTGCCACATTCCAAAATCTTCACGAACCGACTGGAAACTGATGTGTTCATCGTGTCCAACTTCTGCTTTGGTGGTAGGGGTGAAAATAGCTTCGGGAAGCTTGCTGCCGTCATGCAGATCGGTAGCCAGACTGTGTCCGCAAACTTCGCCGCTTCTCTTGTAGGCACCCCAGCCGGAGCCGGTAAGATAGCCACGAACAACGCATTCCACCGGCATCATGTCAAGTTTTTTAACAACCATACCGCGTTTTAAAAGGTCGGTGTAGGAGTGTAAACTTTCCGGCAGGTATTTTTTCATTTCGGTACCAAAGGCCACCAGATGATTGTCCATGTCTTTTAAAACTTTAGTCAGCCAGAAAACTGTCAGGCCGGTTAAAACGCAGCCTTTATCTTTTACTGTTCCGCCGAGCACAAAGTCAAAGATGCTCAGTCTGTCGGTTGCAACCAGCAACAGTAAGTCATCTTGTCCCGGCATGGTGTAGGTGTCACGAACTTTGCCCTGATGAATACGAGTCAGGCCGGCACCATCCAGAGTTTTAAAAAAATTGTCGTTTGCAACATGGGTGGGAAGATTTGCGCCCATTTTCAATCTCCTTGTATCGAAAAATGTTATGGTGTCAACTATTGATTTTTGTAATGACTTAAAACTTCAGCCTCCTGATATCAGGAAAATCCTTTGCAGACAAGTAAAAAATTACAAAGTATTATTATAGCGATTATGGAGTGCTGCAAATATGAAGCGAATTGTTGAGCAAACCGTATAATATGCATAAAATTTAAAACGGGTCATATAACTGAAGTATATGGCCCGCTTTAATTTTGTATATTGGTAAAATCTTATTTGATCGCGTCCCAGAGTCCACTTTCCCTTAGAGAGTCATTCAAAGCGCCGCTCCACCATTCCAGAAATGACTGGATGTCTTTTCCACTCATTCCTTTTTCGGGAACAATTGAATGTGTCAGAAAAGCTACGGTGTTTTCTTTGCAGGAGGCTTGTGCGATGGTGTAGCCCCAGTTATAGGCCATGATTTCGTGGTAGATATCTTCGCAGGGTGATTTTAAGGCGAAGACTGTCATGAAACTCAGGCGATTGGATTGGGTGTAATACTTGATAAGTGTTTTGTAGGTCTTGTTGCTTTCACAAAACAGAGCGTCTGTGTCATCTTCGCTGAACTGACATTTAAACTCCATCGGCTCCAGTTCAGTTTTGACGCTTCTGGCGACATTGTTTGGCAGATCAGGCTTGACATTAGTTTTGTTACAGGCAGTAAATGTGAAAACAAGTATGATTGCACATAGTACCAGCTTTATATTGTTTGGTGTAAAACTCATCAAGAGCCTCCTTGGTGTTTGGTGAACCGGTACAATTGTCATAACCGGAATAGCCATTTTTAGCAAGACCTGTGTTAATTTTTTTTAAAATTCCCAGCTTAAATCAAGATCAGCCTT
>Ga0070728_10004061_pt1 | contig 15525 bp, 24 predicted proteins | sample tdDd471_FD_66723 | JGI IMG/M metagenome (GOLD analysis project Ga0070728, IMG submission 66723) | Marine sediment microbial communities from the Atlantic coast under amendment with organic carbon and nitrate - tdDd47.1 | ecosystem: Environmental > Aquatic > Marine > Coastal > Sediment | place...
AAGGGCATTTTAAATTTTCCCCTTGACACAGAGCACAAAGTATGTTGTCTAAAATACTACATTTTTCATGTAAATTGAATCATGAAGCAATTAAATTGTAACAATTAAGAAACATTATACATTGTTTATACAACGGTAGCTGGTAGCTGGTAGCTGGTAGCTGGGAGCTGGTGACATTTATTTAATTCAATAAAAGAGTATACATTTTAATAAATCAACATATAATAGTATTAGTTAATTAATTATAAAAGAATTTTAAATTAATTGTTGACATTACATTATAAAGCTGTATAATAGGTATTAGATAAAGGCGAACCCTTAAAGGAGATTAAGACAATGGCAAACTTACAAATGAGAATTGAGTTATTAAAACATTCATCACAAAGATTTATGAGTTATAAATACGGGGAACTTAGAGACGATATGAAAAATGATGTGTTAAAAGATACAGATAAATTATTAAAATGTGATGACGACATCAAATTAAGATTAAGAGAGTTAAGAAGATTAGGTAAAGATAGAAGAAATAGAGAATTTAAAATGTTAACAAAAATTGAAGATAAAAGAACATTATATTCTAATAAAATATTTCTTGCTGTTAAATCGCCAATGTTAAAAATAAACTTAAAATCAGCTGTTGAATCATTAATATCAACATACTCACAAACAATTTAAAAAGAATTTTAAATTAATTGTTGACATTATAAATTAAACCTGTATAATAGGTATTAGTTAGAGAGGCAAACCCTCAAAGGAGATTAAACCAATGAATGAAAAAATTATGGATATTATTAATATGTTGTCAAAGGAATCAAACACAAGTTCACCAACGTTAAAAATAGTTGACACTAAAAATATTATAATAACTGAATGTAGCCAACACACATTAAGAAATTTAATGACATGGTGTAACAATTTAGACAATACATTTATTTCAATGGTTGACGGTGGCTTAGAGATTTACACTATTTAAAAATTAAATAAGGGTAGGCAAACCAAAAGCGAAACACTCATATATAAGACCATTTGGCAAACAGAGCGAGTAACCGATTATCTGTAAGACCTACCCAAAAAAATATAAAAAAGGGGTTTAAAAGTTATGAATAAAGCGAATGTGGAGTTATTTATTAAAGACGGTACAGTTGTTGAGGTGAGTATTAACTATAGTGAACATATTTGTGATAAAGAGTTAATTAACAAAGTTATGCTAAAATTATTAGAAAAACCAAAAAACGCAGATATTAACTTCATATATTTTGATGAAAGCAAGGTGAGTTAAAATGATTCAAGATAAAATAATTCAATATTTAAAAAACAGAATCGAATACCTTGATAAAGAAGTTAAAAGGTTAATTTCAATTTCTCAAGGAACAAAAGAAGAAGTTAACAATATTTTAGAGTTACAGACAACAAGAAACACGCTTCAAGGAGTGTTAATTGATTTTTATAATCATTTAAACGGGGTGAACCAATGAAACTATATACAAAGTACTCTGTAAACCTCAAAAATACTGTTACAGGGGTCTTAGATGAACTAACTTGTTTTGATACCACTTTAGAAGCAGAGCAACACAAGGACTATTTAACGGAGCTAGGATATAACACTTATAACATAGAAATTTCAGAAGTTAAATCACCGTTAGAGTTTATAGAATCAGATTTATCAAAACTATCTGTTGAACAGTTAGAATATAACAAAGAAAAATTGACACTATTCAAAGACAGGTTAAAGTTTAAATATAACTCTAATATGACAGATAGTGTATTTAAAAACACAGTAACCAATTTAAGGGTAATAAATACTGAACTAAAAAGACGTGAAAGGAGAACAAGAAAATGTATACAGTAGTTTATAAATGTTCAGAGGTGGTAACAGAGGTAAATTGTGTTGGTATACATTCACTTGTAGATACAATTATTAGAATATCTTACTACGCATGGATGGAAATATTAGAAGTTAAAATAAATAAGGAGGAAACAATATGTTAACATTAGAACAGATTGATTTATTAAGTGCTAAAGGTTACGAGGTAACACATAGAAACGGTAAAGTGTATATTAGAAACGGTAAAGTGTATATTAATAATAACCGTTTAAGAATCTCTAGTAATAATGAATTGTATTGTACAACACACTCAACACCTGTTAAAGTTAAAGACTTGTTAAAAGATTAATCATGTATGAGGTTGTTTGCTATTCATATGAAACAGACGCAGAATTTACAAAAACATTTGATGACTATATCAAGTTTAAGAACTTTATTAGAAAATGTGAGTATTCTAAAAAGATTGTAGTCATATCATATGGTAGAATATATTAAGGAGGTGATACCAATCGCAAATAGAAAAAAAGGTGTTGTAACAGAAGTATTAATGATACCTTTAAAAACTCAAGAAGTAAGAGGTGATACAATAAGCTTTATATATAATGAAGTTGTTAATCACATACCTAATTATAAACTAGGTAAATCACAGATTCTATCAACTGTTATATCAGAAGATAGCGTCACAGTAACAATCAAATACTAAAATTAACGAGAGCTGATAAACTCAAACAAACAGAGAAAAGGAAACAAATATATGTCAAAAAAATTAAGTGCTTTAAAAGCTGTAGCCGAAAAGGTTCAATCAATACACCCAATGACGGAGGGAAAAGAAAAAGGCGAATTATTAGCTCTTTGCACAAAAGAAGAATTAGTTATTAATGAATTTGATATTATCGAATTTGATAATAAACCTGTAGTTATTTTCACAGTAACTAAACACCCAGATAATTATTTTTATGGAGGTTCTGTTGTAACAGACACATTATCTCAAGTTAACGACATTTTAAAAATTGACGGTGACGCTTTAGAAGAATTTAATTATGCTGGTTTACCTGTATCGTTTGACCGTCAAGAATCAAAGAATGATAAAACACGTAAATATACGGTGGTTACATTATTCCCAGAATCTAAATAATCATAACAATAATATAAAAGGTTAGTATTCGCTAACCTTTTTTAAAAAAGAGGTGGTTAAATGGCAATACGAAAAACAACCGAAAACGAATTAAAAAAAGCATTGAAAAATTATAATGCCAAACTTTCAAGACTTCGCAAGGATGATGTGTCTGTAGGCTTACCAGATAAGGCTACATTGAGCGAAATTAAATCTAGGTCAGCTAAAGACGTTAGAAAAGAAATTGAACGTCTAAAGCGATTTACAAAGCGAGGAGCTGAAACAGCTGTTGACTTTCAAGGGTTACAAATCACTAAATTTGAACGTCAGGAAATATCCAATCAATTAAGAAGTGTTAATATTAAAAGAACTATCAGACGTAAAAAAGGGGATTTAGATAACACTAATAAAAAGTCTATACCTAAATTCAGGAATAAAACAGCATTGAAAAAATTTCAAAAATCAATCGAAATAGAATCACGTTTTGACTTTGAAAAGCTACGAGCTGAAAAGTATGTTGATAACTATTTAACAGCTATTGGGAATATATTCGGTTCAGAAGCCACAGAGTTATTTAATATAATTCAAGAATTAGAACCAGAGAAATTTGTTCAATTTGGAACTGAAAGAGATTTACTTTCTATATCATTTATTTATGACCCTCAAGAAAGAGAAAGAAAATTATCAGCAATAACCCAAGAATGGAAACGAGCTATTGAATAGAAAACAAGAGCTTTATGTTGCAGACTTTGAAACAACAACAGACGAAAAAGATTGTAGGGTCTGGGGTTGGGGTTTAACAGCATTGAAAAAAGATTATCTAAAAATTAACAATAGTATTGAAAGTTTTTTAAATCACATTTCAATGTTGAAAAACCCTGTCATATATTTTCATAATTTAAAATTTGATTCTGAATTTATATTATATTATTTACTATCAAATAATTATGAATTTGTTAAAAACCCTAAAGATTTAAAACATAAATCATTTAACTGTTTGAAAACAGACACAGGAGTTATATATTCATTACAATATATGCAGGGTGCTAATTTAATAACAATTTATGATTCATTAAAAATATTACCTTTCTCTGTTGCTGTTATGGCTAAAACATTTAACCTAGACATTAAAAAGGGTGATATAGACTACAATAAAATTCGACATGAAAACCATCAAATTACAGAACATGAAAGAGATTATATAATTAATGACGTTGAAATTGTAAAGGATTCTTTAAACTTTATGTTTGATAATAAGTTAAAAGGTATTACCTTAGCTTCAATGTGTCTTAATGAATATAAATCAATCATAAGTAAACGAAATTTTGAACGCTGGTTTCCATTAATAGATGACGATAAATTTTGTAGAGAATCATATAAAGGGGGTTTTACATATGTTAACCCAAAATTCCAGAATGTTGTTATTAACGAGGGAACTGTATTTGATGTAAATAGCTTATACCCTGCTGTAATGAGATATGATAAATTACCATACGGTAAACCGATACCGTTTGACGGTGAACCTAATAAAGACGAACATACATTTCATGATTTATTTATTGTAAAAATCTCTTGTTCATTTGAATTAAAAGAGGGTTATATACCGTCAATACAAATGAAAAATAACGGTTTATTTAACTCAACAGAATATCTAACAAGCTCAAATAATTATGACGTTGAATTATATTTAACTAGCGTTGATTATGAATTATTTTTTGAACATTATGAAGTTTATGGATTAAATTATTTAGGAGGTTATTATTTCAAGTCGTCAACAACATTATTCTGTGATTATATTGATAAATGGACAGAAGTTAAAATAAAAGCAACAATTGAGGGAAATCAAGGAATGAGAACATTATCAAAATTAATGTTAAATTCTTTATACGGTAAATTTGGGTTAAATCCAAAATCAGGTTTAAAAGAACCGTATTTATCAGAAAATAATATTGTAAAATGGACACCATACGACGGAGAAGAACGAGCAACAATATACGTTCCGTTAGCTAGTTTTGTGACTTCATACGCTAGAAAACTAACAATCGAATCGGCTCAACAAAATTATGATAGATTTATCTATGCTGATACTGATTCAATCCATTTAGTAGGTAGACATGAACCAGATAACATTGAAATAGATAGTGTTAAACTAGGTAAATGGAAACATGAATATTATTTTAAAAGAGGTCGTTTTATCAGAGCTAAAACATATATTGAAGAAAAGGACGACGGACACAATCATATTGCTTGTGCTGGTTTACCTGTCAAACTTCATGAAAAAGTTAACTTTGACAATTTCGTTTCAGGTTTTGAAGTCTATGGAAAATTAAGACCGAAAAAAGTTAGTGGAGGTGTGGTTTTAGAAGAATCCACATTTAAAATTAAATCTTAATTGTATTATAATATTAACTATGATATAATTATTAATAGGGATACTTAATTAATTTAAGGCTTGTAGATGGACACCTTGTTTTAATTAACAACCAGATACCTGTTGGCGTGGTTGCCGAGTTTAAACAATTGAGTTTAACCCTAAACCTAAACGAGGGTCTTATAAAATAGACCCTCACATTTAAAGAGGTGATTAATATTTCAAATATGTATTATGATGTTAGAAAAGCATTGTCATATTCTAATAAATTATTTTATTTCGTTATTGGTGCTAGAAATTTAGGTAAATCATACAGTTCAAAACATTATTGTGTAACTAAATTTATAAAACATAAACGAAAATTCATATATTTACGTCGTTATAAAACCGAATTAAAAGATAACGATAAATTTTTCAAAGATATAGCAAACGACCCAGATTTTAAACATCTTGAATTTAAAGTTAAAGGGTCTAAATTTTATATAAATGATGAGTTAGCTGGTTATTCTGTTAACCTATCAACCCAACAGGTTAGAAAATCAACAGCTTATCCAGATGTTGACACAATCATGTTTGATGAATTTATAATTGAGGAGGGTGTTTATAGATATTTAAACAATGAAGTAAAACAGTTTCTTGCTTTCTATCAAACTGTAGACAGAAGTCAAGACAGAGTTAAAGTTTTATTCTTAGCTAACGCTATAACGTTCTTTAATCCTTACTTTATTTATTATGATTTACCTAAACCAAAATCAAAAAACGGTATATACACTAAAAGAGAGGGTATATATTTAGAGGTAGTCAACGAAATTAATTACGAGGTTATTAATCAAACTAAAAAGACCGTTTTCATGAGAATGAATGAGGGTACAGAATACTATGAACACGCTGTCAATAATGTGTTTATACTAGACGACGATAAATTCATAGTAAATAAATTTCCCTCAACATTAGAGAACACATTTAATATAACGTCAAATGGTAAAACATTCGGTATCTGGGTTGATTATCGAGAGGGTAAAATGTATGTAAGAACAAAGCATGACCCTACCAGACCCAATTATACAACGTTTAACGACCATACACCCAACACCTTAATATTTAAGGTTAATAAATCTATTCTACTCAAGAAGTTCAAAGATAGTTTTTTAGAGGGTCTTGTGTACTTTGATTCACAGAAAACTTATACAGAAATGTATAAAACTATTAAGAAATTAATTTAAAGGAGGTGTAAATATGCCAAAAGCTAACCCAGAAATTAACGGTGAAGAAACTAAAGTTGAAGAAACTAAAGTTGAAGAAACTAAAGTTGAAGAACCAAAAGTTAAAAACGGGAAACATACAAAAACGTATAATAAAATTAAGTATGTTGAAACGTTTAATAACGGTGTTGTAATTCGCAGAGAGCGAAAATAATATAGGAGGTGTGTTTTATGCCAAAAATGGAAGATAACAAAGAAACTAAAGTTGATGAAACTAAAGTTGATGAAACTAAAGTTGATGAAACTAAAGTTGATGAAGTGGAAGAAACAGGGGACGAGTCGGAGAACCTAGAGACTGATAATCCAGAGGGTAACGACCCAGAACCTGATACACCATCTGAAATGCAATTAATTAATGAACGTATTAATATGCTTGATATGAATATTAATATTATGCAGGAAAAGTTAGGAATGTTAACAGATATGTTAATTCCTTTATCTGAAAAATTAGATAATTTTGTGCAAGACATGAATGTTATTAAACCTAACAAGATTGATAAACCACAGGCAACATTAGAAGAATTATCAAAGAATTTTTTATAAAATTATAAGGAGGTTATTTAATGGGTAATTTAGATAACAAAACAGCAGGGCTAATCACAGAGATTAGAGCGAACGCAAGTTTAGAGTTTCAAAACAGGATACCAGAAACGGAACAAATTTCATTAGCAGAATTAGGGTCTAGTATTTTGTCAGAACAATCGTCACGAAACGAATTTATTACAGCTTTAGTTAATAAAGTAGCATTTACTATAATTCGTGAAAATTTTTCTAAAAATCCAATGGCTGTATTTAAAGGTGAACAATTACAATTCGGTGATAAAGTAGAAGATATTATTGTTGAATTAGTTAAAGCTCAAGTGTTCGACCAAAAAACAGCTGAATCAGAATTGTATAAACGAGAAAAACCAGAAGTTAGCGTATTATATCATCATATACCAAGAAAAGGTTTTTATAAAACTACAACAGATGAATCACAATTAAGAAAAGCGTTTACATCTGAAAGAGCATTTAGACAATTATTAGCTAGTATTGTTGAACAATTGTCAATGAGTCGAGAGTACGACGACTTTCTAGTTGCTAAATCTCTATTAACTCAAGCTATTACAGAGGGTAAAGTTGCTGAAGTTGTAGCACCACCAATTAGCGATACAGCAACAGCTAAAAAGGTGTTAAAAGAAATTAAAAAAGCTGTTAAAAGATTAACATTTATTTCTGATAAATATAATTATGCTGGGTCATTTAGAGCCACTAAACCAGAAGATATTAGAATTATCATGGATATTGATGTTGAAACTGAAATCGGTGTTGAAGTATTAGCTGGAGCTTTCAACTTATCAGAAGTTGATTATGAAGCTCAACGAATTGTGATTGATAATTTTGATGAATTAGCTTCAGACGTTCACTGTATTATTGCTGATAAAAAATGGTTAGTATTACATGACTACCCAGAAATGGCAGATACATTGTGGAATCCACAGGGTAGATATTGGAATCACTTTTTACATTATGAGTCAATTAACTCAACTACTCATTTCGCTAACGCTGTAGCAATTAAAAAACAAGCGTCAGTATTATCAAGTATTGATTTAAGACCAGCAACAGCGAACGTTGTAGCTGGAAACGTGGTTCAATTTACGGTTGAAGCTACAGGAACAAATAACCCTAGTTCTAAATCAACATTCGCTGTAACGGGTAACTCGTCAGCTGATACATTTATTTCATCAACAGGTTTATTATTTGTTGATAGTGATGAAACGGGAACAGCTGGAGATTTAACAATCACAGCAACAGCAGAGCAAGACAATTTAATTACAGATACGTCAATTGTAACAATTGTCTAATTTAAGTAAAATAAAACTTATAAAGGGTGTAAAGCTAAATAAACAGCAAACTGACACCCTTTATTTTTCTAACATAACAAGTCAAGAAACATTCTTTATCAGTAAAAGTGACCCAGCTTTTGATAAGTCTGACGTATCTTATCAAAGGACTAACGGTATTATAGAATACGATAGACACGCTGAAGATTTAAAACAGTTTAATTATGTCATGTATCAAACCGATAGGAATGATAAATGGTATTACGCTTTTATTGATGATGTTAAATATATTAATGATAACGCTAGTCAGATATTATTTAGTGTTGATTATTTACAAACATATTTATTTGATGTTGTTAGGGGTAATTGTTTAATAGAACGAGAACACGTTTCTAATGACTCAATAGGTCAACACACTTTAGATGAAAATTTAGAAGTGGGAGAAGCTGTTAACGATTCATTTCTATTTTTTCAGCCTTTAGCAGATTTAGCAATTGTTTTAAGTGCAACATCATTAAGCGACGGCTCATTTGTTACAGCATCATATAACGGTGTACCCTCAAGCTTATTATATTTTGGGTTTAACCTAAACGATACAGCAGGTGTTAACGCTAAAATCATTGAATATGCTAATGCTAGTAGATTAGACGCATTAAAAAATATGTATCTAGTTCCTAAAAATATAATAAAACAACCGCTTGTTAGTGGAGCGTTAATTTCGCCGTCTGACAAATCAAATATATTAACATCTACCTCACACAGACCGACAGACATAGACGGTTATACACCTAAAAATAATAAATTATTTACATATCCTTATACATTCCTGAAAGTTTCAAACGCTTCAGGAGCAAATAAAGTATATAAATATGAATTAAGTTCACCGTCAGACAGGATTAATTTTGAAGCTGTGGGAGATATTAACCCTAACATGAGTGTGTTGGTTTATCCTGTTAATTATGCTGGTTCATTCCCTAACTTTGACGAGGGTTTAACTCTTGCTAATTATCCTCAATGTCCGTTTGCTGGTTCTGATTATCAGAATTGGTTGAGTAGAACAGCTGTCAGTAATGTAGCTACGCTTTCAAGTTCAGCGTTAGCTGTAGGAATAGGAGCAATAACTAAAAACCCTATAGCGTTAACATCTGGGGTTATCGGAGCTATAAACACTATAGGCCAGTTTAATGAAAGAAAACTAACGCCACCTGTTTTAAGGGGTGCTGGTAGTGGTGCTGTTAATATTACAAGAGATTTACCAGCTTATCCAGACGGTACAATCCAAACACCTATTTATTATAATATGACTTTGAGAAATGAAAAAGCTAAAGAGATTGATGAATATTTAACAAAATTTGGTTATAAAGTTAACAGACTTAAAACACCGAATTTTAACCAAAGACAACAATTTACATATATTAAAACTATTGAAAATTCATTGAGTGGTGATGTATCAAATGTTGTAACCGACGAATGGGATAGAATTTTAAAATCAGGTATTAGGTTCTGGGTTAACAATGATAATATCGGTGATTATTCTATTAGTAATAACACAATTTAGGAGGTGTTAAAATGGGTCATGTAAAAACACAACAAGAATTTAATATGGCATACGGTTACACAGGTAATAAAAACTTATCTGAATTAACTTGTTATAGTCATGATTTATATTTGAATTTAACAGAATTGTATATATCAACCTTTTCATGGTCTGATTTACCTAAAGGTTTAGACGCAACAATTCTTGAAACTCAATTAAAAGAACATCATTCTGTTTGCATATTTAGAATACCATTTACAGATATGTATTTATCATTACCTTATGTTGAAAAGGGTAAAAACGCATACGGTCAACCATACAGAGTCAAACCTGTATCACCTTATGTGACTGTAGACTTTGAATTAATCGTCAACAGGGATTGTGTGTTGATTTATGATAATAAGGTTAGATATTCTGTTCAACATACTTTAACTAATTACGCTAATAGAATCAATAAATGTGATAAAATCATTGATGTAAATTTAGACCAACAAAGCCTACCTTATATTTACGGTATTAAACAAACAATGAAAAAATCGTTTTTAGATTTTATTGAAAAAGTTAAAGAGTTTGTACCATTCGTTGTTGTTGATGAAAAAATGGATATTGAAAAAAGTTTTAAATCAATTGATAATAGGGTTGAGTTTAAAGGTTTAAATATCCATGAATTAAGAACTAAACTAATGGGTGACGTATTAGAATTTATAGGTATACCAAACGACAAAGAAACAAAAAAAGAGCGTTTAATTGTTAATGAGGTGAATCAAAGAATGGGTCTTACAAACACGAACTATTTCAGTCGATATGATGAACGCAATCAAGCGTTAAGACGTCTTAGAATCGTATTTAATGACTTTGACGAGGTTAAAATAGAAAGGAGTAGTGATTTAATTGGGTCTTTACACAATAACGTTGAATGATATTATTAAAAATAATATTGAAATTCCTTTAAATGATTATCCTATTTTTGACGAACTACACAGAACAAAATTGAATCAAAAGATTATTGATAGATTTAGATTCTATGAAATTGGGTTCGAAACAATCACAATATTTAATCATGAGTTAGCTACTAGAATGAACGAAATTATGCCTACAGCTAATAAGAAATACGAGGCTCAAGCGTTACAATTCAATTTAGAATATGCTAAATCAACAAACACAGAAACAAGAGATTTAACAAAGAACGAACAGCGTGACGGTGTATTAGCTACGGATTCAACTAGCGGTAGTGAGACACTATTTAGTGACACACCTAACAAAAACCGTAACGAATCGCTATTAGATTTAGCTCTATCAAACGTTAGTCTTGACACCACAACTGTAGATTCTGACAGCACTTCAAGCGACACAGCTGAAATAACGGACGCTGGAACGGTTACAAATATTGAAACTAGATTTCTATCGGCAGATGATATAATTAAATATCATGATTATAATTATTTTAACGATATTGATTTAGAAATAGTAAACTCTTTATATGATTTATTTCATATGTTATACTCAATTTAAGGAGGTTTTAAAATGAATGAACAATGCAATTTACTAGGTTATGCACAGCCAGAGGGTACAACATTATTAGAACAAGTTTGTAATCATGAACAGCGTATAGATGATTTAGAATCGTCAGAGGTTAATTTAGAGCCTAGAGTTGAAGTGTTAGAAACTGACAACACACAGAATAAATCTGATATCGCTCAGAACCAAACGGATATTGGGAATAATACAACATCAATTGATAATAATACTTCAAATATTAATACAAATGCAACAAATATATCAAATAACGCTGGAGCTATAGCCAATAACACAACAGCTATTGGAAACAACACAACAGCTATTTCAAATAAAGTTGATGTGACATTCAAAAACTTTAAAGTAGCAGGTCAGGGTGACGTTGTAGCCAGTTTAAAAGAGGACAATTTAGAAATTGAGGCAGGAGCAAACATCACAATAACAACAAACCCAACAACTAAAAAAGTCACAATTAACGGTACAGGTGTTATTGGTACAAATGCTTCACAGGTTGCTGTTGCTGATATTGGCGATTATTATACAGGGAATGAAGCTGAAACAGTATTACAGGAAGTTGGATTGAAAAATCAAACTCAAGACACTAATATTACTCAAAACATTAATGATATTATTCAACTTAATAGTGATGTTTCACAAAATACAATTGACATATCAAACCTATCTGATTTAATAGATAAGTCAGCAGGTTTTATAAACGACAACACTATTGAAATAGCTAAAACACAACTTGAAACAGCTATTCTGGGTGCTGTACCTAACGACTACGACAACAGATACGGTTTAAAAGTATCGCCAGACATTGAATTAGGTTGTACACAAGATTTATATAAATCGTTGTTAACAGGCGATTTATCAGCTGGTAACAGTATTGTTTTATTAGAATCAACAACAGGTTTAGTTGTTGGTATGGAAATAACAATACAAGACACTTTAAACGACAACAATTTTGAAAACGCTTTAATTCAATCTGTCGATAGTCCATCACAGATAACGTTAACATCAAACACCATTAATTCTTACACAATAGCAAACAATGCTACTGTATATAGAAGTGTTAACGGAGCGTTAGAAACTTTAGCAACTCTGACAGGTCAATTATATACTATGAGTAGTGATGTTTTACCTGTACCGTTTGTAGTAAGTAGGTCAACTATAGGAAGCGTGACGCTATTAGGTGACGCTTGGAACGCCTACGATAACAGTAACGCTTCATCATCTGGCTGTAGTTTCGTGGCTGACGGTGAGGGAATAGAAAATACTATTGATTTAGGTTTAGGTAATATAAATAAACCTTTAGAAATGTTAGCTAGAATTGGTAGCAATGTTGGAGGTACAGGGTTATTAACTATTACATTTGAAGAAGAGGGAGGAGCAACAGAGGTTGTATATACTTCAGCAACAACCCTTGAAAGCGATATTGTTATCCCTATAACGTCAGCTATAATTCCTAGATATATTCACACAAAATTGATTAGGTCTGGTTCAGGTGGTACAGAGTTTTATATTTATAAATCTCAAGTGACAGAGTGGGAAACGTTCACGTCTGAACCATTAAAAAATTATTTTAGAAGAAAAAAAGTTAGTGTTAATAAATCTGTCGATATAATTGCAGAACAGATTATAATTGATAACTCAAACACACCAACTTTAGAGAAGCACGTTTCAATAGAAAATGTAGGTTCAAATGAAGTTTATCAAGTTATGACGTTAGATGAAACATCTATTGATGGTACAACTAAAAATTATAGTTTAGATGTTGTTACACCATCTGAAAATGTAATTGTAAGAACTAAATACACAAAAACAAATACTGTTGACCCTGATTCATTGTTAGCAGAATACGGAGGTGTTAGTTAATGAAAACAGCTAAACAAAAGAAATTTGAAAAGAAAATCAAGAATAAAGAGATTTTTAAATCAAATGAAAAAGAATTAATTAATGATTTTAACAATCTTGTTGAGTTATTAACTGAAAGTGGTATAATAGATATAGAAGATATGTCTAATAAAAAAGATAAAAAGAACTCTAAAAAATAATGAATATCAAGAATTATGTGACAGAGCGTAAAGCTATAAAAAATCATTATGACTTTATCAATGACAAAGAAATACGGAAAAATGAAATTTATTATGAGAATAAATTTTTCATAGGTGACAGGGTTAAACGGTTGAAAACTGTTGACCCTTTACCTGAACACAACTTTTTAGAGGTTGTAGACTATTATATTAATGAGAGTGAGGGGTAGCATGGCTGTATTAACAAAGATTAAATTAGGATTCGCAGGAGTGGGTGGTGTATTAATAACTTATTTAGGAGGTATGGACACAATGTTAGAAGTAATTCTAGCTTTATTAGTTATTGATTATTTGACAGGTGTTCTAGTAGCTATATACGATAAAAAAGTTTCTAGCTCAATAGGTTATAAAGGTATTATTAAAAAAGTTGTAATGTTGTTATTAATCTCAATGAGTTATTATTTATCAATGGTTATTGATAATCAAGTACCAATCAGGGAGCTAGTAATTATGTTTTTCATAGCTAATGAGGGTATCAGTATTTTAGAAAACGCTAGTAATCTGGGTTTACCAATACCTGAAAAGATTATTCAAGTGTTAGAACAGGTGAAAGGTCGTGACATGTAATGTTTAAAGGAATAGACATTTCAGTACATAACGGGATTATAGATTTTGAGAAAGTAAAAAAAGAAATTGATTTTGTAATGATTCGTGCTGGTTATTGGAGAACAGTTGATTCAATGTTTCACCAAAATATACAGGAGTGTACGCGTTTAAATATCCCTGTTGGTGTTTATTGGTTCTGCTACGCTTTAACTGTTGAGGACGCTAAAAAAGAGGCTTACAAGTTGCTTGAGGTAATCAAACCTTATAACATAACTTATCCTATAGCCTACGATTTAGAATACGACACAATGAGATACGCAAAAACTAAAAAAGTTAAAATTGACAAAAAATTAGCTTCAGAAATGGTTGTTGCTTTCTGTGATATTATTGAGGACGCAGGTTATTATGTAATGAATTATGCTAATAAAGAATATCAGAAAAAATACTTTGATGATTCAACAGGTAAATATGATTTATGGTATGCACGTTGGAATGTTAAAGAACCTGACGCAACTTGCGGTATATGGCAATATTCAAGTAATGGTCATGTAAACGGTGTTAAGGGTAGGGTTGATATGAACATAAGTTATAAAGATTATTACGTTCTAATAAAGAAATTAGGTCTAAATAAACAAAGTTCTGATACTCTTGATAGTAAATTGAAAGAATTAGAATTAGATAATCAACAATTATCTAATGAAAATAAAGAATTAAAAACCAAATTATCAAATATTAAGAAAATTTTGGAGGTGTAACAATGAGTACAGGTTACAAATACCCAGCTTCAGTAAGTGAAAAAGATTTCAGTTTAGATGTTAGAACAGTTACAGAGATTACATATAGACTTGTAAGAGTTAAAGAAATGTGTCAAATAAGATTGTACCCAGCTTCATTTTATCAAGATTCTGCGGGAGGTGACGTTGATACTGTAATTGATATTGAAAGATTAGAAAGTCAAGGCGATTTAACAGGAGCTGATAGGGTTGAAGTTGGTGTTGATTTCTTTTCAACAGATATAGACCAAGCAAAATCAGACGATATAACATCCGTAGAAGTTTATAAGAACGTTGTTGATGGAGTCAATTTTGATAGAACAAATTCAAGAAATGTTGCACGTCAAGCAGGCACAGCAATCACAGCCTACGCTAATTATAACGATACGTCTATTGTATTTGAACGAACATTGTACCCAAACACAGACTATTTAATTATAGCAACAGTTATTGCAGGTGTTGTTGACACGTCGGACGCTATTATATTCGGAACGATTAACAGGTTAAGAAAATAAACATCAAATAATTAAATTGTAAATTGATACAACTAAATTGAAACATTTAACAATTAAAATATAACATTATAAATAAAACACACAGCATACTTTGCACTCCAAGTCAAGGGGAAAATTAAAATGCACTGTATAATGTGTGTTATATCCC
>Ga0070728_10004062_pt1 | contig 15525 bp, 15 predicted proteins | sample tdDd471_FD_66723 | JGI IMG/M metagenome (GOLD analysis project Ga0070728, IMG submission 66723) | Marine sediment microbial communities from the Atlantic coast under amendment with organic carbon and nitrate - tdDd47.1 | ecosystem: Environmental > Aquatic > Marine > Coastal > Sediment | place...
CCCCCAGATTAGGAATCTGGTGCTCTATCCTGCTGAGCTACGGGGGCACCCAAACCAATAGGGCGCAAATTAACGCCGACTACGCATACTTCACAAGCGAAAAGACCGGCGCATCGGCAAGCAGTTCCCGGCCCTTGAGGTCCTCCAGCTCCACCAGGAATAAATAACCAGCTACCTCAGCCCCACACTTTCGCACCAATCGACCACAAGCCGCCGCCGTCCCGCCAGTGGCCAGAAGGTCATCGATCACAATCACCTTCTGCCCCGGCTTGAAGCATCCGGTATGCACCTCGATGACGGCCGAACCGTACTCCAGTTCATAGCTCTCCTCAACAGTCGCTCTGGGCAGCTTGCCCTTCTTGCGCACCAGGATCATCCCCTTGTTCATGTCCAGTCCCAGCGGACCGCCCACAATGAAGCCCCGACTCTCGACAGCGGCGAAACTGTCGAACTCGCACCCTTCGAGGAGCCCGGCCAGCCCGTCAATGGCCACACGGTAGGCGGCGGGGTCCTCGGTGATCGGGGTGATGTCACGGAAGAGGATGCCCGGTTTGGGGAAATCGGGGATGTCGGCGATGACCTTCTTGAGATCCATGATGATCCTTTCGTGACTCACTTCAGGAGGCGGTCGGGAGGGATCGCCTTGCTGTTCTGACGCAGTTCGATGTGCAGGTGGGGAGGATACTCTGACTCGGGCAAGGCGGCCACGGCGCCGAGGATGTCGCCGCGCAGCATGCACTGTCCCTGTTGCCAGGGGACAGTATCAGGATCCAAGGGGCCCAGCACCGAATGATAGCCTCCCCCATGGGCGATGATCGCGAGGGTGCCCATCCCATCCATGACCGACAGGAAGCGAAGGACGCCATTGGCTGGTACGAGGACGGGTGCGCCGACATCCTGGGCCATCAGGACACCTGTGCGCGGCATGAGGATCTTATCTCGCTCGTAGGGACCGAACTTCTCGAGGATCCGTCCCTTGGACCGGCAGGGGTTCAGCCAGTCGATGTCCTTGGCCTTGGTCCTGGTGAGGGGCGTGCTGAGTTCGAGGCGCTGGCCAGGACGAATGATGTCCTTGGTGAGGCTGTTGTCATTCCGTAGGGAATTGACCGTGGTGCCGAAGCGGCCGGCGATGCGGGACAGGTGGTCGCCGGAACGGACCTCGTACCAGGCGGGGCCGCCATCGGCCGCCAGGATGGACGTGGCGCCGAGCAGAAACACGATCATGAGATGGCAGCGTGCAGCGAGCATGGAGTTTTGGTGGCCCCCGATTCTAGGTTACAGAGATGTCTGACAGGGATGCTACGAAACCGGTCAGCAAGTTCAACCCAGAAATCAGAAAAAAAAGGAACCGCACCTTGCGATGCCGTCCCTTTTCAAAGTCAGGTGGTCGGGGTGGGGAGATTTGAACTCCCGGCCTCCTGCTCCCGAAGCAGGCGCGCTAACCGGGCTGCGCTACACCCCGACCTTGAAGACGGCTTAAGTTAGTCACCGCAGGTCATCCCGTCAAACCCGCAATGCCGATGACACCAAGAGACGCCAGGGTCATCACCGCGCCCGCGATGAGGATACCCATGATCACACAGAGCAGTGAAGTCTTGAACGGCAGCTTCAACAGATAGGCCGCCATGGACCCGGTCCAAGCCCCGGTCATGGGCGCCGGAATGGCCACGAACAGGATCAGTCCCAGGGTGCCGTACTTGCGAATCGGACCTGAGCGGCGCTCGGTCCGGGCGAAGAGCCAGGTGAAGAACCGGTCGAAGATCCGGAAACGCCGTAATAAACGCTCCGCCGGCCCCAGCAGCTTGAGAATGGGAATCACCGGCAGGAAGTTGCCCAGGACGGCCCACAGGTAGATGGTCAGCCAGCGCTCGGGTCCTAGCAGAAAATGGCCCAGCGGAATGCCGCCGCGCAACTCCAGGATGGGTAAGGCCGAGCAGATGAGGATCGCCAGGGGAGGCGGCAAGGTCTCGGCCGCCCAGTGCTGAACTGTTTCACGCACTTGAATCTTCCTCCACGCCATTGAGAAGGGGAACGAACTGACAGGGGACCGATTTCTCCACGGTCATCGAATTGCCGGCACGCCGGTAGCGGAATAGGTCCTGGTGATCACCCTGGCCGATGGGAATGAGCAGGTGACCGCCCTCGTGCAACTGCTCCCCCAGCCCCTCGGGCAGACCGGGTGAACAGGCGGTGAGAATGACCGCATCCCAGGGTCCGCGATCAGCAAGGCCAAAGCTCGCATCGCCAGTAAGGACTGTGACGTTCTCGCATCCATCATCCACGAGTTGCTGGGCGGCCCGCTTGGCCAATGGCTCCACCCGCTCCATGGTGACCACTTCGCGACAGAGCCGCGACAGGATGGCGGCCTGGTAACCGCTCCCCGTGCCCACCTCGAGCACTCGTTCATGCCCCTTGAGCTCGAGAAGAGCCGTCATGAGGCCCACGATGAAGGGCTGGCTGATGGTCTGGCCGTAGCCGATGGGCAGGGCGCACGGCTCGTAGGCGCGATGTTGGAGCATGCGTGGCACGAACAGATGGCGCGGCACCTCCTCCATGGCCTTGAGCACCGGGCGGTCGGTGACCCCGGCGCGGCGAATCTGTTCCTGGACCATGCGTCGGCGAGCGACGGCGAAACCACGGCGCATCAGCGAGTCTCTCCCAGGCCGCTGTCCGATGGGGGCGGCGCGTTCTCGCCCCGTGTAGGACCGTCGAAAGTCAGGCCCATGGGATCGCGTTTGGAAAGGACGAATTGCTCGTCGTCATCACTCAGCACCGGGTCGCCGGGCAGGCAGTCAGCCGCCAGATGCATGGCGGCGGTGATGGCCCGGTGATCGGTGAGATCGGTCATCAGGGGCGTCATGCTTACATAGCCATCACGGACGGCTGCGTAGTCACTGCCCTCGACCTCGGCCCATTTGGGGCCTTTACCTGCGATCCAGACCAGGGGCCGACCGCGGGGGTCTTCCAGTTCGTTGACCACGTCATAATAGTGGCGTGAGCCCTGGCGGGTGATCTTCACGCCCTTGATCGATGACTCTGAACCGTTGGGCACGTTGATGTTCCACATGGTTCCACGAGGCAACGGCTCGGCGATGATGGCCGGCAGCATGCGGCGCAGGAAGGCGGCCACGGCGCTGAAGTCGCTGGGACACCAGTCGGCCAGGCTGAGAGAGGCTGCCGGAATGCCCTGGATGCAGCCTTCCATGGCGGCGGCCACGGTGCCAGAGTAGTGCACGTCCTCGCCCAGGTTGGGTCCGTGGTTGATACCGCTGAGCACGAAGTCGGGCAGGTCGTCGACCAGGATCTTGCCCAGGGCCACGAGGACCGTATCGGTGGGTGTGCCGCTCACCGACCAGCGATGGTCACCGCGACTTTTAACGCGCAGGGGCTCGTGCAGGGTCATGCATCGGCTTGTGGCGCTCTGCTGGCTGGCCGGCGCGACGGTGGTGGTGCGGATGCCGGGGATGCCGGCCAGGGCTTCCTCCATGACCTGTAGGCCAAAGGCTTCGATGCCGTCATCGTTGGAGAGGAGGATGTGCGTTTCTGCCATGGTCAATGCTGCCTTCTCTGGTCTCAGGTCTGTCGGGTTTCGCGCCGGCTCATGAGCAGGATCGCTACGAGGCGGAAGAAGCGGCCGGTGTCGACAAAGGGATTGATGGAGCTCTTCTCGTCACCGTAGATCGTGGTCGTGGGCGCCGAGCCGATGCGGGCACCCCGACGGGCCAGGCGGACCAGGATTTCCGACTCGGTATCGTAGCGTGTGGTCTTGAGGACCAGGCCGTCGAGGATGGCGGCGCGGAACAGTCGGTAGCCATTCTGCGAGTCGGGAATCTTGACCCCGGCCAGGCTGCTCACCACCCACGAGGTGAATTCGTTGGTGCGGGCGCGCAGCCAGGGCATGTCCTTGTTGGCGTCCATGCGGTTGCCCACCACGACATCGAGGTTGTCGCGCAGGGCTACCTCCATGAAGCCTGCCATCTCACTGGGCAGATGCTGACCGTCGGAGTCGAGGGTGAAGACCCAGTCGAGCTTCTCGGCCACGGCCCAGGCGAACCCGGTGGCCAGTGCGCCGCCCTTGCCCATGTTCTCGGGGTGAACGCTCACCTCGACGTCAGCTTTACGAGCAGTCTCGGCGGTGGTGTCGCTGCTGCCGTCATCGACCACGAGGATGCGCAACTCGGGATCGACCGCCCGGATGTCGGCGATCACTGCTTCCAGGAAACGGGCGGCGTTGTAGGCGGGCAGGATGACACCATTGCCGGGCATGGTTACTCGCTTTCTCCGAGGGTTTCCTGGACCTGGACGATGAGGTCCTCGATGCCGGCCCTGAATCGTTCGTCGACCGGGTCGAGAAACAAGGCGGACTCGAGTTCGGCGAGGGCCTCGCGGGGGCGGTCCTGGCGCAATAGCGAGTCGCCCAGCCAGGCTCGGAATTCCTGCTTTGTCGGGAAGAGTTCACAGGCCTCTCGGTAAGTCCGCTCAGCGGCGGGAACGTCGCCGATCTCCTGCATGTAATGGAATCCCATGGCCAGCCAGCCGGCAAACTCCTTCGGCTGCTCCTTGACCTGCATCTTGAAGTGCTCTCCGGCCGCCTCGATCTTGCCCACGGAGTTGGCCAGGATACCGTTGTGCAGATGCCAGCGCGGGTGGTCCTCGGCGGTGGTGGCGGCGAGCAGGTCGAGGGCCTGACCGGTCTCGCCGTCGATGAGCAGGAGCATGGCCCGTTCGTTGTCGATGAAGCCCTGGTTGGTGTGCTCGCGGGCGGCCTTGAGCAGGTCGTAGGCGTCACGGGGTTTGTTCTCGGCATGCAAGCGGGCGGCGCAGGCGCCGGCGATGGGCGCGTTCCAGCCGAAGAAGTCGAGCCAGGCCTGAATGGCATCGACGGTCTTGATCTCGTAGTCCTGCCCCTGGATCAGGTGGATGGCATCCTTGGTCTCGACGTCGGGCACCTTGAGGCCATCGATATGCATGAAGCACTTGTCGCACATGGCACCGGGGATGCCGGGTGCGAAGGCAGCGTCGACGACGACCTTCTTGTCGGTGCGTTCGACCTTGAGCGCGACACCGCAGTCGCAGCATTTCAACGTGTTGGGCGACCAGGTGCGGCGGCCGATGGGCATGAGGGGCTCCTTGGGACTGGCGATGGATGTTGAGGCCCAAAATAGATGATTTAGAGTGGAAACCCAACTGGTGGTTTGGGGAATCGCTTTGGGGAAGAAAAAAGCCCCCTGACCTGAGCAGTCGGGGGCTTCAAGAAAGCACATATGGACGGGACAGCTTTGCCCGATCAGTAGGCCAACCAACTGACCGCGATCATCAGGTTCGAGATACTGGTGTCGACCCCGTCGATGTCATGGTCACCAGATACGCCGGCATGCATATAGGTTAACTCAGCCACGAAATTTCGGGTGAATTCGAAGCCAACACCTGCGGTGAACCCGAATCCATCCATTGGATAATCGGCATCCTGGTCGTTTGTGACTCCGATGCCCAGGGCACCAGAGAAAAAGACTGATGGGGCCTGAGGTTCCAGAAAATAGGTGACCCCAGCGGCCGACATTCCGTTGTACAGGTTGCCAGAAATCTTGTTTTCACCTTCGCCGATCTCAGGACTGAACCATAGAGCTCTGTTGGTGTAGTAGATCTGGAACTGATTGCTGGTACCGGCCCCGATTTTGAAATCGGTGGCAAAGCCCATAGCATCGGCGGTGACGCTTGTTCCCATGGCCGAGGCCTTGAGGGCTCCCTGGCCGAAACCGATGCCGAGGTTGAGCATGAAGCCTTTGCGCTGTCCGTCGAAGGCCGAAGCTTGCATGGCGCCGATGGTCAGAAAGATGATGGCAGTGATAAACAGAATCCGGTGCTTCATGGAGGAACCCCAAGTTGAAGAGTAAGTGAATTTGAGCGGTCAGAATGTGTAGTCTACCAGGGTAGTGACAACGCGCCATCAAAAAATAGAGGAAAACTTGAGGAAATGGGGTCAGTCATGACTTCGGTAAGTCACAAGGCAATTACGCACCTGGGCGGATGAGTCAAAAGGCGAGCTTGCCGAGGACTTGTTCAGGTCGGAAAAAGACTCATTGACCACTGGGTGACCAGCCCAACATACACACCAAAAACGCGACCCCCAGCGGTCGCGTAACGTCTTCATCCACAGTGTTTTAGTTGGTCGGGGCGAGAAGATTTGAACTTCCGACCCCTTGCCCCCCATGCAAGTGCGCTACCGGACTGCGCCACGCCCCGACCTTGGTTCGCCGGCATCAAAGCCAGCGGGGGTTCCCCTTTCGGGGATCGGAAATGTAGCAAGAGCCTCAGCTTAGCACAAGGCCGATTTGAAAAATTTGAGGATTCCGCGCACGATCAGCCCTTGGCCGACTTCTTCTTCTCACCCTTCACGATATCGAGGATCTCCAGGAGGTCCTGCTTGATCTGTTCCATCTGCTCCTGCCGGTCCAGTTGGCCAAATCCCATGGTCAGTTGCTGGGTCTCGGCCTCGCCGCCACCCTGCTTCTGCTGCTGGAGGAACTTCCTTGCCCCAGCAATCCGATATCCCTCATCGTAGAGCAGCGTCTTGATGGCCAGGACCTCTTCGATATCCCGCTTGCGGTATCGCCGACTCCCGCCCCGATCCTTGCGCGGCCGCAGGCTGGGAAACTCGCTCTCCCAGTAGCGTAGCACGTGGGCCTTGACCCCGGACAGGTCGCTGACCTCGCTGATGGTGTAATACAGCTTGCCGGAAAGATCGAGCTGATCGCTCATCCGGTTTCCTCCAGGGACGCTGGACCAGGTGGGTCAGCGTTCGGGCTCGGCTTCGGAGCGTGGCACCCGGGACATGAGTTCCCGGATGGCGGCCAACGGCGGCTGGTTCTCGAACATGACCTCGTGAACCGCTTTGGTGATAGGTAGTTCTATACCAAACTTCTCACCCAACTTCAAGCCCGCTTGCGCCATGTAGAAGCCTTCGACCACCTGCTTGGACCCTTCGAGGATAGCCGTGGGGTCCTCGCGGCCCAGAGCCACGGCCTCGCCATAGTTCCGGTTACGGCTGTGGCGACTGATGCTGGTGGTGATCATGTCGCCGATGCCGGCCAGACCGAAGCATGTCTCCTGCTTGCCGCCCAGCGCCACGGTGATGCGGGCCAGCTCGGCCATGCCGCGGGTCATGAGGGTGCCGCGGGTGTTGTCCCCCATGCCGAGGCCGTCGCACAGGCCCACGGCCACGGCGATGACGTTCTTGAAGCCCGAGGAGATCTCCACGCCCAGCATGTCGTCATTGGTGTAGACCCGGAAGTAGGGACCGCTGATGAGGCGTTGCCACTCCACCCAGTCGAACCCGGGATCGCCGGCCAGTACCAAGGCGGTGGGCATCTCGGCGGCAACCTCTTCGGCATGGCTGGGACCGAGTAGGACGGCCACGGGATTATCGCGGCCTCCATCCTTCAACTCTTCACGCATGACCTCGCTGAGGCGCTTGAGCGTGCCGACCTCAAGACCCTTGGCCATGTTGACCAGGGGAATGCCCTTGGGCAGGGCATCGACGGCGGCCACCTTGGCCATGACTCCGCGAATAGCCTGGCTGGGCACGACCACGAACACGGCCTCGGCGCCCTGGAGGGCGACCTTCAGGTCGAGGGTGGCTCCCACGTTGGGAGGCATGCGGATGTCGCCGAGGAAGTCGGGGTTGGTGCCGGTGGCGTTGATGCTGGCGACCTGGCTCTCGGCCACGCCCCACATGGCGACGTCGTCCCACTTGTGTGCGAGGTGCCGCGCGAACGCGCTGCCCCAGCTACCGGTACCCAGGATGGTGGCCTTCACTCGTGGTCCCTCCTATTGCTGCTCTGGATCATCGCCGGCGATCTCACGAATGGTGAGGTCTGCGGCGGCCTTGGCTTCCTCCAGCTCATCCTTGGGTCGATTGATCGGCTGCTCCGTGCCCTCTCTCAACCGCTTGATGTTGGCCCGGTGGCGCCAGATGATGATCCCGGATAATGCGAATGAAAAGATGATGAGGGTCAAGCTGAACGGCTTCGGTGAACGGACCTCGAAGAAGACGGTGGCCCAGGGGAAAATGGCCGCCGCGCTCAGCGAACCCAGCGACACGATCCGGGTGGCGAAGAACACCGAGAGGAACGCACCGAAGGCAATAAGAATACCGTAGGGTTGGAGGACCAGGAAGGCGCCGAAGGTGGTGGCGATTCCCTTGCCGCCCTTGAAACTGGCAAAGGGCGAGAAGCTGTGCCCCAGGATTCCGACGACCGCGGCGATGATGCGATAGATGTTCTTGTTGAGATGGAGTGGCAGGTCCTGTCCTTCGGGATAGGTTGCCACCACCACCGTGACGAGAATCACGGCCAGCGCACCCTTGGCGATGTCCAGGAACAAGCAGAGCCCCCCCCATCCCGGGCCAAGGATCCGGTAAACATTGGTGGATCCCAGATTCCCACTGCCGTGCTCGCGCAGGTCGATGCCCTTGACCCGTTTCCCGATGATCAGGCTGAACGGGATGGACCCCAGCAGGTAGGCGCCGATGAGACTCGCGATGATCCACATGCCAGACCTCTCAATGCTTCTTGAGCTTGACGAAGATGCGACTCCCGGGGAAGCCGTAGTCCTTGCGAATCTGGTTGTTGATGAAGCGCAGATAATTCCTGGCGAAGAACTTGGGCTCATTCACCGACAACTGGAAGGCCGGCGGCGAGGTCTCCACCTGGGTGCCGAAGTAGATCTTGCCGATGCCGTTGTTGTGCGGCCGCGGTGGCTGGAAACTGGTGATGCGTTCCAGGAAACCATTGAACTGACTGGTGCCGATCCTCTTCTGGCGTTGCTCGTGCACATCCCACACGGTATCGAGGATACGGCCGATGCGCTGCTTGGTCAGGGCCGAGAACGTGAACCACGGGGCGTACGTGAGGAAGGGGATCTCGCGGCAGAAGGTGTCCCACACCTCGAGATGGGTGTTGGTCCCCTTGTCGGCCATGAGGTCCCATTTATTGAAGGCGACGATCACGCCCTTGCCGCTGTCGTGGATCAGGCCGGCGATCTTGCTGTCCTGCATCACCGCTCCCTTTTCGGAGTCGATCATGAAGACGGCGACGTCGCAATGTTCCAGGGCACGGATGCTCCGGAGGTTGCTGAAGTATTCCACGGCTCCCTTGACCCGGGCCTTGCGCCGCAGGCCCGCCGTATCGATGAGGCGCAGGGTCTTGCCATGATACTTGAGGTCGGTGTGGATGGAGTCGCGCGTGGTGCCGGCGATGTCCGAGACCAGGGCTTCTTCACGTCCCACCAGGTGGTTCAGGAGGCTCGACTTGCCCACGTTGGGTCGGCCCAGAATGGCGACGCGGCAATCGCAGGGCGGCTCTTCTTCGGCCGGAGGGAAACCCTCGACCACGATGTCCATGAGGTCGCCCACCCCACGGCCATGCAGGGCGCTGACCGCGAAGGGCTCACCCAGGCCGAGGTTGTAGAACTCATTGGCTGCCAGACGTGCGGATTCCTTCTCGGTCTTGTTCACCGCGAGGATCACGAACTTGCCGGACTTGCGAAGGTCGCGGGCGATGCTCTGATCCCAGTCCAGTGGGCCGGTCTGGCCATCGACCAGGAAAATCACCACGTCGGCTTCGATGATCGCCTCGCGAGCGATGGCCGTGACGGCTTCGTCGAAGTCGGAAACCGTTTCACCGAAGGGAATGATGCCACCGGTGTCGATGAGGTAGAACCCATGGCCGGCCCAGTCCGAGGTCTCGATGAGACGGTCGCGAGTCACGCCCGGCATCTGGTGGACCACAGCACGGCGCTTGCCGACGATGCGGTTGAAAAGGGTACTCTTGCCCACGTTGGGGCGGCCGACGATGGCAACGGTCTGCAACGACATGGTGGTAAGCGCGGCGGGGCCGCGGGGACAGGGTGGTCGCGAGTTGCACGGAATCGGGCGCAACTCACTTATAAGACGCAAATTTGCGGCGTTGATAAGCTATTCGAGATCAGCCCAGAAGTCAACGAAGCCCTCTTCGTCGGGGACCAGAACCTCGTGGGGCTGGTCGGCGGCGAGGTCTTCCAGGGTCATGTCATCGAGGGTCAGGCCGTCGCTGTTGAAGACCCGAGGTGACAGGCAGACTGTGCGCTTCGGCTCCGCAGGTAGTTGCAGCAGGGCCTGGCGCAGGTCGTTACCCGACATGAGTCCGGCCACGGTGACGGTGTGACCATAGAATTGATTCTTGACCCCGATGACCTCGAGGGACGGCGCGCCGGCGGCCAAGAGAGGGGGCACGAATTCACGATGGAAAGCCTGGGCGGCAATTTCACCGGTGAGGATAGTCAGAGGCCGCCTGGGCGGTTTGCCATCCTCTTTGGCCCACTCCAGGCTTTCGAGCCACATCTCACGGAGGCGGCGTGTCAGGCCCACGCCGTTGTCTTCCTGAGGGAAGCCGACATAGTGCTCGGCAGGCGGGAAGGGTCGGTCGGCCCGGAGATAGAACTCGTCACTGAGATGGACGAATGGACCCTCCCAGGCGGCGGCGGCTTCGGCCTGCAGGGGCTCGATCTGGTCGATGATCTGAGCGGCGATCTCGGTGGTCACGGGGTCCAGCTTGGTGAGGCCTTCGCGATGGGCCGCGAGTCCCACTGGGACCACGGCCAAGGATTCCACGCCGCCTCCCCCATCCTCGGTGCGCCGCAGGGCAAAAAGGTCCCGGAAGCTCTGCTCGAGGTACTTCCCATCATTCCAGCCCGGGCAAAGCACGATCTGGGTGTGAAGCTCCACACCATTCTGGGCCAGGGCGCGCAACACCTCGCAGACATCGTACTGCTTCTTGATGCCGAGCATGCGGGTGCGCACTTCGGTGTTGGTGCAATGCACGGACACGAAGAGGGGCGACATCTTCTGCTCGATGACGCGGGCCAACCCCTTCTTCCCCAGGCTCGTGAGCGTGATGTAATTGCCATAGAGGAAACTGAAGCGGTAGTCCTCGTCCTTGACGTAGATGGGATCGCGCATGCCCTTGGGGTTCTGGTCGATGAAGCAGAAGACGCAGTTGCAGGCGCAGCGCTTGAATTCCATGGGCGCGAAGGTCGAGGTGATGGCATCGAGGGCCTCGGGTGGGAAGTCGACCTCGATGCTCTCGCCGTCAGCGCGCAACAAGGTGAGGTGCATGACCTCGCCCTCGGGCTGGTAATAGTAGAGGTCGAGGACATCTTCGACGGGACGACCGTCGAGGTGCGTGAGCTGGTCGCCCTCGCGCCACTGGTAGTGACGGTCGTGGGGCCTGGGGAGATCGCAGGTCAAGGTAATCATGGGAGTTAGTAAGGCAGGAAAACGCTGTCGGCGCAAGGGGAATGGAGCCCGGCGGCTGCCGGGCTCCTCGGTCGATCAGCGGACGAGGGTGGCCTTGGTGGTGCGAACCTCGCGTCCGGTGTCCAGTCGCAGGAGGTAGGATCCGCTGGGCAACGCCTGGCCGTGGTGGTCGAGTCCGGTCCAGGTCACCTGGTGCTGCCCGGCATCATGAGGACCGTTCAGAAGGGTGGCGACACATTGGCCGCGGACATTGTAGACCTCGAGTTTCACGGGGCTCGCCTCGGCGAGTGAGAAGGAAACCACCGTCATGGGGTTGAACGGATTGGGTGTCGGGCTCTCGAGCCTGATGGCCGAGGGTAAATCCACTTCGGCCTCTTCCTCGTCCGATTCCACCGGTGTGACTTCCATGGTCAAGGATGCAAGATTGGAAGACGGTACTCCGTCCACCGTGCTGAAGCTGCCGCCGACCCAGAGCTCATCATCGACCACGCCGAGGGCGTACACGTTGCCGCCGATTTCGCCCACCGGGACCCAGTCATCCCCCTCGAGATAGAGGAAACGGTATACGTAATGGAACTCACCGACACGCCAGACGCCCGAGACGAACAGATGACCACGATATTCCTGCATGGCGACGACCCGGGACGCCAAGAGCAAGGGAAGCATGCGCCAGGTATCCCCATCCCAGGTTGCAATGCTCACGGCATCGGTCGGCCCGAAGGCGGCGATGATCTGGCCCTGGTAACGGCCCAGCATCTTCACGGGTTCCGGCAAACCTTCCCCGAGCGCGGTCCAGTTGCCCCCGTCGAATCGCCCGACGTTGTTGAGAGAGACGCCGTCCAAGCTCGGGATCCGGCCGCCCACGATGAGATCGCCGTCGTCGATGAGGGTCGAGGCCGCTGAACTCTGGTCAGGGAGATCGAGGTAGACCACGGGATCCATGTAGGAGGAATAGTCCAGGATCTGGTTGCCGGCCAGACCCAGAAGGATGCCGTTCCAGGACCGCAACTCGTGGACCTCGGTGACCCAGTCCCAGGGTTGCGGAATGACCCACTGCATGCCGTTCCAGTACGCCATGCTCAGGGACGCGTGGCCGGTGACCATGGCGCTCAGATTGCCCTCATGCCAGGCCATGGTCACGGGCATGCGCTGGAAATCCTCGAAGTCGGCCAGGGCCAGGCTTCGTGATTGCCACTGGCCATTGGCATAGAGAGCCACACCCTGGTCGACCATGCCGGCGATGCTGGAGAAGTAGCCGCCGATGACCAGTCCGTTCGTGCTGGGCAGGAATTCGTTGACGCTGCTATTGGCCCCCAGTCCGGCCGGGCATATGGGATGGAGTTCGTTGTTCGCCACGCGACCCAGGTGATGGCAAAGGGGCGAGCCGATGGTGCTGAAGCCTCCCGCGAGATAGAGATCGTCATCATGGAAATGGATGGCCGAGAAACGCACCATGTCGTCGACGGCGTATGGCTCGACAACAGTGGACCCGTCCCATGACTTGATGAAGGCCTCGCCGAGGCGGTTGTCCTTGGTCGATTTGACGATGACAGGATGATCGTCGCCGCAGATCAGCAACGCGTCAGCAGTGGCGATGAGGTCGCGATAGGGGCGGAAGGCATGGATGCTGCCGAGCTCCAGGATGTCGGTCCAGGCGCCGTCACGCCAGCACTGGACACCCGCATCGAAGCTCGGTCCAGTGCGGCATTGGCGAGCGAGGTAGAGCTCGTCGTGCCAGATGGCGAAGGCATTCACGGTTTCGGTCTGGCCAGGGTAGACATCGAGGATCTGGATGCCGTCCCAGGCGACCACCGTGCCGGTTGTCGCGCCGTTGATGGTTTCGAAATCCCCGCCGACAAGTAACAGGTCATCGAAGACGATGAATGACTTGACCGGACCGTCGGGAGCGAATGCCTCGAACCAGCCACCGCCATCCCACAGGAAACCACCGGCATATAGCTGCCCATCGTAGACGGCCAGAGCCATGGACGCGGTCGGCAAATCGACACCAAGCTGGGTCCAAAGGCCACCCTCCAGAGCATAGATCCCCATGGTCGAATACGTTCTCTGACAGAGCGCGTGGAGCTTCCCCTCGAAGACCACGAAATCAAAGATATCCAGGCCCTCGAGCCCCTGTCCCATGCCTACCCATTGCTGATCCCCGATCTGACGGGCAACCAGATTCGCCGGCACCGAGCCGACCGCGCTGAACTTGCCGCCGACGACCAGGTCGCCTTCCCAGGTGGTGAGGCAGGTGGTCAGATTGTTGGGACCGGTCACGTGGAACTGGTCACTCCACTCCACGGCTCGGGAAGTGGCGAACCAGCAGAACGCCGCGAACAGGGTGAAAAACAGGGAAATTCGCCAGTATGACCTCATGCCGTCCCTCCAGATCGACGTGAAGAGATGTCGAACTCAGGTAGAGATCATATCACACGAGTGTCAGAATTATCATAATTTTGTTATTTGAGTTGATCCTTGATAGCACCATGACAGGACGTGCAGGTCACCGGACCGTCCTCATCGGTATGGCAGCCGATGCAGGAGGTGTGAGCGGCCATCTGCAGTGATGGCAACTTGTTGTCCTCGCCATGACAATCGGCGCAGCCGGTTTCCTCGCCGTCGGCGGGAATCAGCCGGCCCGAATCGGGGTCGGCGATGTGGTGGCAACGGGCACAGTCGTCGTCGACCATGCCGATATGGGCATCGTGGTCGAAATCGGCCAGGCCGGAGACCAGGTTCCCTGCAGGTTCGGTGACGTCCTTGGCATGGCATGAAGCGCATAGCGAAGGATGGGGGCCACGGTTCATGGTCACGTGACAGTCGCCGCAGAGACGGTGTGGTGCCTCGCCATGGGTGGCGGGGTCGACGGCGGTGGGGACGGCAAAATCCAGGGATCCGGAAGTGTCCTGAGAATGACAGACCTTGCAATCAGGCCGGCCATCCACGGTCAGGGCCTCGGAATGCAGATCATGATCGAAGACCACCGGCGGTCTCTCCCCCTGATCGGCCAGAACGATCTGACCGGCCTGGGCATTCGCCACCGCCAGCACCAGCAAGCTCATCAGAATCCAGCGCATCATCGTCATCATCAGTCCTCCGCCCCCTCGTTGCCGGCCCCGGGGAGCTGGATACACTCGGCCATGATATCGATCAGGAACTTGGTCTTCATCTTCAGATCGTAATGGCCCACCACGTCCTCGATACCGCTGTGACAGTTGTGACAGGGCGTGATACAGATCTCGGCTCCGGTGGCGGCCAGTTGCTCGGCCTTGATCCGGGCACTGGTCATGCGCGTGATCTTTCCGGGCGGACCACAGTTGATCTGTCCACCACCAGCGTTGCAGCAGTAGTTGTGCTCGAGATTCGGATTCATGTCGCGGAAGTCACTGCACATGGCGTTGATCACATCGCGCAACTTGCCGCCCAGGCCCTGGCCACGCACGGTGTTGCAGGGGTCCTGCACGGTGACGGGCGTGTCGAACTTCTTGGCGATGGTCACCTTGCCGCTTTCCAGCAGGTCCCAGTAGAACTCGATGGCGTGGACCAGCGGGAGGGGCGGCTGCTTGAAGCCGAGCCAGCGCGGGCCGTCGTACATGGCGCCGCGGAAGGCATGGCCGCACTCGCCCATCACCACTCGCTTCACACCCAGTCGCATGGCGGTGTCCCAGTGCTTGCGCGCGATGCGTCCCATGACCTCGAAGTCGCCCGAGTACATGGCCATGTTGGAGTTGTCCCAGCCGTCGGTGTCGGGATAGGTCCAGTCGAGATTGGCCGCCTTCATGACCACGGCCATGTTGCCCATGAGCTGGGCCAGGATCTTGGGCTCCGGGGCGATGACCGAGTACATGATGTCGGCGCCCTCGCGTTCCATGGGGACGCGGGCTCCGGCCAGTTCATCGCAGGCGTCTTCTTCTTGCCACAGCGCGGTGTCGATCCACTCGTCCTGGTGGATCCACATCTGATTGCCGGTGGCGGAATGACTGTCGGTGGTGTCCTGCAGATACTTGGGCACGAGACCGAGCAGATGGCAGACCCGGCGCACGGTGAGCATGAGGTGGGCGATGTCGATGCCGAAGGGACAGTACTGACTGCAACGTCGACAGGTTCCGCATTCGAGGTAGGCGATCTGGGCCATCTCGCGGAGGTCGGCGGGCGTGACGTTCTCGCGTTCGCGCACGAGCCGCCACAGGGTGTCCTTGACCTTGGACACCGGGGCGAAGCGGGGATCG
>Ga0070728_10004063_pt1 | contig 15523 bp, 9 predicted proteins | sample tdDd471_FD_66723 | JGI IMG/M metagenome (GOLD analysis project Ga0070728, IMG submission 66723) | Marine sediment microbial communities from the Atlantic coast under amendment with organic carbon and nitrate - tdDd47.1 | ecosystem: Environmental > Aquatic > Marine > Coastal > Sediment | place...
TGAGGACGAGCTGCTCGACCTGGCCCTCGGGTTCGGGGCCATCCAGCTGAACCACGAGGCGAGCGACACGACCCTGATCGGGCTCCACGCAGACGGATGGCTGAGCGAGGCCATCGACCCGGCGCTCGCGCAGATCCCCGGGGACGCGACCGCGCAGGCCGCGCTCGGATACCTGCACGGCAACTGCGGCTCGTGTCATGGCGGCGCCAGCCCGGCGAAGGACCTGACGATGTTCGTCGACGTGGGCACGGCCCGTGTCGAAGACACACCCACCTGGGACGGCAACGTGGGCGTACGAACCGATCCGAACGAGCGGGCTACGGGCATCGAGGACATGCCCGAGATCCGGATCGTGCCGGGCGATCCGGCCAACAGCGCGCTCGTGTGGCGCATGCAGCAGCGCGGTGGCGAAGAGGACGATGCCCAGATGCCCCCGCTCGCGACCGAGGTCGTCGACGAAGCGGCCGTCGAGGCCATCGAGGCCTGGGTGCGGTCGCTGTGAGGCCCGTCAAAGGTCGCAGTTCGCGGCCACGACTCGTCACCATCGCGACGATGTTCCTGCTTGTGGGCACGACCGCCTGCGGAGGCGGATACGACGAGCCGCCCCCCTATGACATCGACTTCGAGATCCCACGGACCGAAGCGTTTGCCGAGTCGCTCGCCGCCTACGGGCTCTTCGTCGAGCCCCTTGCGACGCTGCAGCCAGCCGAAGGGGCATACGTGTACGAGCTCTCCTCGGAGCTGTTCACCGACTTCGCGCGCAAGCAGCGCCTGATCCGGTTGCCCGAAGGCACGACGGCTACCGTCTCGGCGGATGGCGACCTCAGATTCCCAGACGCGACCATCCTGGCCAAGACGTTCTACTACCCGGCTGACATGCGTGACGACGACGGCCCTCGGCGCGTGATCGAGACCCGACTGCTGGTGCTCGCCGACGGCCGCTGGAACGTCGCGACGTACCTGTGGACCGACGATCAGACCGACGCGGTGCTGCTGCTGGATGGCACGACGACCGACGTTTCGTGGACCGATGCGCAGGGGCAGGCAATGGCCACCGAGTACAGCGTGCCGCACGAGGGGGAGTGCGTGACGTGCCATCAAGACGACGGCGCGTCGGACGTCATCGGGCCGACCCTGCGCAACCTGAACCGCACCGTCGTGCGCGGTGGCGTCGAGGTGAACCAGCTGGACCACCTCGCCGCTGCTGGGGTGCTCGACGGCGCCGACCCACGCACCGCGCCGTCCATCGCAGACGACGCCGACGTGTCGCTGCCGCTCGACGCACGGGCACGCGCCTGGCTCGACATCAACTGCGCGCACTGCCACCGCCCCGGTGGATGGGACGAGGCGTCGCGCCCCGAGCTCGACCTGAGGGTCGAGACACCGCTGCATCTGACAGGGGTCGAACGGACAGCGCGCGAGATGCAGCGACAGCTGCGGACCGGCCGAATGCCCTACCTCGGCACGACGCTCGTGGACGACGAGGGGATTCGTCTGGTGGCCGACTACCTCGATTCGCTCTAGGCGTCGCCGAGACGGGCGCGCACGGCAGCCGCTGTGCAGACTCACCGTGGTAGGACGGTTGGGCCCGGGGGCGCCGTGTTGCACGGATGCGTACGGACGCAGCCGGCGGCGCGCGTTCGAGGTGCGCCAGCAGACGCGCCGAACCCGCCCTCGCGAGACCAGCGGTTTATCCCGCCCCACGGATCAGCCAGAGCCCCGCCTCGAGAAACGCCGCCCTCGGGTTCATGGCCGCGAGCTCTTCACGCACATCGTCGGGCAGCGGCTCGAGGTCGACATCGGGGCGCTGCAGCGCATGCGTCGTGCCGATCAACAGCGCGAGAAGACCGCGCAACAGCCCCCATGCGGTCATCTCGGACACCCCGAGGGCCGCCCGCATGTGAGCAGCGACTTCCACCCCCATCGCGTGGTGCTGGCGCTTGCCGTCGATCAGGCACGCGGTCGAGACGTTGCGCTCGAGCACGCTCGGCACCCGCGGCAGCGTCTCGAGAATCAGGGGCGTGTCGTGCGCGGTGTCGAAGTACGCGGCGAGAAACGTCTCGGGCGTGGCCGACGGTCCGACCCGCGCGAGCAACGCGTCGGCCCACGCGCGCAGCGCCTGCAGATGCAGTGTGTACAGCAGCTCTTCGCGCGTCGGGAAGTACAGGTACAGCGTCGCCCGCGCGACGCCAGCTGATTTCGCGACCGCGCCCATCGAGAACCGGTCGAACCCGACCTCGACGAGGTGCGCGCGGGCGGCGTCGAGGATCACCCGGCGGCGGACCTCCTTCTGGTCGTCCGTCCGGGCCCGCTGAAAGCCGTCTGCTGAGGGAGGATCCGACACGACACACCTCGACGGTTGACAGGTGACACCCTGTCACCTAACCGGATTACACCCTCAATTGACAGGGTGTCAGTAATCACCATCCGGTGACCACGCGTTTCACGACGGAGTACCGACCATGGCCAGCCTCTTCAAGCGGATCCTCGGCATCGCCCCCCTGCCCGAGCCCGACGGTCCCGGCGTGATCCCGTCGCGGCTCGGCCTGATGCTTGGCGTCGACAGCAAGAGCGGGTACCAGCCCGCCGACTTCGGTGGGCGCTCGTACGAGGGCGACAAGAAGGTCCTCGTGCTGTGCACCGAAGAGCGACACTTCGCGATGACCAACGGCGTGCTCTTCTCGACTGGCCACAACGTGCAGGAGACGGCCGTGCCGCTGATGCACCTCACCGGGGCCGGGTTCGACTTCGACGTCGTGACCCCCACCGGTGCGCCGGCGGTGCTCGAGCAGTGGTCGGTGCCGAAGAAGGACGCGGCGGTCCTCGGGTTCATGAAGGCGCACGAGGACCGGTTCTCACGGCCATTGTCGCTTGCCGGGATGGTCGCCGAGGGGGCGTTCGGCGAGACCTCGCCGTATGTGGCGGTGTTCATCCCCGGCGGTCACGGCGCGATGGTCGGTCTGCCCGACGACGCGAACGTCGCGACGTTGCTGCGCTGGGCGCGCGACACCGACCGGTCGATGGTGGTCGTCTGCCACGGCCCGGCGGCGCTGATGGCCGGCCGCACCGACGACGCCGGTCACCCCTATGCCGGGTTCGAGATGGTTGCGTTCCCCGACGACATGGACCGGCGTTCGCCATCGATCGGGTACCTGCCGGGAGTGATGCCGTGGTTTCAGTGCGAAGCGCTCGAAGCCCAGGGCATGAAGATCCTCAACGACGACATCACTGGCGCCACCCACGTCGACCGCAAGCTCTTCTCGGGCGACAGCCCGAAGGCGTGCGATGCCCTCGGCAAGATGGTCGCGAACGCGCTGCTCGACGAGGTTGGGGTGCCGGGCAACGGCTCGTCCGCAGGCTGACCGCCGGGGCGTTCGCCGCTCACGCAGATCGGGCGACGGCGCATCTGCCGGTGATGCATGGGGTGGACGTCAGCCCTGGCCGAACGGGTTCGCGAGACCTCCACACCTGCTCAAGACGAGGGAGATAGGGTGAGCGTCTGTGCCCCACGCTGCCCGGAGCCGACGCGATGCGCCGTACCCCTTCGTTCTGTGTGTTGTTCGTTCTCGTCGCCGTCACGGCGACGCTGTCGATGGCCTGCTCGTCCGACGAGGCGTCCGAAGACGCCCGCGCATGCGATGCCGAACCCGAGCTGCTGACGACCGCCGACGGCGTCGAGTTCGTGCGGTCCCCGGACGCCTGCTTTGATGACCTGCCCGACTGGTCGTACGAGCCCCGCTACGTCGAGATCGACGGGCTGCGCCAGGCGTACGTGGACGAGGGTCCGGAGGACGGCGAGATCGTGCTGCTGCTGCACGGCCAGCCGTCGTGGTCATACCTGTACCGCCGAATGATCCCGGTGCTCGTCGACGCCGGGTACCGGGTCATCGCCATGGATCACCTCGGCATGGGCCGGTCCGACAAGCCGACGGACATCGCCTACCACTCCTATGTACGCCACGGGGAGCGGCTCGAGCACTTCATCGAATCCCTCGACCTGCGCGACATCACCCTCTTCGTCCAGGACTGGGGGAGCCTCGTGGGCCTGCGCGTCGCGGGGCAGAACATCGACCGGTTCGCGCGCATCGCGATCGGCAACGGCGACCTGCCGGTGGTGCCCGCCGACACGACGCTCGACTTCGGCATCGAGGACCCCGAGCAGAGCGAAGACCTGGACTTCCCCTACCGAGCCGTGCCGGATCAGCAGCCCACGTTCTACGACGGCTGTGATCTGCTGCACGACGAGGTGGCCGCCGTGATGGGCACGGGCGGGTTCGACGTGTGGGCGAACTACGCCATGAAGGGTGCGGCGTTTCACCCCGGCGAGGTGCTCGAGGCGCTGACGTGGATCGATCTCTCGGACGCCGAAGTGGCAGCGTATGACGCGCCCTACCCGTCGCGTGTGTATCTGGCCGGGCCGCGCACGTTCCCGTCGCTCGCAAAGGGGCTGCCGGGCCTCAATGCCGACGCGTGGGACGCCCTGTCGGCGTTCGAGGGGCCGCTGGTGACGATCTGGGGCTCGAACGACCCGGGCAACCTGGGCCAGTGCGACACGCAGGATCGCTGGATCTGCACGGTGCCCGGTGCTGCCGGGCAGCCGCACGCGCGGCTGGATGGGGCGTCCCACTTTCTGCAGGACGACCAGGGCGAAGCCATCGCCCGCCGCCTCATCGCGTTCGCCCGGCAGGACGGCGCTTTCGAGGGCAACTACGCGCCGGACTGCGACGCGGGCGCAGGCCCGACCGGCGAAGGTGGGCTCGGTGCGCCGTGCTCGTCCGATGCCGACTGTGCCGGGCAGGAGGCCGACTTCTGCCTCGGCGGGCCGGACGGCATCTGCTCGATCGAGGGATGCGAGGCGGGTGCGTGTGGCGACCCGTTCGTCTGCTGCGGGGACTGCAACCCCGCCATCGCCGCGTCGCTGCCGTTCGACGGCTCGGCGTGTGTGCCCGAAGCCGCGTCGGCCCAGCTGAGCGACGTCGCCGGCTGCACGTGCGATTGACGGATGGGCGCGGTCAGGCCCCTGCGGCAGGGCCATCTTCGTCGACGATGGGCCCCTCGATGCGCACCTCGAGGCCCGTCGGTTCGAGGGCGCGATAGCGGACGGTCCACCCGGCGCGCAGGGCGACCTCGTTCGTGATCAGCGTGCCCATGCCCGGCCCGCGACGCCGAGCCTCATCGAGCAGAAACGTCTCGCTCTGCAGGGTGGCCAGCGCGTCCGGCGGCAGGCCCGGGCCGTCGTCCACCACGGCGAGCGCGAACCGGCGCCCCCCGTCGATGCGGGTGAGCGTGACCGCGACGTGCCCGGGGTCGTCGTTGTGCTCGACCGCGTTCTGCACGAGGTTCGAGACCGCGCGCTCGGCCAGCGCCGGGGTGCACGCCACGAGCAGCTCGTCCTCGGGCGTGTTCGCGGCGACCTCGATCCCCGCGTGCCGGCCGACGATGGCGAAGCGCTTCTCGATGCGCTGCACGAGGTCCGTCAGGTCGACCGTCCCCGACGTGACATCGAACTCGTGCCGCAGCCGCGTGGCCTGGTGCAGGTTCTCGACCATCGCCGAGAGGTACACGGCATCGGCGAGAGATCGGCGCGCCTCGTCGCGCATCGGCCCCTCGGACGCGGCGGCGAGCGCCTCCAGCGCGAGGTGCATGCTCGCCAGCGGCGTCCGCAGATCATGGGCGACCCCCGCGAGGTGTCGCTCGAGGGCCTTGTTGCGCGCTTCGAGCGCTTCGGTCGACGCGACGATGCGATCGTGGCTGCGCGCGAGCACGTCGGTGATGTGACCGAGCGCATCCGTCGTGCCGGGCGGGTGCGCGAACGACGCGCTGCCAACGCTCCGGGCCGCAGCCGCGACCCGGTCGATGCGCGTCCGCAGCGGGCGCACGACCAGCAGAAAGGTGCCCATCACAGCGAGGAACATCCCTGTCAGGATCGCACCGAGCAGCACCCGAAAGATCCGCGGCGACACCACGGGCTGCACGTCCTTCGACGTCACGCGCACGAGCGCACACGGCCCGTCTGCGGCCCTGGGTACGAGCCACTGAACGCGCCCGGATGGGGTCGACATGACCGGGCGACCTTCGTTCGACAGACGCTCGAGCTGGTCCGCGTCGAGGGGCGGCGCGTCGGGGTTGAGCGACCGGCCGTCGCGGTCGTAGGCGAAGAACGAGATGTCGCCGGATTCCCAGCCCCACGCGGCCGGGTCCGTCTCGCAGGCTTCGGCGTCGATCGCGCCCATCTGCTCCTCGACCGAGACCGCCTGCATCCGCGGTTGCACCACGCGGAGCCCGGCCACGACGAGGACACCGACGGCGACGCTCGCGAGGGCGGCGCCCACGAGCAACCGGCGCGGCAGCGGTGCGCTCACGTCTCCTCGGGGTCGCAGCGGTACCCGATGCCCCATACGGTCTTGATGCGCGCCGCCGCCTCGGGGCCGAGCTTCTTTCGAATGCGCGAGACGTGGCTGTCGACGGTGCGGTCGTTGCAATCGCCGTCTTCCGAGAGCGCCTCATTGGCGATCTGCGACCGGCTCTGCGCCCGACCCGCGCGCTGGCGCAGCAGCGCCAGGACGTTGAACTCGAAGCCGGTCAGACCGAGGTTCTCGCCGTCTCGGCGGACGACACGGGCGTCGAGGTCGAGCACGGTATCCGCGAGCGGCAGCAACCTGCGCTCGGCGGACAGACCCCGGTCGAGGCGCGACCGGATCCGGGCAATGAGCTCTTCGAGAAAAAAGGGCTTCGGCACGAAGTCCACCGCACCGTTCTCGAAGCTCATGAGCCGCGACGGCAGGTCGGTCAGCGCCGAGAGCACGATGATCGGCACCGAGGCGCGTGCACGTACGGCATCGAGCACCTCGAAGCCCGACCGCTCCGGCAGCATCAGGTCGAGCAGGACGAGGTCGAAGTCCTCGGCAAGGATGCGGTCGAGCCCGTCGCTGCCGGTCATCGACAGGCTGGTCCGAAACCCGGCCTGCTTGAGTCCGCGGACGAGCCCCTGCACGACGCCGGAGTCGTCCTCGACGATGAGAATGTGGGGCGACTCGGCCATCGTGTCCTCGAGCGGGTTGGCGTGGCTTCGGTCCCACGCGGGGCCACTGTACCCCGAAAGTGTTGACGAGGTCGTGAGCGGTCTGCGGCGCGTGCTCGCAGGCGCCTCGCTCCGACGAACTGCGGAGACCGTCACGACGCAGGCGTTCGGGTCCACACGGGCTCAACAGCGTCGTGCCAGACTCGATGCATGCCGGGGTGCGCCCGGTCGCCACACACGGGACACCACATGCACACGACGACACGGCCCCTTCGAATCGCTGGCGCTCTGCTGCTGGCCTGCGCGCTGTGCGGCTGTTCGGGCGACTCGCGTCCAGCACCGCAGGACGACGACGCCTCGGATGCGGACGCCCCGATCAGTGACGCGGTCGAGTCCGACGGGCGCGACGCAATGTACGCCGACGCGTCGGGTGGGATCGAGCTCAGTCCGGCCCTGTGCGACGACCCGCGCAACCTGCAGCTCGTCGCTGCCTCACTCGCCGACAATGAGGCGGGCGGTGGTGGCCTCGAGATGAACGAAGACGAGATGCGGGCCCTTCTCGAGAACCCGACGGACCGCTTCTACATGGTCAACCTCATCCGGTTCCGCGAACGGGCCGAATACGCGGACGGACGCGAGACCGATCTCACCGGACGCGAAGCGAACGCGTTGTACGACCCGCTGCCGTTGATGACCGCGATCGGTGGACGCGTCGTCTACAACGCGTCCGTGGACCGACAGATCGACGGGGCGGACGACGTCGAGTGGGACGACGTCGCGATCGTCGAGTACCCGTGCCCGATCGCCTTCCTGGCGATGTCGACGCATCCGGACTTCCAGGCGACGGTCATCCACAAGGACGCCGGCGTCGAGACGACGCGGGTCCTGTTCGCCGCGCTGCGGCCCATGCAGGCGCCGGCAGATCCGGACCAGTCCGAGGCTGCGTATCCCCCGAAGAGCGAGGACCCGGCGTTCGACCTCATGCACGTGATGGATTTTCACGACATCGCCCAGTACGAGCCGGGCGTCGATGAGCCCGAGCGCACGGGTCGGGAGGCGTGGGAGGCGTACCAGGCCGGCGGCACCGGCGCGTCTGCCGAGCTCGGGCACTACCCGACCGCGTTCTTCGAGGTGCGCGGCACTCTGATCGGCGAGAACACGAGCTGGGACGAGGTCCAGATCGTCCACATGTCGAGTCAGGCCGGCTTCGACGCATTGCTCGACGACGAGACCCGCCAGGACGGCCGGTACCACCGGTATGCGGCGCTGGCCGACAACGACTCGGTGATCATGTACCCGCGCATCTCGGCGATCCCGTATGCGGATGGCGACCCCGGCGGCGGCTCGCCGCTCGAAGTCACGGACGATGGGGTGGGAACCCTCTGCACGTCGGACGACGACTGCCCCGGCGATGGGGTCGACACCTGCCTGACGGACGGCAGCGCCGCCGGCTTCTGCACCCGCGAAGGCTGCGGACCAGGCGAGTGCCAGTCGCCGTACCTCTGCTGCCGAGAGTGCGCCGACGCCATGGCCGGGCGGCTGCCGTTCGACGGGTCCGCGTGCCTGCCCGAGGCGGCGGTGGCGCAGCTCGCGGCAGCCCCGATCTCGTGCACCTGCGACTGACGGCCGCGACACCGCGTGCTCCATCGGACCCTTCGCTCGGGCGACCGGCAGAACTCGTGTGCTCGGCCTACGATCGCCGGTTGTTCCGGTAAGGCGCGCGACCTACCGTCACGCCATGAACACACACACCGCCGACACGCCGCCCCTTCACCCCACCCTGCGCCCCCTCGCGCCGCTGATCTACGTGGCATGGGCGGACGGCGAGATGTCCGACCGCGAAGTGCGGCTGCTGCGCGCGCACGCCGAGACGCTCGCCCCGGCAGGGGACGCGGACGCCACGGCGAGCCTCGATGCGTGGCTCGATCCCGAGGCCCCGCCCGGCACGTCGCAGCTGCTGGCGCTGCTTTCGGCGATCCGGCGCACGGCCTGCGATCAGCCGCGGTCCGAGCGCGGATCCCTGGCGAAGCTCGGCTGGCACTTCGCCCGGCCCGGCGACGGGAGCGACGGCGCGCCCCCTGCGGAACCCGAGCTGCGGGCGTTGGCCGAGCTCGAGTCGGCCCTGGGCTTGTTCGGCCCGGAGGCCGCGCGCGACCTCTGGCCGGCGGCGCCGCCGCTGGCACCCGGCGACCAGCCCGCCCCGTCGTTCGACGTCGCCCGCATGACCGAGGCGCTCGACGGGTCGTTCGCCGGCGTCCGCGCGCGCGTCCGGCAGGTGCTCTCGGACCCGCTCTTCACGTACCGGTACGACGACTTCGTCGAGGGCCATCGGCAGCGGGTGTGGGCGTGGACGAACCGGCTGGCGAGCGAGGGGCTGGGTGAGCTCGCCTTCCCCGAAGCGACCGGCGTGGGCGGTGGGTACGGCCAGTTCATCGTGGTCTTCGAGACCCTCGCCCACTTCGACCTCAGCCTGCTGGTGAAGGTCGGCGTGCAGGTCGGCCTCTTCGGGGGCAGCGTGTACCAGCTCGGCACCGAGCGGCACCACGACGTCATCCGTCGCGCGGCCCGGTTCGAGCTGCCCGGGTGCTTTGCGATGACCGAGCTCGGGCACGGCTCGAACGTGCGCGAGCTCGAGACCACCGCCACGTACGACCCGGCGACCGAGACCTTCGTCATCCACACGCCGACCCCCTCCGCGAAGAAGGCGTGGATCGGCAACGCGGCGCGTGACGGGCGCATGGCCACCGTGTTCGCCCAACTGCGCGTCGGCGACGACGACCACGGCGTGCACGCCTTTCTGGTGCCTCTGCGCGATGACGACGAATCCCCCCTGCCCGGCGTCACGATCGAGGATCAGGGTCACAAGATGGGACTCAACGGCGTCGACAACGGCCGCCTCGCGTTTGACCAGGTGCGCGTGCCCCGCGCCAACCTGCTCGACCGGTTCGCGACCGTCGCCGCCGACGGCACGTACGACAGCCCGATCGCCAGCCCGTCGCGCCGGTTCTTCACCATGCTGGGCACGCTCGTGGCCGGGCGGGTCAGCGTCGCCGCAGCTGGCAACGCAGTAGCGAAGAGCGCGCTGACCATCGCGCTGCGCTACACCGCGCGGCGCCGCCAGTTCGGCCCCGACGACGGCGCCGAGGTGCCGGTGCTCGACTACCCCGTCCAGCAGCGTCGCCTGCTGCCCCTGCTGGCGAAGACGTACGCCATCGACGCGGCCCTCGACAGCCTGATCGAGCAGTTCACGGCCACCGACCTCGCCGAGGATTCCCGTGCCCTGGAGACCCGCGCCGCGGCGCTCAAGGCGTACGCGACCGAGCACGCGTCCGACACCGCCCGCGTGTGCCGCGAGGCGTGTGGCGGCCAGGGGTACGCGTCGATCAACCGGTTCGGCTCGCTGATCACCGACAGCGAGGTCTTTCGCACGTTCGAAGGCGACAACACCGTGCTTCGCCAGCTCGCCGCCCGCGGCATCCTCAGCGAGCTGCAGTCCGAGCTCGGCCACAACCCGGTGGTGGGCTTCGCGCGGCTGCTGGCCGGTCAGGCGGCGACGACCCTCGCCGAGAAGAACCCGTGGATCACGCGCCGCACGGGGTCGGACCACCTGCGCGACCCCGAGCTGCACGCCACGCTGCTGGACGCCCGGGCGACCGAGATCCGCAACGGCATCGCGGCCGAGCTGCAGCGGCGTGCCCGCAACGACGAGGGTGGGTTCGATGCCGTCATGGCCGTGCAGCAGCAGCTCGTCGACCTCGCGATCGCCGCCGCGGACCGCGACGCGTACACGGCGGCCGCCGCGCGACTTGCCACGGTCGAAGACGACGGAGCCCGCACCGCGTTGCAGACGCTGCTCGCGCTCTTCGCGCTGCACACGGTCGAGTCGCACGCCGCGTGGTACCTCGAGCACGGATACCTCGAAGCGGCGAAGCTGCGCGCGATCCGCGACGAGGTGACCGCGCTCTGCGCCGAGGTGCGGCCCGATGCGGTGCCCCTCGTCGACGCGTTCGCGATCCCCGACAACTGCCTCGGCGCGCCGATCGCCATCGACGGCTGAGCCGCGACTCTGGCGTGACAGGACGCCAGACGCTCAGGACGAGCAGCTGAGGTGCGCGACGCCGCCGAGCCCGTCGAACCGGTCCGGCCGCTTCTGGTCGCTCTGCGCAGCGAGCTCACCCGACTGCTCGGCGTAGGGTGCGTTCAAGTGCGTCTGCAGTTCTCTCACCAGCGCGTAGTCGCCCTGCTCGGCGCGTTTGTAGGCCGACACGACCAACCACTCGCGCCACGTGTACCGCGGGTTCGCCTGCCTCATGGCGATCGAAACCGCCTCTGAGTCACGGCCCGCGCCGCTGCGAAGCGACGCGGTCCATTCGTCGAGCCAGCCTTGCCACTGCTGCCGAGTCTCGTCGGACGCTGGCCGGTAGAACGTCGGTTCGAGCGCGGCGACGTCTTCGGGCAGGTCACACAACGCACGAAAGAAGAGCGTGTAGTCGACCCGGGACCCATGCATCAGGTGGACGAGGCGCGAGAAGAGCTCGGCGTCGAACCGCTGCAGGCCCAGCTTGCGTGCCCACATCCGCTGCAGCTGAAGTCGCATCTCGGCGCCGAACCCCTGCCGGATCTCGTCGAGCTCGTTCTGCACAGCTTCGTCGCCGTCCATCAGGGTGCGCAACGCGGCCGAGAACATGTGGAAGTTGGCCTCGGCGGCCGCCGGCTGGTTGAAGAACGAGAAGTGCTCGCCGCCGCCTGTCCAGGGTTGGAACCGGGGATCAAACGCTTCGCAGAACCCGAACGGACCGTAGTCCAGCGTGAATCCGCCGACCGCGCAGTTGTCGCTGTTGAAGTTGCCCTGGCAGTAGCCGACGCGGATCCAGTTGGCGACGAGCGATGCGAGCCGGGTGCGAAACCGGCGGGCCAGCGCCACCACCTGTTCACCGAAGGGCCGCTCGCGGTCGATCTCGTCGGCATACTCGCGCTCGATGGCGTGGGCGACGATCATCCGCAGCTCGTCGTGTGCCCGCGGATGCGCGTTGGTACGCGCCCTGCGCGCGAAGAGCTCGAGCTGGCCGACGCGAAGAAACGACGGCGCCACCCGGGTCGAGATCGCGACCCGATGCGGCATCATGACGTCGGGCTCGTACGTCTGCGAGCCTGCGGAGTACCACGGTCGCATCACCGCATCGGTGCCCGAGGCGTACAGCGACAACGAACGTGACGTGGGCACACCGAGGGCGTGCATGAACTCCTGCGCCAGGAACTCTCGGACGCTGGACCGCAACACGGCGCGCCCGTCACCTCCACGGCAATACGGCGTGCGCCCGGCCCCCTTGAGCTGCAGCTCCCATCGCCGCCCGTCGTGGACGACCTCGGCGACCGAGATGGCGCGGCCATCGCCGTAGCCGTTGCCCGTGCGAAACGGGCACTGCTGCACGTATTCGGTGCCGTAGATCGACAGCGCATAACCCGTGGCCCAACCCGTCGGCCTGAATGGGCTCGGCGCGTCGGACAGATCCCCCGAGAAGATCGAGCGAAAGGCGGGATCATCGGCGAGGTCGTCCGCGAGCCCCAGGTCGCGAAACAGGCCACCGCTGTGGCTCACATACTCGGGCTCGCCGATCGGCGTCGGAGCCACGGGCACGTAGTGGCCCGACCGGACCTCTCGCGGTCGATGGTCGTGCCCGTCTTCGGTGGCCTCCGGGTCCGCGCGCAGCTGGTTCGTGTACGAGAAGGCCATGCGGGCCAGCAGCGCGTCCATGCTGGACTGTGACGGCGTTTGCGTAGCGGTTGCCGAGTCGTTCACGGACGCATTCATGGGCTCCCTCTCTGCCACTGCCGGCTCGTCTCGTATGTGCCCGACGAGTGTCGGCACGCGCACACGGTCCGCGATCGTCGAGCGAGTCTCGAGGGCATTCACGGGATTCGCTCGTTCGGCCGCGCGCCAGAGCGAGTTAGGTCGGGTGCACCACGGTGTCGAGCGCCCGGCTCGGTTCGAGTCCGAGGGACGAAGTCAACGAAGCGACGAACCCGCCCTCATCGGTGATGCGCGTGCCCGGCAACGGTTGAACCGCCCTGCACTGCGCCGTACAGTGAACGTTGCCAGGGGGCACCCCGTCCATGGCAGCACCCCTGAACCTGCTCGCCATGATCCGCCGCTTTCCCGTTCCACTCCTCGTGGCTCTGGTCGCCCTGCTTCACGCGTGCGGCGGCGGCGAAGGGCCCGACTCCGACGGCTCGATGGATGCTGGGGTCATCGACACCAGCGTTGCGGACGCCCAACCCGACGCCGTCCCGGCTGCAGACCGCGATGACGACGGGCTGTCAGACGCCGATGAAGCGGCGTTCGGCACCGACCCGGACGACCCGGACACCGACGGCGACAGCCTGTCGGACGGCGACGAGGTCTACGTCCACGACACCGACCCGACCCGCGCCGACACGGACGACGACGGCATCAGCGACGCCGCCGAGCTGGCCGACACGCTGACCGATCCGCGCAACGCCGACACCGACGGCGATGGGCTCTTCGACCCGGACGAGATCCTCGATTGGGGCGCGGACCCGACCCGAGCCGACACCGACGGCGACACCCTCATCGACTCGTTCGAGACCGCTCGAGGCACCAGCCCGAGTTCGGCAGACTCCGACGGTGACGGTCTGTTCGACGCCGAGGAGCTCTTCGACCACGGCACCGACCCGACCGTCGCCGACACCGACGCGGACGGGGTCAACGACGGCGACGAGGTACTGGCGCTCGGCACGAGCCCGCTCTTCGACGACACCGATCTCGACGGGCTGCCCGACGGTGAGGAGCCCGGCTGGGGCGCCGACCCGACGCAGGCCGACACCGACGACGACGGCGTCGAAGACGGAGACGAGGTGTTCGCCGGCACCGACCCGGCGCGGGCCGACACCGACGACGACGGCCTTGGCGACGGCGAGGAGCGCGCCCTGGGCACGAACCCCCTGGCGGGCGACACCGACGACGACGGCCTGCCGGACGGCGCCGACTTCGACGCCGGCGCGAGCCCCCTCGCGGTCGACTCCGACGGCGACGGACTCACCGACCTCGACGAGGTCAGCCGTTATCTCACTGCGCCGGACGTCATAGACACCGACGCGGACGGCATCGACGACGCGACCGAAATCGACCTCGAGCTGGACGCGCTCGACCCGGCCGACGCCGACGCTGACGCCGACGATGATGGCCTGCGGACCCTCGACGAGGTCGAGCGCGGCACCCTGCCCTTCGCCTCCGACACCGACCAGGACGGCCTCTTCGACGGCGTCGAGGTCGACCTCGGCACCGACCCGCTGCACGTCGACTCCGATGAGGACGGCCTCGTCGATGGCGACGAGGTGGCGCGCGGCACCGACCCGCTCGACGCAGACAGCGACGACGACACCTGGGACGACGGCGACGAGCCGGGGGCCCTCGAGGATCTCGACGGCGACGGGCTCGTCGGCGCGCTCGACGCAGACAGCGACGGCGACGGGTGGCCCGACGCCGACGAGACACGCGCTGACGAGGACATCGACGGCGACGGGCTCGTCGGCTTCGTCGACCCGGACAGCGACGGTGACGAGATCGTCGACGGCACCGAGATCGCGCTCGGTCTCGACCCGTTCGACCCGGCCGACGCGGCGCTCGATCCGGACGAAGACGGCCTCACGAACCGCGAAGAGGCGTTCTATGGCACCATGCTCGACAACGCCGACTCCGACGGCGACGAGCTTCGGGACCTCGCCGAGATCGTCGCCGGGCTCGACCCGCTGCGCGCCGCTGACGCCGAGCTCGACCCCGACAACGACGGGCTCGTCAGCCGGGTCGAGATCAACGTACACGGCACGCATCCGCTGCGCGCGGACACCGACGGCGACGGGTTCCGCGACGGGCGTGAGGTCGCGCTGGGCAGCTCGCCCATCGAAACCGACTCAGACGACGACGGCGTGCCGGACGGCGACGAACGCGAGGCCATCACCGACCGCGACGGCGACGGCCGCATCGGGCTGCTCGACGACGACTCGGATGGCGATGGTGTGTCGGACTACGACGAGTGGGTGCTGGGCCTCGACGGCGCCGACACCGACGGCGACGGCGTCAGCGACGAAGCCGAGCGACTGCTCGGCACCGACCCGCTGTCGCGGGACTCCGACGGCGACGGGCTGACCGACGGCGAGGAACGTGAAGGCTGCCGCCACCCCGCGGTACTGGAGTACAACGACGGTTTGCCCGAAGTGACCGACGCCGCACGCTTCGACACCGACGGCGACGGCGTCGACGACGGGACGGAGTGTCGACTCGGCCTGCTGGCGACCGTCGCCGACACCGACCTGGACGGCCTCACCGACGGCGAAGAGCTCCGGCCCTGCGTCGATGCCGAGTGCGACGACGACCCGTACGTACGGGTCAGCGATCCGTTGCGCACCGACACCGACGGCGACGGGATCCGCGACGGCTTCGACGCGACGCCGTCGAACGCGGACCGCGATGGCGACGGGCTC
>Ga0070728_10004065_pt1 | contig 15513 bp, 15 predicted proteins | sample tdDd471_FD_66723 | JGI IMG/M metagenome (GOLD analysis project Ga0070728, IMG submission 66723) | Marine sediment microbial communities from the Atlantic coast under amendment with organic carbon and nitrate - tdDd47.1 | ecosystem: Environmental > Aquatic > Marine > Coastal > Sediment | place...
GTCGTGACCCGGATTGCGGTGGCGGAAGGGTTCACGTTCGCGGCCACGGCGGCGGGTCTCTCCATCATAATCGTTACGCTGCCGGTTGCGGCGCTGGTCATTGCCCGGCCCCCCGGCGCGGCAGAGACAGCGGCGAGCGCCACCCCGGCGCTGCGTCACCTCGGCACGACGGCGCGCATTCCCGCATTCTGGGTCATCGTGCTGGCCACCGGCCTCAGCCTCGCCGCGCAGGTGGGGTTCCTGTCGCACCAGATCCCGGTGCTGGAGGAACGCCTGAGTCGAACGGCGGCGGCGGATGCGGTGGCGGTGACGGCAGCCGCAGGAATCATCGGGCGTTTCGGCCTCGGGTTCTTCGCGGCGCGTTTCGACCTGCGCTGGATCGCCGGTGTGGCCTATGGCGTTCAGGCGCTGGGGCTGGTGGCAATCGCGGAGGCACCACCCGGCCTGGCGCTCTATGCCGCCTGTGCCCTGTCGGGTTTCGTCGTCGGCTGTCTGGTCATCCTGCCGCCCCTGCTGGCGCGACGCTGGTTCGGGGCCGCTGGCTACGGCAAGACCTACGGGCTGCTGGCACTGTTCCTGTATCTGTTTCAGGCGACGGGGCCGGGGATGAGCGGTGTGATCCGTGATGCCGCCGGGTCCTACGGACCGGCGCTCTGGACCCATGCGGGGCTGCTGATCCTCGCGATCTTCGTGATCAGCCGTCTCTCGGCGCCGCCGCCCGCGTGAGCCGGTCGTTGATGGCAAGCCCGAGGCCATGGTCCGGGATCGGCATCACGGCGATCCGTCCTGTCTCGCCCCTGTCGATGCTGTGCAGCACCTGAAACAGGTTCGCCGCCGCCTCTGCCAGATCGCCTGAGGGACTGAGATTCGGACCGGGCGGGGCATCGGGGCCGAAACCCAGAAGCGTTTCACCGGGCTCCGGCGCCGTTGCGTTCAGGCGCAGCGCACTCTGCGGTGCGTAGTGGCTGGCCAGCATGCCGGGACTGGTCGGTGCATCCGGGTCGCCGGAGGGGCGGCGGAGGGGGCCGGCGACGGCCTCGATCTCCTCCACCGCCAGCCCGCCGGGGCGCAGCAGCACTGCCTGCCCGTCGAAGACACCGACCACTGTGGACTCGACGCCGACCGGGCAGGGGCCACCGTCCAGCACCATGGCCACCCGGTCGCCAAGGCCGCTGATGACATGTGCGGCGGTGGTGGGGCTGAGGCGGCCTGAAGGGTTGGCGGAGGGCGCGGCGACGGGGCGTCCGACCGCCCGCAGCAGGGCCTGCGCGATTTCTCCCGCAGGTACGCGCACGGCCAGCGTGTCCAGTCCGGCGGAGCAGATCTCCGCCACCGGGCAAGTGTCGCGTCGGGGCAGGACCAGGGTCAGCGCGCCGGGCCAGAAGCGCGTCGCCAGCCGTTCCGCCAGATCGTCGAAGATCACCAGTTCCCGCGCCGCTGCCAGGTCCGGCACATGGGCGATCAGCGGGTTGAAGCTCGGGCGGTTCTTGGCGGCGAATATCCCGGCGACAGCGGTGCCGTTGGTGGCGTCCGCCCCCAGGCCATAGACCGTCTCCGTCGGGAAGGCGACCAGACGACCGGCGCGGAGCAGCGCCGCCGCGCGGGCGATCTCCTCCCCGTCGATCACGGGCTGTTCCGGGTGTTCGTCGGGCATGGATGCATACCTTTGTCGCAGTCGGCTTCCCTTGAACGCGGGCGGCCTACAGGTCAAGTGCTACGGCAATTGCCGGGGTGTCGGCATTCCCCGTACACTCCGCCACAAGAGATGTGAAACAAGAGATATCCCGAACGGATACCACAAGGGAGCCGACCCCATGTCAGATTACGCCGCCCCTGTGCGCGACATGCGCTTTGTCCTCAATCACGTGCTGGATCTGGAGGATATCTCCCGGCTGCCCGGCTACGAGCATGCCGAGCCGGATCTGGTGGATCAGATTCTGGAGGAAGCGGCGAAACTGGCCAATGGTGTGCTGGGGCCGCTGAACTGGACCGGAGACCAGCAGGGCGCGCAGTACGAGAACGGTGTGGTGCGCACGGCGGAAGGGTTTGCCAATGCCTACCGCCAGTTCTGCGAGGGCGGCTGGAACGGTGTGCCGTTCGACATGGAGCGTGGCGGCGGCGGCCTGCCCTGGGCGGTGACCATCGCGCTGACGGAAATGTGGAACGCGGCTAACCTCGCCTTCTCCCTCTGTCCGCTGCTGACCCAGGGCGCGATCGACGCGCTGGAGGCGCATGGCTCCGACGCACTGAAGGACAAGTATCTCGACCGCCTGATCTCCGGCGAATGGACGGCGACCATGAACCTGACGGAGCCGCAGGCCGGTTCCGACGTCGGTGCGCTGCGCTCGAAGGCGGAGCCGCGCGGTGATGGCACTTGGCTGATCAAGGGCCAGAAGATCTTCATCACCTTCGGTGAGCACGACATGGCTGACAACATCATCCACCTGGTGCTGGCCCGCACGCCGGACGCGCCCGCAGGCACCCGTGGCATCAGCCTGTTCGTGGTGCCGAAGTTCCTGGTCAATGACGATGGTACCCTGGGGGAGCGCAATGACCTGCGCTGCGCCTCCATCGAGGAGAAGATCGGCATCCACGGCAGCCCGACCTGCGTCATGTCCTACGGCGACAATGACGGCTGTGTCGGCTGGATGCTGGGCGAGGAAATGAAGGGCATGCGGTCGATGTTCACGATGATGAACAACGCGCGCCTGTCGGTCGGAACCCAGGGCGTTGCCGTGGCTGACCGGGCCTATCAGCGCGCCGTCGCCTTCGCCCGCGACCGGGTGCAGGGCAAGGCCATTCCAGACGCGGGGGCCGGTGGCTCCGGCAGCATCATCGACCATGCCGACGTGCGGCGGATGCTGATGACCATGAAGGCCTATACGGAGGCGTCGCGCGCCATCTGCCTCTACAATGCCGCCTGCCTGGACTATGGCCGCCGTCATCCGGATGCGGACACCGCCCGTCGCCGCGCAGGTCTGGCGGAACTGCTGACACCCATCTCAAAGGGCTTCGGCACCGACATCGGGGTCGAGATGTCCTCCGTCGGCGTCCAAGTCCATGGCGGCATGGGCTTTGTCGAGGAGACCGGCGCCGGGCAGCATTACCGCGACAGCCGCATCCTGCCGATCTACGAGGGCACGAACGGCATTCAGGCCATGGATCTGGTGATGCGCAAGCTGACCCTGAACGGCGGCGAACCGATCCGTGACCTGCTGGCGGAGGTGGGGGAGACCGTCGCCGCCTGCGGCAAGAGCGACGATGAGCGGGTGCAGGCGATTGCGGAGCCGCTGGAGGCAGCACGGGCCGCAGCCGAGGAAACCGCCACATGGCTGGCGGAGCGCATGGGCAGTGCAGCCAATGACGCCGCAGCCGGTGCCGCACCGTTCCTGCGTCTCATGGGTCTGCTTGCCGGAGGTGACCTGCTTGCCCGTGCGGCCATCGCGGCGGCGCGTCAGGTCGCGGCGGGGGAGGGGGACACGCCGTTCCTCACGGCCAAGGTCGGGACCGCGCATTTCTTCGCCACCCAGCTGATGCCGCAGGCCGGATCGCTGGGGCTGGCAGCGCGCCAGGGCTCAGCCGCCCTTTATGCCATTCCCGACGATGCGCTCGTCGCCTGAGGTCGGCCAGTTATCTGATTCCGTTGCGGAAGCGATCTGCCCGGGCTGCTGCAGTCACAGCAGTCCGGCTGAGCGGAAACTGATCTCCTGACCCTTGCCGATCACCAGGTGGTCATGCAGCGTCACGCCGACGGCCTTGGCCGCATCGCGTACCAGTTTCGTCATCTCGATATCCGCATGTGACGGCATCGGGTCTCCGGACGGGTGATTGTGCACCATGATCAGGGCGGACGCTTCCAGTTGCAGCGCCCGCTTCACCACCTCGCGCGGATAGACCGGGGTATGGTCGACCGTGCCTTTCTGCTGCAACTCGTCGGCGATCAGCTTGTTCTTGCGGTCCAGGAAAAGCACCCGGAACTGCTCGGTCTTGCGGTAGGCCATGTCGGCCTTGCAGTAGTCGACCAGCGTGTCCCATGACGACAGCACAGTGGTGCTGCTCATCGCCTTCGTGCGGGTCAGGCGGATGGCGGCGGCCTCGACCGACTTCAGCGCCGCGACACCGGTTTCGCCCAGTCCCTTGATCTCCAGCAGCCGTTCCGGGGCGGCGCTGATGACATGGGCGAAGTCACCGAAGGCTTCCAGCAGGGCCTTGGCCAGGGGCTTCGTGTCGCCGCGTGGATTGCCGGCCCAGAGGATCATCTCCAGCAGTTCGTAGTCTTCCAGATTCTCGCCACCGGTTCTGGTCAGCCGCTGGCGCAGGCGGGTGCGATGGCCATGGTAATGCGGTTTCGCTTCTGCCGCGGGGCGCTTCGCTTTCCCGTCATTGCTGGCTTCGGTCACGGCGCGGCGTCCCTCAATACGGGGGCTTGTGCATGCCTTTCGGCGATTCCGTGAAGATCTCGACGCCGGTTTCCGTGACGCCGATCGAGTGCTCGAACTGTGCCGACAGGGAACGGTCGCGGGTCACAGCGGTCCAGCCGTCCTCCAGGATCTTCACCCGCCAGTCCCCCAGATTGATCATGGGTTCGATGGTAAAGAACATGCCCGGGCGCAGCTCCTGACCGGAGCCATAGTCGCCATAGTGCAGGATGTTCGGGGCGTCATGGAACACCTGCCCCAGACCGTGACCGCAGAAGTCGCGCACCACGGCGCAGCGCTCGCTCTCGGCATATTCCTGGATGGCCGCGCCGATGTCGCCGACGCAGGCCCCCGGTTTCACCATGCGGATGCCGCGCATCATCGCCTCGTAGGTGATGTCGACCAGGCGCTTGGCCTTCAGCTTGGCCTTGCCGGCATAGAACATGCGGCTGGTATCGCCGTGCCAGCCATCGACAATGACCGTGACGTCGATATTGACGATATCACCGTCCTTCAGCACCCGGTCCCCCGGGATACCGTGACAGACGACATGGTTGATGGAGGTGCAGATCGACTTCGGGAAACCGCGATAGTTCAGCGGTGCGGGGATCGCGCCATTGTCGATGATGTATTCGTGACAGATGCGGTCCAGTTCCCCGGTCGTTACACCCGGCTGCACATGCGGTGCGATCAGGTCCAGCGTCTCGGCGGCCAGTCGGCCTGCCTTGCGCATGCCCTCGAACGCCTCCGGCCCGTGCAGCTTGATCTGTCCGGTATTCTGGCTCGGCGCCTTCTCGGCTGCGACATAATCCATGGGCTGCGGCCTCCTCTGGGCGCGGGAGCGTGGCTCTCTCAATCGATATCTACGGGCAGGACAGCCTTGGGATATATGGCTTCCGGGGTAATCACGCAAGCTTGGGCAACCGCCTCGACACCTGCTTCACGGGCGCGGCGATAGGCTTCCGCATAGGCAGGATCGATATCCTCCGCCAGACGGAACGAATTACCGTCATCACGCATGGCCAGATAAAACATGACCGCGCGGTGACCCTGCCGGACCATGTTTGCCAGTTCATCCAGGTGCTTTGCCCCCCGACTGGTGACCGAATCCGGAAATTCCAGCACGCCGGGCTGGCGCGACATGGTCACGCCCTTCACCTCCACATAGCAGTCGGGGCGTCCCCGTGACTGCAACAGCAGATCGATCCGCGACTTCTCCCCGTACTTCACCTCCCTGCGGATGGTTTCGTAGCCATCGAGTGACGGTTGCAGGCAGGTCTCGATCGCGTGCCGGGCCAGCAGGTTGGGGCGCATCGTGTTGACGCAGACAAGCGCCGCATCCACCTGCAGCAGCTCCAGCGTCCATTGCAGCTTTCGCTTCGGATCGTCGTGCGGGGTCAGCCAGACCGTCTGCGGCGCACCGTCGACCAGGCTGAGCATGGAGCCGGGATTCGGACAGTGCGCCGTGATCTCCCTGCCGTCATCCAGCCGCACATCCGCCAGAAAGCGCTTGTAGCGGCGCAGAAGCGTGCCCCGGATGAGGGGAGGCTGAAATGTCATGGATTGTCTCCCCTGCGCCGGATGCTGCGGCATTGACGGAAATTCATCCCGCCCGTGCAACAAGTTTCACGTTCGCGGTGCTTGACAGGGATGCGTGGCGGGCGTATCCCCCCGCTCGCACTTCGTTGCGGGGGTGTAGCTCAGTTGGTTAGAGCGCTGGCCTGTCACGCCAGAGGCCGCGGGTTCGAGTCCCGTCACTCCCGCCACTTTCTCCCTGCAGAAAACGCAACCACTGTGCCCGCGTTCGGGGAACTCCTTGAAATATAATCGATCTCCGCAGCAAATTGCGCCGGATTGACGCTTTCGCCCGCTCCAAACGGTGCCTATACTCCCCCGTCTTCATTGTCGGGGAAATGAGGGAGCCGAGACCGGTGACAGGTGTCGATACGCTGTTGAGTGAATATCTGCCGATCCTGATCTTTCTGGGCGTGGCCATCGGGCTCGCCAGTGTGATCGTGATCGCGTCCTTCATTGCTGCCCGCCAGAAGCCGGACAGTGAGAAGCTTTCGCCATACGAATGCGGGTTCGAGCCGTTCGGGGATTCCCGGACGCAGTTCGACGTGCGCTTCTATCTGGTGGCCATCCTGTTCATCATCTTCGATCTGGAAGTCGCCTTCCTGTTCCCGTGGGCGGTGTCGCTGGCCGACATCGGCACCTTCGGGTTCTGGTCGATGATGGTCTTCCTCGGCATCCTCACCATCGGGTTCATCTACGAATGGAAGAAGGGAGCGCTGGAATGGGAGTGAACGAGAACCTTCCCGTCACCGCGCTGACGGCCAAGGCCGCGTCGGGCGATCAGGATGCCTTCTACCGCGACGTGGGGGAGGAACTGTCTGAAAAGGGCTACATCATCAGCAATGTCGACAAGCTGGTGAACTGGGCGCGGACAGGTTCGCTCTGGCCGATGACGTTCGGTCTGGCCTGCTGCGCCGTGGAGATGATCCACGCCTACATGCCGCGCTATGATCTGGACCGTTTCGGTGTCGTGCCGCGCGCCAGCCCGCGCCAGTCCGACGTGATGATCGTTGCCGGTACACTGACCAACAAGATGGCCCCGGCGCTGCGCAAGGTCTACGACCAGATGTCGGAGCCGCGTTACGTCATCTCCATGGGGTCGTGCGCCAACGGCGGCGGCTACTACCACTATTCCTACTCGGTCGTGCGGGGCTGTGACCGGATCGTTCCGGTCGATATCTATGTGCCCGGCTGCCCGCCGACGGCGGAGGCGCTGGTTTACGGCATTCTGCAGCTGCAGAAGAAGATTCGCCGTACCGGCACCATCATGCGCTGACGACCAACGTTTTGCAGGGGTCCGGGATCATGGACGAAAATCTGAACGAACTGGCGGAGCAGATCAGCTCCGGTCTGGGCGATGCGATCGTCGGCGTCACCGTCACGAACGGTGAACTGCGGGTGGATGCGCGCGCTGATCGCATTGTTCAGGTGATGACGTATCTGCGTGACAATTCCGGGTGCCAGTTCAAGGGGCTGATGGATGTCACGGCAGTGGACTGGCCCGCCCGTTCACCGCGGTTCGATGTCGTCTACCATCTGCTGTCGATCCGGCTGAACCAGCGTGTTCGTGTCGCCGTCACGACCGACGAGGAAACGCCGGTGCCGAGCGTTTCGGAGGTCTACAGCGTTGCCAACTGGTTCGAGCGCGAGACCTGGGACATGTACGGCATCATGTTCTCCGGCCATCCTGACCTGCGCCGCATCCTGACCGACTATGGCTTCGAGGGGCATCCGCTGCGCAAGGATTTCCCGCTGACCGGCCATGTCGAAGTGCGCTACGACGATGAGCAGAAGCGCGTGATCTACGAACCGGTGACCCTGACACAGGAATTCCGCCGGTTCGATTTCATGAGCCCGTGGGAAGGGGCACAGTACATCCTTCCCGGTGACGAGAAGAGCAGTGAGGCGTCCTGATCATGGCTGAGGTCGAGATCAAGAACTACATGATGAACTTCGGTCCGCAGCATCCGGCCGCGCACGGTGTGCTGCGCCTGGTGCTGGAGCTGGACGGCGAGATCGTGGAGCGGGCCGATCCGCATATCGGTCTGCTGCATCGCGGCACCGAGAAGCTGATCGAGTACAAGACCTACCTGCAGGCGATGCCGTATTTCGACCGGCTGGATTACGTCGCGCCGATGAACCAGGAACATGCCTTCTGCCTGGCGACGGAGCGTCTGCTGGGGCTGGAGGTTCCGGCCCGTGGCCAGGCGATCCGTGTGCTGTTCGCGGAAATCGGGCGGCTGCTGAACCATTTGCTGAACTGCACCACGCAGGCCATGGATGTGGGCGCGATGACGCCGACGCTCTGGGGCTTCGAGGAGCGCGAGAAGCTGATGGAGTTCTACGAGGCCGCATCGGGCGCGCGGCTGCATGCGGCCTATTATCGGCCCGGCGGCGTGCATCAGGACATCCCGGCGGACATGCCGGAGAAGATCCTGGACTGGTGCAGGACCTTCCCGAAGTTCCTGGACGACGTCGAGGGGCTGCTGACGGAAAACCGCATCTTCCGCCAGCGCAATGTCGATATCGGCGGCCTGAGTGTCGAGGACGCGCTGGACTGGGGTTTCTCCGGGGTGATGCTGCGGTCCTGTGGCGTGCCGTGGGATCTGCGCAAGTCGCAGCCCTATGACGGCTACGAGGCGTTCGATTTCGATATTCCCGTCGGCAAGACAGGTGACTGCTTCGAGCGCTATCTGTGCCGACTGGAGGAGATGCGCCAGTCGCTGAGGATCATCGAGCAGGTGCTGGAGCGGATGCCGGATGGTCCCGCGAGTTCGGTTGACCGCAAGGTGACGCCGCCGAAGCGGGGCGAAATGAAGCATTCGATGGAAGCGCTGATCCATCACTTCAAGCTCTATACCGAAGGCTTCCATGTGCCGGAAGGCGAGGTCTATGCCGCCGTCGAGGCGCCCAAGGGCGAGTTCGGCGTCTACCTTGTCTCCGACGGCAGCAACAAACCCTACAAGTGCAAGATTTCGGCACCTGGCTATCGTCACCTTCACGCGACGGACTTCCTGTCGAAGGGCTACCAGCTGGCCGATACGGTGGCGATTGTCGGATCGCTGGACGTGGTTTTCGGGGAGATCGACCGATGAGTGGTGCTGCGGGACCCGCCGTGGAACAGCCGGCCAGCTTCGAGTTCGAGCCGGAAGTCTGGGCGCAGGCGGAAAAGATCATCGCCCGCTATCCGGAAGGGCGCCAGCAGAGTGCGGTCATGCCTCTGCTGGATCTGGCGCAGCGTCAGCATGGCTGGCTGCCGCAGGCCGCGATTCGCTGTGTCGCGGAAAAGCTGGGCATGCCCTACATTCGGGCCTACGAGGTCGCGACCTTCTACACGATGTACAATCTGGCCCCCGTCGGCAAATTCCACCTGCAGCTCTGCCGGACGACGCCGTGCTGGCTGCGCGGGGCAGATGAACTGCGCCGCGCCATCAAGGACAGGACCGGGCTCAGCCACGCCGGTGTCTCGGATGACGGCCAGTTCTCGCTGGTGGAGGTCGAGTGCCTGGGCGCCTGCTGCAATGCACCCATGATCCAGATCAATGACGATTTCTACGAGGATCTGGACTACGAAAGCTGCACCACTCTGCTGGATCGCCTGGCGAAGGACGATGTGCCCGCGCCGGGTCCGGTGAATGGCCGCCGGTTCTCCGAACCGGCCGAGGGGCGCAAGACGCTGCTGGATCGTGTCGAGGGGGCATCCTGATGCTGCAGGACAAGGATCGTATCTTCACCAATCTCTACGGTGACCAGCCCTGGAACCTGGCTGACGCGCAGAAGCGTGGCGTCTGGGACAATACCAAGGCGCTGCTGGACATGGGCGCGGACAACATCATCGGCCAGATCAAGGAATCCGGTCTGCGTGGCCGGGGCGGTGCCGGTTTCCCGACGGGGCTGAAGTGGTCCTTCATGCCGAAGGAATCCGACGGTCGTCCGTCCTATCTCGTGGTCAACGCCGACGAATCGGAGCCCGGCACCTGCAAGGACCGGGAAATCATGCGCAACGATCCGCATCGGCTGCTGGAGGGCTGCCTGGTGGCCGGGTTCTCCATGAAGGCGAGCGCGGCATACATCTATATCCGCGGCGAGTTCGTCATGGAGGCGCGGGTGCTTCAGGCCGCGATCGAGGAAGCCTATGAGGCTGGCCTGATCGGCAAGAACGCTTGTGGTTCCGGCTATGACTACGACATCGTGCTGCATCGCGGCGCCGGGGCCTATATCTGCGGTGAGGAGACGGCGCTGATCGAAAGCCTGGAGGGCAAGAAGGGCCAGCCCCGGCTGAAGCCGCCTTTCCCGGCGGCTGTGGGTCTGTATGGCTGCCCGTCCACGGTGAACAATGTCGAATCGATTGCGGTGGCACCGGAAATACTGCGGCGCGGCGCGGCCTGGTTCGCCGGTCTGGGCCGTCCGAACAATACCGGGACCAAGCTGTTCTGCGTTTCGGGGCACGTGAACACGCCCTGCAACGTCGAAGAGGAAATGGGCATCCCGCTGAAGGAACTGATCGAGAAGCATTGCGGCGGCGTGCGGGGCGGCTGGGACAATCTGCTGGCCATCATTCCGGGCGGTTCGTCGGTTCCGATGCTGCCCAAGTCGATCTGTGATGACGTGCTGATGGACTTCGACAGTCTGAAGGCAGTGCAGTCGGGTCTGGGTACGGCGGCGGTGATCGTCATGGACAAGTCCACGGACATCGTGGAGGCAATCGCCAATCTGGCGCATTTCTACATGCATGAGAGCTGCGGGCAGTGTACCCCTTGCCGGGAGGGCACCGGCTGGATGTATCGGGTGCTGACCCGGATGGTGCGTGGTCAGGCCTCCGTGGGGGAGATCGACCAGCTCTACGAGGTGACGAAGCAGGTCGAGGGCCACACGATCTGCGCCCTGGGGGATGCGGCCGCCTGGCCGATCCAGGGTCTGATCAGGCATTTCCGGCCAGAGATGGAGCGCCGGATACTGGAATATCGCAAGCAGGCCGCCTGAGGGCTGTCCGTGCGAACCGTGAACGAATAGAGGGAACGGCAGGAAGCCATGCCGAAGCTGACAGTAGACGGGATCGAGGTTGAGGTACCGGCAGGTGCCACGGTGCTGCAGGCCTGTGAAGCTGCGGGCCGGGAAATTCCCCGGTTCTGCTATCACGAGCGCCTGTCCATCGCGGGCAACTGCCGCATGTGCCTGGTGGAGATGGAGAAGGCGCCGAAGCCTATCGCCAGCTGTGCCATGCCGGCTGGTGACAACATGGTCATCCATACCGACTCGCCGACGGTGAAGAAGGCGCGCGAAGGCGTGATGGAGTTCCTGCTGATCAACCATCCGCTCGATTGCCCGATCTGCGACCAGGGCGGCGAGTGTGACCTGCAGGACCAGACCATGGCCTATGGCCGTGGCGGGTCGCGCTTCGACGAGAACAAGCGCGCGGTCAAAGAGAAGTACATGGGCCCCCTGATCAAGACGATCATGACCCGCTGCATCCATTGCACCCGCTGCGTCCGCTTCGTCGAGGAAGTGGCTGGCGTGCCGGACATCGGTGCGATCAACCGCGGTGAGAACATGGAGATCACGGCGCTGGAAAGCGTCGTGGACAGCGAGCTTTCGGGCAATGTCATCGACCTCTGCCCGGTTGGTGCCCTGACCTCCAAGCCCTATGCCTTCAATGCGCGCCCCTGGGAGCTGCGCAAGACCGAAGGCATCGACGTCATGGACGCGCTGGGCAGCAACATCCGCATCGACGCGCGCGGTCGTGAAGTGCTGCGGGTGATGCCGCGCCTGAACGAGGACGTGAACGAGGAATGGATTTCCGACAAGACCCGTTTTGCCTGTGACGGCCTGCGTCGGCAGCGGCTCGACCGCCCCTATGTCCGGGTGGACGGGCGTCTGAAGCCTGCAAGCTGGGCGGAGGCGTTCCGTGTCATCGGCGAGAAGGTCGCCTCGGTGGAGCCGTCGAAGATCGGTGCCATTGTCGGCGACATGGCAGCGCTGGAGGAAATGACGGCGCTGAAGGATCTGATGGCCGCACTGGGCAGCCCGAACATCGACTGCCGTGCCGATGGTGCGAAGCTGGATGGCGCGCATCGCGGGGATTACCTGTTCAACGCGACGATCGCGGGGATCGAGGATGCGGATGCGGTGCTGCTGGTCGGCAGCAACCCGCGCAAGGAAGCGGCGGTGCTGAACGCGCGTATCCGCAAGACCTGGGTGCAGTCCGCCGGGGCGCTGAAGGTCGGCGTGATCGGCGAGAATGCCGACATGACCTATCCCACGACATATCTGGGTGCAGGCCCCGAGACGCTGACCGAACTGCTGAACGGCAGCCATTCCTTCTGCGACGTGCTGAAGGACGCCGAGCGGCCCCTGATCATCGTTGGCGCCGGTGCGCTGGCGCGTGAGGATGGCGCGGCGGTCCACGCTGCGGCACGGAAACTTGCCGATCAGACCGGCGCGGTCACGGATGACTGGAACGGTTTCTCCGTCCTGCACACCGCTGCCTCCCGCGTTGGCGGGCTGGAACTTGGCCTGGTGCCGGGTGAGGGCGGTCTGGACGCTGTTGCCATGCTGGCCGGTGGCGTCGAGGTCATGTTCCTGCTGGGCGCGGACGAGGTCGATACTTCCGGTCTGGATGGTGCCTTCGTGATCTATCAGGGCAGTCACGGCGATGCCGGTGCCCACGCGGCGGACGTGATCCTGCCGGGCGCTGCCTATGCGGAGAAGGCCGGCATCTGGATCAATACCGAAGGCCGCATCCAGATGGCGGAGCCTGCCAACCAGGCACCCGGAGAGGCGCGGGAGGACTGGAAGGTCCTGCGCGCCCTGTCGGCGCAGCTTGAGCACACCCTGCCCTATGACGATATTGCCGCCCTGCGCGCCCGGATCGGTGAACTGATCGAAGGGCTGGACATGGTGGATCTCGCGCGGCCTGGAACTCCGGGACCGCTGCGCGACGATGCCGGTGAGATGTCGGATGTGCCGTTTGCCTGTCCGGTCACGGACTACTTCATGACCAATCCGATCGCGCGGGCCAGCCAGACCATGGCTGAATGTTCCGAGCTCTATTCCGTCGGCAAGGCCGGTGCAGGGGAGGCGACAGGGACCAATGGTTGAGTTCTGGAGCGCCTGGCTGCTGCCTTTCCTGATCATCCTCGGCAAGATCCTGCTGATCGCGGTGCCGATGCTGCTGGCCATGGCCTATCTGACCCTGGCGGAGCGCAAGGTCATCGGCGCGATGCAGATGCGCCGTGGCCCCAATGTGGTCGGCCCCTTCGGTCTGCTGCAGCCGCTGGCCGACGGTGCCAAGCTGCTGCTGAAGGAAACCGTGTTCCCGACCGGCGCGGACAAGGCGGTCTTCGTCGCCGCGCCCATGCTGACCTTCATCCTGGCCCTGATCGGCTGGGCGGTGATCCCGTTCGATTCCGGCTGGGTGCTGGCCGACATCAATGTCGGCGTGCTGTACCTGTTCGCCATTTCCTCGCTGGGTGTCTATGGCATCGTCATGGCGGGCTGGGCCTCGAATTCGCGCTACGCCTTCCTGGGGGCGATGCGGTCGGCGGCGCAGATGGTCTCCTATGAAGTCTCCATCGGTTTCGTCATCATCACGGTGCTGCTGTTCGCGGGCACGCTGAACCTGTCCGAGATCGTGGAGGCCCAGTCCTCTGCCGGCATCGCTTCGCTGCTGGGGCTGGAGCACGGCGGTATCCTGGGCTGGTATGTCTGGCCGCTGTTCCCGATGTTCATCATCTTCTTCATCTCGGCGCTGGCCGAGACCAACCGTCACCCGTTCGACCTGCCCGAGGCAGAGGCGGAACTGGTGGCGGGCTATCAGGTTGAGTATTCGTCCATGACCTTCGCCCTGTTCTTCCTGGGCGAGTACATGAACATGATCCTGATGTGCGGTCTGACGACGCTGCTGTTCCTGGGCGGCTGGCATTCACCGATACCGGGGGAAACATTCATTCCCGGCGTGATCTGGTTCGCGCTGAAGATCAGTTTCCTTCTCTTCGTTTTCATCTGGGTGCGCGCAACCCTGCCGCGCTACCGCTATGACCAGCTCATGCGGCTTGGCTGGAAGGTCTTCCTGCCGGTTTCGCTGGGCGCCGTGGTGTTCTATTCCGGCGTGCTGGTCTACGGCGGATTGTTGCAGGGCTGAGGCAGGACAAGAGGAGGCTGCGATCATGGGATTTCTGGACCGTACCGCGCGGGCTGTCCTGCTGGGTGACATGCGCTCCGGCATGTGGCTGACGCTGAAGTACATGTTCAAGCCGAAGGTGACGCTGAACTACCCCTATGAGAAGGGGCCGCTCAGCCCGCGTTTCCGGGGTGAACATGCGCTGCGCCGGTACTCGAATGGCGAAGAGCGCTGCATTGCCTGCAAGCTGTGCGAGGCAATCTGCCCGGCGCTGGCCATCACCATCGAGGCCGAGCCGCGCGAGGACGGCAGCCGCCGGACCACGCGTTACGACATCGACATGACCAAGTGCATCTACTGCGGCTTCTGTCAGGAAGCCTGCCCGGTGGATGCGATTGTCGAGGGGCCGAACTACGAATTTGCCACCGAAACCCGGGAGGAGCTGTTCTATGACAAGGACAAGCTGCTCGCCAACGGCGACCGGTGGGAACGGGAGATTGCGGCCAATCTGGCTGCGGACGCGCCCTATCGCTGATCGCGGTGGGTGCTGGATTTGAGGTGTCGGCGGCGCGATCAGGGGATCGCGGTGACGACGTGGCCTGGCAAGGGCCTGAAGGGGCGACTGGAATGAAGGGAATGGACTCGTGATCCTGCCAGCCTTGGCATTCTATCTGTTCGCGACGATCACCGTTGCCTGCGGCGTGATGGTGATCGCGTCGCGCAACCCGGTGCATTCCGTGCTGTTCCTGATCCTCGCCTTCTTCAATTCGGCGGGGCTGTTCGTGCTGCTGGGGGCAGAGTTCCTGGCGATGATCCTGGTCATCGTCTACGTCGGCGCGGTCGCGGTGCTGTTCATGTTCGTCGTCATGATGCTGGACATCAATTTCGTCGAGCTGCGGCAGGGTTTCCTGCAGTATCTGCCGATCGGGCTGCTGGTGTCCTTCATCCTGCTGGTGGAGATCCTGATGGTGGTGGGCGCCTGGGTGATCGCCCCGGAGACGGCGGCGGTTGCCGCTGCACCAACGCCGGATCCTGCCCTGCGCAGCAATGTCGCCGCGCTGGGGGATCTGGTCTACACCCGCTACGTCTACCTGTTCCAGGCGGCAGGGATGATCCTGCTCGTCGCCATGATCGGTGCCATCGTGCTGACCCTGCGTTCGCGCCCGGGGGTACGTCGCCAGCGCATTGCCGATCAGATCAGCCGCACGCGGGACGGTTCGGTTGAGATCAAGAAGGTCCAGCCCGGCCAGGGCGTCTGAGGGGGGCCGAGGGGAAGTCATATGGAAATTGGTCTCGGACATTATCTGACGGTTGCGGCGATCCTGTTCACGCTTGGGATCTTCGGCATCTTCATCAATCGGAAGAACGTCATTATCATCCTGATGTCCGTTGAGCTGATCC
>Ga0070728_10004066_pt1 | contig 15511 bp, 16 predicted proteins | sample tdDd471_FD_66723 | JGI IMG/M metagenome (GOLD analysis project Ga0070728, IMG submission 66723) | Marine sediment microbial communities from the Atlantic coast under amendment with organic carbon and nitrate - tdDd47.1 | ecosystem: Environmental > Aquatic > Marine > Coastal > Sediment | place...
TTTGAAAGCAGCCGTACCGCCTCTGGTGCAACCTGGGCTTTTTGGGTTCTGAGAAATTCTAGTGGAACTGTAAATGGAAGAACTTTCGATGACAATAATGATTATGAATCAAATATTAGTGCCAGAAACTCCCGTTTTGGCTTCAAGCTGAAAGCAATTGAAATCACTACAATCAAAGCCAAACTTTCAGGACGATTTGAGCTTGATTTCAATGGTGGAGATACTTCAACCGCTACCTGGAAAGCATTGCCACGTATGCGTATTGCAGCTCTGACCCTCGACTGGGGCTGGTTTGCAATTATGGGCGGTAACCATTGGGACACCTTCTCTTCACACGTTCACTCAGGTGGTGATTCAAATACAGCTAATGCTCTTATTGGTAGTGTCGGTTTCAGAAGACCGCAACTGCGTTTCAGCTTTAAACCTCTTATTGCAGACAAACATCGTATCTGGGTAGAAGCTGCAATCGCTCGTCCGTTCGATATTATCAATGCCGACTATGATGGTGATGGTAACAACGATGGTGAAGATAGTGCAATACCCATGCTTCAGGGTCGTGTCGCTTATGAAGCAGCTTTGTGGAACAAAACCAAATTCATGATCGGTGTTGGTGGTCATTGGCAGAGAGCTTCTTTGAACAACCCAAAACAGTGGCTTGACGACCAGGGTGATGTTCTTATCTCAAAAGATAGCTTTGATAGCTGGCATGTTGATGTCGAAATGATGTTGCCTATTTTAGATAACTTGCATCTGCGCGGTGAATTCTTCTATGGCCAGATGATGGCTGATATTATGGGTGGTGTTTTCCAGGATGTAAACCCGACAAGTCTTGAAGAAATTAAAAGTATGGGTGGCTGGGTAGACCTTACTTACAAACCTTTCAAACTGTGGACTATAATTGCAGGTTATTCAATTGATAAACCGGATGAAGACAGCTTGGAAATTCGCGATGATGTTTACTCAATGGTAGATGGTGTATTAACTAAAAATAATTCAGCAGCAAATCTTGAAAAATTCAGATATGAGAATAGCTCAATATATCTAACCAACAGATTTAATTTCGGTTCAGGTTTTGCAACAGAGGTTACCTATATGTATTTGAAAACCAAATATCGTGTATCCAAAAGTGCAACAGAACTTCTTGATCCCATCGGTGTAGAAGCCATAAGTCATCGTGCCTTATTCAACATCTCTTACAACTTCTAAGTTTAGTTCTGATACATAAAGAAATGGCGACAGAGTTTAACCCTGTCGCCATTTTTTTTGTCTTAATTCAAAGTCAGCCTATTTTCTGAAGTTCGTCCAGTATTTCATTTGAAAATGAGGCAACGGTTTCTTCCAGGCAAATCTCGATGTCTTTGATCATTTCATTTATGACGGATTCTTCCAGTCCTGTTTGCTTGGAAAGGTAGAAGGCATCAATTTCGTCAGGATTATCCAGCACACCACAGCCGGTTATCTGACCCAAAATCTCACCCTCAAACAACACAGGCACTGCGACTCTCAGCATACCGCCTTCGCATGTCTCAACCACCGGCTCTTTGGTTCTGGAAACCATCTGTGTCATGGCTGTATTGGTTTGGCTACAGATAAATTTCAAGGCTTCGGGCTTGTTTCTAATTTCGGTGCAGAGCGGATTACGCACACCCGACGAAGTCAAAAATATTTTGCCACCAGGATCAGTCAAGGACATAACCAGTTTTGATTTCTGACTCAGTTTTTCAAGTATTTCCTGCCATTGTTCAGATTTACAAAGTGTAAATAGTTCCACTGCAACCTCCATTTGGAAATTCGAAAAGATAACGACTGTAAAAGCGATATCTTACATTGTGACAAAAAAGCTTGTCAGCAGATTTTGCCACAAAATGTTAAACAAGCCTAGTGGCCTGCATATACCAGAGATAGACCGCTTTTGCAAAGATTAAGGAAAATATTCCAGTTGTAAATGCCAAGGCTTTCAGTCCAGCATTACTTCAATCTGCTTCAAAAGCCTATCAGTATCAATTGGTTTGTCAATGATGGGTATCCTTTCGTTCAGGCTCATGTTGGAACCGGGCATACCGGAAATGATAATCACAGGAATGTTTTCTATTTCCTTGTTCATGTACATCTTGCGATAAAAACCCACTCCGGTTTCATTAGGCATTTGAATGTCCAATAGAATCAGATCCGGTTTTGTAGCCTGAAGTTTCTCCAAACCTTGATTACCGTCGATTGCATAGTCCACACTGTAGCCATGATCGGTCAGAAAATTCATCATGAACTCTCTGACATCCTTTTCATCATCTACAACTAAAATTCTTTCCTTCATCTCAAATTTCCTCCGACCATGTTTTACAATCGTGACTCTTACGTTTGCAAAACTCATATCAGTAACAGACCTTTTATTACTGGTTTTGGTACAGCTGTTTATTCTTAACGACATTGCGCAGGCAGTTTAAGCCAGAAATCAATTCTGAATTTATTGGCTGTTTCTTCCTCTGCCCATGCCCTGGCCACGTCCCCGGCCATTACCCAGTCCGCGTCCTTGTCCGCGTCCAGGACCACGACCCATGCCACGACCTCTGCCGTTAAGTGTTTCGAGCTCGTCCACATCTGTTTCTTCTGTGTCGGTTAATTCATTTTCAGCGTCAGCTTGTGTGGCAGAAGCCGGAATGCGACAACGACCGCGCTGTCTTCCAGTTCTTGGCCCTTTACCCTCTGGTCCTCTTCCATTAAATCCAGGCATTATTTCCTCGTCTTCCTTCCCAAGTTGGGATTTTCGTTTTTCGGATATTAAATTCAAAAAACACTGATTATTACAATTTGCCTCACAGAACTCCTCGAAGCGTTTTTCAGCATTGCCGGCAAGACCGTAAACAACGTGTACGCCAACAGACTCCAGTCGAAACAGATCACATCGACGAACTCCACCGCAAAGCAAAACGCTGGTATCTTTGGTAAGAAGTTCATTGTGCAAATTATTACTGCCGGGTTGATGCATCTCAATATATTCCGCATCGCACATTTTATCTTCCAAGCCGACAAAAGCAAGTTTGCGACAACAATCAAATCGTGGTGAAATTTCTTGATTGAATAATGCAATTGCAACAATCATGGAATTCGATCCTTTATGTTAAGGTCACGGTACAATGCTAAAACAATAGAGATGGCCAAAGCAGCTAGTGCTTACATTCATGGCTGCCTTCTTCATCATGGTTACAACTGTTGATGCCGATTTCCAGTGAGTCTGCCATGTATTGCTTGACCAGTTCTTCAGGTTCAATAGAGGCGCAGCCAACCTGAACCCTTACACCATTGCTTTCGAAAATCTGTATGGCCATTCCGCCCATACCGCCGGCTAATACTATTTCGGCTCCCTGTTGAGCTACCCAAGGAGGAATAACTCCGGGTGCGTGTGCTGGCGGAACCATATCTTCTCTGCCAAGAATTGTCTGATTTTCCATATCAAGATCGACAAAGGCGAATTTTTCGCAATGTCCAAAATGGCTGCATAATTTTCCTTCGGCTACGGGGATTGCTACTTTCATTTGATATTCCTTTCGTTTGTTATGTTGTGTTCCTTGCAGAACTCTTTGTTGGTACACAATAAGTTTTCATCAGTTTCAGCAGTTGCTGCATTTATTTTTACTGGTTCGCTTAATGGAATAACCTCAAATTCGTTGTCTGAATGAGCTACAACTTTTACAGTCAACTTATAATTTCCATCCAGAATTTCATTTTCACTGCGCATCTTCTTGAAATCGGTGCTTCTTAAAAATTGCAACAGAAAATTGTAATCACTTTCACATTTAACCACATCAACTGTGTCATCAAACATCAGAGCCTCACTGATTGCACCGAGTTGCTTTTTCGAGGTGCATTCAATGCATGTACCATTAAGCTCCAATGTAAATTCTTCACTTTTCATCTCTGTCCTACTATCGTTCATTCTAGTTTTCCAGCTCCAGTTGATAATTTACCTTTTGCCAGATATTGCGCACTGCCATGGCTCCTGCGCCACTGGAATACTCAACAATACTGACCTTGTTTATCATTGACTTTACAAAAGCCGGATCAAACGGAATTCTGCCTAAGGTTCTGATATTGTTTTCTTCGCAGTATTTCTCGATTTTTTCTGTCATTTCGTCATCAAGATCTGCTTTGTTTACAGCCGACAGAACCGGGATTTTGAAATGATGGGCCAATTCGGTAACGCGCTGCAAGTCATGCAGTCCACTCGGGGTTGGTTCCGTAATGACAAATACAAGATCGCAACCGGTTAAAGATGCAATTACAGGGCAGCCGATTCCCGGAGGGCCATCAATGATTACAAGATCCTGACCATTTTCCTGTGCAGCATTGCTTGCCTGCTCGCGAATGGTTGCAACCATCTTTCCTGAATTATCCGCAGCAATACCCAGCTTGGCATGATAGAACGGGCCGTTTTTGGTTTCGGATTTAAACCATTGACCAGAAACAACCGGATTCATTGCAATTGCATCTGTTGGGCAGTAGCGCGCACAAAGTCCGCAACCCTCGCAGGCGTATGGATCAACCGTGTAGGTTTCGTCTTGTTCCATAATGGCATCGAAGCGACAAAGATCCTTGCAGTTTCCACATCCTTCGCACAGGTCTGGATTGATTTCAGCTTCCTGTCCTGCAATAAAATCATGAGTGGAAAGAATTTCAGGGCTTGTTACAAGGTGAAGGTCGGCAGCATCAACATCTGCATCAACCAGAATAAAGTTTTTGCTCAAGGCTGCAAAAGAAGCGGTGATAGAAGTTTTTCCGGTTCCGCCTTTTCCACTTAGAATTACCAATTGTTTCATGAGCGTCCTCCAACCAAATCAAAGGCCAACTCAACAAGTTTCTCCGACCATTCCGGTTGTGAAACGATCAGAGTCTGTCCTTTGGCGTAACCTTCCGCGATTTTGCGATCAAATGGAATCTCCAATAGAATAGGAATTTGTTCACGGGTGCAATAATCGTAAACTTCTCTGTCACCAAGGTTTGCACGATTAATAATCACGCCATGCGGCAACTCAAGTGCGCGAGCCATACCAACAGCCAACTCAAGGTCGTTAAGACCAAAAGGTGTGGGTTCGGTGACCAAAATAAGATAGTCCACATTTCTGGAGGAGTTGATTACCGGGCAAGAGGTTCCGGGAGGTGCGTCGATAATTGTCCAATCCGCATCTGTTCCGTTTTCTTCACGCAGTTTGGCGATAATGGGCGATGACATTGCCTCACCGACATTAAGTATGCCTCGGGAGAATGACATTTCATCGACTTTTGCTGAATCCAGCCTTCCAATAATTTTTGGTACTTCTGTAATGGCTTTTTGTGGGCAAACCAAAGTACAGGCACCGCAACCATGGCAAAGCTCTGTAAACACCAGAGGTAATGAACCCATTACTGTAATGGCGTTGAAAGCGCAGGCTTTCTGGCATTCGGCACAGCCATCGCATTTAGCTTCGTCTATTTCCGGTATCAGTACAGAAACATCCGACTTCTTTTTCAAATCAACATCTAAAAACAGGTGAGCATTAGGTTCTTCAACATCTGCATCCTTAAAGCTAACAGACTCGCCACTTTGTGCCAAAGCAAGAGCCATGGATACGGAAATTGTGGTTTTTCCTGTGCCACCTTTTCCCGATGCGATTGCTATTGTGTGTTTGCTCACCAGTGTCCCTCCACATCTGCGCCTTTGCTGATTTTGTAATTTCCTGCAAGGTATCCTTCCAGGGCGTCTTTCACTGTGCCACTGACACCTGTACAGATTTCAATTTTTCCGGCTTCCAAAGCACGAAAAGCCTTTGGCCCGACATGACCTGTCAGCAGTATAGTGGCTCCTGAATTGGAGACAGTTGCTGCAGCCTGAATTCCTGCTCCCTGCGCTGCTTGCAGGTTTTGAGTATTGGAAGTGTTTTCAATCTCGCGTTTGTCACCATCAATTGTGATGATGGCAAAGCATTTGGCTCGCCCGAAGCGTTCATCTACTGGAGCGTCCCATCCATCTGAAGTAGCACTGATTGCGAGTTTCATTTTTTCTCCTTAATTCTGATGTCTCATATTTAAAACACTTTTTCATAAAAACACACGCTGCGGATAGTATGTTGCAATCGGTGTGCCAACTACTTGGTTTGTGAAAAATTATGTCTTGGTTGTGGGATCGGGACTATCTTTTTATTTCAATCGAGGAGGTTCAGACGTTTCATTTTGCGCCAGAGCGTGTTTCTGGAGATACCCAGCTCTTTGGCTGCTTTAGAACGGTTGCCATGATGTTTTTGCAAAGCCTGGGAAATAACACGGGTTTCGGCAGCTTCGAAAGTGTTGTCGGCTTGTTCGCTTACTTCGACTTGCTGTGGTTCATAAAGCTCGAACTGTTGGGGCAGGTGGGATAATTGAATGATGTCTCCCTGGCACATAACAAAGGCATGCTCTATTATGTTTTCAAGCTCGCGGATGTTTCCGGGAAGTGGTGCAAGCATCAGGGCTGCAAGGGCATCGTCGGCGATTTCTTTGATGTGCCGTCCCTGTAAGGCATTGAAACGCTTAATGAAATGCTCAACCAGCAAGGGGATGTCATCACGTCTGTCGGTTAGAGGAGGAAGCTGAATATGGATGATATTAAGCCTGTAAAACAGATCTTCTCTGAAGTTTCCCTTTTCAACTTCTTCGGCCAGATTCTTATTACTGGCAGCAATTATGCGAACATCGACCTTTTTGGTTTCGATTCCGCCAAGAGGCTCAAACTCTTTTTCCTGAATAACTCTAAGTAGTTTCACTTGCATGGTAGGCGATATCTCGCCAATTTCGTCCAGGAATAAGCTGCCACCATCAGCCAGTGAAAAGCGACCTGGTTTGTCTTTTTTGGCATCCGTAAATGCACCTTGTACATAGCCGAATAATTCAGATTCCAGTAAGTTGTCAGGGATGGCGGCGCAGTTTACCATGATAAATGGTTTGTCTTTTCGTGGGCTGAGATTGTGCAGGGCGCGGGCGATAAGTTCCTTTCCGGTACCGCTGGCTCCACCAATAATTACAGTACTGCTGCTGGTTGCAAAAAGAGGTAAACGCTTGATTATCTTCAACATTGTATTGTTCTTGCTGACGATATCCTCAAAAACGTAGGAGCCTTCGATTTTCTTTCTAAGTTCAACCAGTTGCGAGAGATCGCGAAACATTTCGACTCCGCCCACAACATTTCCATCTTCATCAAGCAGTGGAGTAGTTGTGATGGCAATGGTTATCTCTGATCCGTCCTTGTCTAGAATAGTGGCTTCACGATCTTCGGAATTGCGAAGCGTTCTTACACTGTATTTTAGCGGACAGTCTTTCTGACAGATATCCGCACTGAATATTTCGTAGCAATTTCGCCCGATTGCCTCTTCACTGGTATAACCGGAGATCTTTTCGGCGGCTCTGTTAAAGGATGTGATTCGACCCGATTCGTCAATGGTGAAGATTCCTTGGCTTATGGAATCAAAAATCAGGTGAAAATATTTTGCGTCGATATCAAATTTCATGGCTTTAATATATCACTGGTGTTTTAAAAGTGCAACAATTTGTTTTGTGTGTCTCACAAAAGAGACGTTACTGGTGTCGTGAAAAAGCACTGCTTTTGTTATGTTAGCATATAATTCAGAATGAAAAGTAAGAAAAGCCTTGTTAGTGAGGTGGGTTTTCGGGTAATACATCTGTCGTGGGGTAATTAAATGACCCTGTTGGATTTAGCATGGAATAATTTTGGAGTGATCATTGTTTCTTAGTTAGTCGCTGTTATTGCACAAATGTAAAGCTGATGCATGATTACCCGTTTAAAAGGAGCTGGAAATGAAAAAAGATGTAGTTGTTATTGGTGGTGGCCCCTCTGCAGTTATTGCGGCTCTGACCTCCCGAAGCGTGTACCCGGAAAAATCTGTTTGCCTTGTCAAGAGTATTGGTGATGGCGTAGTTCCCTGCGCGATTCCCTACATGATGAGCACCATGGATGATCCTGAGCAAAATGCCTTAGGCGATATGAATCTGGATATGGCCGGTGTTGAAGTTTGTGTTGATACCGCTATGTCATTCGATGAAAAAAAACATGAGGTGACATTTAAATCCGGTGATGTTTTCGAATATGAAAAACTGGTACTGGCTACCGGAACCGATAGTGTGTTGCCACCGATTAAAGGTATCGAAAAATCGGGTGTGTACAGAATAATTAAAAGCCTGGATGATATGTGTGATCTGCGTGATGCGGTGGAAGCTGCTAAAAACGTGGTGCTGATTGGTGGTGGGTTTATTGGTGTCGAGTTTGCCGATGAATTGACCAAGTGCGGTCTTGATTCTCTACATTTGGTAGAGGTGAGAGAACGCTTGACAGAAGCAGCTTTTGACGATGCCTTTTGCGATACTATAGGAAAAATTCTTAAAGATAAGGATGTAAATGTACATACCGGAATCATGGTGGAATCCATTAATGGCGACGATCATGTGCAGTCTGTTACACTGAGTAATGGTGAGGTTTTAGAGGCCGATCTGGTACTGCTCGGAGCTGGCGCACGTCCTGCAAACGATGTCGCCCGTGAATCCGGTTTGGCTTTGGATGAACTTGGTTCAATCGTTGTCGATGACTACATGCGTACTGACGCTAAAGATGTGTTTGCCATTGGTGACTGCGCACAAAAACGCGACTTCTTTACTCGTAAGCCCGTGCCAATCTGGTTGGCTTCAACCGCCACAGCAGAGGCCCGCATAGCAGCGACCAACCTTTACAAAATTCGTGTGGTACGCCAGATCGCCGGAACCATTTCCGCATTTTCCACTAAAGTCGGCGATACATGTTTTGCTAGTGCAGGAATGACCTGTCGTGCATTGGACGAGGAAGGTTTCCGTTATGTCGATGCAACGGTTACCGTGCCGGATCGCCACCCAGGCTCATTGCCCGGCTCAACACCTTTAACATTAAAACTTATTTTTGCAGACAGATCCGGTATCCTGCTTGGTGGTCAGTCATCTGGTGGGCCGTCTGTTGGAGAGCTGATCAACGTGGTGGCCTTGGCTATTCAAAAGAAGGCAACAGTTAGAGAGCTTGAGATGATGCAAGTTGCCACTCATCCGCTTTTGACACCCGCACCGACGGTTCATCCTATTGCAAACGCTTCTCATAAGGCGTTGACAAAAATAAGAAAGGCGTATAAGTAATGTTTTAAGCCCCTCCTGTGTATTTGGGGGGGGGCTTGTTTGTTTTTTTTCATTGTGAAGGTAGGTTGTAAAATGAGCATCATGTCTAAAAAATTAACTGCTGTGATTCTGATTCTATTGGCAATAGGTTTGTTGTCGAGCCTGTACCTGACACATTTATATTTGGAAGTTCATAATATTACCGGACAGCCCGTCTCCAGTTTTTGTGCAGTAAGCGAAGGTTTTAATTGTGTAACTGTTGCAAACAGCGACTACGCACTGTTTTTCGGGGTTCCGGTGGCCTTAATCGGTGTAGAATATTTCCTGTTTCTAATTGTTCTCACAATTGCCGGCGGTCTTTTAAAGAAACCGGTGTCTTCCTACCTGTTGTGGGCAACATTGCTGGCCTGGCCCGGTTGCTTTGCCCTGGCAATGATTTCAACATACATCATTCAGTCAGTATGCCTGCTTTGTTGCACGGTTTATGCGGTTTGCATCATTCTTCCAGTGATATTGTTGATCAAAAATAATGCAAATAAAAAGTTTTTGCTTATGGCCGCCCCACTGGAAATCTTTTCGTTATTGTTTGCAGGTAAAAAATATTTGTTGAGCGCAATCGTGATTGGGGTAGTTGCTTTGTCGCAGTTCTTCTGGGTGCCACCTCTCTTTTGTTCCGATCCCTGCAAGGCCGAGACCTTTCAATCAAAAGATGGAGGCTATCTGGGCTTGCCTGTTGATGGCATAGCTCTGGGCAACAAAAATGCCCACTTTAAAATTGAAGAGTTTACAGATATTCAGTGCCCGTTTTGTGGAAAGGCACATCAGGTAATAATGGAACTGATTAGCAATCATCCAGAGCTGGTTTATCACGAACATCACGATTATCCGCTGGATCATCATTGCAATGTAAATATCAACCGCCCGTTTCATCAGAATGCCTGTCGTGCAGCCATGTTTGGAAAATGTGCCGCCAAGCAGAATCTGTTCAGGCCACTGGTGGAAACGATGTTCAGTCACAGACGAAATCTCTCGGACGAAGAATTGTTTTCCTATGCCGAGTCGATAGAAGGGCTTGATATAGAGCAGTTGAAAAGCTGTCTGGAAGATCCGCAAACACTTGAAGCAATTCAAAAAGATATCGCACTCGGCGCAAAACGGGGCATGCGAGGTACACCAACCTTTTTTGTAAACGGCAAGAAAATTGTTGGTTTTAAGCAATTGGATTTCTGGGAAAAACAGCTTGAGAAAACTATGCAGGAAAAAAAGAAAAAAACAAATAACTAAAGGAAGTATATTATGCAGATTGGCATGCAGTGTCTGCCTTGTTTTGTAAATCAGGTTTTGAAAACATGTGAGTCGGTCAAGCTGGATCAGCAAACCTCGCGCCGGGTGATGAAGCGCGTCTTAACTGTGCTTGCGGACTTCGAGTCCATTGATGGCACTGTTTTAATGGCCAGACAGATTCAGCAGATTCTGCGTGAAGAAACCGGGATCGCTGATTTGTTTTACGATGCCAAAGAACATGCCAATAGCTGGATGCAGCAGGTTTTGTCAGGGATGTTTAATGGTGGGTTACCAGACAGTTTTGTAGAAGCTCTGCAATTGGCTGTGGCGGGAAATATTATTGACCTAGGTGCAATCCCCGACCTTAGTGCCGAGCAGGTGAACCAAACCCTGTCAAATGTCAAGCATGCTGGCTTTGCGATAGATCATTCTGCCGAATTTGAAAAAGCCCTGCAGAAGGCGGAAAACATTCTCTACATTGGAGACAACGCCGGAGAAATAGTGTTTGATAAAATGCTGGTTTCGATGTTGCCTAAAGGTAAGGTTACCTTTGCTACCAGAGGTAAGCCGGTGTTGAATGATATTACCAGGGCTGACGCGATTTCAGTTGGAATGAACGATGTTTGCAAGATCGTTGATACCGGAATTGATATTCCCGGGGTGGTGCTGGATAAGTCTTCAGATGAGTTTTTGGCCGTCTGGGACAAGGCTGATTTGGTGATTGCCAAAGGGCAGGGCAATTTCGAATCGCTATATGAAAACTGCGGAAAAAAATTGGTTTTCTTTTTATTCATGACAAAATGCCAGCGAGTGGCTAAACTAATAGATCGAAAAATTGGTGACTATATAGTTCTTAAACATGGTGCGCATAATTTGAGCATCTAACTTCAAAGGGGACGCTTATGGATATCACGGTTTTAGTCGAAAATAGTGGGCTTGACGGTTTGGGCGTTAAGGCCGAATTCGGTTTGTCGCTACTTATCGAACGCAACGATTATACCGTGCTGCTTGATACCGGGCAGACAGATCAGTTCGCAAAAAATGCCGATGCCCTCGGCAAAGATTTACAGAAGGTCGATGCCTTGGTTATTTCTCATGGTCATTTTGATCATGGTGGCGGTTTGGAAGCCTTTCTAAAGCGTAACTCCCATGCAAAAGTATATATAAAACATGAGGCATTTCGTCCGGCCTTCGGTACTGTGGCCCCCGGCTTGCCTGCGTTTTTGCACCGCACAGGAGTAGTCACCAGAGATATCGGTCTCAATCCTGAGCTACAGCACAAATATGCAGAGAGGATTGAATGGGTGGAAAATGATGTAGAGCTTATAAAGGGAGTCAATATTCTTACTGAAATTCCCGAAAAACATCCCAAGCCAAACGGTAATAAATTTTTGCTTACCAGACAAAACGGCTCCTATGTTCCAGATGATTTCTGTCACGAACTTGTTTTGAGTATCAGTGAAAATAACCGCCGGGTATTATTTTCCGGCTGCGCCCATAACGGCATTTTAAACATGATAGATACTGTTAAAAATTACGACTCTGATACTGAATTGGTTTCAGTTGTTGGAGGTTTTCATTTAAACTTGCCACGTTCGGAAAAAATGTCTGCACCTGCCGAAGAGATTCAGACGCTGGCTCGAGAGCTGGATAGCATTGTAACCGGCCCCATATATACAGGGCATTGCACAGGCTTGTGTGCGTTCGATGAAATGAAAAAAATTCTCGGCGAAAAATTACATGCCATGCCAACCGGGTTACAGTTTAGTGTGTAGTAGTTTGCCAACGTCTGGCTATGTCTTGTGTTTGATTAATGCTTAGGCTCAATATTTTTATCCAGAGCCTTGGCCAGAAACTCATCCTTTTTTGCATCATCGGCTGAATCGAATTTGCCTTTACAAACCGGACACATGAAGCCAATGCGAAAATTATTGTGATCTGAGTAAAAGTTTGGAGCCTGCGGGTTGCCTGCGACAGGTTTGCCAGAAACTGGACAAACAGAATTTCCCACAAATGTTACGTTTGTTTTGGTTTCTGTCTTGATAGGTTTCGTATCTGTTTTTGGAGCTGTTTGTGCACTGGCTTTAACTTCATTCTGTTTGGTGCCGGAGTTTGAATCAGGATTGCTATTAGTGCAGGAAAAGCAGCAAAGCATCAATGAGATTGATAGTACAAGTACTAAAAGCTTATTCATAATATCCTCCAGAAAAATAGTGTTGATTTAGTATATGTATTGTATCTTACCAAAATGGAAAAAAGTGATATTACCAGAACATTATCGTATAACCTTTACCACCAAGCACGAAAGCAAAACTTGCATGTCCGATCCAGTCGTTGGCACCGGCAGAAATAAGCCCCAGCCATATACCTGACATGATAAGAAAACCGGAAAGAAACTTTTCTCTGAGTGCATGGTTTCGAACTGTGAGAAAACCTGGAACAAGTCCAAAACCGTAAATAACAAAGCTGGTCATCCAGACAAGAAGAACCATTAATATTGCGCCGTGCAGCATGCTTTGTGTGCTGGCAGCAAGTCCTAACACCCAAAAGGTAATCATGCAGGGCAAAAATCCCAGGATAATTCCCAGAAAAAACTTTTGTTTGGCATCATTAAATGACTGCGCTTTTTTGGTGAAAATTATCATCAGGCGACCAAACTTGTTGGTGCTGGAAAACTCGAAATTCATTCCCCAGCCCAGAAGTTTTGCAAAGCCGACCAAGAGGATTATGACCGCCACAATAAGACCAGTGGATTTTGTCAGGTCACGAAAAAGATTTTGCAACATTTGTCCACCCCATCCGGCGAGTGCCCCGGCGATGGCATATACCACGCTGCGACCGCTTTGATAGGCAGTTAGCGAAACAAGAGAATGGATTAGTCTGGAGCTGCGTGAAACATTTTCATCACCCTTGTATTTTAGGTTGCCACCAAGATCAAGACCTAAAACAATTGGCCCGCACATTCCGGCACAATGCAGGCTTATCCATAAAAAGCCTACCGCGAACAGTTGTATATACTGGGGGTAGTCGTTTAATATTTCCATCAGTCAGGCACCTCCATAGATAGTCTGGTAACATCAATGCAGTCAACTGGGCAAGCATTGAGGCATAGGCCACACCTGATGCAGGGTTCAGAATCAATGGCGATGCCTACAGGTTTTGTCAAGCATCGCCTTATCCAGCCTATAAAACCGCTGCTTTTAACACGGTAGATATATTCGATACATTGCTGTGGGCATTCCTCAATGCAAAGACCACAATAAATACAATCTTCACTGCGTATGGAGTATCTCAAGTCACAAAGATAGCAACGTTTGGATTCAGCAAGGGACAGTGCATCATTGTAACCAGTTTCAACTTCTGCGTCGGCCCATGATATTCTTTTATCAACCTCAAGTTTGGGTGGGGCTACTGCTTTGAGAAAATCCCATTCCCTTTTGCGTGTGGTGTTCTGGTCGTTATGCCAGATAAGCTTGATTTTATTTCTGTCTTCGCCCATTAGGTCTTTGTCTATTTGGCTGGCCATAGTTTTAGCGTGTCCAATTGCATCTATAACACTACTTGCACCAGTGGCGCAATCACCAGTCATGTATATTAAAGAAGACAAGTTATTACTTGAATGGCTTTCAGAATTCAGGCTGGCCGGGTCAAAGGATGAGCTGTCTACAACTTGACCGATTGCAGTGATGACTTGGCCGTAATGTTTGGAAAACTCTGTTCCGGCTATGTGTCGGGCAGTTCTTTTTCTGTTGTTTTTATCGGTGACGATTTCGTTTTCTGTGAATGTTACACATAGTTTATTATCGGTTTCGGTTATCTTGACTGGAGAAACAAGTTGCAGCAACTTAACGTTTTCTTCAAGTGTATCTTCCAGGTCTTCCTTTGCTATGCTCATGTCTTCAATGGTTCGGCGTATGGCCATGGTAACATTTTTGGAACCAAGTCTTTTGGCAATACGGGCGCAGTCAATTGCGGTAAAGCCACCGCCAATAACAAGAATGTTTTCTCCAGTATTTTTAATTTTTCCTTGTTTGGCCTGTTTAACAAAATCTAAGCCGGCAACACAGCCTTTAAGATCGCTGCCTTCGATGGCAAGTTCGCGACTATTCATACAGCCAATGGCAATAACAACCGCATCGTTATTGGCTTTAAGTGAATCCAGTGTGAAGTCGTGGCCCAGAGTTTTGTTGAAATAAGTTTTAATGTTAGCTGGAAGAATAGCATTGATATCTTCATCGCATATTTCTGGTGGCAGGCGAAAAATCGGGATCGCCTGAGTCAGCATTCCGCCGGGTGTGGATTCTTTTTCATACATTGTGACTTCATGACCAAGGTGGTGTAAAAGATGAGCGACTACCAAACCTGCAGGGCCAGAGCCAACTATGGAAACTTTCTTGTCGGTTTTCTTTAAAGTTTTGCGTTTGAAAACGTGGTGTTTATCCTTGTGGTCTGAGGCGTATCTTTTAAGTTGACAAATAGAAACTGATTCCCCCAGCTCTGGCAAACCGTGTCGACATGCTTGTTCACAGGGTTTGGTGCATATTCTCCCTAAAATTCCTGGAAAAAAATTGTCACGTAAATTTATGTCATGAGCGACATTGTAGTCACCATGATAGATGGCCCTGATATAAGCAGGGATTGAAGTTCCAGCAGGGCAAGCATATTGACAGGGAATGTTTGTTTTTATTTCAAGTGAATGTAAAGTCATAAAAATAATTTACCCGCATTCTTTATCGCTATTAAAATTGTAAACAAGAGTCGCCATTATACAATATCAATTCAGGAATACAATGCGAATTTGAGTTACTGAATTTTTGTTTCTACCGTCAATATGGCAACTAGGATAGAATTTATAGCTTTTATGTTAATGTTTTATAGGACAAATAAAAAACCTACCATTTAACTATATTATGAAATAAATTTGCAAGGCTTTTAATATAACATCAGCATACATGAAGATAAATGAACATACAGCAATATACTTTTAGGATACATTGAATAACATCAGAGTAAAACAAGCTACATGAAGTTTCACCAGGATATATGAGCTTACATGAGCATACATCAGGTAACA
>Ga0070728_10004072_pt1 | contig 15501 bp, 17 predicted proteins | sample tdDd471_FD_66723 | JGI IMG/M metagenome (GOLD analysis project Ga0070728, IMG submission 66723) | Marine sediment microbial communities from the Atlantic coast under amendment with organic carbon and nitrate - tdDd47.1 | ecosystem: Environmental > Aquatic > Marine > Coastal > Sediment | place...
ATTATACACAGCAACACAAATGCTAAGTTCAATAAAAAAGATTTAGAAGTACCACGTGTTGCGGTCAGAAAAACTTTTCTATATCTAAATATTATTCTAAGATAAATCCTTTGATACCAATATAATTTTATTTTTGCGTCTTCTGGCTGTATCATATCTAAAAAATGGTCTGGATATCTTCTGAAATAACTACAAAGCATAGTCCACTTATCTCTTACTTTTTCAAATCCCTCTAGTTGTTGTTCGTTTACTTTTCTATTTTCTATATTCTGTGGATTATAACTATAATCACTGTCTTTTTTACTTCTGTCTTTTTTTGAAAAGTTTAAAAAACTACTCATCTAAATCATCTCCATTTTTAGGAGTATTGTCAGGTGGCATCGCCATTCTTTCAGCATTATTAAACCTTAGAGTAAAGTTTTCTATATGCATTATTGTCTTGTCTATTAAATCCTGACCTACATTTAAAAATTTAGCATACTTTTCCCAAGGAGGAATAAAGTCAGGAGACTCTACTTCTGCGTATATTTGACTAAAGGTTCTAATTCCACCCTGTTTATCTGCGTCTGTCATATCCATTGCTCTAAATTTCGAATCTGTCACAAACTTAGAATACAAGTCTCCCAATTGTTTTGGGTTTCCGTCTCCTCCATCTAACGCATTATCGATTTTAACCGATAGTCTTGCTAGTTTTTTTAGATAATCCTCATCTTGTGGTGTCTCTATCTTATTAGCTCTTTTCATGTTATGATAAAATTCTTCAAGTTTCATAAGTTCAAATTCAGTCCAATTGACTCCCCATCTCATTACAGCTTCTTTTTTTTCACGTTTTTTAAGGAATGTTCCGTCTGTATCAAAACTTTCTACTTTTGAGTTTTCATCTGAATAGTCATCACTATCTTTAAATGTTTCATCCCTATGATTCATCATTAGATTGCTATTATACTCACCTAACATACTTATAGGCTTCATTCTATGTCCTTTTTCAGATACTATTTTATCCCATATATCTTTTTTATATGGCTTATCAAGTATTCTAAGTGATTCTATTAAATCTGGCAAATCTGCGTCTTTTAAATATATTCCTTCTATACATCTTCTACAAGTTGGTGCAAACGATTGCATTCTAGTCTCTGGGTCTTTGTCTTTTGGCTTCCATTTGTATAATGCTTCATTTCCTTTATGCAAAGGAGAATTTGACATTATCCAATTTGAAGATTCCCAAACGCTACGTGTCTTACCACAGCAAATGCACTTTAATTCATTTGGTTTCATTATTTGATAGTCTTCTAATAATAATGTTTGTTTTGCTTTATCTATTTGTGCTTTAGTAGCCATTATAAATCACCTCTCTCATATTGACTCAATAGCTCATTATATTTTTCTTCAAAATTTATATTGTGATATATTTTACAATATTCTGCAAATTGTTCCTTCGTATTGTTTCCTTTTTTATATATTCTATGGAAGTCATTATGAATTTCACATGTTAAAGTTATTCCATTATTTATGTCAAATCTACCATTTTCATTCCAATTGTATCCGTCTAAATGATGAGCTCTTAACGAACCTCCCGCTCTTCCTGTAATAAAACAAGTGTATTTATCTCTTTTAAAAACTTTCCTTCTCCATTTATCTTGGTTGTCAGAACCATCTCCAAGTCTTTTTCCTTCTCTATGCTCTCTTGTTAAATTTTCATTGTAGTTATAGTGCCTCTTGCCACTTCTTCCTATTAATGAACATTTTGGACAGCCGTATCCATATTTTATTTTTGAATATGTAGTGCTCCAAGACTCGTTACAAATATTACAACTTAATAAAACTTTGGTTGAAGAATTTTTATATTCATTTTCTTTGCTTAATATAATTGCATTTAATTTTGTATTTTTAATAATCTCTTCCAAATCTTTAAACTCGGTTTTAACATTCCCTGCACACTTTGGACAGCCATGACCATTTAATAATACCCCATATTGTGTGCTCCATTCGTAACCACACTTTTTGCAAAACACAGGTATTTTAACTTTGCAATTTAAATAATCAAACTCTTTTATACCTATATTGCTATTCGCTGTTTTTATATTTTCAATTACATCTTCTTTTTTCAATCGAAATCTATTACTAAGTTTAGACTTTCTACATTCAGAGCACCCACTTCCACTTAAGTGGCTTGATGGAGTTTGTTTAAAATCTCCATGCTCTGGACATGTTATTATAACTTTGGTTCTTGTGTTTATATACTCTACTTTGTCATAAGTATAAAAATCATCATGAATATTTTTAGATTCAGTTACAAACTCTTCTTCCGTTTTCTTCTTCATCCCAATCATCTCCTCAGATAATCCCCTATTATAATAAACACAGGAAACATAGTAGGTTGCTATGCTTTCGAGTTGCATTCTCTATCCTGTGTTACAATCATACTCATATACATACCCCAAAGCTACCCTCACCGAAATGTCGGAGAGAGAGTTCACACAACGGTAAAAGCCTCCCTGAGATATGTATAAAAGTACGATAAAATTCGTATTTCATTGTAAGTGGGAGATGGTTAGTCTCCCACATGTTGTTAACTATAATTGCTGTTGTTTTCCTACTTGCGATTGATATCTATACCCTTCATTTACCACCTTCTGTAACTCTTGATTTTTCTCAAGCGTTTGAAGATTAATTAATAAATCTGATACTGTTCTGACATCAACACCCAAGTTTGTCATTGTGCAGTAGATTCCCGCTAATCTTGCTCCAATAGCAGAACCTTCAATAAATTCTTTGGTATTAACAATTTCATTTAACTGCTCATCATCAAACTCTACTGGTTGAAAAATAAACTCAGTCTGCTGTTGAGTTGAATCTCCGCCAGCTAACAACTTCATCAAATCTTCTTCAGTCATTTCCACTTGTTGTGCTTCGATTTCTTTATTTTGTAATCTATCTTCCATAGTCTCTCCTCCTATAGAATTTCGTCGATGACTCCAAGCTCTATTGCCTCTTGTGAAGTCATATTCCAGTCTAATCCACGCTCAACATACCATTCAAGTTGTTCTCTTGTGATTAAAGTGTATTCTTCAACTAGTTCAATTAGTATATTCCATTCTTTTTCCCATTCCTTAAGTTCAACTCTCTTATCTCTTACTGTTTTATATCCATATTCAAACGCTCTTTGGTCATGAACCATTAAACTAGACAATTCATATGCAAATCTTTTATCACCAGTCATAGCTACATAAAACGAAGCAGACATACTTCTAGCCATATCTACAGTATAAAACTTATATCCAATTTTCTGAAAACGTCTAATTGTAGAAATTAATCCAAAGCATGAATGTAAGCATCCTCCATACGAATCTAACATTAGCCAAATCGGTTCAGCGTCTTCAGGTTTAATCTCATCAAAAGAATCAACTTCAACTATCTTTTCAATGGCTCTAATAACTTTAAAAATAGACTCTCTATCAAATTCTTCAATGATATAAACTTTTCGCTCAAACTGCTGTGCGTTTAATAAAATATCTTGAATAATTGGGTCTCTTGTTTGTAAAAATTGTGTCATATGCAAGTCTCTCCTTTCTTGCAAATATAAATAGAGTGTACCTAAATTGATACACTCTTTGTTTTATCTTATTAAATTTTTGGAACGAAGTATGCTTCTTTATTAGAATAAACAAGTCCGCATCCTAATGTACTCTTGAATCTACTATGTTTTCCATATCTCAAAGCATATGCATTATCATCAACCAAAGCACCTGTGTTTAATCCAAAGATACTTTCACCTGTCGGACTAGTTACATAACTAATTCCTCCGTTTGCGTGAAGATGTGATGAAACTGTACTCATTCTATTTGATATTGCGCTATTGATGTGTCCAGTTTTACCACCACAACATCCAATGTGCTTGTAATAAACATTATCTACAATAAAATCATCAGCTATCTCCCAAGTGTCAGGTAAGTCTAACAACTCATGAAATGTCTTCATGAATCTTTGGTCAATACCAATTTCTTTCATTCTTCTAATAATTATGAAATCATGATTGCCCATAGTTAATTTTACTTTTGGGAATGCACTTACTAATTTCTGGATATCTTCTTTTGCTTTTTCGAATTCGTCTATTCCACTCATAGCATCTGTTTCAGAAGCGTGGAATGAATATTGGTGAAGGTCTAGTAAATCGCCATTAATAATTAATTCCTCGTGGCAGTTGTATTTCTCATGAGTATTGATGATAAAATCTAACCACCCGTCCACTGCGAAAGGTAAATGCAAGTCACTCACAACTAATCTTGGCTTAATATCATCAGTTTCCTTTACTTTTTCATCGTTTTCTAGCTTGTAATTTAGATAGTTCTCAACGCCTTTTAATTGCTTTCTACTCTCGTCTCTTGATAAAACTAGTCCAATAATGTTGTTAAATACCTCTCTATAACTACCTTTGTTTTTCTTTCTATTTTGTATCGCAGACAGTGTCATCCTATCTCTTCTATCCATATATACGCTCTCTCCTTCGCATTTATTTGAGATTAGAAGCTCCTGTCTCACGACGGTGCACAACCTCTTATAGTTCTATTATCAAATCTTTTTCACCTAAAAATACAGATGAAGTCTTATTCTTACTTCTTAATTTTTCTTCTATTTCATCTCTGAATTCAGCTCTATCTCCATTTCCATGCACAAGATAAAGTGAATCATAATTAATCCCACTGTAATACTTTAATAATTCTCCGTGTTGCATATGCGAACTCATTGTTCTAAGTTGAATCAATTGTGCTTTGTTTTTATAAGTTTCTTCACCAATTTTAATATATTTCTTTTTACCTTCTCTGATAACACCCGCCATTGTATTTGGAGATGCATATCCACAAATCATTATAGCTGATTTCTCATCCTCTATAATATGAGCAGTATGGTTTACCACTCTACCTGCCGACATCATTCCTGAAGCCGAAATAATAACCATTGGTTTATCACTTTTAGCACACATTTCACTTGCTTCCCAATCATCTACAAATTTTAGCTTCTTCCAACTCATCATTTTGTCAAATTCTATTTTTTCTTGACCTTCTAATAAATTAGAGAATTCTTTTGTCACTTTTATAGCCATTGGTGAGTCGATAACGACATCAAAATCTTCTGGGTGGTCTTGATACAAGTCATAGATATATTTAAGCATTATTTGAGTTCTATGAAAACTAAATGCTGGGATTAGTAATTTCGCTTTATTATCAATAACAAATTGATTTACGGCTGACTTAATCTTTTCTATATCTTTATCCCTGTCTTTTTTAGACCTACATGACTTTTTAGACGACCCGTAGGTGCTCTCACCCAAAACTATATTCGCGTTCTTTACAGGTGCAAAATCAGAAGCGTACGGTGTATGACCAAATTTAGTGTTTCCTAAATCAGATGTATATAATATCTTCTTTCTTTTTCCACCTTGAGTTAATATTAATAGTAATTGTGCAGAGCCAAGTACATGCTGACTTGGATACATGATAAAACTAATATTATCGTTTATTTTATGCTCGACTTCTAAATCATATTCAACTATATTATTAATAGTTCTATCTACATCTTCTGTAGTATAAATTGGATTTAATTTCTTTTTATAACGTTTGTTTAGAAATGTTCTGTCTTTTTCTATTATATGTGCAGAATCCTCAAGCATAATCTTTGTAATTGGCTTGGATTTAACAGGCATTAATATTTTGCCAGCATATCCATCCTTGTATAACTTTGGAGTTTTTCCCACATGATCGCAATGATTGTGGAGTAAGAACACGAAATCAATTTCTTTCGCTTTAAAATTAAAGTTAGACGCGTTCACCATATAGTCTTTTTCAACGCAGTTGCTTTGGTAAAAACCACACTCCAATAATATTTTGTATCCCGCCCACTGAACAAGGAATTGACTTCCAGTGACTGCTTCGGAAGATTCTCCTAGCATTTTTATATAATTGTTGTCTATTTTCTTTTTAGTTTTATTCTTACACATCTAAGCCTCTTTCTGAATGTATTCTATAAATTCATACTTTTCATTAAGCCTATTTTCTAATATTGTATAGTAATCGTATAATAACGCTCTGCGATTTGAGAGCATGTCTTTTAATTTTCCATATTTAAGCCCATGCTTTTTGCATAGTTTTCTAAGATTAACATTTTGAATTGAAATTTCTCTATTTAATTCTCTGAGTGTCATTCTTGGATTGAAGTTATTGCATTCTCCAGTTAATTTAAACTGCATATCTGGGCAACCATTTCTGCACACTAAGCATTGCTTATTTTTTATTTTTCCTGTGTAATCCGTGTTGATTAGATTGCATTTGTCAACCAAATCCTTTTTAGAATAGTCTTTAGTTTTTGAATGTTCTTGATATTTATTACACATTTTCTTCACCAATTCCTTTCATTTCTGTATAATTGGTTGTTTATTTTGTATTTCTACAATATACTCAAACGCACACTCTCTCCAAAGTATGTTTCAATATATTATTGTAGGAGAGCCGAAATTAATCAACTCTCCGTTGGTTTTCTACTTATACATATCTTTCATTTTACCAGTTCTCTTCACGGTTCCTTCGTGATGTGCTGGTGTGTGATATGGCTTACCGTTAACCTCACCAGATTTGTCCTCAACGAACTTCGAACTAAATGTCGCATTAGCAAATTTAACGCTCTCATTTTCATCTTTTAAATCTTGCACTGATAATATAATTGACTCTAAAGTTTCAATAGCTACTTTTGACTCTGTTTGTTTCATGTCCATTCGTTCTGCGTACTCTTTTACTAATTCTGCTCTGTTCATATTGTTTACCTCTTTCTCTCCATTTTTGTTTAGGAATACTCGAATCTACAATTCCTGAATATATTTGTAGATTGGAGCAAATGTAGACTCTTTCTTCCCTAAGTTCCAATCGATTCTTATCAATATTTCATAAAGAACTTAGTAATTGCAATGGGTTCGGCTACATGTATTGCAATTGCACGATTCTTAATAAGTAAAGATTGTAGTGATTTCAATGACTCAAAGGCATTTCTATTTTTCTTCCTTAACAAGCCAATTTTCTCTTTTCCACCTGTTTTTTTGTTCTTGTTGTATTTTTTCTGAACACAGTTTGCAATAAATAGTTCTATTGTTTTCTTTTTCAACTCTTTTTCCACATTCCTTACACATTATATAATTCTTTCCAATTTTCTTATCAATATTATTATTTAAATTATTAACAATCTCATCCCCAAAACACTCAAATAATAAGAGCTTACTGCACTTTTTTGGAAATAGATATTCAATTAAAACATCAAGCAAATCATAAACATCATTGTTAAAATTTAACAATTCATTCCTTATTTTATTATAAGTATAAGTGTATGTGTTTGTATTGTAGTCAAATCTATTTTTGTTTCTATTCAACTTTACATAAGCATCAATTAAATCTTTGTCTGAGTCTTTTATTTTTCTTATCTTGTTCTTCTTTAATTTTTTAAAATCAAATTTTCCTAATTGTTCACTGTTAAATTTAAATGGCTTGTTTTTGACTATGTTCTCAAGCTTGTTAACTGTAGATGTATTTATGCATTCTACTTGGTGTTCATTCTTATCTTTTGCATACATAAAGAATTTTGGAGTTTTTGATTTAGTGTAACTTCTTATTAGCTCATTTATATCATCTGGTCGAGTTGGCTTATACAATGTTTTTGCGTAATCAATTACAAAATTATTCTCCATGCATAAGTATCTAATCACAGTGAGTTTTTCTTTTATGTCTCCATCGCTATTCCATATTTTAGTGATATCATTTGAAATAGCTCCTATGTTTCCTCCTGAATATGCGTTAATCATACCTTTGTATAATACACTATTACTCAATTTCTCTGGATTTGCTTTGCCCATATCATAATAAAGAGGCACAATATTATGTTTTTTTATATTTCTTTTGGCTACATTAATAATGGTTTCGTCCTGCACAACCAATGATTTATCACCATCTACATCAAATTGGAGTATTCTAGAAATTGGGTCATGTGCACTCGTATATATTCCTTTGGAAATAAACCATCTTTTTGTATCTTTATTGATTATGTTCTTTCTTATTGCATGCTCCATGTATAAGTGAGGAGCCCTTAAGACATCTAATTCTTTTTCATCCGAATACATTTTACAGCTAACCTCACCGTCTTCGAGTATTCCTTTTGGATTTTCTATGCCTAAGAATAGCCATTCACAAAATGCTACTAAGTCAGGTATTAAAAATGTATATTTCCCATCAACTGGAAGTCTTCCAGATTTACCTTCTTTCACTATTTTCTTCCTAATATCCCTAAGTGTTTGTCTACAATGTTCATCTTGAAGTAGCTCGGGGTATATTTCAAGTGCCTGTTGCAAACTATTTTTCTCGGTATTATATTCGTGTACTCCTAAAACTTTAAGCATCGTATCTCTGTCTCTTGATATATTGTGAATATCTAAATTAATTTTTTCACAGACGGTTATTAATTCATCTTCTGTCATATCTTCCAATGTTTGCATCATCTGATAGTTTATTTTAGCGTTCTTAATCTTATCAGGTTCCTCATTACAAACTCCAGCACTACAATTATATTTTTTAAAATTGTCTTTATATTCATTCCAAGAATTGTAAAACTTGTGCATCTTGAATTGAGATTTTGTGAAAATGATTTGTATATCATCTTTGAATATATCATACTCTTTTCCATAAATATCTTTTATTTTTGAACAACTAGGATTATCTTCCAAATTTTCTCTAACGAATGAATTAAACTGCATTGGAACCAATAAACCTTTTACCCAAGGCATTCTTACCATGAATGGCTTTCTATTCACTTTTGGCAAGTGTATCCCGCATCCATCCATATGAGGAATTGTAACATCTTTTTCGACCAAAGTATCTATTTTATAAGTCTTCTCATCAATATAATCTACCATTGTTTTGAATGTAGTTTCAAAATCATCAACAACTATGCATCTGTCAATATCGAAATCTTGCCACAAATCTGTTGCACTATTCGTTAGTGCTAAATAAGCTAAATATTTATTAACATTCATTCCACCACGACTATTGATAATATCTAGAGTAAGTCCACAAGTTAAAGTCTTCTCATATTTATTCCACAGTGATTCTTTTATAAATACAGTCTTTTTTGTTCTTATTTGACCAGCCGATGCTGTGAAAATTTTATACTTTTCATTTTTATAGATGAATCCATCAACAATCAAACTTTCTAAAACATCATAATAAAACGCTCTAACTATTAAAATATCGTCTGTAACTTCATTTGTTTCGAATTGTGCAGTTCTTGTTAAGTCTGACTCAAATACAGAGACAATATTCTTATCAACCATATGAGTTTCATTTAGCTCTCTAATCACACTGCTACTTTTAAACTCATTTCTAAGGTTTTCTTTTATAGTCGATATTCTTTTATTTATCAACTTATATATTCTCTTTTGTTCTTCAGTTCTTTCTTCTTGTGAAATCTTCTTAATCTCATATCTTTTCTGATACAGTATGGATAACGGTTCTGATATTCTTTTTTCCTCGTCTGTATAAAATGCTGTTGTGTCTACACTATAAATGTGTACTTGTTTATTTAATGCCAATACTCAACATCCTTTCTGTCTTTTATTTGTATATTCATACTTGAATGTATTAATGTTTTGTTTAATATTCTTCTACAACTTTTCCACACCAGTCGCATCGTCCATATTTATCAGAACTGCCACCACACTCACAGGTCTCAACACCTTTCTTAAATCCATTCTCAATCGCTATGTATCCTTCTCTCTTTTCTACATAACCTACTACTCTGTCTACATCATAATATTCTGTCATTTTACATTACCTTGTCCTTTCTCTAATCAATTTAATTGTCTCGCCATAGTCTAATACCAAAATTATATTATCTCTTCTCACAGCTAACGTGAGATTGCTGTACATTTACTTCTTCGCAAAATTCTTCTTAGCTCTTTCAGAGCGAATTGCTCTTTCTTCATCTGAGAGCTCGACTTTTTCTCGATGATTTCTAAACGAGATGCACTTGGTAGGTAGCTTACCTCTTAACTCAGTAATTACTCCAGACTCGGTAGTTTCTCGATGCGATTCTTCAAATCCTTTAAGTTTTGACACTTTAGTGTTGAAGGTTCGAACTCTACTATAAAAATCCCATTGTTTGCTTTCTTCATCCCATTGTAATACAACTTCTCTTTCTTCTGGTGTATAACTCATATATTCCCTCTTTTCTTTTATATTATTCTCACTTACAATAATATCATACCATACTTTTATAGTTTTGTCAAGTGTTTTATTGAAATATTTATGGATTTTCTATATTATTTCTGAGCTCAACTAATACTATCATATTTTCACCTATTTGTCAAGCACATAATAAAAGACGCACCTATAATTTCATAAGTACGCCCCGGGAGGGTTAGTTTATTTTGATATAGTCGGAAATATCTGCATCTGTAATCCAATCGTCTCCAACGTAAATATCTACGTAATGCTTCTTATAACTATTAACCAATCTAACATTTTCTAAATCATATCTGATTTTATTTCTCTCAAGTGCGTCAATTATTTCTTTCTTCACACCATCAGTATCAATTGTAATTGTTAATTCTAGATTTGATTGCTTAGTTATTTTTTCAGTGGTCAAGTCTTCACTTAGTTCTTTAACCTGTTCTTCATAAATGTCATATACACCAACGGTGTGATAAGGTCTACTTTCATCTGTAGTTTCTACGAGACCATAGAAAATCACACATCTTCTATCTAATTCAAGCAATTGTTTTTGTCTTTCTGTTAAATCTTTTGTAGTCATTACTTCTTCATATGAATACATTGTCACTTCTGAGTCTTTATCTTCTAGTAAATTGCAGTGTCTATATACGTATCCTTTTTTATTCAGTTTGATTTTAACCATTATTATTCTCCTCCAAAATTTCCACTACGTCAACAGCCCCTTCTTCACATTTAAAATTCCAATAGATTTCCCATAGTGAAATAAAGTTATCATTAAATATTCCGCTATATTCGTTTCCACAACACCAATGTCTAGAATCCATTTCTTTTTGAATTAGGTCGTAGTCAATTGAGTCAACAAAGCCTATTCCAAAAGCACCGCACTCAAAGCAAATTTCACCTTTCATCCCTAAGAAATCTACTTTGTCGTTGTTGAAAATATCTTTACAATTGGTGTCACCCAATCCTGTGTATTGAGATATAGTATTTGAATCTACTAGATATTCGTTAGAAGTAAATCTTGAATATTCTCTAATCCTATGCGTATCCTGCACCGTTATTAAATCTCCATACACTGTTTTGTTTAAGTTTAAGCATTCTCCTCTGTATTTATTCATTATTTATTATTCCTTTCTAAACTCGACCGCACTGATATACTCTTGACATTGCTCAACTACAACGTATGGATAAAATTTATAATCTGAAATTTGTATACCTTCTAATAATGTGTCATATAATATTATATTTCCATCTTGTATATGTCCTTCTACATTTCCGTCAATTAAAACTGGAATATTGTTTGTTAGTGATAATAATTCTTTATTACCATAACTCAGTAAAGATTCCATTCTTATAGAGACACTATTTTTAATCTTTGAATATTCTCTGATTCTTGTTCTTATTTCACTTATTAAATTAAAGTCTATGATTGTTATTTGATTCATGTTCATTCTCCTTTAAATCTTCACCAACATCCCTTCTGGCATCATTTCTATATTTGGCAAATTCATCTTCAACTTCATATAGTTTTGATGCGTATGAATATAATTCTTGAATAGATTTTTCGTTTAGTAAAAAAGTTTCAATTACTCCAACCCAATATGCTGATGCTGATTTTGAACCTAGTTGAGTATAATCTCCTAGAATACTTCTTAACTGCTCGCCAGTTTTATCATGTAATTCTCTGTGCTGTTCCATTATTATTCCTCCTTATTTTTATCATCAACTAATACTAGCATATTAAATACAGTTTGTCAAGAGATATTTGAAAATAGTTTCATGAAGATTGTCTGTGTTCTATTATAAAGGAAACAGGTGAAATGTTTGTGGGATTGTAGTAGCGTGTAAAATCAATTCTACGGTTAATTACGTCGATGGAATAGCATGTTAGAGAAGAGATAGTGTTGATTAGGTATAATGGTATGGTGAGAAATTAAGTTTTGTTATACGTAAGTATATGGTTGTGTATGGATATAGGAAGGGTGGTTAGATTTGAAAGTAACCCCTCTTTATATTATCACAGTGTCGTTTTATATAAAAATGTTAAATATGATGAAAAGTTGATATGGGTTAGGTGAGTTGGGAATGATGTAGGTGTAGATGAATTCTGTGAGTTAATTCTGTGATTATACAAAGGGTTAGAGAGGATATATGTTGTTGAAGGTAGTATGAGTAGGGTAGAAAATAAAGTTGTGTGAGTACATGTTTAATCGATGAAAAATGATATAAATGAGGTTAGTTAGTTGAGTGACTAACCTGTGAGTATGTTGAAATGGACATGATAGGACGATAGTGGACAATTGTGTACATGAGAATAGAAAAAGTGAGTTGAAATCAACTCAGATTAAGTGTTGAGTGTGTGATAAGTGTTGAAAATAGAATAAATTGAGATTTAAGTGTAAATATACCGATACCGTAGTTGGATTTAGTTAAGGTGTAGAGGTGGAACTACTCATTGAAATTTCCACAAATAGACAACTATCTATATTTGAAAAGTACCCCTACCCTTCTAACCATTGCTGTCACTCACTCTCAGCCATTTACCCACTATTTGTACCATAATACTACTGTAGATAATACTATATTATACACAGTACATACAATCACACTATAATAGCCTACAATCAAGCTATACCAATACATACAACTATATTCACTGCATAATCCATTCTATTATTATCTGCTAATATCTACTAGAATCTGTGAGAATCTGGTGGATTGTGTGACATTTTGTGTGATATATAGATATATTTGAATTAATTGATATATTAGTCTCATATTGATACTGATTAATGTTTCACGTGAAACATTTGCATATCGAATTGGTAACAAGAATTTTCATTCAGATGTATTCATTATCACCTATTTTATTATCCACATATTACTAACATGTTATCCACACACTTATCCACATATTAACATATCCACAACCTATATACTTATCCACAATTCTATCCACATTATCCACAGCCTACTTATCACATCTATTATTATCTATCTATCCATATGTTAACCCAATCACACTGAACAGTTAACAATACTCACATATACATATCATAATATATAAATATCTAAAAGCCTGAATGGCGATTGAATGGATAGCTATCTATGTATACTAATATCAACACTCACCTATATATCTATTTATAATCATTTCACATTGTGCTCATTACATATTATATATCATCTATATCTAAACATATCTATATTCAATCCTATCTATATTATAATATCCAAACATTCACATCTTTATATATTTACCATCATACATATCTACACACGCACATATATAATTGTATCAATATCTATACACATTCACACATACTAATATTCAAATATCTATTCTTGTCTATATGTTCAACATAGACTCTCATAGATATATACATATATACATTCACCTATATTTACCCTTACCAATATATACTCTTATCTATATTCACTGATATCTATCTGACTCACATTCATACACATACATATATAACTATAGACAGCCTTCTATACACTACACATCAATACTTATCTATATACCATACATAGACTACCATATATATTTATCTCCTCTTATATCTAACCTCATCAATCTACATCATATTCATTCACATCTATTCATAAATATATTCACCAATACAAATATAGACGACAGTCTATAAGCCCTAGTGGCGTTTGAACGATATACTCACATATCTCTATTTGTCTATATGTTCTCTAAAAATAAAAGAGACTCACAAGAGCCTCAATCATTAATTCTATTTAATAGATTCCATCAATTTACTCATTCTATTGTGTGACGCCATTGATTCAATACCTAATACATAAAATTTAAATGCTTCAGCAAAAGCTTCTTTGTGGTTTGTTCTGCTATAGTCAGTTGTTCTTGGTATTCTTAAAGCTTCATTTCTAAAATATACATGGTGTATATGATGTCCTATTTCATGCAAACAGTCTCTGTATGTAGTGGTAGACTTAACTTCAATTGTCTTAGAATGTGTAATATATTGACCGTTCGCTTCTTCTCTAATATCTTCGTTTAAAACGTAGTCACATAGTTCATACTCTGAAAGTATATTTCTTACAGCTTCAATAGCTCTATTCATTGGTTCAAAGTTAAACTCTTCTACCGTTTCCACTATTTTGTCTTCTCTTTGACTCTTCTTATTTTTAAAGTAATTTTTATAATCCATTTTTAAATCTCCCTTAATTAATTCGTTAACTTATTATACCACACTTTCATATAAAATAGTTGATTTTTTTGAAAATAATTAGATATTTTTTTAAAAAGTTTTTTATTATTTTTAAAAGTTTTTTGGCACAAACCTCTTTTATATGTTATAATTAGTTAAGAGTTAAGAGAGAAACACAAATACAAGGAGGTCATTCAAATGACAAATATTTACGATAAGTTTTCAATAGGACAAGAGGTTACAGCAGTTTACAACAACTCAAGAAAAGTTACTGGTATCATCTACGACCTATCAGATGAATTTAATAAAGTATGGATTTCTACAGAAGGATATGAACACTTAAACAATAACGATTTAGATATGTTTGAATGTACAGCTGACACAGCAGAGGTTGCAGTAATTGAAAAGGTTGAAGAAGTTAAAGAAGAAAAACAAATTGAGAAATCTCAATCAATCACTTTTGAACTTGAGCATATTGAACCAGAATTAGAATGGAATGAAGAAGAACTATGGGAGACATTATCACCATACGCTACAGCAGTTTTAACATTGAGTGTTGAAGATGAAGATACTCAAGAAATGATTGGTAACTATCTTAAATCAAAAGGTATCAATGTGTTATATGACAGTTGTGAATATTACGAAATGGATTTAGAATACAACGAAAATGAAGACGGGGATTATAAATCATGGAAAACGAAAGTAAATAGAATAGTCGGACAACTTAAAAGAAAATATAAGTAATAGCAAATATATACAATCATCAATAGGTGGTTACATAGATAATCACCTATACATTCAGATTGACAACTATCTATATTGATTATCATCTATATCAAATATCCTTGACATCAGAGTGAGATATGTTATACTTTCTATAACAGCACGAGTCCTATAACAGCTCACTGAACAGAACACCTAGAACAGCACCTCAAAATGACCGCGTAACAATTTTTATTCTATAACAGTAGAAAACTACAACAGTTGCCTAAAGTAGCAATGAGAGGAGATTTTTAAAATGAATGAATTATCAAAATTAACAGTATTAGAACCAGAGGACT
>Ga0070728_10004076_pt1 | contig 15485 bp, 15 predicted proteins | sample tdDd471_FD_66723 | JGI IMG/M metagenome (GOLD analysis project Ga0070728, IMG submission 66723) | Marine sediment microbial communities from the Atlantic coast under amendment with organic carbon and nitrate - tdDd47.1 | ecosystem: Environmental > Aquatic > Marine > Coastal > Sediment | place...
GAAAGAACATTTAAAATAATAACCTATATATCATATTTTTTTGGCATAAGCATGGTTGCAGGTGTATTATATATACCATATTATTTTGGCGAACTTGATTCTGACAGCAGACTATTTGTCCATAAAGCATTGTTGGGATTCTTCGCTTTCAGTGTAATAGCTATTGTTGCTTTCTTTACATGGGTATGTAAAACGAAACAGGGCAAGAAGTACGAGAAAATGTATATTAAGTGGCAGCAACAAATAATAGATAACCAAGCTATTGATGAGATTAAAGGTATAGAATACTACGATACATTACCCGGATACAATGGTAAAAATATATTCAATACCAATGGATTCTACTTGGAGAAGATTGGTATTGTGTTCTTTTCTATTTTTACTGGCATATCTATACTGGCATTTTTATATCTTGCCATAAAGGATTCTGACCCATATGCCTTGTTAGGTGTAGTATTTATAGCCTTTATACTCCCTTCAATATGTTTAATATCATATTGGCTTTCTTCAGATAAAAGAGTATTAATAAATGAAGAAGGTGTAAAACTTTGTAGAAAAGTTGATGGTGAAGATAAAACCCGTTTCTTCCCATGGGAAAATATAAAGGTAATAGGTCTTAGTGTTGCTCCCTCAGGTAGACGTATTTCATGGGGGTATTTATACTTTACAACCAAAGAACTAAAAAAAGATAGAGTCATCCCCCAGTACTTTGAAAAGCCTTATGTCATAATGCTTAAGTACCGCCCTAAAGTCGCCCATTGCATACTAAAATACTGGGATAAAGAAATACGCAATTTAGAAGCAATGAAAAACTGGAAACGGTATATAGATAGATTACACTAGTATAAACGGCAATTTCATATCAATTGAAAGGCGTTATTAATATTTCTCCTTAATTCTACTTAGTACCTTGATATCTTCAATAACTTTGTCCAAAAACACGTCCACATAGCGTATATCATACCCACGAATACTCTGCTCAAACTTTACATTCTCTATAGCTCCACCATCAAGCACCATTTTAATATTGTTATAATTTCCATGGTAATAAATATTTGAAATAAGCTCATCTAAAAATCTATCAACTTGACCAATATCATATCCTCTAAATCCAAGATTAAACTTACAGTTACGAATACCATCTATAACAATACTTGCAGCCTTTGAATATTCCTTCTCAAACTCATACTTTGCCTTAGGGTCAACTTTAGCTGCAGTCGCTTGTTGATTGGGATTAGGTATGTACATTTCGTACCCACAATATGGGCATATCTTTTGTTTTAAGTTAGCTCCACAGCTAGGACACTTTGCATTCCGCTCCATAATTAACCTCAAAATTCTATTATATTGGAATATTATACTATAAAATGCCTTCATACGGAAGGTATTACCATGACATATTAAAGCTACACATTCTAGGGGCTTTCAACGCCTCTTATAGAGACGTCTTTCGTTCATTGCTGATTTGCTTTGTAAAACAGCTTTATAAAATTTTAGAAAAAGTGTTGACCGTTTTGGCACAAAAAATATCCAAATCAAACGTTCTTTAGTGAGAAAGCTGCACTGTTGTAAATGAAAATTTTTAGAGACATGTCCATTATATATTCTAAATCTTATTCCTAACATAGAAATAGCACCTATTCAGGTGCCTAATACTATCTCATCAATCTATATCTATTTCCTTACCGTCCACAGTTACTGTAAAATTCTCAGTGCTATACTCAGTACTTTTAAAGTTAATATCCACATTTTGAGTAATTTTTTTATTAACCTTTGACATCATATCATCAACATAATCAAGTTGTTTATTAATCATATCATTAATTTTATCCATATAGTTATCTTCATTATCTACACTGTTTGAATATGATGTTTCCACGACTTTCCCATTTTTTGTTACAGACTTTGTTACATGCACATTTCCATTATCAAACTCATGCATAAACTCATTAAACGTATCCATAGCATCCTTCATAGGATCGTCAGCAACATCTTTTACATAATGCTCGTACCCGCAGTATTCACATAGATTCTTTTTCAAATTAGCACCACAGCTAGGACACTTCATACTACACCTCATTATATTCTTGTATATATATTATACTATATAATGTGTTCCTTAGGAAGTCATGCTGTTATATACTTTAACAACTGTCACCTCACTGGACAACTTTCTATATACTGCATTATCCCAATTAAATCAATATAATGTGTCCTCATCTCCCCATTATTATTGTTTAATGTATTAACATAAAACTTCTGCTGAGAACTAAACCCATTAAGCTTTTCATACAACATCTTTTTGCTAAAGCACCCCTTGTATATCCCCACAATACTGAACAGCCCAAACTCTAAATCAGACACTGTATACCCGCTTAAAAATTCATTTTCAGATGTCATTGGTATCTTAAAAGTCACCAAATAAAATGAATCCTTGCACCTCGCTTCAATTACATATGCATAGTCCTTAAGCAATGCTTCAGCTGGAGAGTTAGCATTACCACTCCCATTTGACACATTATTTAATGTAACATTAATTAGGTTTTTCACATTTGCAATTTCAGGATTATTTACAATTTCCAGCCTACAATTATTAAGCAAAACTATGGTCTCTGGCTTTGTATCAACTAGCTTGCTATTTTCATCTATCTCCCTTGCCGCCTCATTTACAGTCTCCAATACGGTAGAGTTAGAAGTTGCATAATTGTATTCATCTATATATACTTTTTCATTCCGTGTTGTTAATCGTACATTAAGCTCATCACCTTCACACAAAGAATTAAGTACATCCCCATATTTGGAGGTTTCTTTACCCTTTTCATCTATAGATCTCAATGGAATTCTATTATCAATAAGCGTAGCTATTTCATACGCTTTTTGGTAGTTTATATAGAACAAATTAAACAGTCTATCTTGCTTCATTGATAATATTTAGTACCTAACATTTTTAATGTGGACTTATTATATCAATATGTAATTGTCAAATGTATAATGACTTTCTTAAAAAGCAGCTATATATTTTAGCTATGTAATTTGCTGATACACTTCCGAAACAAAACCATTACTAAAGTATATAATTACCCACCATCTAAAATAGAACACTATAAAAAAGTCTTGATATGAAAGTTATACTACAATATAGAGTAAGTATAATCTTCAGGAATACGAATATATCCGCTAATATTTCTATTTAACTCCCTTATTATTACACCAGAAACATTCAAATTATCAACATTCCCCTCAGCTACCATCATTCTATCTTCCATTACCTCAATTACAATACCAATATGCTCAGCCTTAAGACCTTCTAATGATATATTTTTATACTTATTTTGTTGAGATATAATATCATTATATATTACAATATCTCCCATATCAGGAACAATACCATCTTGATACTCTATATAAAAATCATTTCTTATAGCCCACTCTTTAAATGGTATTACACCCATTAATCTATTTTGTGATTCAGGCATCTTAATCGGTAGCTTTAATCCTGATATAAATAAACAATGATATACAAAAGTTGCACACCAACCGAATATTAATTCATCAAATGCATTATCTTCTGGGCAATACCTTATTAATTCCATAAAATCTTTATCATTCTTTGAACCCACAATTTTCTTTTCAGCAAGCTTTTTCGCATTATCAATAAACCTTTTTTTATTCAGCTTTGTAGGTACATACTCGTTCGTATATCTATCAATCATAGTTTTAAAACCAAGCTCATCAGATAATTTTTTAATCCTTCTTTTTTCAGATATTTCTACTTGTTTTCCTAGATTGGATGTATAATGATTTAATGTATCTGCATCTTTTAAAAGCTCATCATATTCACCGTGTATACTAGATTTTTCAGAATGATACATAACTGCATTCATAATAAGAGTTGCTTCATCACTATTAAATACTTTTGCGTTTCTAAGTATAGGACGTAACTGTGCTGCTCCACTTATAGCATGGTAATCTTGTATATCTGTAGTAAATGAATATATATCATGTAAATATCCTATTATCCATGCAATTTCTATATCTAAATTTCTTTTTGAAGCAAGCATAGCACAATTTTGTGCTACAGAAATTGAATGCGAGTATGCAGTTATTCTTTTTGCGGAATCTAATTTTGAAAAAATGTTATCAATGGTTTCTAATATGATTTGTATTTTAATATTATCCATTTATTGCTCCATCAAATATATACATTTTGATTCATGTATTACATATACTTATTTCTCTAACTATGATCTAATTATATAACATTATCCAATTAGCAAATAAATAATGATTATACTTTTTTCATATATTATATCATAAATTGATGTTCTTCATATATTAAATCAAAGCTTTACATAACACAATAATATCCCACACCCCGACTTATGTGGCATAATTTAGCATACACTTTTGTTATAAGGAGGAGAATATGAAGAGACTGCTAATCATAGTAATTTTAACTATACTTTTACTATTTGCCTTTCAAATACTATCAACTATCACAGATGACATCACTCCCCAAGTAACCAGTAATCCACCCAAAGGGCCTACTTCAACCCCAGACCCTACACCTACAAGCATACCTGATGCCACACAAGTAAGGGCAATAGATGCACTTGATGCCAGCATTTTTGATTTACCTAAAACGATAGTAGATAATGATACAGGCTCTATTACAATAAGATCCATTAAAGCTGACTATAATAGCAATGAGATATTAATCTATTTTAAATTTATCAATAATGATAATGCTCGTAGAATATTTTCTATTACATCCGTTGGTATAAATTATTGTATGGTAAAAACAGATTATGATATACTTTTAGAGCCTAAAGAGGAAAAAATCTTTTCTGTTAAAATACCATTTGTGAGATTATATAAGTATGATATACAAAAAATATCCGATGTCTCCATCACATATAGAATGCTTAAATACCCAGTAACTACAGAAATAACATCAGGTCATTATGAATTTATCAGCTCCACTCCCACACAGCCAGCTCCTATACTAGGTAATCATCTTCTTTATTCAGATGACAATGTGGATGTTTATCTTAATAAGGTAAGTGTTTATGAAGATGTTAATGATGAGAACTTTATTTTTGTCATTAATAATAAAACAGATAAAGCATACGAAGGTCTACTGCAAGGAGTAGCTGTAAACAATGTTTGCAAAGGGGAGGAAATTTATTTTTATATGTCACCAAATTCAACTTTAATACTAGAAAACCCGAGAAGAAGATATAAAGAACCTCAGTATTTTAAAAGCACAGATGGTGCCGCACAAATATCAATTAGCTTCAGTATTCGCCAACTAGGACAAACAAAACACACAGAATACATTATTACTGAAAACTACATCCTTGATGAAAATATAGATGTAGTTATGCCTGAGCCTTCAGGTGAACTAATATATGATAAAAATGATATAAAAATCTATGCAGGAGAAATTGAGTATCTTAATATGCCAAGTGGCAGCGATTACGTTCTAAACCTGTGCTTTGAAAACAATTCAGACTACACCTATAGAGCTGGCATTTTAGATTTAAAAATCAATTCTCAAACTGTATCAGATAATTTATATATGGTTATGCTGCCAAACACAGTATGTTTCACTCCAAATATAATAGAAACTGATGATGTAGAAATCAAAGACGATAACAAAGTCTATATTCGATTTACCATTGAAGCGTTTGGTGAAAGTATTAGCTTTGATAGGAATTTTTATTTTAATTCCCAATGTAATAATCTTCAGTAGTAGATAAATAATGATTATATATAATAAAACCTGCTAAGAAAGTCAAGTGTCTTCTTAGCAGGAAATATAATAATATCTGTTACTTATCTTGTTTAACTTTCATTATTGATTAAAAAAGTCCCATATAACTTCATTAGCATTAAAGTCTGTTAATTCAGCGCTTGGCATATCATGTCCCCAGTTTTCTACTCTATAGTACCACACATCTGCATCACCATTTGTATGTTTAATAATATTTGTGTTCTTACCTAGCTTTTCTTCTGCTACATCAGTGCAATTGTTTTTCTTGCTCCAAAATCCCACAATTTCATCCACTGACATAATGTAGTTTACGCTGTTCTCAATCTCTATTACATTATCATCCACACCATGAATATGCAAAATTGGAACAGGCGAGGCATTTTCCTTTGTATGCCAGTCCCCTTCACTCATAAGACCTGAAACAACAGCAACTTTTTTAAAAGTATCAGAGGCATTTATAGCAAGAGTATAGCTCATAAACCCCCCATTAGAAAACCCGCAAGCATAAACATTATCCTTATTCAAACCATATTCATCCACTAAAAAATCAGCCAAAGAAGTCAAAAATCCTATATCGTCATCACCATCTTCAAAGCTGGCATTCCAGTAAGTGCCGTCTTTCTCATCACCCTTTAGCCCTTGAGGATAGCACACAGCAAAGTTTTCTCTTTTACCGATTTCGCTAAATCCAATATAGTAATCAGAAAACGATACATCACCTCCAAAGCCATGTAGCGCAAATACAAGTGGAGCATTGGCATAATCATCTGGAAGATAAAGCACGTACTCTCTACCTGTATCATCATAACGATATACAAGTTTATCAGCAGGTTCTACATCTACTTTAGTATCCTTTTTGTCTTCATCTCCAAAACCCTCACTGATAATCTCTAAATTCTTTCCATCATATAAACATTCATAATAATATCCATATATCTCTATTTTTACAGACTTACCGTCCTGATAATATTCTCCCTCGTAAGTATCACCTTTACCATATGTGATATTAACCACGCCATCTTTTTCAAACTCAAAAAGTTGCTTATCCCCTTTAAGCGAAACTTCTATGGTTTTACCTTCAAGTGAGTGACTCTTGTTGCATGCAGTCAATGCCAATAATAAGCAAATTAATGCAATACTAATAAAAAATAATCTTCTGAATTTTAATCTCATATATATCACATATCCTTTCAATAATTATTATATCACATATTGTAATGTATGAAGTTATTTTGAAATGCCTTTTCAAAAGGCATTACCGTTGTATATCTTGGCTGTGCAAATTGTGGCAACACATTGCGATAGAAGGTTTTGGAACAAAACCTTTGGAAGCCAATGTACCATACAACACATCTTAAAATTAGGCATAAAAAAAGCACCCCAAAAGGGGTGAAAAATGCCTCTTATGAAATGTCTTTTTCAAAAGGCATTGCCGTTGTATATCTAAGCTGTGCAAAATTTGGCAACACATTGCGTTAGAAGATTTTGGGACAAAACCTTTGGAAGTCAAGCATTCTTTCGCTAGAAAAATGCACTGTAGCGAAAGAAAGTTTTTAAAAAAACCTTTGAAAGCCAATGTGACATACATAAAAAGCATAATCTTTATTGATTTATATTAATTTCAAATATTTTTTAGCTTCAGAAGCTTTTTATCCTTTCATTTTTCTTGTCTTGAAAAAGAAAACGAAACAAAAGAATTCAAGACTTTCACATGCGCTCGCTTACCTTGCGAGGTAATCGAACCAAAAATCACTCATGGCGCATAAACTAACACTTTCAAAATTTGAACTGCGCCCACTCGACACTATACTTCTAAATTACATGTATCACGCTTCGCGAATCGCGCTGAATGAGCAATTTTTTTCGCTAGCTGAAAGTCGTTAGAGTTAGTAATAAGGGGATTTCGTGGGAAAGCCCCTACTGGACTATGTCTAGCTATGTGCTATTCAAAGTTCACATGCCCTCGTAGGTCGTTTGTATCTATACAAACATCCCTTGAGAGGGCTGGATGTTGGTTTATACTGAAAAAGTGAAATGGAGATTATGAAACTCTGCCTCATACCCCGTTAAAGGGACGCATCCCCTCGAATTCCTACTATTAGTAACATGTAAAACTATAATTTTCTAACATTATGTATATTAGATAATTACAAATAACTTCTATATGCTTTATCTGCTCTAGCCCTCTTAATAAACTCTTTCAGTGCTTCACTTTCAGTTTCAAATGAGACTTCTGTCATTATCCCAGCTCTCTCACTCGTTGAAAATACTGTATATCCTAATTCACTTTCTTTAATGCCAACTTCATCAGGTTCTAAAGGATGATTATTAAACCAATTATAATTTCTTAAATTCTCTTCCTTAATAATTCTTAAAGCTTCTTTTCTACTCATGCTTATAACCCTCTGAAATTAATCATAAAATAAATATTACTTTTGATACCTTTCTCAAATTCTTTTTTTAACCCTTAACCCTTTAATCATATAGTTTAAAGCATCACTTTTATTTGAATATTTTTTAATGACTTCAAGATTTCCACGTTCACCATATTTAAAAAATCCTCTTACAAGAACTCCGCCATTGTTTTTAGTTAGGAAATTTTTATATGATTAGGGTAGTTTTTGTCTCCATCTCTTTTCTTTGTGCTCTAAGAGTGCTTCATTAGGTGTAGGAGTAATTATTGTATCCTTATTTACCATTAAATCACTGTTACCTTTCATCCCTTAATATATAATAACATATTACTACTACTAAGTTATCTACCCTTTGTAGTTTAATTTTAGTTTAACCTTTTAAATTATTGATTCTATAGCCACATTTATCATATCATCAAAAGTACTATATGTTTGTATAACTTCTCCTGAAGGTTTATCAAGTTCACAAAATCTCTTATTGTTTACATCATAACAGTACCATGATGTATCTGAATCAGCATAAAATAGATAATTTTTTAAATGTATATTTTCATGCCATATGTCATTTACTTCATATATACTCTCTTCTGATTCGTTTTTAAGTGAATAAATCACCAACCCATTAAAGTCTATTCCATTGGCTAGTTCAACCATGTTAATGTATTCACTAATATCTATTTCTCCATATCGTTTAACTATCCATTTTTTAAATGATTCAATTTCTTTATTCGAAGCAGCAAACAAAATATCTTGGCCATATTTTTTCAATACCTTCGATATTTGCATTATCTTCTCTTTTAACATTTTATTACTCCATTTCAGCTTCATATACTTTTACCCCTTCTTGTTAAAAAAGGAAACAAAGTAAAAAGAAATTAATGACTTTCAGATGCGATCTTACCTCAGGTTTTAATAATATAAGTTAATTCATTTTATCAAAAATCAAATGCTATTAATGTATTTCTATCTATGGCAGTCTTAATGTACACCCTCAATTTTTCATTTGTATCGTTAGAAATCACATCACACAACAAGCATACTACCTCATATGCTCTCTCTAAATTTTCTCCTTGTATAATCTCTGATTCATAATCATCTATTAACACATCACTTATATTGTTTATTTTTTCAAAAAAGCTTGAGTCGTTTAGAATACCAAATTCTTTTTCTGTTAGTATCCATTGCAAGCTGTCTTTTATATTTTCCTCACCCATATCATATAAATGCATTGCCTCTTTATCTAAAGGTACTGTAATATATCGCTGCCTATTCATAACTATTTCACCTTCTTTTTATTCTTAAAATGTGTTATTGTTTCGTATTCATCTTTAGTTCTTCCCATCTGTTTACCATTTACTATTTTATTTGATACACTATTTCCCTCTGCATCTAAATATCTTCTTCTGCCTTTTATTTTAGTATCTTCTATTCTAAAGTAGTCTCCACTTTTATCATAAACTACTTGTATTCCTGTATTGTCGTTTCTATATATGATCTTTCCCGTTTTTGTAGTAATTGGTGTAGAATTTGGGGCAAATCTATTGACTATATCCTCTAAATCGGCTTCCCTCCAATTACTACTGTATTTTTCTGCTCTCTTGGCACCACTTTTATTAATGCTACCTTTCTCATTACCTTCTCCTGTATCAGTCTTTTTACCACCAAAATTATAATCTATATTCTGGGAATTATCAAATTTAGCTTTTTCCCGTGCAACCTTCGCCTTCTTCTTCTGGTCATCAAAATACTTTTTAAGCATCTTCTCATCTTCATCTGACAACTCAAACGCCCTATTAGACAACACCTTCTTTTGCATCTTAAAATTAGGTACAAAAAAAACACCCCGAAAGGGGTGAAAAATGCCTTTTATAAAATGCCTGTTTCAAAAGGCATTACCGTTGTATATCTTAGCAGTGCATATTGTGGCAACACCTTGAGAAAGAAGTGTTTTGGTACAAAACCTTTGTAAGCCAATGTGTGCCATACATAAGAAGCATAATCTTTATTGCTTTATATTGATTTTAGATATATTTTAGCTTCAGAGGCTAGCAACCATCATTTTTCTTGTCTTGAAACAAGAAAAACGATGCAAAAAGAAATTCAAGAAAATTCAAGGCACATTTTGCTCCATATGTCGCAAAAACACTACGTCAGCGGTTCGCAAAATCAAGTTTTGTCTCACTCGCTGAGCACCGTTTGCTTCGTTCATTTCCAATTCGAGCTAGTGTATGAATGTTTTTTTACATAGCATTGAATAGTTTAAGCAAGTAGTCAACATTATTAACATATTTATCACTAACTCAAATCGACTTTGAGCTAGCAGTAGGAAAAGGTTTTATTATTCACTATCGCGAAGGCGCAAAAAGCTTAGATTTTATATTGGTTTATAGAATAATACTGCCTTTTCCGTCAAGCTGCATTGAAAAGTCTAGATTTCTTTTGTTTCGTTTTCTTCATCATGGAAGAAAATGAAAGGAATTAAAGCTAGTTAGTAAGGAAATTTATATAATAAACCCCTACTTCTTCAACGAATACAACTTAAACCCATGCAATATTTCCTTAGCCTCTGCAACTCGCACATTCAGCTTTTTAACTTCTTCATCACTTAAGCATGACGCTACTTTAGATTCATCATAACTGTCTATTACTTTGCTAAGTTTATCATAGTGTCTCTTTGTTATACTATCAACTTCATACTTCTTCAGTTCTATACACAAAGTTGCAAAAATAACAGTAGCTTCACATATTCCATCTTCAATTAAATTCTTATATTCATAAAAGAATCTTTCTATACTCTGTGGTATTCCTTCACCAACTTTGAAAGCACAATTTCTAAAGTCTTCATAGTCTTCCTGTACCCATTCAATTAGTTCATCAAATGTTACTTCTTTCATTTTCTATCTCCTAGCTTATTTCAATATTGTACTGTTGCTATGGATAACTTCTACAACATATACTTAAGCCTTACTCTACAAATTCTTTCTCTTCAACTACTTTTAGACCTTTGATACTTACATCTCTCTTATATTCATGTATTCCTGTTTTGGTCATGTTATACTTTTTAGCAATTATTTCAGAATCAGTACAAATTACTACACTATCATCTCCAATACCTATAATTTCAAATTTTTCATCATCAATTATGGCATATGAAATAATCTTAACAACATAGTCCAAAGAATCTTTGCTCACTTTTTTAATAAAGATGTGTGGAAATCTATCATATCGCACAAATCCATTATCTAAGTCTTTAATATCCTTTGATACTAACTCAACAGTATCACCGTTTTCCATAGCCAGTCTATACTCTTTATTATTAATTTTTCCATATTTTCCTATTCTCATAATATAATTCCAATCTGCTTTTAATATATAAGATCATTAGTTATTAACATGTTGCTTAACCAATATTGTTAAATGCATTATTTACAATAAACCTTTTATACTTTTGCTAAATCTGCATAATACAAAACTAACTCTTGAAAAAGATTAAAGGCATTATTCTCATTTGTAAATTCTTCTATTACCTCATGTCCATATCTTTCTCCTGAACTATAAACAACCCATTTCCCATCCACTAAACAGCAACCTAAAACAAATGAAGCATCTGTAATTATGTCTAACTCAATATCCATAATCCCAATATCTATCTTTTCGTTATAATACCAATTTTCAAATTCTTTTCTTGTCATAGCATCTCCTTAGTCAGTTCTTAGAATTCCCAGTGAGTTCAATACAACGCCTTTCAAAGGTGTTACAATTTGTTCTGCACCACCATTCAATAGTGTAATATTTTCTGAATTTTTCCATTCCGCAGCATGACCATAAAGCCCATATTTTGCATCAACCTCTCCTATCTCATTTTTCGCTTTAAGCTGGAATTTTTCATAATCACTCTTTAAAAGTTTAAATTTTAATGGTGAGACAATCTCTTTTCCTTTTGATGAAACTATCTGATTTAACTTTTCTAAATCATTCTCGCTAATTGCATCGATGACTTTAAAGTAATTTTGTTTATCAAATGTACCAGTCATTCTTGCAGAAGGATTCTCTATATATGGTATAGCTCTTTCATCATAAGAATACGGAACATCATCTTCTGGAATAGTTGTGAAATTCTCTCCATATAGTGTTCCAACTCTATCCCATTTTGTTGGTAAATTTGAAGATGTAATTGGTTCAACTGTTGATGGTTCAAAGCCCATTTTTTGTGGCCAATCAACAATGGTTCTACCATTTTGGTCAAATCCATCGTCTTTCAAGAATATTGTATCTGATATTACAGTGAGACCTTTTATTGAGTCTTTTGATGAATAGTATGACTTATGGATTTCTTCTAGAATTTCTTTTTTGCTCTTACCTTCCTTTAACCCCTTCTTGGCAAGCTCTCTAATTCCATCGCTATACTCAACATACTTTGTGAACTTATACTTATCAACACCCTCACTACCAGCCTCAAGCTTCTCACCCTCAGCCTGACGCTCAAGCTCCTTAATCCTATCCCACTCTTCGCCACCTTCTTCCTTTATCTTAACAAACTCTTCAAGGCTTGGCAAATTATCCTTACCGATAGTATTAACTAGCTCATTGTAGCTGTTTGTATCCCGTGCCACCTTCGCCTTCTTCTTCTGGTCATCAAAATACTTTTTAAGCATCTTCTCATCTTCATCTGATAACTCAAACGCCCTATTAGACAACTCTTTCTTCTCAGCTAAGGTCTTCTCATCCACCCCATCCAAATCAACAGCCTTAAACGTATGCCTGCACCCAGGGTGAATCACTTTCCCATTCTTCCAAGCAGTATCATAAATATAAGGAAAATCCTTATTCTTTTTATCCAGCGAATACCATCTCCCTTGCAACGTAGCACAAATTTTACACGTAGGAGAATGACTACTCATAGCCATTATCTGTGTGTCCATTTTCTTTGCTTCATTTTCAGCAGCAGTACTTTTTGCCTCAATTTCCGCTTGCTGTGCAACCACCTGAGCGTACTTTTCAGGGTCATAATTCCGCACTTTGCCGTCTTTGCACTTAATGGAAATTCGTCCATCCCCATCTTTAGAATAGATATCCTCTTTTAAACTATCAGCAATTTCCTTTTGCCTTCTGCCCTTTTCCTTGGCATTCTTTTTTATAGAATTCTTTATGTTTTTCTGCAATGATGAATTAGCATATCTTAGCTGACTAGTCTTACCCTTTGCTATCTCATCAATAGAATCCTTATCAAGCTTGTCCTTTTCCTCTTGCGACATTTTGCTTGACTCTTTATCATCGGATTTTTCAGTAGACTTCTTCAGATTCCTTTTTTGCGCCTTTGTGCTATCGTTGTAAATACTTTCGACACTGCTCTTTGTCCACTCATCTACCTTGACATCATGCTCTTTAAATATATTATCTATCTTTACTATAAGCTGTTTATGAAACATGCTAGATCTATTATTTTTTCCGCTGTCTATAGCGGCTTCAATTTGGGATTCTAGCTTCTTATATAAATCAATAAGTTCTTTTTCATGCTTTTTCATATGTAAGATGCTTTTTCTTCTAGGAAAAGCATACTGAAACCTGTCTTAGCTCCGTACCTTATGGCAAAACTTTTGTGGCAGATGCTTTTTAAGAAAGCATTAAGACAAGTTGACTTTTAAAAGTCAACAATGAATCAAAAGATGTTTTTGCAACAAAAACATTGAAAGCCAAAGTGTGCCTTCGGATATTGCTCTAGATTTGTTGTATTAAAAAAAGCACCCTTAAAGGTGCTTAGCTACTTAATCTTCTTTTCTACTATTACTTTTACCTTAATAATCCCTTATCACATCAATTATAAATATGTTATAATATACTAAATTAACATATTTTTATAACAAAAGAGGTTAACAATGAATAGGAAATATTTTTTTATCTTTATCGCAACTCTATGCATATCTTTATTATTCCTTTGCGCCTGCAACTCATCAAATAGTACTTCCTCTCAGGATTTATCCCCCACCGAACCTCCACTACCATCATCAGATGCCGTAGGGGAGTATCACCAAATTAAGTTTTATCACTATTACCTACAAAATAAAAAAGATGACTTTGCCATATGGACAGATTATAAAAAAGGTTATATCAGCATAGATGGCGGAGAGTACACCGAAAACATAGACTATGACAGCGACTGGTTAATATTCCCTAGTGATGTTATACCCAAAAATAAAGTCTGTAACATTAGAGTAAAACTTAAGGATAAAGATGATTTTGAATACATAGATATCCTCAACGTACTATGGATTGATGAATCTATAACAAACTGGAACGATATCCAAAACATCGACAGAGTGCAGTACCTTTACTGTGCAAGCGACATCAACATCGCTGATGCTCCATCTATGCAAAATCTTCTACATTTGCAGATTAACGGTGATGGTTCTCTTTATAGCTTAAATGACTTAATCATATTTACTAATCTCCAAAGCTTACATTTACATCGTGTTAGTAACATAGACGATGATATTAGTCCACTTGCTAAATTAATCAATCTAAAATACATCGCAATAGAATATTGTCCATATCTCAAAGGAGACATAAGCACGTTATCCAAAATTGAAAACCTTAATCATATATCTTTATACGCTCATGATTTACAAGGTGATATCAATTCTTTAAGTAGTCTTAAGAATTTAATTTACTTAAGTCTTACATGTGAGCACATCACCGGTAGTTTAGAAAATTTCTCTAGTCTTACTTCGTTAAAACAACTAAGTATTGATAATAATAATATTGAAATAAACATAGACCATCTTTCAAGTTTAACCAATCTTAATAGTTTGAATTTATCATGTACAAAAGTAAGCGGCCAACTCTCTTCCCTTTCATCATTAACAAAGCTAAATAGTCTAGCTATACTAGGTTTTGATGTGCAAGGCGACCTAAGTGACTTAAATAGTCTAAATAACTTAACAGAGTTCACTTTAGTATTTAGTAGTGTTACTGGGGACATCACTGAATTACCTAATTTAAGAAATTTAGAACTTTTAGAATTATCTAGTTGCGAGAATATAAAAGTTAATCTAGATGAATTATCAGCAGCAAGAAAGCTTAAGCATTTATCCTTACAGTGCTATGGGGCATCAGATAATTTTAAAGGTAATCTAGATGATATTTCCAATTTAAAAGACTTAATGACTTTGTCATTACTTAGATGCAACAAAATAAGCGGAGATTTAAGTTCACTATCAAAATTAACTTCTTTAAAAAGCATCCGCATTTCTGACATGGAAAATATAACAGGTGATCTTAAGGACTTGTCACGTTTA
>Ga0070728_10004078_pt1 | contig 15478 bp, 13 predicted proteins | sample tdDd471_FD_66723 | JGI IMG/M metagenome (GOLD analysis project Ga0070728, IMG submission 66723) | Marine sediment microbial communities from the Atlantic coast under amendment with organic carbon and nitrate - tdDd47.1 | ecosystem: Environmental > Aquatic > Marine > Coastal > Sediment | place...
GGTCCAGAAAATGATCCGGCGCAAAGGTCATGAAAGAGGTCATGGCGCCGTTGGTGCAGAACCACACGATGCTCGCGATCCAGATGGCCCGTAATCCATCTTTCACCTCGAGCTGTCCCGGCGATCCAATCTCTGGCGTCACCGACGGACGCGACGCACCTGATTCCGTTCGGGTTCCACTGGCAGCCAGATGGCGCCGGCTGGCCAGTCCCAGCAGCAGACCCGCCGTCCAGAACGCCATGGCCACCACCAACACCGTCCAGCCCGCGTAGGTGGTGGAGGCTCGCCAGCCCTTCTCGACGGCCACCGGCCCCATGGTGTTCAACACGATGATGATGCCTATCGGGATGGCGCTGCCGCTGACCCCCATGGGAATGCCCAGCGAGCGGCCCGCGAAAAGCCGGGTGACCATACGCTGCATGGATACGACCCCGACCATGGCCCCGACCCCGGCGAGGGCGCGCGCGGCCAGGATCCAGACGAATCCCTGACCCAATCCCATGGCGAGAGTGCCCGCGCCCATGATCGCCAATCCCGCCACACCGGTGGCCTGTGCCCCGAAACGATCGACCAACCAGCCGGCCGGCAACGAGAACAGGATTCCCGGCAAGGCGAACAGGGACATCAGCAAGCCGGCCTGCCCGTGACTTATCTGCAGATCGCCGATCACTACCGGCAGAATGGGCGGAATGAGATGGAAAACGAATCCGATGGACAGGAAGCCCGCATAGACCACCACGAGCCCCAACCAGGCAATTCCTGCTGAGAAGAGCGGCACAGGGCTGTCCTTAACTTGCTTCACCACAATAAGTTACCATATCGACGAGTGATTATGCCCATCGTTATCGAAAAGGGCAAAATGCAAGAGTCGCGCAAAACCCGAGGCAAATGCGGGCAGATTGAAAAACGCGCGGGACGACTCGCGCGCGGAACGCCGTGGGCCCTGCCCGTCTAATATCATCTATGCCAAGAGGTTTTTCCAGAGCCGACGGGAAATGATCGCCTTGGCACCGCCCTTGCAAATTGGGCCCGAAAGCAGCAATCGTGATATCCCGGAGGGGATCTCCACAAGTAGCCCCTGCGGGCCCAGCGAAGGATGGTCGAGAAGATGAGAAACCTCCCCCTTGCAAAGATAGCCTTGGCCGCTTTCACGCTGGCCACCCTGATGGTCGCTGGTTCGGCCCTGGCTCAGACCGAAGTCCAAGTCAACTACACCTGGAGTGCGCCGTCCACCGGTTCTCCCGTCGATCACTACGTCGTGCAGCATTCCGTCGACGGTGGCGGATGGACCCAGGTCGCCTCAGTCTCGACCAACAGCTACTCTCTCACCGCCTCGGTGGGACAAAGTCACCGCATCCGCGTCGCCGGTGTGGATGACCAGGATCGCCAGGGCCCCTACTCGGTAGCCAGTGATCCCTACGAGCCGGATGTCGGTCCTCCGGGACAGCCTGGCAAGCCCATCGTCTTCTGATCCACAGCATACAGCGGAAAAAACGAAGTCCGCCGGCCTCCAGGGCCGGCGGTTTCGTTGATGCCAGAATGTATCGAGTGGCAATGTAGTGCTAGAAGGGAATGGACCAGCCCGCCCGTAGATTCAGATTGTCCCAGTTGTAAAGCTCGTGGTAGCCCGTGTCGAAGAACTGCCACGAATGGAATCGGTTGACGTTGTACACCATGCTCAATTCGAACCCCACGATGCGCACACCGATACGGACCGCCCAGCCGAAGGAATTCTCGGACGCCCGGAGGTTGTCCTGCAGCCCCTTGTAGTAGCCGTTGACTCGGTTGCGATAGACGCCGCCCGAAAGGCCGAAGAACGGTCGTGGCTGACGGAACGCTCCACTCCCCATCACCAGCAACTCAAGGGTGTACCGGTAGGTGGTCGACCGGATCTCGTAGTCGCCAAGCTCGATATCCTCGCCATTGAAGCTGCCGTAATTCACGAAATGGAAGGCAGGTGCCAGGGAGATGGTCGGCGTCAGGTACACTCGAAACCGGAATCCCACCTCGAATCCCGAAGTCGCCCCGAAGCCCTTGTAGTGGCGTTCGAAATCCCCACCCAGATCACCGTAGGGTATGACCAATCCGCCCTCGACGAGAACTTCGCTGGCTGGTCGGACTGCCGGGAGTGGAGCAGTGTCCGTCTGGGCACACGCCGGCGAAACCTGTCCCGGCAGAGTGGTCAGCAACACCGCCGCAACAAGTGCTAAACAAGGGACCGGTTTCCGGCAGATTGTGTCTATCAAATCTCTATCCTCGAGAAACGCTGCGGATCCTGGGAATCAAGGCGGGATCATAGTACCGGGATCGGCCGATTGCAACACTCCCCACCTCGGAACCCCCACCTTGCTCGGTGGCTACAACCAGGATATACTCTCACCGGTTCCAGATCCGCTCCCCTGCCAATGCCGAGGTCATTCATGAGGAAATCCCTCTATTCGATTCTGACTCTCTGTCGGGTCGGCGCCCTTTGCCTGCCGATCGCCTTCGCCACCGTTGTGGCAGCTGCAGACGCTCCTTCTCACTATCAGGGGGCCACGGGTTCCTGGTTTGACCAGAAGGCCCTCGAGAAATCCTTGCGAGATCTCGCTCGCAACAACGGCGTGGATCTGGATCGTGTCGGGAAATCGCCCGACGGTCAGGATCTACTGTTATTGACCATCGAAGCCCGCGACGCTGAGCCGGCCAGAACGGGCCCTGCCGTTCTGGTCGTCGGTGATCCCCTCGGCACGACCCCCCTGGCCATCGCCGCCTCGGTGAAGCTGGCCGAGGTCATTCTGGCGGCGCCAGACACCGCGGCTGCAGCCCGGGTACGCTGGTACATTTTGCCGTCGTTGAATCCGGACGGTGCTGCCCGCTTCCACGAAGTACCGCTGCAGGCCACCGGCCGCAATCTCACGCCTCTGGATGATGATCGGGACGGGCAGTTCGGCGAGGACCCCCCCGATGACCTTGACGGAGACGGTCTGATCACGACTTTGTTGCTGGCCGATCCGGCGGGCACCTGGGTACTGGATGATGGCGAGTTCCCGCTACCGCGCCCCGCCGACGCAGCCGCAGGCGAGGTCGGCCGCTACCTGCGCCTGGTCGAGGGCAAGGACGACGACGGCGATGGACTCTGGAACGAGGACGCGCCCGGCGGTGTGGTTCCCGGACGCAATTTTCCCCACAGCTACCGACACTGGACAGACGACGCCGGCCGCTGGGCTGCCGACCAGCCCGAGAGCCGCGCATTGCTGGAGTTCGCATTCTCACATCCGGACATAGCCATGCTGGTCGTACTGGGCCGCAGCAACACGCTGGCCGAGATCCCTGGTCTGGAGAAAGCCCGCAGCCGTTCCCGGGACTCGGTCCGCTTTTTGGGATATCGAGCCGAGAGGGCGAATGTCGAACCCGGCACGGAGATGCCCCTGGGGGAAGCCCTGATCCTGATGCGTGATGTCGTCGGCCGCCCCAATCTGACCGAGGATGATGTTCTGGACATGTTGACCGAGGACCCCGAAATCGTGCCCGCGTACGAGGATCTTGCCTGGTGGGAAGCCCTGGCCGCACGCCGTGGCGAGTTGCAAGCAGCCGCAGCCGGTGAAGTCAAACGCCGGGCCGCGCCCGCCCCGGTGTCGGGATCATTGGAGGGCTGGGGCTACTTCCAGTACGGCGTACCCAGCATCGCTCTCGACTTCTGGACGGTACCCGAGATACCGGTCGAGACCGACGCTGCCGCGGACAGTGCGGCGATCGACGATGCCCGGGGCGTCGTTGCCCAACCGGAGACCTCTGCAGACGCGGAGGAAGAACCTGAGGTGTTCGACCCGGCGTCCAGTGCCCTGGCTGCGTTCACCGCCATAGCAGCCGCCGATCCGCGTTACGAGCACTGGCCCGGCTATCGTCCATGGCGCGAGGTGGAGTTGCCCGACGGCCGACAGGGGCTGGTCGGTGGGGTGGCACCCTTTGCCGCCACGACGCCTCCGGTGGCCCTGCGAGACTCGTTGATCGCAACGATCCTGCCCCTGGTTCTGGAACTGCCCGACTGGCTACCGGGACTGGAACTGGCCGAGGTCCAGCTGGAGCACCGGGGCGCCGACGTCTATGAGCTGAAGGTCTGGTTGGGCAATCCCGGACGCATCGCCTACCCCACCGCCCACGGCAAGCGGACCCGCCGACCGCCACCGGTGGTGGCCAGTATCAACGGTGCGGAAATCATCGAAGGCCGGCCGCGAACACCGCTGCCCGGCCTCCCTGCCGGCGGGGCCGCCGTCGCCCGCTGGCTGGTACGGGCCGAGGCGGGCACCACCATCACCATCACTGCGGAGGCCCCGTCTCTGGGCAGGATCACCGCAGCGGTCACCGCCGGCGGACAGGGAGGCCAACGATGAAGTACTCCATTCTCCTGTGGCTCGTCGTAGCTGGTCTGGTTGACTGCGCCCTCGCCGAGCTCCCTGCGTTGACCTGGGACCATTATTACGACCAGGACCAGGTCACCGACGCGCTGAAGCAGATGCACAAGGCCTGGCCCGATCTGACTGAACTGGAATCCCTGGGCAAGTCGGCCGAGGACCGGGACATCTGGTGTCTGACCATCACCAACGAGAAGACGGGACCTGCAGCGGACAAACCGGCGATGTATGTCGACGGCGCCATACACGGCAACGAGATTCAGGCTACCGAGGTCTGTCTTTACACCGCGTGGACCCTGCTTTCGCGCTACGAAGAGTGGGAACGGATCACCGAGCTGGTGGACCGGGTCGTCTTCTACATCATCCCCACGGTGAACGTGGACAACCGGGCCCGATTCTTCACCGACCCATCCAGCTACCGCATCGGACGCTCGGCGCGGATGCCCTATGACGACGATCGCGACGGCCTCTTCGACGAGGACACCTACGAGGACCTGGATGGGGACGGCCACATCCTGCAGATGCGCGTCGCCGACCCCCAGGGCAAGTGGAAATCCCATCCGGACGATCCGCGGGTCATGGTGCGCATCAAGCCCGGTGAACAGGGTCAGTGGCACCGGTTGGGAATGGAGGGCGTGGACAACGACGGCGACGGTCGGGTCAACGAGGACGGACCGGGCTATCTGGACATGAACCGCAACTGGGGCTTCGAATGGCAACCCAGCTATGTGCAGGGCGGCTCCGGCGACTTCCCGTTCAGCGCTGCGAACACCCGGGCAGTGAGCGACTTCATTGCGGGGCATCCCAACATCTGCTTCGCCTTCGCCTTCCACAACACCGGCGGCATGTTCCTGCGGGGTCCCGGCAGCAAGCTCTCCCCGCCGATACCGCCGGGCGATCTGAAGGTCTTCGACTACCTGGGGCTCGAAGGCGAGCGCACCGTGCCCGGGTATCGCTACCTGGTGAGCATGAAGGACCTGTATACCACGTACGGCGACTTCGATGAGTTCATGTACCAGATCTGGGGTGTCTACGCCTACGTCGGCGAGCTCTATATGTCCTCCCAGATTGCCTATCGCGGCCGCAGCGATTCCACCAACGGGCCGGCCGGTAACCTCTGGTCCCGGCGTCCGTCGTTCGATGAGCGCCAGCAGTTCAACGACCATCTGATGATGGGCGAGATGTTCACAGATTGGCACACCTTCGAGCACCCCAGCTACGGCGAGATCGAGATCGGCGGCTGGCGCCCCTTCACCGTACGCATGTCGCCGGCCTGGATGCTGCCGGACATGCTGCACCGCAACGCCATGTTCGTGATCTGGACCGCCACCCAGTTGCCGGACCTGTCGGTAGAACTGACGGAAGTGAAGAGTCTAGGCGACGGCGTCTATCGGGTTCGCGCTCGCTGCATCAATGCCGGTGCGGTCCCGACCCTCAGTGATCGCGCCCGGGGCAAGCAGTTGTACCGACCCGATCTGTTCACCCTTGAAGGCAAGGATGTGACCGTCCTGTCAGGCGGCGTGTTGCGCGACCGCTGGCTGGATCGTGTCGATCCGGTGGAGCACCGGCCCCGGCGCGTGCCCACCCACACGCCTGCTTTCGGTGTGCGCGAAGTTCAGTGGATCGTCACCGGCAACGGTGATTTTGAAGTGTCCTACGACAGCGTCAAATGTGGTGGTGGCGAGATCACCGGAACCCTGGATTAGCAGAAAGTCGGTCGAAGATCGGACCACGTTTCGGGATTTTTTTAATTGACTACAGTTCGAAATCTTGCTCTTTAGTAAGTTCAACGAACGGTGACGTTCACGAGAATCGACATCGCGAGCCAGAGACGGTTCAGCTCCGAATGCTGGTCGAAAGGCCCGCAACGGGGTTCGATTAGCGGAAGCGGAGATCGACGGACCAGAACCTGCCCCGGATCCAGCGCCTGCCCTGAGGACAATGGCAGCGCAAACCGTGTCGGGAGCAGGCTCCAAGACCGGATCTGCGACTCTCGGTCGGAAGCGGCCTCTGGTCGCCAAGGCTGAATTTGATCCGGTTCAGGATGGAGCCGGGTTGGAATGGTTCGACATCAGCGGAGAGTAAGGCGGAGCCCCAAGGGGCTCCGCCTCGTTTTAACCAGCGGTGTCCTCACACAGGTTCTCAACCATCGACGGCCGTGATCTCTCCGGTGTCCAGATCGATCTCGTAGGTGTCGGTTTCATCCACCACCGCTACCGCGGTGCCCGTGCCATCGAAGGTAACGACCGTCTCGTGGCTGGCGCCGGTGAATGTGACGGTGCCCGAATCGGGGTAGTCGTGACCGACAGCCACACCCACGCCGGCGATGGCAAAGGTCCCGGTGTAGATCCCCGAGGTCATGGAACCGTGGCTCCCCTCCAGGATGACCGCCGAATCCTCGGCCTGGTTGATGGTTCCCATGATGTCGAAGGTGAACAGGATGTGGGACTCGGCTCCCTCGATGATCTCGACCGTGACGACCACCGAGTCACCGGCTTCGGTGTAGAGGTGGCAGTAATCCGCCTCGCTGTAGGTCGCGCTGGCGCCCTCGGCGCCGCCGATGCGGAAGTCCAGGTCGACCGAGCCGGCGATGTCACCGTCCAAGGGGAAGGTGTAGGTGTAGATCACCTTGTTGGGGCTGTTCGGCACAAAGTCGACCAACTGGGGCAACACCTCGACCATGGCCATGGCCACGATGGAGCTCTGATTGGCGGCGTCGGCTGCGCTCAACTCGGGATTGCCGTCGTGAGGGGCGACCGACTCGCTTTCACAACCACCGAGCATGAGGCCCCAGACCAGCAGCAACGCGGTCATGGCCAGCCCGGCCGGGACCAGGTTTTTACGGATGTTTCGCATGGCGTCTTCCTTTCGCAGGTCCGGACTAGAATCCGAACATCAAACCGGCCGAATAGGTAGCCATTTTACCATAGGCCATCTCGAGATTCAGCTTTAACAGGATATCCAGGGTCGCGCCGAGGGTGAATCGGCTCTTCTGCCGGCCATCGACCTCGAACGAAACGTCCTGGTCTTCTTCCACAAAGGTGTAGGCGACGGTCATGTCCGACGTCTCGGCCGCCAGCCCCCCGTACAGGGTCACCGGCGAGAAATCATGACTCACGCCGGCGAAGATCGTGCTGGCGTTGCTATCGATCAACGAGCCCACCTTGAGCTGCTGATTGAAGAAGCCGACCATGATGTCCACCGGAAGATCCTTCAGCAGGCCGTTGATATTCCACTGCAGACCGTATCCGAAGTACTTGGTCTTGCCGTAGCTGCCCATACTCAGTTCGGGGAAATAACGGAGCGTGAGCTTCAGACCCACCAGGCCGCCAACGTAGGCCTCGGGAGCGGCCAATGGCACCATCCGCGTATCATAGAGTCCTGTAATAGTCGGGATGTTGAAGACCTCGGTGCCGCCAACGTAGCCTTTCACCGAACCGACCTGCTCGGTGTTGCCGAAAATGGTCGGACCGGACATGACGACGTCGCCGGTCTGACCAGCGTAGTCCGGATCGTACTTGCCCAGGTCCTCATCCTCGAGAACCTTCTGGAAGTACTGATCTTCCTCCTTGATCCGCGTAGCCATGACCTTGACGCCGATACCAAAGGTCAATCCCGACCAGGGGATGTGAGCCGATTGGTACATGGCGCTGTTCTGATTCGGTCCATGGGCATAAATGAAAGGCGAAGAATAGGCCTCACCGTAAACGGCGCCCACCTGCGACAGCTTGTCCTCCAGGTCGTCGTCGGCCCACGCAGAAGTTCCGGCGCCCCAGAGCAGCGTCAGCACTAGCGTTACCCCCAGGGCGATCGTCGACAGGTCATGTCCGGTTCGTAGTGTGTTGAATCGTCTCATAGCCCCCTCCCTCGGTTGGTGAATCTTCCGAAATCGGCTATGCTGTCCTGACCGATCACCTTTGACCGACCGGGGACAACGCGGCGCGGCCACCTCCCCCCAAGGGAGATCCGCGAGTACGTTAACCATCTAACATCAAACTCCGGATCCGCAGTGAGCGCAAGCGGTATCCGATTGACCCTCGGGACAGCCAATATCATGCCAGATGCCGATTTGACACCTCTCCGCCCGACAGAAGGCGACAGCGCCCTCATGTGGGACATGGCCGGCACATTGATCCCCTTCGATCCGGTCACCGGCCGGGCCTCCGCGTTGCCCGGTTGCAGTGATTTCCTGCCGGAGCTCGGCAATGTTTTCCGTCTCGTGGTCACCACCGGCGATAGTACTGCTTCTGCCCGGGGCTTGTTGACGGATTTCGAGTTGCTCAGCCACTTCGAAGCGGTTTACGGCGATTTGTTTCTGCCGGTGGGCAAGCCCTACGGCGAGATCCTGCGCCAGCTGGGGGCACGACCCGATTGCTCCTTGGCCATCGGCGATCGTCTCCGCGCCGACATACCTGCCGACACCGCGGAGTTGGTGACGATCCTGGTCAACCAGAACGGCGACGTCATCAATGCCGGGATGGTCTCGTTCATCATCCGCATCCTCCGCCAGCACGGCCCCTCCTTTCCGGCGGCCTTCGATCACTTGACCACCGATGCCGATCCCGATGCGGACGCCGTGGGCGAAAGCCGGGGCGGCACCATCGGCAAGGCCTGGCGTCGCAATGACGGTTTCCCGTATCGTCTGTGGTCCTTCACCCATCCGGCGCTGGACGGAAGCCGCCGCGTGATCGTTATTTGACGGCATCAATCCCTTTGGTCCGTTTTCTCGGTTGTGAGCCAGGAGATCGTCATGAACGAAACCGTACGCCTCTTCGTCACCGGCGGCACCTTCGACAAAGAGTACGACGAGCGCAACGGCTCGCTCTTCTTCAAAGACACCCACCTGCGGGACACGTTGAAGCTGGGCCGCAACCTGGTGGACATAGAGGTCCGTACGCTCATGATGGTCGATAGCCTGGAGATGGACGACGATGATCGCGAGGTGATCATTGGACAGTGCCGCAAATGCCCCCGGGACCGGATCGTCATCACCCACGGCACCGACACCATGGCCATCACCGCGCGGATGCTTGGCGAGAACATCACCGACAAGACCGTCGTCCTGACCGGAGCCATGATCCCCTACGCCTTCGGCAGTTCCGACGGCCTGTTCAACCTGGGCAGCGCCCTCGCGTTTGCCCAGAGTCTGCCCCCTGGCGTCTACGTCGCAATGAACGGGCGGTTCTTTACCTGGGACAATGTGCGCAAGAATCGCGACGCCGGAGTGTTCGAGGAACTGGACTGATCTTCGGGACCGTTTCCACACAAATACAATCCGGATCTCAATTGGTTGAATCCGTTCGGCCCCCTCGCACTATATACAGCTGATTGCACAGGGAGATACCGGTGTATCGAAGTTGGCGGTGCCAGGGGACCTTTCTATTGCATATAGCTGATTTTTTCAAAGATTAATCACTGGTTTGATGTGGTACCGCCAATGTACAGAATTCAGATATGGAAAGACCGGGTTTTGGTAGAGGCGGCGCTGGGCGAGGTCCGTCATACCGGGCTCGGTCTTTCCGGATCCAGATCCCTCGAACCCCCTACCCAATGGTTCCTCCGCTGACCTTGCTGTCTGAGCTCAACTAGATTTTGCCAGACCCCCTGCTCCTGTTACCTTTGGATTCAGGATAACTACCAGCGCAATCGAGCATCAGAGGCGCCGACCATGCATGAGATGTCCATTGCCATGAACATTCTGGACATTGCGTCCCAACAGGCCAGGGAAGCCGGCGCGAAGGTCGTGCACTCCATCGAGATCGAGGTTGGCGACCTGGCCGGTATCGAAGTGGCTGCGTTGGAGTTCTGTTTCGAGACGGCCCGTCGGAGCACTCAGGCGACGTCCACGGCCGACCTCGTGGTGCACCGCATCGAGGGCACCGGTCGCTGCGTCGAGTGCCGGCGGGAAGTGCCGGTGGATTTTTACATAGCCTTTTGCCCAGACTGTCCGAATGTCGGATTGGAAATCATCCAGGGGCGGGAGCTGAAGGTACGCTCCCTCCAGGTGGATTGAACGAACCCGGAGTGGGAGAACGACCATGTGCGATTCCTGTGGATGCAACCAGCCTGCCGACGCCGTGACCTACCGCCGGCCCGGGCAGCCGGAAAGCGATCAACATCACGACCATCACCATGGTCACGATCATTCCCATGACCACTCCCACGATCACGGCCACGATCAACATCACGACCATCACCACGGCGAGACCCAGCCGCGCACCATCGACGTCGAGCAGGACATCCTGCTGAAGAACAACCTGCTGGCCCAGCGCAACCGGGGCTGGTTCGAAGCCAAGGACATCCTGGCCCTGAATCTGGTCTCATCCCCTGGTTCGGGCAAGACCACGTTGCTGGAACGCACCATCGCCGACCTGCAGACCGAGACCCCTATCGCGGTCATCGAAGGCGATCAGCAGACCCTCAACGACGCAGAACGCATCGGGGCTACCGGAGCACCGGTCATCCAGGTCAACACGGGGCACGGTTGCCATCTGGATGCGGAGATGATCCGGCGGGCCTGTGCCGAGCTGGAACCCGCTGACGGCTCGATCCTCATGATCGAGAACGTGGGCAATCTGGTCTGTCCCGCCATGTTCGACCTGGGCGAGGCGGCCAAGGTCGTCATCATCAGCGTGACCGAGGGTGACGACAAACCGCTGAAGTATCCCACCATGTTCGCGGCGGCGGATGTCTGTCTGATCAACAAGATCGACCTTTTGCCCTACGTCGACTTCGACGTGGAGCGATGTGAGGAAGCGGCGCGTACGGTCAATCCCCGCCTGGAGTTCCGGCGGGTATCGGCCACGACCGGCGAGGGGCTGGAGCAGTGGTACGACTGGTTGCGGAGCCGCCGCGGCGAATCATGAGCGGACCGATGGTCCGGCTGTCATGAGCGATCAGCGCCGCAGACTGCTGGTCAACGGTGTCGTGCAGGGCGTGGGATTTCGTCCTTTCGTCTTCAACCTCGCGATGGATGAGCAACTGACGGGATTCGTCACCAATACCAGCGACGGTGTGATCATCGAGATCCAGGGGCCCGCGGCCTCCCTGGAACAGTTCGCCGGCCGTCTGCGGGATGAAGCGCCTCCCCTTTCGATCATCGTATCTGTCGAGGAGACCGCGCTGGAGGTCGACGCCGAAACCGGTCCGGATTTCGAGATTCGACCATCCCAGGACGCCCCTGGCACGACGACCCTGATTCCCCCCGACGTGGCCACCTGTAGAGACTGCCTGCGCGAGATCCGTGACCCGGCCGACCGCCGCCACGGATATCCCTTTACCAATTGCACCAACTGCGGACCGCGCTGGACGATCATCGGACGCATCCCCTACGACCGCCCCTACACTTCCATGGCCGGGTTCAAGATGTGCGCAGCTTGCCGGGCCGAGTACGACGATCCGCGGGACCGGCGTTTTCATGCCCAGCCCAATGCCTGTCCGGACTGCGGTCCGAAAGTCTGGTTGGAGGAGAACACGACGACCGATGCGCTACCCGATGACGGCGACGAGAACATCGGACAGTCTCCCCTGGAGTCCGCCGCACGTCTGCTGGCTGCAGGACGTATCGTGGCCATCAAGGGACTGGGCGGGTTTCACCTGGCGGTCCGCGCCGACAACCAGGCTGCGGTACTACGTCTGCGCGACCGCAAGCACCGCGAGGCCAAGCCCCTGGCGTTGATGGCTGCCGATCTGGAGGCTGTGGGACATCACGCCCAGACGGATCTGGAGGAGATCCGGTTGTTGACGGGTCCCCAGGCGCCCATCGTCTTGCTGGAGCCGACCTTTGATCCGACGGCACGTCCCCTGGCCGCCGCCGTCGCGGCGGGCCACCGACGGATCGGGTTCATGTTGCCGTACACTCCGTTGCATCATTTGCTCTTCGACGCCCTGGCCCCTCACGGCATCGACACCCTGGTGATGACCAGCGGCAATACCAGTGATGAGCCCATCTGCCTGGATAACGACGAGGCGTTGGGCAAGGTGGCCCATATTGCGGACGCCTGGCTCCTCCACGATCGAGGAATCGTGCGACGAGCCGACGACTCGGTGATGCAGGTGCTTGACGGCGAGTCGATGGTTTTCAGGCGCAGCCGGGGATATGCCCCTCTACCTATCTTCCTCACGGGCGACTTCAAGATTACTGCGCCGGTACTCGCAGTCGGTCCCGAGCTCAAGAACACCATCTGCCTGCTCAAGGAGGACCGGGCCTTCCTGAGTCCGCACATCGGTGATCTCGAGAATCTCGAGGCCTTCGAGTTCTTCCGCGAAACCATCGGCACGCTGCAGGACGTGCTGGAATGCGAAGCGGAGGTCATCGCCCACGACCTCCATCCAGCCTACCTCAGCACACGCTGGGCCAAGGAGCAGGCTGCGCGGGACCGGATACTGGTTCCGGTTCAGCACCATCACGCCCACATGGCGGCAGTGCTGGCCGAGCACGGCCTGAACGGACGGGCCCTGGGCTTGATCCTCGACGGCACGGGATACGGCACCGACGGAACCATCTGGGGCGGTGAACTTCTGGTCGGCGACACTGCCGAATTCGAGCGGCTTGGGCACCTGGATCCGGTTCCCCTACCCGGAGGCGACGCCGCCGTCCGAGCGCCCTGGCGTACTGCAGTCAGCTACCTGCGCTTTGCGTTCGGTGACACGGTGCCCCCGGCGGTCTGGAGCGCCCTGCCCGGTCTGGCCGGCTATCCGGTTGCCCGGGTTCTGGAGATTCTGGAGAAGAGGATCAACTCGCCGCTGACCAGCAGTTGCGGCCGCCTGTTCGACGCCGTGGCCGCCCTGACCGGTCGGTGGTCCGAGGCCCACTACGAGGCCCAGGCGGCCATCGAACTGATGGCCCTGACCGATTCGACGGCCGTGGCTGCGGCCGAGCTTCTACCGGAGGTGATGGAATGCTGGCGACTGGTCAGCGACGCCGAGACCCTGGTCATCCCGGTGGCTCCCATCATCCGTGCCGTGGTTGACGCGCTGGACGCCGGCGCCTCCGCGGCCGAGATCAGCGCCCGCTTTCACCACACTCTCATCGTGTTGTTGACGTCGGTGGTCGAGACCGCCTCTCGACGCACGGGGCTGGCCGATGTGGTTCTGGCCGGCGGCGTGTTCCAGAACGAGATCCTACTTGATGGACTGATGGTCTCCTTGGCCGGGTGCGGCCTCCAGCCTTGGCGTCCGGTTGCGGTACCGGCCAACGACGGTGCCGTGGCCCTGGGCCAGGCCGTGATTGCCCGAGCCCAACGGTCGCAAGCTTGATCCTCCCCGTCGCCGAATCCCGCTAGTGCGGATCTCCCCGGGTTTGATTATCTCTACCTCAGTTGAAAATGAAGATCAGCTCCCGCGCGGAGGGAGCAATCATTCCCGGCTTGCGCCCGGCAGCTCATGGAGACCGATCATGCTGAAATTCAATGCCCCTTTCGAGAACGCTGTCTTTGTCTGCACCCATCAGCGACCCGAGGGCCATCCCAAGCCGTGCTGCGGTCGGCGGGGTGGCCAGCAACTGCGTGAAGAACTGCGCGAGATGGTCAAGGCCAAGGGCCTGGAGATGCAAGTGAAGGTCTTCACCAGCGGCTGTATCGGAGGCTGTGAGCAGGGGCCGGTGGCGCTGCGCTACCCCACCGGTGAACTGATGCTGGGCGTCGATCGCGACGACCTAGCCTCCATCCTCGAGGCAGCCACGGGCGACGACTGATCAGGGTCCATCTTCCTGCCGCCGGTAGAAGGTGAGTTAGCTGTCCTCGTTGCAGGTGATCGAGGTCATTTCATCCTCGATCTCGAGGGCATGAAACACCGGTTCCAGCCAAGTAGAGGCGGCTTCACACACCCAGAGGTCGTCGTACCCGAAGGCCCGGGCTCGAAAGCCCGGGTTCTGGTTTTGGATCAACTGAATCTTCAGCGAATCAGCAGCATCTTGCGTTCCTGAGCCAGCGATCCGGTAGTCAACCGATAGAGGTAGGTGCCGGAAGCCACGACCAGGCCCTGGTCATCGGTGCCGTCCCACCGTACCGACTGTTCGCCCGCAGCGGCCCTTCCGTCCAGAAGTCGCCTGACTCGCCGCCCCTTGATGTCGAACACCTCCAGCCGGACCGGCCCCGCCTCAGGCAGGTTGAACCGGATCTCGGTGGCTGGATTGAAGGGATTCGGTACATTCTGAGCCAGGATCGCCGGATCGGCTGCAGGTACCGGGGTGAGTTCGGGAACCGTCACGCTGTAGATGCCCCGCCCGTGGGTCGCGGCCACCAGCCAGCGATCGGACAGCCGCACCGTCAGGGCGTCGACCACCACGTTGCCGATCTCCTCGGATGCTTCCTCCACCCACAGGGGCGAGCCGCCCTGGGCGCCCGGTGTCGAGTAGAGGCCAGTGCTGGTACCGATCAGCCAGAGGTCACCGCCGGACCCCGGCACGATCGTTGCCGCCCGCACCGACGGACCGTCGTCCCCGGCCAGGTTGCCCTCGACATCCAGCCAGCTATCGCCGCCGTCCTCGCTGTACCAGAGGCTGGGCACCAGGTAGTTGCCCAGACTCACGAGTACCTTCTGGTCGTCCTCGGGGTGCACGGCGATCGAGCTCACGTAGCTGCCGTCGGGATAGCCTGCGTTTCCGTGCAAGGCTACCGGTGACGACCCCATCGGCGCATTGATGCCGTCGTCCAGCCGGTACAGACCGCCGTCGGCGGTGCCGTAGTAGAGCGCGTGTCCGGGCTGGGCATTGGTTGCCAGGGCCGTGATCGATTCGCCGGCGGGCTCGGTCGTTACATGGACCCAGTTGACGGATGTCGGCTCTTCGTTGTACCAGGGAATGCCCGTCACGTCGTCGTTGCGCCAGACACCGTTGCTCGTGGCCAGGTAGAGCACGTGGTCGTCGGACGGATCGGCGATGAAGGGATTGATGAAGGTGTAGTCCGCCGCGCCGGCGGGGTTGATTCGAGTCTGGCGGAGCGGGTTCCCCCCGACGCCGATATTGATCCGGTACATGTTGCCGAAGTAATACGACACGATGTAGTCGTGATCGAACAGGGCATCCAGCACGACGCAATGGGCGCCGTCGCCACCGAAGACCTCGACCCAGTCGGCGGTCCCGT
>Ga0070728_10004080_pt1 | contig 15474 bp, 10 predicted proteins | sample tdDd471_FD_66723 | JGI IMG/M metagenome (GOLD analysis project Ga0070728, IMG submission 66723) | Marine sediment microbial communities from the Atlantic coast under amendment with organic carbon and nitrate - tdDd47.1 | ecosystem: Environmental > Aquatic > Marine > Coastal > Sediment | place...
ATTTTTTTTACTTTAATAATTAATTAAAAGATTGACTCGCAGCCAATTGTAACTTTTTGATATATTTATTTCTTATGTCCCCCCGTATGCGATAGCTATCGGGACTTTCTTCTCGCCTAGCCTGGTGAAAAAACATTTAGCTCCTTGGACCAAATTATTTATTCTTCATTACTAAGAGCGACAAAGATCGTTATTTCGGCAAGAATCCGACAGGCTTAAGTAGTCCTTTTGTCCACTCTTTTCCAAATTTCTTCCAGATAAGAACGAAATCATAATGTTATATGATTTTTCTATATGTTTTCAGCAAAAAGATGGACCCCGATTTATTTTTTGATAAAATAATACCTAGATTTGTTTCTATTCCATACCGATCTTTTGTCCCACTATTAAATATAACCTTTCGCTATCAAACTGATTACTCTAGCTTTACACATAAGCTTTTGTAATTATATCCTTATTCTCTCAACCCATACCGAATTTTAAGCATCTGTCCCCCTTTAGTGAATTTACACTTGATACCATTAAGGTGTATCGAAATGATTTGAACTAAGGGAAAATGCAAAGACTACTTACAATACTACTCATTCTACTTCTCAGCATTTCTACCCAGTATGCGTGGGCTATTACTGATTGTCCACCAGGGGAACAGATGATTGAAATTGAGATCAGAACTGATCGCTTTGGCTATGAGACATCTTGGGAATTGCTCGATGTAAATGGAGAAACTATTATTGGCATCCAGCGAGGTGTCTATGGTAATAACCGGCTATATTCTCATCGAATTTGTGTGCCCACCGCTAGTTGTTTAACTTTTAATATCAATGATAGCTATGGCGATGGTATTGGTACGCCAGGCTTTTTTAGGATCAGTTCGGAGGACGAATTGATCCTGGGAAATCAAGCTTTTGACAAAACCGCTCAATTCCGTCTATTCTGTGAGAATGGCGAGGCATGCGGTGATCCCACTGATATTGTCGTAAATGCAGCCTATTCCACCGTTTTTGATGATCACTGGTACCGCTTTTCGCCCGATTCCGTTGGACTTTACCTCATTAATACTTGTGGAACCAATAGTTGTGATACCAAGATTTGGGTGTATGATACTTGCGAAGGGAATGGGGATAGAGAAGATAATGCAGGAACGATTTTCTTCAATGATGATACCGATGATTGTGGTATTCAGGCCCATGTACAAGCTTTCCTGCAGCCTGGTAAGACCTATCTGATAAGGATTGGTGATAAACTAGATGATTGTACCGGGCCAGTCGAATGGGAAATACAATACCTCGGTCAGGTAGCAGGCTGTACCGATCCCAATTCTTGTAATTTCAACCCATTGGCTACTGTAGATGATGGAACATGTATTCCTCGATACGATCCGGCCTGCCCGCAAGGACCTGATTTGACGATCAATGAAGAATTGCTAATCAGCTCGCTGAAATTAGATACGATATATGTTGACGATCAGTGCTTAATTCAGGAGCAATGCGTGAGTGGATATGGCAAAAGGGATATTATCCGCTTTGATACAGAAATCCATAATATCGGCGAAAAAGCCTACTTCCTTGGTGTTCCCAATACATCAAACAGTCAATTCACCTGGAACAATTGTCACAACCACTTTCACTATGAAGGCTATGCAGAATACGTAGTGTATGATGCCATTGGCAATAAAATCCCGGGTGGTTTTAAAAATGGATTTTGTGTGATGGATTTGGCCTGTCCGACGGGAGATCAACAGTTTAGCTGTGACTTAATGGGTATTTCACCCGGCTGTCTGGACCGCTACTGGGCCGAGTTGCAATGCCAATGGGTTGATGTCACAGACCTACCAGATGGCATGTACACCCTGGTCACCCGCATCAACTGGAACAATGCGCCAGATTTTCTTGGGCAGTATGAAGAAAGCATTGATAATAATTGGGCCCAGGTTTGTGTCTTCTTGGATCGGTCTTCGGGCCAATTAGAAATGACCGTCGATCCCCATTGTGATCCCGTTAGTGATTGTACAGGTCAGCCCTATGGCTCAGCCCAGCTCGATTGCGAAGGGGTATGCAATGGCCAAGCAGTAAGTGGAGATATCGACGGGAATGGGATACTTAACCAGAATGACTTGGTTTTGTATATGGATGGTATCATGACTGAATCATTAGTGGCAACGCCCTGTTTAGATTTGAGTGGAGATGGTGAAATCACGATTTATGATGCCGCCTTATTACAGAGCTGTATCAGATATGGACAATCGCATATTCATGCAGGGCAAGGCACACATGATCACTGTGAGTTTCCTTCTGGTTTGCAAAATCGACGAGATAGCGTACAGCTTACGGTTCATGAAGTCAATTATGAGAAAGCTTATATAGATATCGCCATCAAAAACCCTATCAGTGATATCATGGCCTATCAACTGAAGATGGATGGGTTCTCCATCATCCGAGCCGAAAGCTTAATCGATCCTATTACTTATCCTGTCACACTTAGAAATAATATCAACAAAGCTGTGGTAGCCGGCTTACCATTTGAAGAAGCTACCATCCGAAAATCCGATGCTTTTCAGCCACTCTGTCGCATTCATTTTTTCGATATCAACAACTCCATCATTTGCTTGGATGAGGTCATCGAATTGGTAAACGAATACGGAGAGCAGGTGATTCCCATCATCAGCGAAGGCTGTGTTGAACTAGGGCTGGTTTCAGTCGAAAGTTCTCCTAGTAGCACAATTGCTATCAGCGTTCAACCCAACCCAGCAAAGCATCAAACCACACTACTTTTTTCCAACCCACGCCTAGAAGCCTTTCGTTTGGAAGTATTCAATAGTAAGGGTCAAAAGGTGTTTATGACAAACAACATTAGAGCGGAACAATTCACTCTCCCAGTGGAAAATTTACCCACCGGTCACTATTATTTCCGCCTAAGCGGTTCCCAACAACAGGGAACTGGAAAGCTCATGGTTTTATAAAAACCAGCGCCATCACACTTTAGAGCGTGATGGCGCATTTTTTCTTCTCTCGTCTTGTTTGCTAGTATTTGGTACTGTCTTTAGGAAGGAATCATATTTTTGATCATCATTACAAAACCTACCAGAATCGCTCCATAGAATATGGTTTGTCCGGAAGAAGCAATTGTCAATCCTAGCCCCACCAAGCAGATCACTAAGCCTAAACCAGCCCCTGCGTAGTTGGGCCCTTTTTCGGTTTCTGCCGACTGGGCTCGTATTCGTTCGCTGGCTACAGGGACGGAAATATTGCGTTCTTTCATTATTTCCATCACTGCATTCATCTGCATAAGATCTTCGATCATGTTTTCCTTGGAATGGTTTTTCCGGATTTTGTGGAATGCCTGTTTGAGTTCAAAATCAGAAAGTTCCTGGTATTGAGCTTTCAGGATGTCTTCCTTAACATCAGATTGAGACATAAGAAACTGTTTTATGGTGTTTAGATCAGTCCAAAAAATAATCCCCCATTTTGTTGATGATCAAAGTTCCATCCAGGGCTACTTACAAGGATAGCCAAGCTATCCATACATAAATGGCTTAGGATTAAAACATCCATCACAAACATTCAGGACCTATCTTTTGTCCATTGTTTAATTAGTTACTTGTTGCTAAAGGTGAGCCTGAAGAGCGCGTATTTTCTTCTGGCGAATATGGGTACTACACTATAAACCTCAAAAAGGTTCCCGAAGAGAAATAAAATTTGAAATTATCGGAAAATAAGTTGATTTGATAAACTAGAGGGTAAGTGAAAACGAGTAGGAAAAGATAAAATAAAAGCCCCCCTCCAAAAGGACAGGAGAGAGGCCATCCCAAAAACCGATTAAAAAATCAAATATCTGTTTTTTTTTTCTATTTAAGACATTCTGCAGAACAAAACACCACAATTACGTCAATTTGGTAAAGCATTGAAGTTTACATCTCCCACTTTTATTCCAATGAAGTTGAAAACGGTATCAGGTTGAGTTAGCGTGAAAATCACTTCCTCTGGTATCGTCTCAATGAAGGGTTGAGCTTCATTCACAAATTCGAAAGTGGAAGGAATGAAACGCCAAGAAGCGCTTTCGGGGAAACGACTATCAATGCCCAGGATTAACCTCCTTATTTTCACAATGTCCAAGGTTGTTACCGTATTGGATCGATTGACATCGGCAGCGATAATCTGATAAGGCGACTGTAAGCGTGTCATGCCAATAATGTGGCGTGAAATCAGTACGATATCGAAGGTTGAAACGCCATTATTATGTCGATCATCTTTCCCTGGACTCAATTTATATCCTCTCTCCAACTCCACATCTTCAAAACAATATTGCCCATCCGTAAAGGTTACATCTTCTGCGATCGTAAGTCCAGATAGTCGCACAGTTACACCAGCAATACCTTCGTCATCAACCTTACTAATTGTCCCACAAATGCTACCAAATTCTATACAGGCATCTTCATCTTTGGTCACTTCCAACTCGACACTGCATTCGCTTCTATTGCCTGCTTCATCCTCGGCATAGATGCTTAGGGTTTGGGTACCTTCGTCATCACAGTTGAAGAATAAACTATCGACAGTCATGTCCGCTGAAAAAGCTAAATCTACAGCCGAGCAGTTCTCATCAATCATCTGCACGATATCATTGGGCACCAAGTTTATGGATTCCGTGATAGCGGGAATGATGATGTTTTGGGTAGCCGGGCAGGCCAAGACCGGTGCAGTACAATCTAGTACTTGAAAAGGGAGCGTATACTGCACGGGGTTGGAACAATCATCAAATACCGTGAGAAAAATAGAATGATCCCCTACTGGATAATTACCCTCTAATTGAAATCCATCCTCTATCGAACTTAATGTTCCGTAGGGGTCAGGCATGGTCGTTTGATTATCCAGTAAAAGACTATAAATCACTTCTAAATCTGCTGAGCAATTATCGGACAATCGAATATCAAAATTAACAGTACCAAAACAATCAGCGGATTCGGATATATCAGGTGTACAGAAAGGAGCTCGCTGCGCAGCTTCTAATTGTGGAGGTTCATTATCGACTACGGCAATAATTTGTACATAGCGATAATTTCCGGTAGATGAACCAATGGCGGTACTACCAAAATTGGTCACTTTAAACAAGGTGGTACCATCCGACCGCAAGGCATACCCTTCTACCGACCCGAAGGCATCTTCTGAAGGATCTAGCCGTTCCAAGTCCATCGGGTTGGGGTTGCCATCAAAATTACAGAGGTTGGTAATCGAATGCGTTCGTCGAATATAATAGCAGGCATCCCCGCCAGGCACCGTGAAGGTTTCTTCGGTCACATTGGCAACAATGTTATCACAAGCGAGAGCTGTAGTTCTTAATTCCGGAAAGGCAATGGCATTACAGTCTACAATGGTATCTCGCGGAAGATTGATCCAATAGTTATTTACAATTTCCAATTCCACTCGTTGGGTGACGATGGTCGGCGGGTTTCGTTCATTGTCCTTGGCGGTCCAAGTCCGCAACAGCCGGCCTTTCCCACAGTCATCAATTTCTTCGGCTGCGCTAAAGTCCACGGTAAAAGAGCAATTATCCACAAAGGCTGGCGCATCATAATCTGCTTCAAAATAATTGTCGAATTCGTCCTGACAATTGAGAAAAACATCCGCTGGTGTATTGACCACAATCGGTGGTATCGGATCATTCACAATTACTGTAGTTTGGCAATTGTTGAAATTCCCTGCACAATCCCACAGTCGCAATACGGCCGTTATGGTGTCATTGGTACAGAAAAATATGATGTTATCCCGAAAGGCTGCGTCTGGTTCTTCCAGCAGTTTAATTTTGGCGACATCAGTACAACATTCATCCCGGCTCCCCTCATCGATACGGTCGGGCAACAATATGCCATTTCCATCTAAATCAAGGGATACCGTCAACATGCTATTGCAAATCATCACCGGAGTTTGGTCATCAACTACCGTCACCTCTACATCAAGGCTACTGGTATTACCACAGTCATCTCTCGCTTCATAAGTGATTGTATGGGTCCCCAAAGGCAGACCGGGTGCCGGGATATTCCCTCCTTGGCTGGCATCACTGCCATTAACATATTCTGCTTCTCCCAGCGGCGTAAAGATTCGAAATGTTGCACTGTTACAAGCATCCGTAACGATAGCCGGCGGAATAAATCCGGTAGAACTACATAATCCAGAAGCATTACTCTGCTGTGATTGATTGGCTCCCACCGTGAAGGCATCCGCTTGAATTTCAGGCGGCGTGCGGTCTTCCACCGTGATGATCTGCATATTATCTCCTCCAAGCGCATCTTGGGTGTAAATTTCAAATCCACAAGTGCTCAGAAAAAGCCATTCCCGAACGATAATGAAGTTGTTCGAATTATTGCCACATAAGGAAATGGTGTCGTCATTGAACGTGTAAATGAATCCACAGGTGGGAACATCCAAGTTGGTGGGCAAACCTGCATATTCGTATCCAGGATCGGTAATTCTAGGATCGGCTAGGTATTCCGCACAACTCACCACAATATCGGGAGGAAATAAAAAATCTTCTTGTCCTCCACGTTGAATACCAATCACTTGCACATCGCTCACGGTATTACCGGTCAGGTCAGTAGCCGTCCAGGTTCTTTCTATGCGAATGCGTGGAATGGCACATTCATCTTCTACTGTATTATCTTCATAAGTGATCGTTATCTCATCGCAGTCACTACCTACCGCGAAGCCCGTCGAAGCGGGTTCAGGCGTACCTATACAGGTCAAGGTAGTATCAGGCGGAATGCTCAGTATTGGTGCTGTATTATCGAAGAGGCGAAGGATAGAACTACAGAATAGTCCCGTACATTCATCGGTCACTGTAGCCGTCAAGAGTTGATTCGCATAAGTTCCAGGAACGGGATTCGGAACAGGATTATTCATCTCATCGGTAATACTTACGCTATAGTACAACTCCGTTTCTGGCGTGCCAGCCAAGATAATGGACGGACTAATATATACTTCACAAGTAGTAGGATTAATGGGTACATTCAGTAGGCCATTACAGACCAAGGTAGGTGTAGGTCGGATATAAACCTCTTGCTCAACAATTGTTGAACAGCCCGTTTTATTGGCTGCATCATGGGCATTTTCCGGCATAATAAAACTGTACTGCACCAGGAAATAGCCTCCTCCTAATTCACCAGGATTAAATCTATAATCGGCAAAAACGCGGTTATCCGATAAGCGTCTAATCGTCCAAAAAGTTTCTTCTGGTACCAAATTCAGCACATTTCCATCAAAGCCAGAGGTGGCTTTACCGGATAGAAAAAACATCGGATCGGATTCGCAGTAAAAGGTATCCAAATTGAGTATCTCTGCATCCGGATAATAACAGGTGTTGGCTACGGCCCCAAAGTCCTCCCCTGGATAGGAAGGGCTGGTCACCCTAGCCCGGTACCGAATGGTTTCTTGGTGCAATACCTTTAATACATAGATTCCTGTATTACCAATTTCTGATAACCTGGTTCCTACTGTGATGGGTGCTAAAGTAGTAGGGTGATATAAATTCGTCGCAGAACTCACTTCCCAGATCTGATCTGAGATGCCTGTTGCTACAACCAGTTGATCATCAAAGTAACGTTCATTGCTGTTCACCCCATTCTGAATCGGGTCATGTGGCCGGCAAGAACAAGGTTTGACAATATCAATCGTACCATCATTATTTATATCGATGCCGCTTTCCGGAATATTATTGAGTAAGTCATCGAAAGGTGCACTGAATTCTCCAGGAATCTCAAACTGAGGAGTTTCCATACTAGAACTAGTCGAGGGTAAAGCGGTTGAAGCGTTAGCAAGAATGTGCTGGAGGGGAAATATTAACACTAGCATTAAACCCGTCTTTTTCAGACCGGCTAAAGCCAATTGGCCAATTTTCATGGGATTGTAATTTGCTGTTTTTGGGAATCGGTTTGTTAAAGCTGTAGGTTATCTTAAAAACTAACCCGTTTCTGGCAAATTACGAATGCGTTGGACGATCCGCTGGTTTGATGGTAAAAAGACTCTCATATGCTCATAGGATTAAGGGATGATAAAACTCTTACTGGAAATGGTTGTTGAAACTGGTACGTAAATCGCTATACAATCACCACAAAGTTAAGTAATTTTTATATTTGACGCTGGACAAATTGTCTTTTTTTATATAGTGTCGTTTCTTTTACATCTTCGAATAGCTCATATATATGGACGGATTTAACTTTACAAAAGAGGAACTAAACCGTTATGCACGCCATTTTGCCATTCCAGAATTTGGCCTGAGTGGGCAGCAAAAACTCAAGGACAGCAAGGTTTTAGTCGTAGGGGCAGGTGGCCTAGGTAGCCCAGTATTATTGTACTTGGCTGCGGCTGGAGTCGGCACCCTGGGTATTGTAGATTTTGACACCGTAGATTTGAGTAACCTACAGCGTCAGGTTTTATATAATGTTGAAGATATCGGTCAATCCAAAGCGCTACTGGCCAAGAAGCGCTTACTCGCCATGAATCCCAACTTAAACATCAGGGTTTATCAGGAAGCATTTACCAAAGATAATGCCTTGGAACTGGTAGCGCAGTATGATGTAGTAGCGGATGGTACCGATAACTTTCCCACGCGATATCTGGTCAATGATGCCTGTGTATTACAAGGCAAGGTTAACGTATACGCTTCGATCTTCCGTTTTGAAGGCCAAGTTTCTGTTTTCAACTTGACCAAGGAAGATGGCAGTAGAGGGCCTAATTATCGAGATCTTTTTCCAGCACCTCCACCGCCTGACATGGTGCCCAATTGCGCAGAAGGAGGTGTTTTAGGCGTGCTTCCGGGTATTATCGGCAGCTTGCAGGCTTGTGAGGTGATCAAGGTATTGACGGGCGTGGGTGAGCCCCTTAGTGGTCGGCTTTTCTTATTTGATGCAGCCGCTTTTACCACTCGTGTATTGAAATTCCCGATCAATCCGGCCCTAGAAATTAAGGGTTTGATAGACTATGATGAATTTTGTGGCATTCCCAGTCAAAAAATAGCGGAAGAAGAAGGAGAACTAAGTGTTCAATCCCTAGCTAAAATGCAGGAAGCAGGGGAGGATTTTTTCCTTTTAGATGTAAGAGAAGCCTATGAGTATGAAGCAGATCATATGGGAGGAAAACTGATTCCACTCGGGAATTTGCCCGATTCCATCGCCGTTTTACCCCGTGATAAAAAGATAGTAGTACATTGCCGGAGTGGACAGCGGAGTAAAAAGGCGGTCCAATTGCTTGCAGCGAAAGGATTTTCCAAGGTCTACAATCTGACCGGAGGGATACTGGCCTGGCGGGAGGCCTATGGACCGTCCGAGATCAAACTGAATTCTAATACCACAGTATAAAGTGGAGATATTATTCTCCCATCGCACTATCGAATTCTTCCTGGGCTTCTTCCCATTCTAGCATGGCAGTTTCCAGGTCTTTTTTCTTAGTCTTGTACTTTTCCATGGTAGCCGCTGCCTTTGGAGATTGATAAAATGACGCATCCGCCATTTCCAATTCTATCTTGGTGATGTCCTTTTCTAAGCGTTCAATTTTTCGCTCGGCATTTTGTACCGCTCTTGTCAATCGCTTTTTCTCCTCGTACGACAATTCAACCGCTGGAGTTGAACTCGCTTCCTCTTCTTCTTTGGCTGCTTTTTTGGTACTCAACTCTACTTCTCGCATATTATCCAATGCTCTCTTTTCCAAGAAGGCATTGACATCGCCGATATGATTGAAAAGCTTTTTATCTCTAAATTCGATGGTACGATTCGTGAGCCCCCCTAGAAAGTCTCGATCGTGCGAGACGACTACCAAGGTGCCGTCATAATCCATCAGCGCCTTCTTCAGGATATCCTTTGAGATGATATCCAAGTGGTTAGTAGGCTCATCCAGCACCAGTAGATTAAAGGGTTTTAATAGCAGGCAAGCCATCGCTAGTCGCGCGCGCTCTCCCCCAGATAATACACTGACTTTTTTCTCGGCATCTTCTCCACTAAACAGAAAAGCACCGAGAATATTCCTCAAAGAAGTGCGCATCTCTGGCGGAGAAGCTTCCTCCATGGTTTCCAATAGCGTAAGGTTGGACTTGAGTGTATCCGATTGATTCTGGGCATAATAGCCAATCTGTACATTGTGTCCTGGTGTAAGTTCTCCACCAGTCCGATCCAATTCCCGAATCATGATTTTGGCTAGTGTCGTTTTCCCTTGACCGTTTTGGCCGACGAAAGCGACACGATCTCCCCGATCTAATTTCAGGTCGACTTTATCCAATACTTTTAGCTGGCCGTAGCTCTTTTCCAAGGCTTTGGCCTCCATAACGATCTGTCCAGAACGCGGCGCAGGTGGAAAGCGCAAGCTCATCCCTTCGGTATCTTCCGCAGCAATTTCTATGCGCTCAATCTTATCCAGTTGCTTTTTCATGGACTGCGCCATCTTCGTCTTCGTGGCTTTGGCCATGAAACGGTTGATGGTTCTTTCTTTCTGGGCGATTACTTTTTGCTGGTTGTCAAACGCAGCTTGCATTTTGCCTCGGCGCTCCTTTCTTAAGGCGATGTAGTCGCTGTATCGAGCTTTATAATCGTAAATTCGTCCCAACTCCACCTCGACGGTTCGCCGGGTCGTATTATCCAAAAATTGCTTATCGTGAGAAATGATAATCACTGCACCAGGGTAGTCTTTCAAGAAACCCTCTAGCCAGATAATCGATTCTATATCCAGGTGGTTGGTAGGTTCATCCAGGAGGAGATAATCGGGCTTTTGCAACAACATCTTGGCCAACTCCACTCGCATTTGCCATCCGCCACTGAATTCATCCGTCAGGCGATTCATGTCGGAGGTCTTAAAACCTAGCCCTTTGAGGACTTTCTCCGCTTCAGCTTCCATTGATCCTCCTCCTAACAGTAGGAATCGATCATTCGCCTCTGAGAAATCCTCTAACAGCTTAGTGTAAGAATCACTTTCATAGTCGGTGCGCTCTGCAATCTCATTATTGAGATCTTCGATTTGCTGTTCCAGGGCCTTGACATCGCCGAAAGCACCCAAGGCTTCATCCTTAACGGTCTTGCCCTTGGGCAGGTTCATTTCTTGGTGCAAAAAACCGAGCGTACTCTCAGAGGGTCGAGTCACATGACCGCCGTCTGTGCCAATATCGCCAGCAATGATCTTCAAAAGTGTAGATTTCCCCGCGCCATTACGCCCGACAAGGCCTACTTTATCCCTTTCGGTAATCACTAGATTGATATGATCAAGTAACACCCGATCGCCATACTTCACAAATATATCCGTAACCGTAATCATCTTTATAACTTGCTTGAGAGCGCAAAAGTAAACTTAATTCCGTAGGAGTGGAAATCGTGAATCAAGCTTTTTCTAAGGTAAAGCCAAAAGTTGACCCTAAATTCATGGCGCTTCGCACATTAATGGTCTGTTTATGCGCATCAATAATGTGTTTGACAATAGACAATCCCAGGCCAGACCCGCCCTGGGCCCTAGACCTACTTTTATCCACCCGATAGAAACGATCGAAGACATGATCAAGGTGTTCTTTGGGGATTCCAATGCCGTTGTCTGCCACCTCTATCAAAATATTAGATTCCATATCATAGAACCCGATCTTTGTACGGCCCTTAGTTTTACCGTATTTGATAGAATTATGCAGTAGATTGGTCAACACTTGTCGAATACTATCTATATCAGCCCTTACCGTAAAATTATGGTCAGCCCCTTCTTTAAAACTAAGGCTCACTTCTTTCTGAGCCGCTTTTATTTCCAAGTCTTCAAATACTTCTTGTGCTAATTCCTTAATATCAAAAGAGACCATATCCAAGACCAAGTTTCCAGATTCCAATCTGGAAATTGCACTTAAATCTTCCACTATTGTGTGCAAACGTTCAACATTCTTAGCCGCTCGTTTCAGGAAAGAATGATTGATTTCATTATCGTACAGCGCCCCGTCCAGTAAGGTGTGCAAATAACCTTGAATATTAAAAATCGGTGTTTTCAGTTCATGAGAAATATCTCCGATATAGGTTCGCCGGTATTCCGCCCAAGCGTTGTGCTTATTGATCTCAGCTTCTCTGGTGATCGCCCATTCTTCCACCTCTTTTTCCACCTCTCCGATGATATCTGATTCAATATCGATAGAATTCGTCTTTTCTTCGGGAGAGCGTTTATGCTTGTGAATGGTTTTATAGATGAGTTTAATCTTTCGATAAATGTACTTCTTCAGGTAATAAATCGTCACCCAATAAGAAGCTAAAAATACAGCCAGTGGGCCTAGCAAATAGGTTACTATCTTGGGTAAGCCCAGTGCTCCCATTCCCAACAAGACGACACCAACGGCAGTCACCAGCAAGCAAATATAGAGCCCAGTAAACAAGGCGATTTGTTGTGGAGTAGGATTTTTCAACATCTAAAATTCAAATTTATATCCGATTCCCTTAATGGTTTTAATGAAGGAATCACCAATCTTTTCACGCAACTTTCTGATGTGTACGTCAATCGTTCTGTTACCTACAATAACATCTGTACCCCAAACTTTGTTAAAGATCTCTTCTCGTGAGAAAACTTTACCGGGCTTTGATACCAGCAAATTGAGTAGCTCAAATTCTTTTTTCGCTAGTTCAATCACTTTCTCTCCTTTCCTTACCGTAATCTTCTCGGTATCAATTTCGAGTTCGCCAACAGAAATCACCTCATTGGTTTCTTCTTCCAGGCGATCAGAGCGGCGTAGAAGTGCCTTTATGCGACTAATGAATACCCGCGGACGGATCGGTTTAGTAATATAGTCGTCACCTCCTATATCTAGGGCGGCGATCTGGGAGTAGTCCTCTTCTCGGGCCGTCAGGAATATAATCAAGGTTTTATCAAATTCGGGCTTGCTCCGGAGATTCCGACACACTTCTACCCCATCCATCTTGGGCATCATTATATCGAGAATCACTAAGCCTGGCTTTTCCTGCTGTGCCATCAACACTCCTTCCTCCCCATTCGAGGCCGTTACTACATGATATCCCTCCTTGACCAGGTTATAACGCAAAAAGTCAAGAATATCCGGCTCATCGTCAACTACAAGAATTTTAATTGGATCCATTTCGCTAACAATTTTTTTGCTAATGCGGCAAATGTAACGCAAATAAGAAGTATTGTTCGATGTCTTATTTTAAGTTAATGTTAAGTTTGTAAATTTCACATTAATTCTTTTCAATATATAAGAGCATGTTTGGGCAAATCTTTTCTAATATCGCAACAATTATGCCTATTGCTGTAATTCCTCCTTCGACAATACTTCTAGTACTTTTGTATACACCCGGTCCATCATAGCAGGTTCTCGGCGTAGAATAGCCAAGCTCGAATCCAAATCCTCTTTCTGAACCTCATAGGTGCGGCAAATGATCCCATAATAGGTCTGTATTAGGCTATCTTTTATCAGGTAATTTTGTTGTTGGATGATGGATTCCGCCAATTGGATGTCCTTCAGGATGGGGACTAGTTTTTCCTCATCGATCGGTAACACGGGTTCAGCCGGCTGACAGGACAGCAGGAATATGAAAGGAGCCAAGAAAAGGCTTTTTAAGTTTCTCATATTAATAGAACTGTTTTGGAAAGTAAAAAGCTTTTACTGTTACTTTTTTCTTTTGAAATTCGGACCAATCATCAATACCACCGGATATCTCAACAATGCCACAAGTAGGCACATTATCAATAAAGTCCGTAGCAAACTGATTGGCCAAGTTGGTAAACCCCGGATTGTGCCCAAACAGGCAAACAGTATCCAAGGATGCATCTAGGTGTTGTATCAGGTACATCAGCTCTTGGGCATAAGCCTCATATATCCCGCTTTCCTGTTGGATATCAGCAGGCTTAATTTTAAAAGCTTCTGCAAAATAGGTAGCGGTGGTAAAGGCTCGCTTGGCTGGGCTAGAGATCAACTGATCAGGTGCCTGGATTTTATGACTTAGCATATTTGCCATAAAGGGAGCGTCACGGAAGCCTCGCTTGTTGAGTGGCCGATCGATATCTCTCAACAAGGGTTGATCCCAGCTTGATTTGGCGTGACGGATTAAAAAGATAGTTTTCATAAAAAGACATTTCTTTGTGCGTAGTGCTAAAAGTAAAACTTATTTGTCGAACTTTAAGGGCCTAAAAACGAACCTATGTATTTCAAAGATAAAGTTATTTGGATCACAGGAGCTTCTTCCGGTATAGGTGAACACCTAACCTATGCCCTTTCTCAAAAAGGAGCTAAACTAATTGTCTCCAGTCGAAATGAAAAAGAACTACAACGGGTGAAGCAAAATTGCCCACAGGCAGAAAGTATTTTTATTCTTCCTTTAGATGTGGCCAAGTTTGAGACCTTAGAACAGGCCTACGCGCTAGCCAAACAGCAATGGGGAGCGCCGGACATTCTCGTGAATAATGCTGGTATTTCTCAACGAGATCTGGTGCTCAATACGCAGTTTTCCGTGGATCAAAAAATCATGGAGGTTAATTTCTTAGGTAGTGTTGCCCTTACTAAGTTGGTCTTACCGGACATGGTGGCCAGAAAAAGCGGTCAAATTGTGGTGATTAGCAGTGTCATGGGGAAAATCGGAACGCCTTACCGTTCGGCCTATGCAGCTTCTAAACATGCCCTGCAGGGTTGGTTTGATTGCCTTAGAGAGGAGGTTTATACTGATAATGTCAAAGTATCGATTATTTGCCCAGGTTATGTCCACACCAATGTGACCATTAATGCACTCAAAGGGGATGGTAGCAAAAACAATGAGATGGCTGCTTCTACGAGTGGCGGCATGGAGCCGTCGGTATTTGCCCAAAAAGCGCTTAGTGCTATGGCCAAAGGCCGTGCTGAAACCTTAATTGGAGGTAAAGAAATTATGACCGTTTATTTGAAGCGCTTCTTCCCACGTTTATTGACGTTTGTTTTGCGTCGTGCTAAGGTGACGTAGGGGTTGCGGGTTGGTGAATGAGTGAAGTGGTGAATGAGTGAAGTGGTGAATGAGTGAAGTGGTGAATGAGTGAAGTGGTGAATGAGTGAAGTGGTGAATAAATAAGACACCTTCACCAACCCGCGGCCAAGAAAAATTATTTGTCTTTACTCATTCCAACATCCTTACTACTTCGCTGCTCGATAATCTTATCCATCAGGTCCTCCAGCTGTTCTGCACCGATACGCTTAGATATAATTTCTTTCTTGTCATCTAGGACATAAATCTGTGGCGTGGAACGAATATCATATATTTTTGAAAAGCGTGACTGATGATATGGGTCTACCGTATGTAACCAATCTTGAATTCCATTCTCTTTTACGTAATCCCAGCAACCTCCTACTTCATCGGTAAATTTGGTACAAACGGCAAAAACCTTAACACCTCTATCCTTAAATTTTTCATAAAAGGACTTCATAAAAGGAGTCGACTCTTTACAATGTCCGCAGTCATAGCGCCAAAAGTAAAGGATGGTATAATCTGATTTCACACCATGCAGGCTC
>Ga0070728_10004081_pt1 | contig 15470 bp, 15 predicted proteins | sample tdDd471_FD_66723 | JGI IMG/M metagenome (GOLD analysis project Ga0070728, IMG submission 66723) | Marine sediment microbial communities from the Atlantic coast under amendment with organic carbon and nitrate - tdDd47.1 | ecosystem: Environmental > Aquatic > Marine > Coastal > Sediment | place...
ATCGTGCTCGACTTCTTCGACCGGCTGAAATCAATCAGTCGCGGTTTCGCTTCACTTGATTATCATCTCGCTGATTTTCGTCCGGGCGACATGATTCGCCTGGATGTACTGATCAATAAAGAGAAAGTCGATGCGCTCTCAATTATCGTACACCGTGAAACGGCCTATCATCGCGGCAGAGTGCTGGTGGACAAGTTGCGTGAACTGATTCCCCGGCAAATGTTTGAGATCGCCATTCAGGCGGCCATCGGTTCGCACATTGTGGCGCGTGCCAGCGTGCGTGCTCTGCGTAAGAACGTAACGGCCAAGTGTTACGGCGGTGATATCTCGCGTAAGCGCAAGCTGCTTGAGAAGCAGAAGGCCGGCAAGAAACGTATGAAGCAGTTCGGCTCTGTGGAGATTCCACAGGAAGCGTTCCTGGCCGTGCTTAAATCCAGTGACAGCAGTTCAAGCTAAAGGCTCCGTTAACCGTTATGAATATTGATTTTGCTTTGGTGTTGGTTGTTGCCACGTTTGTCACCGGGATTGTCTGGGGCGGCTGGTTGCTGGCCAACTACAAAAAAGAGCAGCTCGAAGGGGTTAAAGAACCCACGCTGGTTGAGTATTCCCGTTCATTCTTTCCGGTGTTATTACTGGTGTTGGTGGTTCGTTCGTTCTTGTTTGAGCCGTTCCGGATTCCGTCCAGTTCGATGGTGCCGACTTTGTTGATCGGCGATTTTATTTTCGTTAATAAATTTACTTACGGTTTGCGCTTGCCGGTTTTGAATAAGAAGTTTCTCGACTTCAACGACCCGGAGCGCGGCGATGTGATGGTATTCCGTTTGCCGTCATCACCCAGCACCAATTACATCAAGCGCATTATTGGTCTGCCGGGCGACAAGATTACCTATCGCAATAAACGACTTTATGTGAACAACGAGCCGGTAAAGCTCGAGTTTATTGGTCTGTATGAAACCAATATGGGCGCCGAAGTGCGGATTGCGCGTGAATATTTGGATGGCGCGGAGCACGATGTATTATTAATGCCGTACCAACGCAGTATGGAAGGTACGTTTGTGGTGCCGGAAGGGCATTACTTCATGATGGGTGATAACCGCGACAACAGTCGTGACAGTCGTTATCCGGGTGTGGGGTATATCCCTGAAGACCATATTGTGGGTAAGGCGGTCAGAATCTGGATGAGCTGGGATGTGCCGAATATGCCTAAGTGGACGCGTATCGGCAGCGCTATTAAGTAGCGGGCGTTAAGAGGGAGATTTAAATGCGTAGCAAGCAAAAGGGAATGACCGGAATCGGCATGATGTGTATCGCAGCCCTGGTCGGCGTGATTGCATTGGCCTTTTTTAAGGTGGTGCCGTTTTATCTTGAGATGACGAAGGTCTACACCATTCTTGATGACATCGAGCGGGACTTTAGTAACAACAGTTCCACCAATGCGAAAATCCTGCGGGCGCAAATCGAGAATCGTATCGATATCGAGTCGGTGTACGGCGTCAGCCCCAAAGAATTCATTATTAAGCGTACTCATAACGGTTACAGTATTTCTCTGCAGAAAGACCAGGAAGCGCGTTACGCGTACAACCTGTACCTGATCGTTAAGTACGATAAATCGGTAGAGATTATTAAGTGATTACGGCGGGTCAATGGGCGGCGCGTGAGCTGGCCTATGAGTTTTCCGACCCGTCATTGCTCGAGCATGCACTGACTCATCGCAGTGCTGCGGCCAAACACAACGAACGTCTCGAGTTCCTCGGTGATGCCGTTCTGCAACTCATCATTACCGACGCAATCTACAAGTTAAAGCCCGATACCGACGAGGGCGGCTTAAGTCGTTTGCGTTCTTCGCTGGTGCGTAAGGGCACGCTGGCTGAAATCGGCACCGAATTGAAAGTGGCTGAGGTGTTGATGCTGGGTTCCGGTGAAAAACGAACCGGCGGTCACCAGCGCAGCTCGATTCTTGCTGATACCGTTGAGGCGGTGATCGGTGCGGTGTATCTCGACGGGGCGTATGCTGCTGCAGAGACCGTGGTTTTGAAACTGTTTGAGAGCCGCTTGTCATCATTGCCCGATGAGGCGGCACTGAAGGATCCGAAAACCCGGTTGCAGGAGCACTTGCAGGCCTCAGGTGGCTTGCCGCCCGAATACGAAGTCCTGGATGTGGCCGGTAAGTCACATGCCCAGACATTTACGATCGTGTGCCGTGTGCCGGAAATGAATCTGGCGGTGCAGGGCATCGGCAGCAGCCGGCGCAAGGCCGAACAGCAGGCTGCCGAACAAATTTTGCAGGGTCTCGGCAGTGCCGCAGACCATAAAGAGTAGCGTTTAAATGACAGGCACATCACAAGGGCAGGACGAATACCGCAGCGGCATGGTCGCCGTGGTGGGGCGGCCAAATGCCGGTAAGTCGACACTGATGAACGCACTCATCGGTAGCAAGATCAGTATCGTCACAGCCAAACCCCAGACGACCCGCCACGCCATTATGGGCATCCTCACCGAGCCTGAAGCGCAGGCCGTGTTCGTCGATACGCCGGGTCTGCATAAGGCCGATGGCAAGCTGATCAACAGGGCAATGAACCGGGCGGCGACATCGTCACTCGAAGGTGCCGACCTGGTGCTGTTCATAGTTGATGCCCGCGGCTGGACCGATGACGATGAAGATATTCTGGAACGGATTAAGCAGTCTAAGATCCCCTGTATCTTGCTCATCAACAAGATCGACTTTAAGAAGAATAAAGAAGACTTGTTCCCGCTGTTGCAGTCGAGTTCCGATAAACACCCGTTCACCGAGATCGTGCCTATCTCGGCATTAAAGGGGCAGAACCTCGGTGCTGTAAAAGAACTGGTGTTTAAGAATCTGCCCGAAGGTCCGCAGTTGTTCCCTGATGATATGCAGACCGACCGTGGTTTAAGTTTCCGGGTGGGTGAGGTATTGCGTGAGAAGCTCATGGAATCCTTGCACAACGAGGTGCCTTACGGTCTGGGCGTTGAAGTGAATGTGCTTGAAGACACTGAAGAGCAAATCAAAGTCGATGCGGTGATCTGGGTCGACCGCGATTCACACAAAGGCATTGTGGTGGGCAAGGGCGGTGAACGCTTGAAAGGCATTGGCCGGGCGGCACGCCTCGACTTAAACCGGACTTTCGGGCGGCGGTTTCATTTGCAGACCCGCGTGAAAGTGAAAAGTAACTGGGCGGACAGTGCGCAGGCACTTCGTCAGCTGGGTTACGACGAGTACTAGCCGTAGGCATTCCTGAATGGGCGTACCTACCCGCGTTGAACTGGAGCCTGCCTGGGTGTTGCACACCCGGCAATACCGCGAAACCAGTCTGATTGTCGAATTGTTTACCGCGCATCACGGCCGCATGGGCGTGGTCGCCCGCGGTGTCCGTAGCCCTAAGTCACCGTTAAAAGCCGTGTTGCGACCGTTTCAGCCTTTGGTGGTGTCATGGTCGGGCAGGGGTGATCTCGCGACCTTGCAGAAGGCCGAGTGCAGCGCCTCCGGTTACACCCTCGACGGGGTTGCTTTGGCCGGTGGTTTTTATGCCAGTGAATTACTGCTTAAATTATTGCAGCGGCGCGATCCGCATCCGTTGTTGTTCGCGCATTACTCGGGTCTGATGGACGCTTTGGAATCAGATGCCACCGTGGAAGTGGGCTTGCGAAACTTCGAGCTGACCTTGCTGCGTGAGTTGGGCTTCGGCCTGAATCTGAGTGTCGATGCCTACGAGATGCTGCCGCTGGAAGACGATCAGGCTTATGAGTACCGGCTGGAGCGCGGCGTTGTGCCTATACACGAGGGCACCGAGGCGCCGTTGGTGTTCGCCGGAGCGGTTTTTAAGGCGATTGAGGCCGCTGACTGGAGTGATCCGGCAACCCTCAAAGCCGGGAAGAGATTGCTGCGTTATACGCTGGATCACTATCTCGATGGTCGCGAGCTGCAAACCCGAAAAGTGTATACCGCGATGTCAGCCCAACTGAGCGGTTAGGCAGCCATTGCTCAAAACCGGCAGCAATGCCACACTTGATGACCTGAGCGGGCTTTAGTCAGTTTATACGCGGACAGACCTGCTGTTTTTTATTACCAAACAACGAAAAGAATCTCATGAACTCTCAGCTTATTGATGAGCTACACCTCGGTGTGAATGTTGACCACGTTGCCACACTTCGTCAGGCACGCGGCACCCGTTATCCCGATCCTGTGGTGGCTGCACTGATGGCCGAACGGGCCGGTGCCGACAGTATTACGGTGCATCTGCGTGAAGACCGCCGCCATATTCAGGAACGTGACGTGCGTGTGCTGCAGGATGCGACGCAAACCCGCGTCAATCTCGAAATGGCAGTGACTGATGAGATGCTGGCTATCGCCTGCGATATCCTGCCGGCTGATGTGTGTCTGGTGCCTGAAAAGCGTGAAGAGCTAACCACCGAAGGCGGCCTGGATGTGGCCGGTTCGTTTGACCGGGTGCTGGGTGCCTGTCAGCAGCTCGAAGAAGCCGACATACGGGTGTCATTGTTTGTTGACCCCGATCTTGAGCAGCTTGATGCCTGCGCCAGAGCCGGTGCACCTGTGGTCGAGTTGCACACCGGTGCCTATGCCGATGCAGAAACGCCCGCCGATGCTGAAGAAGAATTAAACCGTATTGTGATGGCTGCGCATCATGCGCATGAAATCGGTTTGCGGGTGCACGCCGGTCACGGACTGCATTATCAGAATGTACAGCGGGTCGCATTGATACCGCAGATTGTTGAATTGAATATTGGTCACTCCATCATTGCCCGGGCCGTGCTCGACGGGCTCGAAGTGTCGGTGAGTGAAATGAAACTGATCATGGATCAGTGTCTGCAACAACGGCTAAGCAATCTTTAACCTGCCGTTATAGAGGAGTGCTACATGGCGACGATGGTCTTCGATATAGAAACCATTCCCGACGTTGAGTTGGGGCGTGAGTTGTTCAACCTTGAGGGTGTCAGCGATATTGATACCGCCAAGGCTATGGCTTTTCACAACCTGCAGGAGAAGGGCACCGAGTTTCTGCCGCTGTATCAGCACCGGGTTGTAGCGATTTCGGTTGCCTGGCGCGGTAGCGACGGTTTTACAGTGAAGACCATTGGCGACCCTGATAGCTCTGAAAAGGAGATTGTTCAGGAGTTTTTCAATGTCATCGAAAAGCGTACGCCGGAACTGGTGTCCTGGAACGGTGGCGGTTTTGATTTGCCGGTATTGCATTACAGGGGTCTGAAACACAGCGTGCAGGCGCCGCGCTACTGGGATATGGGTGACGATGACCGTGAGTTTAAGTGGAATAACTACCTCAGTCGTTTTCACTGGCGTCATCTCGACCTGATGGATGCGCTGTCGGGCTTTCAGCCCCGTGCCCGTGCCAGTCTCGATAACATCGCCAGTATGCTTGGCTACCCCGGCAAGCTGGGGATGGATGGCAGTAAGGTTTGGGGTGCGTATTGCGATGGTGATGTGAATGCCATTCGTGACTATTGCGAGCACGATGTGTTGAACACCTATCTGGTCTACTTACGTTTCAATCACATGCGCGGCAAATTGCAGACCGAAGAATTCGAGCGTGAAGTCACTATGGTGCGTGAGCATCTGGATGCTTCGGACAAACCGCACCTTAAAGAATTTTCGGATGCCTGGCCGGCGTAGTCTGAAGAATCATTTTTTATTTACAGTAAGACCGGTTAAGAGAGTGTAAGTGGGAAGACGCAGTTCAATTAGAAACGCAGAGCCTGAAGAGGCCGTTATTCGTGATGTAACCACCGAGGGAAAGGGGGTTGCAGATACTGAAGGTAAGACCGTTTTCGTCGACGGTGCGTTAACCGGCGAGACGGTAATGTTTCAACGTTACAAGCGTCGCCGGAATTTTGACGAGGCCTCATTGATTGAAGTGCTTGAGCCTTCGGCAGACCGGGTAACACCGGAATGTGAGTTTTTCCTAAACTGCGGCGGCTGCACCTGGCAGCATCTGGCCGCTGAACAGCAGATTCTGATGAAGCAGAACGCTTTAATGCAGGCATTTGAACGCTTAGGTGGCGGAGTGCAGCCCGGGCAGGTCATGCCGCCTCTGGTCGGTGCGCCGGGTGGTTATCGCCGCCGTGCCCGTTTCGGTGTCAAGAACGTTGATGGCAAGGGGCGCGTGCTGGTGGGTTTCCGCGAGCGGGTCAAACCGTTTATTGCCGATATGGACAGTTGCAAAACCGTGTTCCCGCGTTTGAGTGAACTGTTGCCGGTGCTGCAGGACATGATTGCCAAAATGAGCATTAACCGCCGTTTGCCGCAGGTTGAAGCCAGTGTAGGTGACGGCGAAATCAGTATGGTGTTCAGAGTACTGGACGAACCCACTGATGACGATAAAGCGTTGCTGCGTGAGTTCGGTGAGCGTGAAAACATTATCGTGTTACTTCAGCGCAAAGGTCCCGATACGATTACGCAGCTGGACTCCATGGAGCCGCCCGGAAATCTGCACTACCTGATGCCGGGTAAAGACGGCGACATACGGATTGAGTTCGGGCCGATTGATTTCATTCAGGTTAACCATGAGATCAACATAGGCATGATTGCCCAGGCTATCGACTGGCTGGACTTGCAGGGTGATGAAAAGCTGCTCGACCTGTTCAGTGGCTTAGGTAATTTCAGTTTGCCGTTGGCGCAGCATTGCGCTCACGTTACCGGTGTCGAAGGCGAAGTGCGCACGGTGAAAGGGGCTCGTAGAAACGCAGAGCTCAATAATATTGATAACACCGAGTTTCACACCGCCAACCTGTTTGAAGTTGAAGCGTTGCAGCAGGAAGGCGTGAGCTGGTTGAAGCAGGATTACGATGTGGTGGTGCTTGATCCGCCCCGTGCCGGTGCCCAGGAGATATTGCCTGTCGTCGGTAAGATGAAACCGGCAAAAATTCTTTATGTTTCGTGCCATCCGGGTACGCTGGCCCGTGACAGTCAGTATATAGTTGAGGAGCTGGGCTACAGGCTGGTTCAGGCTGGCGTGATGGACATGTTCCCGCAGACCGGCCACGTCGAGTCCATGGCTTTATTTGTTGCACCGGAGCGTTAATGAGCGAACGGCACATCGATCGAACAGTTGAGATCAGTATTTCCAAGCAGCGGCTTTGGCTGAAGGCGGGTGCTGATGTTGTGGCTGAGTACGGTGTGTCTACATCGGCGTTCGGGCCGGGTGAGCAGGAAGGCAGTTTGTGCACACCCCGCGGTGCTCACGTTATTGATGAGCTCATTGGCGATGCGGCAGAGCCCGGTGCGGTGTTTGTCGGTCGTGAAGCGACCGGCGAAGTCTGGTCCGAGCAGTTACACGCAGAACACCCTGACCGCGACTGGATTCTAAGCCGGATCATCTGGCTCAGCGGTGCCGAGCCGGGTACCAATGAGGGCGGTAACGTTGATACTAAAAGCCGCTATATTTATATCCACGGCACGACCCCGATAGACCCCATGGGGGTACCTTTTTCGCACGGTTGTGTGCGTATGGATATGCAGCAGGTCATTGAGTTGTTTGATCAGCTTGAGCCGGGCATGACCGTGCAGATTAACCCTTGAGATTAATGTTGAGTCGGATGTTGGCACTATGAGTCTGGGTCCTTTGATGGTCGATGTGGCGGGGCATGAACTGACTGCTGAAGAACGGGAGTTTTTGCAGCACCCGTTGATTGGCGGCGTGATCCTGTTTACCCGTAATTTTGCCGACCGTCATCAGGTGTCCGAGCTGGTGCGTCAGATTAAATCCGTACGTGATTCCGGCTTGTTGATTGCTGTAGATCAGGAAGGCGGGCGCGTGCAGCGTTTCCGTGAAGGTTTTACTGAATTGCCGCCGTTGCAACGTATCGGGCGCTTGTATGACACCGAGCCTGAGCAGGCACGGCATCTGGCCAGTCTGCACGGCTGGTTAATGGCCTCCGAAATTCTGGATTTAGGCATCGACATTAGTTTTGCGCCGGTTGTCGATCTGCATTACGGGCTGAGCGAAGTCATTGGCGACCGGGCATTGCATGAACGCCCTGATGTCGTGGGTAGTTTGGCACTGGCCTATATGCAGGGTATGCATCGTGCCGGCATGGCCGCCACGGCCAAACATTTTCCGGGCCACGGCGGTGTGACTATCGATTCGCATCTGGCATTGCCTGAAGACAATCGTCCGTATTCCGACTTAACGGCCGATCTTATGCCGTATCAAACCCTGTTCGATTACGGTCTCGAAGCGGTGATGGTGGCGCACATTCGTTACACCGAAATCGATTCCGAAATTGCCAGTCTGTCGCCGTTTTGGTTGCAGAATCAGCTGCGTGAGCACTTTGGTTTTCAGGGTGCGATCTTTTCAGACGACTTAAACATGGGCGGCGCGGAAGAGGCGGGCAGTGTGCAGGACCGCACCCGCACGGCACTTACCGCGGGTGCCGACATGGCATTGATCTGTAATAACCCGGAGGCCGCCCGCGCCACGGTAAATGAGTTGGCTCTTGATGAGCACGAGTATTTGTCACCGGTCAGCTTCACACGGATAGCGGCCATGCGTTCTCGCCGCCCGAAGACAATTGAACTGGTGTACGGCACCGATGAATGGCGTGCTGTGCGTAAGGAATTGCAAAGCGGCCTTGAGCCTGATGAATTGAGTTTGCACGGATAGTTAATTACGAAGCAGGAAGCACTATGGGACAGAACAACAAGGGCTTGCCCCCGGCGAGCGTGATTTATACCGCTGAAGAAATTGATGCAGCATTGCAAAAGTTGGCTGCGGAACTGCAGCCCATCGTTGCCGAAGGTGATGTGGTGCTGCTCGGAATCATGATGGGAGCAATGGTGCCGCTGGTACGAATCAGTCAATTACTTGACGGTGATTTTCAGCTCGATACCTGTCACGCAACCCGTTATGAGGCCGGCCTCGAAGGTAAGGAGCTGGCCTGGGTGAAGCAGCCCGGTCTGGATATGCATGGCAAGACGGTGATCGTTTTTGACGATATTTTTGATCAGGGCATCACGCTGGAGGCCGTGGTTGCGGCTTGTCAGGCAAACGGTGCGGCCAAAGTGGTCAGTGCAGTGCTGGCTACCAAGGATCATGAAGATCAGCGTTCGGATTATCGCCCCGACTTTTCGGCATTAATGGTGCCAAACCGGTATGTGTTCGGTTACGGCATGGATTACAAACACCATTGGCGTCATTTACCCGAGATTTATGCTCTGGACGAGGGCGCGGAGTAAGCGATGGCCGGTGGCAGTCAAAAAGTTGGACTCATAGGTGGCACCGGTGCGCTGCAGTTTGCACCGGTTGCAGATGATGTTCAGCAGCTTGTCTTGCCAACACGGTATGCATCCGAAGGGGTGAGTGCGGCTCTCTGGAAGCATGCCGGTCATGAGGTGTATTTTATTTTGCGCCACGGGCCCGAGGCGCAAATCCCACCGCATAAAGTGAATTACCGGGCGAATATCGATGCGCTGCGTAATGCCGGTGTTGAACGGGTGATTAGCTTGAACGCCTGCGGCGGAATTGGTGGTGCGGCAACCGGCACATTGGTGATTCCCGATCAAATGATCGACTACACCTGGGGTCGTGAACACACGTTTTACGATGCCGAAGAAGGTTCACCGCCCCTCGATCATATTGAATTCACTAACCCTTTCAGTGAGCCTTTGCGACAGTCACTGATTGCAGCAGCGTCAGCGTGTGGCATTGAGGTGACGGAAGGGGGCGTTTACGGGGTTACCCAGGGGCCCAGACTGGAAACAGCGGCCGAGGTGAATAAGCTCGAACGTGACGGTTGCGACATCGTGGGCATGACGGCTATGCCCGAGGCCGCTCTGGCTGTTGAGGCCGGGCTTGAATACGCCTCGCTGTCGGGTATCGTCAATCAGGCTGCCGGGCGCAGCAGCGGGGCGATACATGCCCAGATTGAGGCCAGTGTTGCCGCCTGTATGCAGCAATCCCACGACATTCTGCTGGAATACCTGAGCAGCGCAGACTAGCCAGCTGCGGGCAGCCTGACGCATTCCGTACATAATCCGCTTCCTGTTCAGTGAAGCCGGTCACATTTCGAAATCCCATGAATAAGTAAAATCAGTTGGTCGGTGGTACTGGCTGAACGCGGTTCCCCGACCCGATTCTCTTAAAACCCTGTTTTGCTTTTGGCGCGAATGAAGAAAAAAGATCTCAAGCTGATGTCACAAATACTGGAATTGTCTTCCGGTGGTGCCTTGTTGCTTGATGCGCGTAAAGCTGAAGTGCCTGTAGTTTTCGTCAATCAGGTGTTAGCCGAGTTATCAGGTTTCAGTGCGGCTGAGATGATCGGTCAGCCCTGGCACCGGTTTTCGGTAGAAGATCATCAGCCGGTAAAAGATGCCGATGAGAATCAGGTGCCGGCGAATCGTTTGTTAAGTCGCAACCAGCAGGGCGGTGCCGAAGGTATCCGGCTTGAGATGGCGGCGTTATACGACGATAAGGGTAAGCCTGCTTTCTGGTACGCCACGGTTTGTGAATCGGGTGGCAGTATCTCGGTGGTTAATCCTGCACATCCTGAAGATGCCACGCTGGCTATGCGCAAGCGTGCCGGTCGTGATGCGGCTACCGGCCTCTATGACAACGACACCTTCAATGCAGTATTGCAACGCGAGTGGGTACTGGCTGCCCGCGAACAACGCGAGCTGGCGATGATTGTAATCGGCGTCGATTATTTCACTGATTATCTTGATGTCTTCGGCAAGCACGCCGGTGATGCCTGTCTGCGTAAAGTAGGGCATGCCATTAGCGGTTCTTTACGTCGTTCAGGTGACGTAAGCGCCCGTTTGAATGATGACCGGTTTGTCGTGTTGTTAACGGATACCTCGGCAGAAAACGCCAAGGTGGTTGCCGACAGAATTACTGAAAAGGTGCGTGGCCTTGCCGTGCATCACCCCCGGTCTGCAATGGCGCGGTTTGTGACTGTATCCTGCGGAGTCGCGGGCATTGAGCCTGACTGGGATACCCGGTCTGATGAGCTGCTGGCTCACGCTGAAGGTAAGCTGAATAAGGGTTTTGCCCGCAGCGCTTAAGCGCTGGTTAAACCGCCTATAAAGCCCCGTCTTCTTCGGGCAACTTAACTTCCGACACCATCACTAAAACACCCAGTTTCGGGTGGTCAAAGTAATGCAATACGCTGCTGCGGTTAATCCGGCGGGATTGTTTGAGTGTGTATTGGTCACCGCTGCCTGCCATCAGGCTGCGGGCATTCATCGGAATGCCTAAATCGAGGGCAACGTGCAGGTAGCGCTCTTTGTAGAGCAGGGCAGTGCCGTCGAGTACCGATGGCTCAACGCCTGCGGCGATAACCGGGAAGGCTTCGGCCCAGCGCTTACTGATGACTTGCTGCTGCCAGCTGGTGTGCAGTAATAGCTCGTAGTAGCTGCTGTTGTCGACCCGTTGTGCCTCATCCTGCAGACCGGCTTCTTCTTCGCTTAGAAGCCTGAACAGCAGTGGATTGCCGTTCTCGTCGGCACTGAGTATGTCCGGTCCTGAGTAGACCTTGGATGGCGGCAGTTCTTCTTCGGCCAGTTCTTCGGTGAGCGGCTCACCGCTTTGGATCTGCTGTAGCTCCGAGAGGTCTTCGATATCTTCCAGATCATCCAGTGATAATTCATCGACCGGGTCGGGGCGCTGCCAGGTTTCGCTTGAAACTCCGCCGGCATTCAGGTGGCGAAACACCACCAGATCAACCTGATAAATCTTATCTACGGTGGCCTGAGTCTGGGCCTGAGCGCCGCCAGTCACCAACAGTGAAGCGGTTAATAAGACTTTTATAAATAGTGACTTATGTATCATAGTTAATCTATTTCTAGCTTGATTTAGCGCTCTTGCTGAGCAGTTGTATGACCTCTGCCACCGCGGCAAAGCGGGCATCTTCGTGCTCCATATTGCCAGTAAAACGCAGCCTTTGTTCCTTATCAAGCGAATAGCGGGCCGGTTGCTCCGAGATCAGTTGCACCAGCTGCACCGGATCGACTTTGGTTTCCTTGTCGAACTCGATGGTACCGGCAGCTCCGTGGGCTTCAATTTTGCGGATGCCGAGGTGCGTGGCCTGCAATTTGAGCTCGGTCTGGCGGAACAGTGCTTTGGTGGGTTCGGGCAACAAGCCGAAGCGATCGATCAGCTCGACCTGAAGCTGTTGCAGCGTCGGAGCATCGTCAGCGCTGGCGATGCGCTTGTAATGCACCAGACGCATATGAATGTCGGGCATGTAGTCTTCGGGCAGCAATGCCGGTAAGTGCAGGTTTATCTCGGGGCCGTGGGTGTGTTCGCCTTCAAGGTCGGGTTCGACACCGGCGCGGATTGATTTAACTGCCTTGCCCAGCAACTCAGAGAACAGCGTAAAACCGATCTGTTGAATCTGGCCGGTCTGTTCTTCGCCCAGCAGCTCGCCGGCACCGCGTATCTCAAGATCATGCGTGGCGAGAACAAAGCCGGCGCCTAAGTCTTCCAGTGACTCAATGGCATCGAGGCGTTTCTGGGCATCGGTATTCAGCGCCTTGCGGGGCGGTGTCAGCAGGTAGGCAAAGGCTTTGTGGTGGGAGCGACCCACACGGCCGCGCAGCTGATGCAGCTGAGCCAGACCGAAGCGGTCGGCGCGGTTGATGATGATGGTATTGGCGTTCGGAATATCCAGCCCGCTTTCGATAATCGTGGTGGTGACCAGTATATTGAAGCGGCGATGGTAGAAGTCGAGCATGACCTGCTCGAGCTCCCGTTCGTTCATCTGGCCGTGCGCGACCCGGTATTCCACATTGGGCACCAGCTCGGCGATATCCCGTGCCACTTTCTCGATATCCGAAATGCGGTTATGCACGACGTAAATCTGACCGCCGCGCTTCAGCTCACGCTGGCAGGCTTCACGCAGCGTGCCGGCATCCCATTCGGTCACATAGGTTTTGATGGCCAGCCGGGTTTCCGGTGGCGTAGTGATCAGCGACAGCTCACGCAGGCCGCCGATGGACATATGCAATGTGCGTGGGATCGGTGTGGCGGTGAGAGTGAGTATGTCGACCTCGGCACGCAGCGATTTCAGTTGTTCTTTCTGACGGACACCGAAGCGGTGTTCTTCATCGATGATGACCAGCCCTAAATCTTTAAAGCGGATGTCCGATTGCAGCAGCTTATGGGTACCGATGACGATGTCGACGGTACCTTTTTCCATTTCAGCGAGCACGCCTTTGGTTTCTTTGGCGGTGCGGAAGCGCGACAACACCTCGACGTTGACAGGCCAGTCGGCGAAGCGGTCACAGAAGGTCTGAAAATGTTGTTGGGCGAGCAGTGTCGTAGGGGCGATCAATGCCACTTGTCGTCCGGCGGAACTGATGGCGAAGGCGGCCCGCAGTGCGACCTCGGTTTTGCCGAAGCCAACGTCACCGCAAATCAGCCGGTCCATGGGTTTGTCAGAGGCCAGGTCGCTCAGGACCGCTTGTACCGCATTGTCCTGGTCTTCAGTGAGTTCAAAGGGGAAGCCGGTGGCGAATTTTTCGGCATCAAGATCATTGAAGCGATGCGCCGTGCCGGTGCGGGCGGCCCGTCTGGCATAAAGGTCCAGCAGTTCTGCCGCCACATCGCGGATTTGTTTGCTGGCTTTCTTACGTGCCTTGGCCCATTGGTCGGTACCTAAGCGGTGCAGCGGTGCTGTGTCTGATGAGGCGCCGCTGTAGCGTGAAATTAAGTGCAACGAACTGACCGGCACATGCAGCTTGTCACCGCCGGCATATTCGAGGGTTAAGAATTCGGTCGGTATATCGCCCATGTCAAAGTGGGTTAAGCCGACGAAGCGGCCGACACCATAGTCTTCATGTACTACCGGCGCGCCTTCGGTCAGGTCGTTCAGATCACTCAGGATGGCTTCGGGGTCACGGACCTTGCGTTGCCGGCGTCGTCTCGGCGTGGCACCGAACAGTTCCTGTTCGGTAATGATGTTGAGGTTGCTTGCGGGCAACAACACACCGGTCTCGAGTGGCGCAACGGCGATAGCCAGTGGTACGTCGCTGTTGCTGAAGTCCTGCCAGTTATCGATCACCGGTGCCCGTATGCCGCGACTGCGCAGCAGGTCGGCCAGCATCTCGCGCCGGCCGGGGGACTCGGCGGCAATTAAAGTTTTATTGGCGCTGCCTGCAGACGATTCCAGCCAGTCGCCCAGTGCTTCCGCCGGTTCATCGGCATGCGCGTTAATCAGTAGAGCGGGGGCAGGGCGTGCCGGCAGGTTATCGGCATCCGGTAGTTCATTGCGCAGCAGATGAATGCAGCTGCGTGACATCAATTCGTTGTGTTGCTGTTCCAGCGGTATAAACAATTCTTCGGGGTCGAGCGCCGGTCGTTCGACGTCATGACGGTACTGTTCATGTTGTTGCTGAATCTGTTCCCAGTCATCCGTGAGTGAAGCCTGCGCATCGTCCAAGGTGACAACCAGCGTGTTCTTCGGCAGGTAATCCCAGATCGATGCGGTGGCTTCATGAAACAACGGCAAGTAGTTTTCGATACCGCCGGGGCTGCGGCCTTCACTGACTTCACGGTAAATGTCGGAGTGATTGGGGTTGCCTTCAAAGCGTTCACGAAAGCGTTGCCGGAAAAACTTGATGTTGGCGTCGTCTAATGCGAATTCACGGGCCGGCAGGCTCTCTAACGCATCAATACTGTCCTGTGAGATCTGTGTGTCGGGATCAAATTCGCGAATTGACTCAATTTCATCATCGAAGAAATCGATACGGGCGGGTTTGTCACTGCCCATCGGGAATAAATCAATCAGCGAACCGCGTAACGCGTATTCACCGTGATTGTTGACCTGACTGACACGCTCGTAGCCGCACATTTCGAGTTGCCCGCGAAACGCTTCGAGTGTGAGGCGATCGGATTTCTTTAAAGCGATACCGAAGCTGCGAATGTAATCGGGCGGCGGCAGACGGTAGAACAGAGTCGGCCCGGCAATTACCAGAATGCGAATCTTGTTGTCGGCGAGCGCACTTAAAGTAGAGAGTCGCCGCGAGATGAGATCCTGATGCGGACTAAAGCGATCGTAAGGCAGTGTTTCAGGGTCGCTGAACAACGCGCAGGACGACGGCTTGTCCAGAAAGTATTTGAGTTGATGCAGCAGGCTTTCGGCACCGGCGACAGTCGGTGTGACCACGACCAGCGGCTTGTTTTCTTTATGCAGATATTGTTGCAGCCACAAAGCCGGCGCGCAGCCGTAGGCCTGCCCATAACGGACATCGGCAACAAAGTATTTGTCCGGAAACAACGGGCTGCTCATGAATTAAGGGCCTGCGCCGGTGTGCGCTAACTATCTACAGGGGGCGCAATCGTACCTTATGGGCCGCTGTCTGTCAGGGAGTGGCGAGGATGCGAAGGGGTACTGAAAATCAGCTGCGTTTCTTAACCGAGTGAATCACTGCGTTGCTTTCGAAATACACGATGAAGCCGGTGTATTCCCAGCGGACAATAGGC
>Ga0070728_10004082_pt1 | contig 15465 bp, 12 predicted proteins | sample tdDd471_FD_66723 | JGI IMG/M metagenome (GOLD analysis project Ga0070728, IMG submission 66723) | Marine sediment microbial communities from the Atlantic coast under amendment with organic carbon and nitrate - tdDd47.1 | ecosystem: Environmental > Aquatic > Marine > Coastal > Sediment | place...
GGCACTTGCCCGACGTAACTGACAACCTGAAAGGTTTCCAAAGGATCAACGATCGGCTTGGAATGACGATACTCCGGCATATCCTCAAACACAGTGTTGTTACTTTTCATTTCAGTATTAGCCATGACCTGCTGCACGGCCTGGCAGAAATTGGCATCAGTCGGATCCGGCAACGCGCCCGCTGCAAAACTGCTTACAGGTAACAAGACGGATAACAGCACCAGACATTTCCGGTAAAACTTCATATTGAACTCCCTAGACCTAATCTTTAAGCATCTAGTTCTAACCGACATTAAGCAAACCTGTGACGAACTTCAGGCAGCAAATCCGCCAGTCAGTCATACCGGGCACCTGACACCCTGCGCAGACCCTGCTTAGCGGACATAGGACCTGACCACAGGCACTCAACCACTCTACGGATACCCAATATCCATCTTTCGTACTCCCACCCTGCTCAACCGTTGCACCACGCCGGACTTTTAGCTGCAATATGCACCTCTGTTCACGATAAAAGCACTACACGCTATGTATATAAACTTTTGGTACCCCGTTTGCCTGTCCGAGGAACTCACCGCAGATGAACCGCTGCGAGCAACCATCCTGAAACTGCGTTTCGTTGCTTTTCGTGATGACAAGGGCGAAGCCAAAGTCCTCTCCGACACCTGCGTCCATCGTGGCGGCACCTTAAGCAAAGGCAAGGTCGTTAACGGCCGTGTTGCCTGCCCGTATCACGGCTGGCAATTTGACGGCACCGGTGTATGTCGTCACATTCCGGTTCTGGGTGACGATGCAAAATTACCCAAACGTGCCAAGGTAGATGGCTACCCGGTTATCGAACGTTACGGCATCGTCTTTGCATTTTTAGGCGACCTGCCGGAAGACCAACGACCACCGTTGATGGAAGTGAACGAATGGGAACAGGAAGGCTGGCGTGTGAGCGGCCTGGTCACACTGGACCTGGATGCCTACTACGAACGCTCAGTAGAAAATGGCCTCGACCCGGCGCACAACGAATTTGTGCACAACAGTCAGGGCAACGTCCGTTTTATTCCTGAATCAGTCGTGATTGAAGATCAGGACTGGGGCACCTATGTCGGTGTGGGCGCTATTCCTCCGGATAAAGGCACCACAAAGCTTGAGCATCTGCGTAAAGACGGTGTCGATGACTCGTCCTTCGGTGCCAGTTCAACCCATGTTGGCCCGAATACACTCATCACAGAAATCCGCCTGTCCTCGGAAAACACCTTCGTACAGTACTTTTGGGAACAGCCTATAGACGAAGATCACACCCGGATTTTCTTCATCAATGCACGCAATTGCATGCTCGAGCCGGAAAGTGATGAACGCCTGCTGCAAATCAACTTACGGGTTGCACACGAAGACGTCGCGATAGTTGAAGAATTGCATCCGGTCAGAACACCGGAATCATCCACCAAAGAAATCCTGGTGACCGGTGATGAATGCATCGGCCATTACCGCAAACACCTTAAGAGTTGGGAAGAACGCGGCTGGCGCATGGATATGAAAAAGATGCGAACAGAAGAAGGTGATATAGCCTACGCAATCCCATGCCCGGACCGGCGCGAAAGCAAAGGCTGGGTAATCGACAGTGTGCCGCTGGTAAAAAGCTAACAGAAATCTACGGCTTTAGTGTTAATCAGACAGTCTGGCTGAAGGTATCGATTCCAATTCAACAAGTCGCTCGGCCAGCTGGCTCATAAGCGCCTGGTTTCGTGCTTGCGAGCGCCTGTCCGCCGGTAACGCCTGAAGCTGTTCGGATGCCTGCAAGTACATCTCAAGCGCTGCTGCATTATTACCGGCACCCAGCAAAAGCTCACCCTTTCTGAATAACCACGCCGGTTGCGATCTCAGGCTTGCGGGCAACAAATCGAGCCATTCCAGAGCAGCGGAAAAATCACCGCTATCGCTTAATACAGCTATACCCTGATCAATCAAAGCCACCTGAGCACCAACCCGGTGTATACCATCATCAAGCGCCTGAATAGCGGCGGCTTGGTCGTTGTCGCATAAGCGCCAACGGGCAAGGTCAAGAAAATAGTCAGGTACGGGCTGCACATACGTTAGCAAAGCTGCAGACATGGACTCAGCTGCCGCATAGCATTTATTTAAAGCGCCGTATGCGTACGCCTGCTTAACCAGCCCGAATGAACTACCGGGCTCCGACTCTAAAAACTGCTGCGCATCTGACAAGGCCTTATCCGGCTCTCCCTTATCAAGATACAGTTGTGATCTGAACAAAGGCACCCTTGTCATACCGGCCTCTTCAGCCACAGCATAGTCTGCTAAAGCATCATCCCACTGCTCACTTTTTCGATGCGATTCTGCACGCCTGAGGTAGGTCATCGGATCAACAACATCACGCTGAGCAGCTGCGCTAATTTCGGCATCAAGCTCCTGTGTTAGCACCGCATCATCGGTATGCGGATATGCCGAAACCGAAAAGAAGGCAAGAAAAAATGCCGACCAACTTAAAAAAGTCAGCCGGCAAAACTTTTTCCCTCCGGGCATTTTCTTTTTACATGCAGACCCGTTTTCAGCCTTCCACCGCATGTACTTAGTTATGACAAGCATCTTAGCGATTAGTTCGGAACGTTCGTAAGATTCCCAATGCCGACAACATTAACCAAAAGGCCGCTGGCACAGGAATTACAGAAATATTTCCAGCTGTTGTCGAAGCCGCAAGGTTCGCCCCTCCCGCATCGCTCAAAACAACACCGCTAAAACCCATGAGGCTGTCGCCCAGGTCAATGGCATCAAAGCTCAGCACCGCCAACACAAAACTGTCAGCCTGCGCTGCATTCAACAAAGCAACGGAATCAAATGACAGCTGCACCAGATTGACCTGTCCGGCCGCCGGTGTCGCAGCGGTATAGGTCCCGCTGCCTCCCAGATTCAACTGATCGCCGTTGACCGGATCACCAAACACAATTCCCGTGTAACTCAGCAAGGCGCTATCGAACGACACGTTCAGGTCATAAGCCCCCAGAGAGTCTGCAGCGCCATCACCCAGACCACTGACAACGACAGATACGTCAACTGAGCCGCCGTTTATCACCGACTGAGACGATGGTGTAAAACTCAGGGTTGCTGCCTGCACCGATACCGACCAGATCAGCAACACTGCTAGCAACAATGCAGCCCACATGGTTTTCTCTATAAAGCTAACCGGTGATATGCGTTGCCGGCTCACAGCCGGGGCACGAAGTTTTGCCGATTGTATTTTTTTATTCATAACAAAGCCTCGGGTTCGATAGGCGCACAGTTCGGTAATTCACAGGACAACCAGGTAATACGGGCATCAAGAATATTCACAGTGCCGTCACTGTTTCTGTCGGCCGGATCATCCGGACCATGTGCGGGCGTGTTCAGCACCTGCAATGTGGCAGCGACGTCCCACCAATCAATATTGCCGTCGCCGTCGACATCGCCGGGTATAGGAGCCTGCGTCGTAAAGGCGCGACTGTTATACGGGCCAATCACGTTACCGTTCAAATCTTCCACGTTACTCACCGTAACCGTATGGGTGCTGGCGGGTAACAGGAAGTCTTCGAACATCAGCTGAACGGTACGCCCGTCCGGATGCAAGCCGGCAGAAATGATATTTACGCCGGGGATACTATAGTTAGCGGCAACCGAGGCAGTGACCGGGTCAACCGGTTCGGAGAACACGATATCGGTGCGGGGGTACCAGATAGAGTCGGCCTGAATCAGCCCCGGAGCGTAGGTGTCGGCACTTTTCTCAATGGTAAAGAAATCCTGCACATTACCGGCATCGTCGATAAAAGCTAGTTCCATTCTGTTGCCGTTGACGTCCATCGCAACAGAACCCAGCGTTAGCTGAGAGTTGTACATGATGGGATGATTCAATGGTGCCGCTTCGAGTTTGCCCGAAGAGCCTGCAACGACAAACACCGCACCTTCATTAGCCGTGCCCGCAGGACCCGGCTTGGTGTAACTACCATCACCACCATCCTGACCACTGCCGCCATCAAGAATCATGGCCGGTGTCAGCGTGGTTGAAACATCATGATGACCGTTAACCAAGAAGGAACGCTCATACGAGTGACTGTGGCCGGCCAGCACGATATCAACGCCATGTGATTCAAGAATAGGCACAGCCACTTCACGCATACTGGCAAGCAGTTGCTCGGCATCCGAATCATGAGAGCCCTTACTGTATGCAGGGTGATGCCAGATGCCGACCGTCCAGAACTTATTGTTAGCTGCCAGGTCATTTTCCAGCCAGGTCATCATGGCGCCGTTCACTGTGGTGTCTGACAACATCGAGTCCAGCACAACAAAATGAATGTTGCCGTAATCAAACGAGTAATACAGCTCGCTGCCTGAAGGCAGACCACCCGCTTCACCACCGGTAGGCAACGATACGATGCTGTACCACGCGCCCGGGGGGTTAAATACTACGTCCAGAGCGTCGTGATTACCCATCGCCGGCCACCACGGTGACTGACGCAAGGTTTCAGGATACATATCGAACACCGCGGCCTGATACTCGCTGTCCGAACCGATGCTGTAAGCGTTATCGCCCAACATAATCATCAGGTCTGTATCGCGTGAACCGGTAACACTCAGGTATCCGTCACGAACATTCGCCGCATCAGCATTTTTGGTGCCCGAGTCACCCAACAACCAGACGCGGGTCGGTTTGGCTGAACCGGCAACCGGCGGCGTAGTGATGTGATAACTGCTATCGCCGGCGATGCTTGCTGCATTCGTGCCCACTGAATAGTAGTAGCGGGTATCGGGTGCTAGACCGGTAAGCGTGATTTCGTGATCGGTAACCGAAGCGACATCGGACGCAGTTTGATTCAACGCACCGGGAGCAGTGCCGTAACGCACGTAAGAATCAGAAGCAACATCGGTACGCCAACGCACAATAATACTTGTTGGAGTCGCCGTCTGAAGATACGGACCACGCACTACTGTTTGCGCATTCGCCGCGCCGGACATTACCAGACATGCCATAACGGCAGCCGCTGATAATGAAACTGATGAAAAAGAAACCTTAGAAATCATAACCGCACCCTGTGAAAACCTGACCCTCAGCTTAGGGGGGCGATGCGGCGCATGCAAAGTTGTACAGGCAGTCAGACAAGTGAGCTTATAGCCCTTACTTATCAGTCACTTACAAAGTACGCGCACGTTCACAAACGCGCTGTGTTTTAGGCAGTTTGAGCCTCACGGGGTTGTCGGGTCATAAAGTAGACCAGCAGCGCCACTGCCAGCACTACGACATTGGCAATAGCAATGAGCACAAAGGGTGCAATCGTCCCGTACACGCCGGACAACATGCCGCCGAATTTGGCGATACACAAAATGCCAATAGCACCACAAAGGCTGAACATCCCGATTACGGCACCCCTGCCTTTCACCGGTGCCACCGAACCGATTAATGTGAGAGATGCGAGGTTAGCCGACATTTCGCCCATGCCGACGAACACTGCTGATATCCACATCTGGGAACCCAGAGGATCATCAATCAGATACAAAGTGAAGTAACCACCACCGGCCAGCACCATCGCAATAGCGACACCCAGCACCCGGTCAACGCGATCAAGTATCAAGCCCATAAACGGCAGCCACAACAATGCGAATACCTGAATGAGAATATAGAACTTGAGCGCGTACGAATTTGCTTCGAGCGGCGCCATGCCGCCGGAGATTGCCTGCTGTGACAACCACAGGACAAAGAACGTACTCAGCACCGACATGTCACCGCGTGCGACCACCGCTGCCAGATACGCCAACGCCACACGTACCTTTTTAGCTGCAGCAAAACCGATCTTCACCGTCGACAAAACCGGTTCGCGCTTTTCCAATTGGGCCGGTGCACCCGACTTAAGCCCTATCAGCAACACCGTAGACACCATCAGGCATACAGCGGCAGGCGTCCACAACCATAAGCGGGCAGCCATCACCGGATCGCCATCGGACAACCCTTCGAACACCGGCAACAGCAGGCGCAGCGGCGTGAGCAATAAAATAAACCCGAGGCCATTCAACATGAAGCACGATGAAATCAGACGGCCCCTGGAGGACTCAACGGCATAGTCATTAATCACCGACGGTAACATCGCTGTGTTCATTGCCAAGCCGAGGGCAAACACTAAACGGAATGCAGTGAGCTGCTCGACACTGGTTGCCAGCGGGTAGGTGAAGTAACCCAAAGCCAAAATTAAGAATGCCCCGCCCCAGAGTGGCTTACGCCCCAGTTTGTCCGACATCGCACCAATCAGACCGATGGTCAGGATCACAACAATTTCTGTGATGAACGTAAGGTTGCCGGCAAGCGGTCCTTGCTCTTCAGTCGGCACCTTGAGCACTTCAGTAAATATGTACGGTTGACTGGCATTCACAAAACCCATCATCGCAATGCCGAAGAAGGAACCAAACAACAGGGTCAACATGTTCCCGCGCGAGACATCCGGAGCAATTCGGATGTTGAGCTTCTTAGGACCGTATAAAAGCCCCTCTTCTGCGGGTGTCGTATCAGACTCAGACATAGGAATTCCTGTTGATCGTTGGCCGGGGGCTGCTCATCAAGACCGGAGCCGGATATTTTTCAGGGGATCACTATCCTACAGCGACAAACACATACGCACAGGAATGCCACTGCACGCCATACAGCGGCTAAAAACAGGGTCTTAAAGGCACAATCAGGTCAGATCGGCACCGATATCAGAGAAGAAAGCCTGCAGCACCGTTTCAACACCGTCATGGAACAGCAGAAAGCCATCGAGCCAGGCCTGCACGCTATAGAAAATAACCGACTGCAGATAAGCCGCATGGGTCGGATACCTTGCATCGAGTTCGGGCCGGGTGAACGCCGCGTGACTGCCCTGAAGCGTACAAAACAGATTGTCGTTCACACCGGTAGTGACACCGGTAGGCACCTCTATCCCGGCAAGCCGGATACCACCTTCAACCACGCCCAACTCATCACGGACAACCGCAAGACCGCCCTGCTCGGTCCGGTACATTGTTATTAAGCGACTGGGCGGCGGCAAGGTACCGTGAGCGATCCATTTGTCGAGCCGTCGCATGAGTGCCGAATGCACATACTCCGTACGCAAATTATTCAATGTCGATGGATCGTCTTTACAAATGGCGGTAGCAGGATCGATACCCAACTCCTCCAGATTTTGCTCATCTTCGAAAACCTTTTGATAGGAATCCACATGAGCACCGCCAGCCATGTCATAGGTGCGAATCAACGCGCTTTCTTCTTCGGTCTGACGAACACCCTGAGCACCGAACCAGGCGGCAAGCTCGGTTTCGGTCTGAAAGCGCATGACCGGCGCCGGCACCGGCAGTAATATTTTGTTACGCGAATCCCCGGCCGGGTTCGAGTCAGAGCCCCCACCCATAAGATTCACGGCTTTTGACGCATAGCTGCCACCGGCATCAAAGTAACCGTCGAAGATACTGCTCGTATCGGACATGACAGCCATTTCATGGAATGAATTCACAAAGGTCTTAACGTAGCCGGCTGACTGCGAGAAACCGGTCAGAATAAGTCGCTCGACCCCCCAACCTGCCAACGGGTTATCTGTTGCCGCATCGCTTTTAAGCAACGCGCCTGACTGCATGAGCATGTCCCAGATATGTCCGTCATCGGTCATTAACATACCGGCATAACGATCAGCGTTGCGTATCGTATAAGGCGCTTTACCGAATGAGTCACGCAAAAAGTTGACCGCCGGTGACTTACTGGTTATTCCCACATACACCGCACCTTCAAACATGATCATGCGGTCGCTGTACTGCCAGCTAACATCACTGTCGTATTGACGGGTCGCGTTAATGATTTCGAAATAAACCGTGCCGTTAAAGCGCGACATGTCTGCAGGGCGTCGCACAAACATTCGTGTGGCATAAGGTACGGGCGCTGTTATCGCGGTTACAGCAGGGCTCTGCTCCGCATTGTTAACGTAGTCATAGACGACGGCATTGCCGCTGAGTTGATACTCGTCTTCGACGTAGCCAAATTCGGCCATATCGTCAGCCATGGATAAAAACGGTACTGACTCAGTCTCAGGATCACCAGCCACAACCGGCAACAACGCGGTTTCGGGTAATGGAATAGCAGCGGACACAGCAGTAAAGGCACTCAATGAAAGCAGAATGCCTGTTAATGCAACAATAAACCTGTGCGTCACTAAGGATCTCCGGCGAATAAAGGGAAACAGCCCTATCCGGAAAGATACACGCCCGCTCATAGGCTGGCAAAACTCAGGGACACCTGTCTTCGCAACGGTCAGCAGACCGGAACGGCTAGCTTACATAATCCCGTCAGCCACCGGGCTATCGGGTCGGACTATAGCGTTTTGCCAGCGCATTGCGCTCATCCTGTCGTCGACGCAATTGATGCTATGCCTGCATTCGTCACAGTATAAAAGCGTTATTAAGCATGACTTCGCCCAACAAAAAAGGGCAGGTAAACACCTGCCCTTTTTCGGGTTCCAAACTATGACGGAGCTTAGGCAGGCATACGCAACATCTTCTGGACGTCACCACAATGACGGGTTTCATCCGACACCATCCGGCTGGCATATTCTTCCAGCATAATCGATTTGCCCTGCACCAGTTCGAGTAGCCCGGCATACACTTCAATGGCCTGCTCTTCGTGCTGCAACGACTCTTCCAAAATTTTACCGGTGTCGTGAGTCACTTCTTTAAGTAAGCCACCGATCGCCAGCGAAGGCTCGCCTCCCAACTGCGTAACCAACTCACCGGCCTCATGTGCATGCAACATCGACTCGTCAGCCTGACTACGCAACCACGACACAATAGGAATACGCCCGAAACCGTTCACCATAAATGAATAGTGGGTGTAGCGAACCACACCGGCGAGTTCCAGCTCCAGAATCTTATTCAGCTGCGCCAGAACGGCCTGCTGATCATATTGCTCGGACATTTAAATCCCCTATTACGTCAATTCACAGAATTCATAAGAGTAGCTGAGATTAAAGCAGGAAAGCATAGATACAAACCGAAGCTTAAGCCTTGCATAAGCAATACCGCCGCAAAACAGCACCCTGAGATACGTCATAATCAGAAGTGAGGCTAGCGCGGGCGCGGCATCCCAAGTAAAATTTCACTGTGATACTTTATCAAGACTTGTAAAAACAGGGATGTACAGATGCAACAGATTCATTGGGGACAAATCATCAAAGCTGCAGCAATTACCGCAGCAGCACTCGTACTAGCCGCTTGCGGTGGTAGCGACAGCAGCAGTTCATTTAGCACCGGCGTAAACAGGGGTGTTTTTATCGACAGCCCGGTCGCCGGCGTCGGCTACCGGACATTCGACAGCACACCAGCAGAAACCAGCGAAGGAACTACCGACTTACAAGGTCGCTTCAGTTATCGTGACGGCGAAACAGTTCAGTTTTTTATCGGCTCGATCATCTTATCCGAAGCACTGACCCCTGCCGATGATGTTGTAACAGTGCTGGACATCACCGGTGCGGCTGACACTTCAGACCAGCATGCATTAAACGTGGCCCGCCTGTTGCAGTCGTTAGATGAAGACGGTGACCCAAGCAACGGTATCTCCATTTCTCAGGACGATACGCTACTGGCTACAGACCCGATTGATCTCGATACCGATAAAAGCACATTTGAGGGTGCTATCGGCGACCTGATGACAGCAACCGGCAACACGCTGATTTCGGAAACTGAGGCCAAAGACAATCTCGAAGACGGTCTGGCCATTGCTGAACTCTTTACACAACTGGTAGGAGCGACGTTGCTCGCTCAGGAACCAAATAATATCGGCGGCACATCGCTAATCGTTATCCTCATTAATGACGACGGCACAGCTGAAGACATTCATACCGATGACTACGGTCAAGCGCAGGACGATGAGTTTGACAACACCTACCTGCCTGACATCGACATCGTTCCATGGGAACTAGATGGCGAAGGCAAGCTCACATATACCTATCCGGGTAATGATATCGAAAGCAACTACGTCGCGGTTGTAGGCGAAACGCTGTATTCCTATGAGACCAAAGGTGATCGTGATCTCGGTCCAGGCAACGAAGCCTACACAGAGAACTTCGCATTCATCTTCGATAACGCTCTGATAGAGAAACTGCCCGGTGACTTTGTCATGACGATCGACAACACCGATTGCTCTTGCGAACCCGTTGCAATTACATTAAATGCTAATGGCAGCGGCACGCTGCAAGATGCTGACCAAGGCAATGCTGAAAATATTAACTGGGAAGTTGACGACTTTGGAAACTTACGGCTATTACTATCCGATGGCTACGTTGAAATCTATGCCGAGTACATTGGCAGCAATAATGTTGATGGCGTAATCAACATTACCTTTATCGCCTATGAGAATCTGGGCGGCGAAGAACATATGTTCACGGGCAGCATGGACATTGCTCCTTAATCCACGAACCTGATCATAAAAACAGCCCTGCCGGACATTATCCGGCAGGGCTGTTTTGTTCTTTCAACCAGCTAATCGTCAGTCAGGCTATCAACTGTCGTGCGGTACTCAAAACTTTCGGCGTGAAAATAACCGTCCTTGCGCATAAAGGCCTTATCACTTTCATCGACGAACAAACCCGAGACCCTGAGTAATGGCGAGCCAATAGGCACACTCATAGCGGCTGCTGTTTCATCGTTGGCAACGGTGGCACTTACCGCCTGATTCACTTTCACGAAGTTGTGCCCGGCGTCTTTGACTGCCGATATAACCGGCTTAGTCCCGAGGCTTTCCCATTCAATCTTTCCGGCAATAGCCGTCGGCAGCCAAGTCACTACAAAGCAATAGGGCTCATCATTGAGCTGCCTAACCCGGATAGCCCGGAACACTTCATCACCAGACAAGCCCAGTTGCCGTTTGAGTTGTTTGCCAGGCTCTGTATAACCATAACTTAAGGACATTTCACCCGGCAGAACGTCGTAATGTCCCTTGTCCTGTTTCAGCAAACCCAGGTTGCGACGCTTATCTGCACTTTCCAGACCGAAAGCCTTCGCAAAAGTACCGGCACCTTGCTTGCGAACCACCAGACCTTCGCCCTCGAGCAGGTCAAGCGCTCTGCGAACCGTGGCACGCGCTACACCGAGGTCTTCGGCCAGCTGCACTTCGCCGGGCATGGGCTTCTGCCAGTCATACACACCATTGATAATCTGCTCTCGCAGAGTCAGAAATACACGGTGATAAAGAGGCAGGACACTCATAACAGTTACGCCGGTGGATAGACTTGCTTACCACCTAACCAAACGATCGACCCTATACAGCTGCGGCAGGCGCTTATCTCCATACCCGCAACAATCATGTCGCTTTGCACCGGTGCCCAACGGTCGAGAAACACCTCGCCATCGTTTACGCGGTTCCAGTAAGCCACCTTCTGCTCTTTCACATCGGGTGGAAACTGCGGATTCGCTTTCAGCATCTCCAGCATCTCACCTTCGATACGCAACGGTGTACCGGCAGGGTTGTTGATCTGCTCGGCATACAGGTTAAACCAAACGTGTTCCGTCTCTTCCCCGCAATGCGGGCAATCGAAACGGGTCGACTGAAAATCCGGTGCTTTTGTCATGTTAGTGTTTTCTATGAAATCGTTATCTGTTGATTGAATAATACGACAGTCTGCTGATCTGAAAGTTTACTACGCTAACTCTTAGCTGCAGGTCGGCGACGATTGCGACGCTTCTTACCTGACGCAGCACCTTTCGGCTTATTGCCCTGGGCTGAACCACGGTTGGCGTTACGCCCTCCACGATTACCACCACGGCCACGGCCTCTGCTGCCATTGTTGATCGGCTCAGCTTTAATCTTAGGGTCGACTTCGTAACCGGGCACAAACTCTTTCTCAATCGATACACCCAGCAGTTTCTCTATATCACGCAATAACTTGAGTTCATCAACACACACTAACGAGATAGCGTGACCGTCTTCACCGGCTCGTGCGGTACGACCAATGCGGTGCACGTAATCTTCCGGCACATTCGGCAATTCAAAGTTAACGACATACGGCAGTCGATCGATATCGATACCGCGGGCAGCAATATCAGTTGCAACCAACACGCGCGTTTTACCGGCTTTAAAATCTTTTAACGCACGGGTACGGGCACTCTGGGACTTATTGCCATGAATGGCGTCTGACTTAAGGCCGTCCTGAGTCAGTTGCTTAGCCAGCTTGTTCGCACCGTGTTTCGTGCGGGTAAAGACTAATACCTGCTGCCAGTTACCGGAGCCAATCTGATGGGATAACAGTTCGCGCTTACGGTGCTTATCAACAGGGAAAACCTTTTGATCAACCCGCTCGGCGGCCGTATTCTGCGGCGTCACCTGAACTTCTTCAGGATTACTCAGAAAGTCCGCCGACAGCGCTTTAATCTCTTTCGAGAAGGTGGCCGAGAACATCAGGGTCTGGCGCTCATCCGGAATAGCTTTAAACAGCTTACGAATATCGCGGATAAAGCCCATGTCGAGCATGCGATCCGCTTCATCCAGAATCATGAACTGTATTTTGGAAAGCTTAATGGTGTTTTGCTGAAGATGATCAAGCAGACGACCCGGTGTGGCAACAACCACATCAACACCCTTACGGATATTGGCAATCTGCGTATTCATACTCACACCACCAAAGATAGTGACGGTACGAAACCCAAGATGCTTACCGTAAGCCTCAACACTTTCCGACACCTGAGCAGCAAGCTCGCGGGTTGGCGTCAGTATCAATGCACGCGGGTAACGATAATTATCTTCCACTGAAACTTCTTGCAAGCGATGCAGAAGCGGCAAAGTGAAACCGGCAGTTTTACCGGTACCTGTTTGGGCGCCCGCCAATAAATCATGACCGGCAAGCACCAATGGAATAGCCTGCTCCTGAATAGGAGTAGCTTCTGAATAGCCCTGTTCTTCAACAGCACGCAGCAATTCGGCCGACAGGCCGAGATCTTTAAATAACATTTTTTGTCCTTAAGAAACCGGCAGGAAGCGCACTTATGTGCTGAAACTTCTATTCATACCGGCAGCGTCTGACCAAAGAGGAAACCGAAGGGGTTCGACAAGGTTCGGTCCAGACTAGAATTTAATTGAACCCGGGCATTCAAGATTAAAAATCCGGGTAATTGACGCAGACCGAAGTGCGTCAAGGCGGGCGCACTATAACAAAGCGCCGCGAATAAGCGAGTAATTAATGCCCATTCGGGCTAATTTGAGGCGCAAAGCGGGAAAACGACCTGAATTGAGCCTCTATAGCTACATCACACCGTAGGCCAGCATGGCACTGGCGACCTTCTCAAAGCCTGCCACATTGGCGCCCTTCAGGTAATTAATGTAACCGTCATCTTCGCGGCCGTACTTTTCACAACGACCATGAATATCTTGCATGATCGTCCGCAACTGCTTATTCAGTTCGTCCCTGCTCCAGGACATACGAATACTGTTCTGTGACATTTCTAAGCCGGAAACGGCAACACCGCCGGCATTCGCAGCTTTGCTCGGTGCGAACAAAATACGGGCTTCCTGAAAAGCATCAATAGCACCCTGCTCGCTCGGCATATTCGCCCCTTCGGAAACACCGATGCAGCCATTGGCTAACAGTGATTTGCCATCCTCCTCATTCAACTCATTCTGGGTCGCGCAAGGAAAAGCCAGATCACAAGCCACCGACCACGGACGATTGCCAGGGTAGTAAGCAACATCAAACTTATCGGCATACTCGGATATCCGGCCGCGACGCTCTTCTTTAAGCTCACGTATCCAACGTAATTTTTCACAATCGATGCCATCGGGGTCATGAATAAAACCGCCGGAGTCAGACAGAGTGACAGGCTTTGCCCCCAACTCAATGAGCTTATCCACCGCATACAAAGCCACGTTACCGGAGCCGGATACTGCCGCAGTTAAGCCTTCGATCTTGCGCCCCTGCGCCGCGAGCATATCTTCCATCATGTACACGCAACCGTAGCCGGTTGCTTCAACACGAATTTCGCTGCCGCCAAACGCCAGACCCTTACCGGTCATGACGCCGGTAAAGTTATTGGAAATACGTTTGTACTGACCGAACATATAACTGATTTCACGGGCACCCACGCCGATATCACCCGCGGGCACATCGGTATCCGGCCCGATATGCCGGTACAACTCGGTCATGTAGGCCTGACAAAAGCGCATCACCTCTGCATCGGACCGGCCTTTAGGATCAAAATCGGCGCCGCCTTTAGCACCACCCATCGGCAAGCCGGTGAGACTGTTTTTAAAGGTTTGTTCGAATGCCAGAAACTTAAGAATGCTGAGATTCACAGTAGGATGAAAACGAATGCCGCCCTTGTAGGGCCCGATGGCATTGCTGTGCTGAACACGATAACCGCGGTTGATCTGCACCCGCCCGGCATCATCTTCCCAGGCCACACGAAAACTGATAACCCGGTCAGGCTCGGTTAAACGGCCAAAAATAGCCGCAGCCATATACTCCGGATGCTCACGCAGATAAGGCAATACGTTGATACCCACTTCGTACACGGCTTGGTGAAACTCCGGCTCATTCGGGTGTCGCTCCTCAAGCCAACTCATGAACTTGGGAACGACATTGTCCTGATCGAGATAGTCATGCCAGGCAGCCATTAAAACACCTCTCTAAAACTGAACCGATAAGCTGATACTAACGGGTATACACCACTACGTCTGCCCTGCCTATATCGGGCTTTACTAATGCCGGCGACCTGCGCGGATAAAAACTGATGCTCAAAACCTGTTTATCCGGCGCACGGTGCCGTAACTCCTGCAACAGACCGCCATCAAAGTCGACATGAAAATCACCGACGATATGCACCACTTTTGGCTTTCCTGACCGGGCGCGGGACAAGGCATCCGCAACTGATTGAGCCATGGTGGCATCCCAGACACGATGAGCTCGGAACAACTGCTTTAAGCGGTCGTCATCCAGCGACTTAATGCTTTTGTCCTTTCCGGCGACACGACTCATGGTTTGTTTGAACCGCCCGAAATACACCGGATCAAAAACAACTGCCGGACAATCAAATAAAGCACGTTCGGCGTCGCTCAATTCCGGCAGGTCATCGCAGCCATAGTTGCGCACCATCCGGGAATATTTCAACGGCGCATTGCTGGCTACTAATGCTGCGTTATTGTCACGGGCAGATTGAAGTTTTGGTAGATACCATTCCGGCCAATTTTTCTTGACCGTCAGGTTTAGGAAATCACGCTCTGCTTCAAGACCGGCATCCGACAACTCATGAGCAACCCAGGCATCTAAAACAGCCTGTTGGGATCGGTCAAATTCCTCGAGCGAAAGCACCACTGAGTCATTATTTTTAAAGATCTCAAGCAGCAATTCATTTTGTAACGCATGCCCTGCCGCATCGCTGTGCTTTTCGGCAAACAACACGATATCGGCCTCAGCGACCCTCGATAACAACCGGTCAATC
>Ga0070728_10004084_pt1 | contig 15462 bp, 17 predicted proteins | sample tdDd471_FD_66723 | JGI IMG/M metagenome (GOLD analysis project Ga0070728, IMG submission 66723) | Marine sediment microbial communities from the Atlantic coast under amendment with organic carbon and nitrate - tdDd47.1 | ecosystem: Environmental > Aquatic > Marine > Coastal > Sediment | place...
ACGCGGTCAATCGGTCGGAAGGTCTTCAGCAGCTCTTCGGCTGCGGTCTTTAGCGGCTCCACAGCATCGCGCATCTTCATCGAATTAGAATTATCAAGCACCAGGATGATATTAAACGGCACGCCAAATTCTTCTGCAAACGGAACCACGGAGGTCACAGTGGCTTGTCGCCCAGCCTGTTTGATAATGAAGTCTTTGATGCCCAGACCGAGCAACGGATGTTTCTCAGTATCTTCGACACTGACAACCAGCTTGCCCTCTTCAACCACTCGGTCCACCTGCGCCGCAGCGCCAGGGTTGGCTACCGCAATCTCCAGGGCCATCTGATCGGCTGCAAAAGCCTGCGATACAACCAGCAGACAGCCGACACAAAACAGGCTAATCCATCCGTTCTTCATCCTTTCCTCCATTCTTCTTACCCCTGACATTTAATAAAACGACTGTGCGACCAGATCATTTTTTTGTAAGGCTAGTCAGCTCGTTGCTTTGGGGAGAAAGAAACTTTATCGATTTCCCATTTACTGATATTTATAGCTTCTTGTTCAGTTGCCCTGGTCGTGTCAGTAAGCGTGAGTTTGGAGTCGCCATCGATGACACCTCGAAGGGTCTTGCTGTCTAGTTTAAATCCATCGGAATTCAACCCTTTGATAGTTACAAAAACCTCCCCTGGTGGGCCTTGGGTTTCTAAATCGACCTTGATGCTGTATGTAACGTATCCGGATCCTCTCTCGATCTCGATGATTTTAAGGCTATCTTTAACAACGGTTGGTTTGATTGCTTGTTCTGCAGCGATGAGAGTCTCGTCTCGCCATTGATCAAGTTTGAATCTCAAAATGTCAAGCTCACGGCGTTTGGCTAACAACTCTTCTCTGCTTTTAATAGATAGTTCAGCCTCTTCTTTCTGATATTGAAGACGATCGAGAAACAGAAAGTAGAGGTCATAAATAATCTGTTCGGCATCTGGAGTGCCTTTTGCTCTGCTGAGAGCTGCTTCTAGTCCTTCGATCTGGACGTCTAGTTTTGCAATACGGTATCTGACATCCTCAAGGTCGCCGGCCAGGCAAGGTACTGAGATAGCAATTAAGATTGTCAAAACCAGGAGTTTTCTCACGGTTTCTCCCTACCTTTCTATACACTCATGATCTACAAAAAAAACGCTGCGAACATATGTCAACAAGCAGTTCTTGTTGTTTTCTAAGAATGCCATATTTTTAGCAAAAGTTGATATTGTAAAATCCTCTATCCTGACCAGTGTTTACAAGGAACGACCTTCCCGGACCGCTCTTCTCTTTTGCCTCCGATCCGAGATTTGTCTTTACAGCCATAATAAAAATTTAAAAACACACAAACTCTATCTATTAGTTATGATAATTATGTAACATCCAACTTTTCGCAACTTGTTATGTTAATTCGATGAACGGATAGTTTTCTATGGCAAAAGTAGAAATGCTTTTGGACTACTTTCTGGGCCCGCTCGTGTTGGTTGCTGTCCTGATTGTCGCCTTGATCGGTTTGAACCTGCTTCTGTCCCGGCTACAAAAGGGCCACCCGGAGCGCGCCATACATCGCCAGGTTGCAATGCTGGCAACAACCCTTGTTGCGATCTTCTTTCTGGTCATCCTCCTACCGATCAACGAAACATTACGCGGTCAGATTCTGAGCCTGCTCGGCATCATTATTAGTGCTGCGATAGCCCTCAGTGCAACAACTTTTCTTGGCAACGCCTTGGCAGGAATTTTATTAAGAAACGCTCGGAACTTTCGCACCGGGGATTTTATCTACGTCAATGACCAGTTCGGGCGCGTTTCGGGAAGAGGACTGTTCCATATCGAGGTTCAGACTGAAGATCGCGATCTGGTGACATTACCCAACCTATACGTCACCAATAACCCGGTTAAAGTAACGAGAGCGTCTGGAACCATCATTTCTGCAGAGGTATCACTCGGATACGATATTCCACGCAACCAGGTTGAAACTCTTCTTTTGCAAGCGGCAACCGACTCTGGGCTGGAAGACCCGTTTATATACATCATGCAGCTTGGTGATTTTTCAGTGGTCTACAGAGCAAACGGGATGTTGACCGATGTCAAACTGTTGCTCTCTGCCCGATCACGTTTGAACTCAGCAATACTTGATACCTTGCACCAGGCAAACATCGAGATTGTATCTCCTAACTTCATGAACACCAAAGACGTCTCAGGACAGACATTTGCTGCCAAATCCATTAGCAAGGAACCGGTCGCCATCGGAAACAAGGACCCGGAGGACATCATCTTTGACAAGGCTGAACAGGCTGCAACCCTTGAGGAGCAGAAAACGTGTCTGGCTGAAATTGATCAACGTCTTGAATCTCTGGATGAAAAGCTCTCTAAGGCCAGTGATGAACAAAAAGGGCGCATAGATAAGGCGATGAAAAAATTGCAGCGTCAGCAGAGTCAGCTTCACAGCAAGATTTCTGCAGATGAAAAAAGTATAGAAGAGGGAAAAATTAGCGACTAAAGGTTGGGGTTTTCTTCCAAATTGCCAGCTGAAAGATTTCGGGAACAGGGGAGCGCTGGTTCGAATCCAGTCATCACGACCAGCATTTACATGTGAGCGACCTTACCGGGGTCGCTCTTTATTTCTTACAAGTCCTCCTACATTGTTCTGAGTTACTCAGGTTAGTAGAAATGCGAAATTCTTGCTGACCCTAAAATATAAGAATGGCCATCCCACATTTCATGCAAACAGAGCCTTTTTTTTTGACTTTCCCTGTGCCGGTGGTCAATGCTATAGCTGCGCTGCGCAAAGGCCTCAGATTTCGTCTCTGAGGATGCTTTTTACACGCTATTTTCTGGAGTAAAAATGGCAAAATCCTGGATAACGCTGGATCGTGTCGACTCCGAGGAAGGCGAGCTCGAGCTGCGGCAACGCGGCGAGAAAGACTTCCTGATTACTGTCAGCGGGCTGGTGCTGATGAACAGCCTCTCCAACCGCTCCGAGGTCGTCCTTGGTCAGCTTGGCTGCCAGCATCTATCGAATCATCCGGCGCCCCGGGTTCTGGTGGGTGGCCTCGGTATGGGCTACACGCTCAAGGCGGTCCTCGACTGCCTGCCGAAGACGGCGCAGGTGGTGGTCGCCGAGCTCAACCCGACGGTTGTCGAATGGTGTCGCGGGCCACTGGCCCTGTTGACCGATGCCGCTGTTGAAGACCCCCGGGTTGCGGTCGAAATCTGCGATGTTGCGAAGCTGGTGTATCGTTGCGCGCAGGTTGATGCAAAGGGTAGTTTCGATGCTGTGGTCTTCGATCTCTACAAGGGCCCGCACTACCGGACCGACAAAATCAATGATCCGCTCTACGGCAGCAAGGCGATTAACAACGTCCGCGCCTGCCTCAAGCCGCAGGGGCTGTTTACCGTGTGGGGAGAAAATTACGACGAAGGCTTCGATCAGCGCCTGTGTGCCGCAGGCTTCGCTACCAGCAGCAAGCGCCCGGGGCGTGGTGGCTACCGACACGTGGTGTTCGTCGCGAAAAAGGCGGCCGACAAGCGCCGGAAGAGTACGTGATGCGAATCTGGGTTGATGCCGATGCCTGCCCCCGGGTGATCAAGGAGATCCTGTTCCGGGCCGCCGAACGCAAGCAGGTGCAACTGACCCTGGTGGCCAACCAGCCGCTGAAGACGCCACCGTCGTCCTATATTGATACCATGGTTGTTGCTGCCGGTTTCGATGTCGCCGATGACAAGATCGTCGAGCTGCTCAACCCCGGTGACCTGGTGATCACCGCCGATATCCCCCTGGCTGCAGCGGCTATCGCAAGCAAGGGGCATGCGCTCAACCCGCGTGGCGAGCTGTACACCCCGGACAATATCCAGGAGCGTCTCGCCGTGCGCAACATGCTCGACGAACTGCGCGGCTGCGGCATCGATACCGGTGGCCCGCCAGCACTGAACGCTTCCGATCGACAGGCTTTCGCCAATCAACTCGACAAATTCCTGGCCAGGATTTAAGGTACTACCGTCTCCCATGATTACAATGTCTGCCGAAACGATTGTCGTCCTCGACTTTGAAACCAGCGGTATCTCTCCCGATCACGGTGACCGGGCAATCGAGATCGGTGCCGTGATGTTGCGGCAGGGTGAGGTCGTCGACCGTTTCCAGAGCCTGATGAACCCCGGCGTTCGGGTCAACAGCTTCATCGAATCCTACACCGGGATCACCAACCAGATGGTCCAGTCGGCACCAAAGGCTGACAGGGTGATGCGAGATTTTTCCCGTTTCATCGGCGACCATCCACTGGTGGCGCACAATGCATCATTCGATCGTCGCTTCCTCGATGCCGAGTTCCGGCGGATCGGTGCCCGGCGCAGCCAGGAATTCGGCTGCTCGATGCTGACCGCGCGACGTATTTATCCTGACGCTCCCAACCACAAACTGGAAACCCTGGTGCGCTACAAGGGACTGTACACTGAAGGCACTTTTCACCGTGCCCTGGCCGATGCGGAGATGACCGCACACCTTTGGATGAAGATGACCGAGGACCTGTGCGAAAGCTATGGGTTTGAGGAGGTTTCCTTCGCCCTGATGTGCGGCTTGATGAAGGTTTCGAAAAGCAGGGTTGCCGACTACCTGTGCCGGTGTTCCTGATGGTCAGGTGAGCAAGCCTGCCTTTGCGCCAACCGGGCTTTAGGTTAGAATGGTTTGACTTATGTGATCCGTTTTTTCAGCTTTGATCCATGGCAAAACAGGGGGCGATGATGAAAATCTTTGTTGTTCTGGGTAGTCTGAGTGCTTTTCTTGGTGTCGGGCTCGGCGCATTCGGTGCCCACGGGCTGAAGACCAAAGTGACGCCGGAGATGCTTACCGTCTGGCAGACCGGGGTCCTGTACCACCTGATGCATGCCATGGGCCTGTTGCTGGTCGGGATTCTCTGTCACCTGATGCCGGAGGCTGCCACGGTCCGCAACGCCGGTTGGGCGATCCTGATCGGTACCGTGCTTTTCTCCGGTTCGCTTTATCTCCTGGTGCTCACCGGTGTCAAGCCGCTCGGCATGATCACCCCGTTGGGCGGGATCGCTTTCCTGGCAGGTTGGCTGATGCTTGGTATTGCGGCCTGGCAATATCCTGGATAAAACACGGGACGCGTTAAGGGTTCTGCAACATCCCCCAATTCCATGACAGCAAAGGTTTTTTGCCGGACAAGGGTATGAACCGCACCTCCATCTCGGGCAGGGTGAGGATCGCACAGGTGTGGTTGAAAAGGGTGCTGCCGGGATTAATGACCAGGGCATCGCCCAATTGTTCGGCAAAGACCTGGTGGGTGTGGCCGACCACCAGGATATCGTAAGGAACGCCCTCCAGAACGTCGCTCCAGTCAGCGACCTGCTCCTTGATCAGAAGACCTTCCTCATCGAGAAGTTTGATGCCATTCAAAACCGAATCCGGTGGGCTGGCATGGACCATGTAAATGGTTTTCTCTGCAAAAGCCAGTTCAACGGTTCCGTAAAGACTGCGCAGATACCCTTCGACAGACCCGTTGAAATGGCTGTCGTTCTCCGAGTTGCCCAGATGCCACAAATCGTGGTTGCCGACGATGGCACGACAACCACTTTTGATCAGCAAGGCTACGGTCCGTTCGAGCTCCTTGCCGTAGCCGGCGATGTCGCCGGCGCAGAGAATCGTTTCAACCCGCTCTTCGCTAAAGATCCGCAGTGCCTCCTGCAGGGGACCGGCGGCAGCATGAATATCACTGATCAGACCGATTTTGACCGTCATCAAAGACCTCGCTTAGACCGGGATTTTCCCGACGGGTGCCAGGTAGATGGTGAATTCGTCTTCGCCGTCGATCTTGAGCAGTGCATCCATCTGCTCCTGGTGATATGCGGCAATTGCACAGGTGCCGGCACCGATTGCGGCACAAGCCAGGTAGAGGTTCTGGCAGAGATGACCGACGTCCATAGCGATCACCCGGTGTGCGGCGATGTCGTAGCGCCACTCCATACGGTAGGGAATCACCGTCCAGGCCAGGGTGACCGGCGCTGCGGCGGTGAACGTCTGACCAAGTGTCGCCCCGGCCAGCGCGGCAGGCAGGTTGTCTGCCGGATTTTCGAATACCAGCGCATGATCCACCGGAAGGTAGCGGTAGACGCCAACCTCAAGGGTCTCGATATCGCTGGCCAGCAGGTAGGTTTCAAAGGCGTGGCGACATCCGGCCGACGGCACTGTGCGCTGGGCGCAACCGGGGGCGAGGATTTCGGTGATCCCCTGGGTGGCCCAGAGCAGCCAGGACAGTTCCGTCATCGATAAGGGTTGATCGAGAAAACGTCGCCGACTGCGACGCTGGCTGATCGCGTCAATCAGGTCCGTGCCGCGCAAGGCTTCGAAGGAGTCCTGTCCGGGCAGTGGAATCGGTTGCTGATCTTCCCGGGGCGGCTTCTGCAACGGTGGTGGCTCCACGCCCCGGCTCTGATCAGTTTGTGAGAAATCGATCTGCAGGCGCAAGCTGTCCTTGAGGAAGGCCCGGTGCCTGTTAAGTTCGTTGTTGGCCATTTTGATGCCTGTCGGTGTGGTTGGTGAGTGACTTCAACAGTTTACCAGAAAAATCGAGACGCGGAACGCGGGACGAGGGACGCGAAAACTTTAGGAATCCATAGCTTGATTCTTTCCGCCCCGGAGAATGAACCGGTTGCAAAGTTTCCAGTTTCATTTATTCTAGGTGCAGTGCCTTAATGAAAAGTTGAGTATTTATGGATCCTCTGAAAAATCATTTTGATGCGATCGTTATCGGTAGCGGCCCGGGCGGCGAGGGGGCGGCAATCATGCTCGCCAAATCCGGCAAGTCGGTTGCCATTGTTGAGAACCGTTTTCTCGTGGGAGGGGGTTGTACCCATCTGGGGACCATTCCGAGCAAGGCACTGATTCACGTGGTTCAGCAATACGCTGAAGACAAGAAACACCGCCTTTTCAACCGTGGCCGCCATCCCGGTCGGGTGACCCGTGATGATCTGATGGATGCGATCAACAATGTGGTCTCGCTGCAGGTTCGCGACCGTGAGGACTTTTATGAGCGTAATCACATTGTGATCGTTGCCGGGCATGCCCGTTTTACTGATCCGAACAGCATCGAAGTGCAGGATGAAACCGGCAACCTGCGGCAGATGACGGCTGATTATTTTGTTATAGCAAGTGGCTCGCATCCCTACCATCCTGAAGATGTGCCTTTCGACAACCCCCGCGTTGTGGACAGCGATACGATTCTGAAAATGAATGACCTGCCCGGGACCCTGACTGTGTACGGTGCCGGGGTGATTGGCTGCGAGTATGCCTCGGCTTTCAAGAACATCGGTATCAAGGTCAACCTGGTCAACACCCGCGAGCGGCTCCTCGAATATCTCGACGATGAGATCAGCAGTGCGCTGAGCTACTACATGCGCGATGAGCAGGGCGTGCTGATCCGCCAGAACGAGGAATACGAACGGGTCGAGGTCAACGACGACGGCGTCGTCCTGCACCTGAAGACCGGCAAGGTAATCAAGTCTGACATGCTGCTGTGGGCCAACGGCCGCACCGGAAACTCGGCAGAGATGGGCCTTGAGGCCCTCGGCATTGAGCCGGACCATCGCGGTAATCTCACCGTCAACGAGACCTACCAGACAGCGCAGCCGCACATCTACGCGGTCGGCGACATCGTCGGCTTCCCCAACCTGGCCAGCGCTGCTTACGACCAGGGCCGGTTTGCCGGGACCCACATCGCCGAAGGCTCCTGTGACGAACGCCTGGTGCGGGATATCCCGACCGGGATCTACACCCTGCCGGAGATCAGCTGCCTCGGTGGTACCGAGCGCGAACTGACCGAGCAGCGCATCCCCTACGAAGTCGGACGGTCCTTCTTCCGCAACCTGGCCCGCGGTCAGATCACCGCGCACAGGGCCGGCATGCTCAAACTGCTCTTCCACCGCGAGACGCTGGAAATTCTCGGCATCCACTGCTTCGGTCACAACGCCACGGAAATCCTGCATATCGGACAGGCGATCATGGCCCAGCCCGCACCGCACAACAGCATCAAGTATTTCATTAACACGACCTTCAACTATCCCACTATGGCTGAGGCGTATCGGGTTGCGGCGTTGAATGGTTACAATCGTCTGTAATCTTTGTTTTCTATTAATCAGTAGTCAACTCCTTATAAACCAAACCGACGGGTCTCGTCCCACCTGTTCTGATTGCTCTTGAGTCATCCCTAAGGACTTGCCTTTCCCCTTCATTTCCCATACTATCTGCCCTGGCTAATCCAGCCGAACTCACAGCTGATTTCCAGGAGACAACTTGATCTTATATAGCGATCCTGCCGCATCCTGCGGCGGGGATTTTTCTGTCAATCTGCCTTTACGTGGGGGCTTCGCATGAGCCTGTCGGAGCTGAATCCACAGCAGTGCGAGGCGGTCCTGCACACCGAAGGGCCGTTGTTGCTTCTGGCCGGCGCCGGTTCGGGAAAGACCAAGGTCGTCACCCACAGGGTTGCGCACCTGGTCGGAGAAAAACGTGTTGATCCGAAGCATGTCCTGGCGGTCACTTTTACCAACAAGGCTGCTCGCGAGATGCAGGAGCGTGTTGCCGAACTGGTCGGACGCAACAAGGCCGAGCGCATCCAGGTCTCGACTTTTCATTCCCTCTGTTGTCGCATCCTGCGTGCCGAGATCGAACAACTTGGTTACAAGCGCAACTTCAGCATCTATGGCACCTCAGATCAACAGCGTCTGATCAAGGATCTGATGCACGATATCGACCCGGTTCACGGGTTGAAGGTCGACAACATCCTGTGGAAAATCTCTGACGCCAAGAACCGCCTGTTGCCCCCGGAAAAGTTTGGGCCCTTTATGAAAGGTGACCTGATCGGCGAGATGGCTCAAGCCGTCTACCCGGAGTATCAGAAGAGTCTGAAGAGTTACAACGCGGTTGATTTCGACGATTTGATCATGCTGGTGGTCAAGCTCTTTGATGAATTCCCCAAGGTGCAGGAGAAGTACCAGGATCGTTTCCGTTACATCATGGTTGACGAATACCAGGACACCAACGCTGCCCAGTTCACCCTGATGCGAAAACTTGCCGGCAAGTGGAACAACTTCTGTGTGGTCGGTGATGACGACCAGTCGATCTACGGCTGGCGTGGTGCCGAGCCCGGCAATATCCTCGATTTCGAGCGCCACTTCAGGGGCGCTTATACTATCAAACTGGAGCAGAACTATCGCTCCACCGCCCACATCCTCAATGCCGCCAACACGGTGATCAAAAACAACAACAAGCGTAAGGACAAAGCCCTTTGGACTTCCGGAGGGAACGGCGAAAAAATCGGTATCGTCAAATGCATCGACGCCGAAGACGAAGCCAAGGCGGTGATCGACCGGATTCACCACAACCGTCGCGAGAAGCGCATGGCTTACAAAGACCACGCGATCCTGGTCCGCACCAACGCCCAAACGCTGGTCTTTGAACAGGAGCTGCGCTTTGCCGATATCCCCTACGTGCTGATCGGCGGCCAGCAGTTCTTTGACCGTAAGGAGGTCAAGGACGCTATCGCCTACCTACGCTTCATCGTTAACCCCTACGATGAGGTCAACCTGCTGCGCATCCTCAACTACCCGCGCCGCGGCATCGGCCGCACCACTGCCGACCTGTTGATCCGCACTTCCGTTACCAGCAAAGAACCCCTCTGGAAGGTGCTCCGCAGGGCCCGTACCATCAACGGTGTCAACAGCAAGGCGGCCGAAGCCATCGACAAATTCACCAATTTGATCGAAGACCACAAGCGTTGGTTTCGCAGCAGCGGGCACATGGCGGCAACGACCAAGGATCTTTTCAACGTTATCGGGCTTGAAGACGAAATTCGCCGTGAGCCTGATTCGCGTGACAAGATAGACCGGCGCATCGAGAACATTCAGGAAGTCATCAATGCGCTGGCTACCTATGACAGTCGTGACAGCAAACCCACTCTGGCCGGCTTCCTGGAAAAAGTTGCCCTGCTCGACCGCGATGAGCCGGGTTCCGACAGTAAAGAGAAGAAGCTTGCCAAGGATGCGGTGGTGCTGATGAGCCTGCATTCCAGCAAGGGTCTTGAATTCCCCCACGTATTCCTGCCCGGCTTCGAAGAGGGGTTCCTGCCGCACAAGAAATCGGTCTCGGAAACCTTCGATGTCGATGAGGAGCGTCGGCTCTGCTATGTCGGCATCACCCGGGCCCGGGAGAAGCTGACGATCCTGCATGCCGATGGCCGCATGAAGTACGGCAAGACCGAACCGCGCGAACTGAGTCGCTTCCTGGCCGAAATTCCCGAAACGGTGCGCCAGGACGAAGCACGGGTCGGATTCCACCTCGCCGAAGGCGACGAAAACGCCAGCTTGTCGGATATGCTTGCCAAACTGATGGAAGAAACTGCAGAATAGATCCGTCAGCTTCAAGCTTTAAGTAAAGTCAAACTCTTAAAAGCTGACGGTTTATCGCGTATAATTGTCTTTTCAAGGGGTTTTTTATGATTCTGACCAACGTCGGCAGCGTGCCCGGCAAGAAAATTGTTGAACATTTCGGCATCGTCCAGGGCAGCACTGTACGTGCCAAGCATCTTGGTCGCGATATGATGGCCGGGTTGAAGAACCTGGTCGGTGGCGAGTTGAAGGGTTACACCGAGTTGCTCCAGGAATCGCGGCAGGAGGCGATGGACCGGATGGCCGAGCAAGCCCGGCAGCTTGGCGGCAACGCGGTCATCAACATCCGTTTTGCCACGTCCTCGGTGGCCCAGGGCGCCGCCGAACTTTTTGCCTACGGCACAGCGGTGCGGGTCGAATAGGCGCAGACCATGCTGGAGACCATTCTCAGTTATCCCGACCTTTCGCTTTTCCTGGCGTTGATGGTGCTCGGCTATACCTGTGGCACCATTGCCGAGAAGCGCCACTACAAATCGATCATCAAACGCGAGCAAGAGCTGATCAAACTGATGGTCGTCAATGCCGAGGGGCGCTTCGCCGAGGGTGCCGTCAAGACCTCCTTCCTGGTCAACGGCAGCATGGTGGTATCCAACGACTACTTCAAACGTCTGCTGGCGATCCTGCGCAACATCTTCGGTGGCCGGGTCAAGGCTTATGAGTCGTTGATCGACCGCGCCCGCCGGGAGGCGATCCTGCGCATGAAGGAGGAAGCCCGCGCCAAAGGGGCGCACATGATTGTCAACCTGCGCCTTGAGACCTCGACGATCGGTCGTTCGGCGAACAAGAAGAACCGAATCGGCAGCATTGAAACCCTTGCTTACGGCACCGCAGTGGTCATGAACCGACCATGAAATTTACTCCGAAGCATATCGAAGGCAACGTCAACGTCTCGAAAACCCATCCTCTGGCGGAACTCGGCTGGCTGGTTGGCGGGCTGATGTTGCTGGTCCTGATCTTTTACCTGCTGCTCGGCGTGAGCACCGATATTGCCGTGGCGAAGATCCCGGTGAATGCGGAAGTCTGGCTCGGTGAGTATTTCATCGGTGGTATGGATGCTCTTGAAAGCGACCCTTTGCAAAAGCTTCTGCAGCCCCTGCTCGACAATCTGCCGGCCGATTCCCCGCTTCGCGAATACAATTTTTATGTCCAGATGGTCGAGAACGAGCAGATCAACGCTTTGGCCCTGCCGGGAGGGCATATCGTGATGTTTTCCGGGTTGCTTGAACAGGCCGAGTCGGAGAACGAGGTGGCGATGGTGCTGGCCCATGAGCTGGGACACTTTGCCCATCGCGATCACCTGCGTCGCCTGGGTCGCGGCCTCGGCCTGACCGTGGCGGCGATCATACTATTCGGCGAGGACAGCGCGGCCAGCGACCTGGCGAGCAAGTTTTTCCTGGTCGGCGAAAGCCACTACTCTCGAGAACAGGAGTCGGCTGCCGATCGTTTCGGTCTCGAACTGCTGGTGGCCAGTTATGGCCACGCCGGAGGTGCGACCGATTTCTTCGCCCGGGTCGGCAAAGATGCCGGCAGCCGGGTTCCTTACCTGTTGGCGTCGCACCCGCACCCGGACGACCGGGTCAGGCAACTGCAAGAGCTGATCTCTGCCAATGGCTATCAGATAGATGCCGTCACACCCCTCGGCGAGGATCTGCTGGAAGACCTGCCGATCAGTGAAGCCGCTTCGTGTGAAGAACCTGTTTCAGGGGCTGATGAGTGAACTTTCAGGCTTTAAAGCTAGCGCGTACTTCTTTTCAGTTGAAATCAGCGCCTGTTCTGGCAAAGTAAAGACATCATGCATGACTTCACAGACCAGTTGCCGCTCGGCAAGGCCACCGTTTACAAATCGGAGTACGATCCCGGTCTGCTCTGTCCGGTACCGCGCAAGCTCAAACGCGACGAGCTCGGGCTGTCCGGCCCGCTACCCTTTCACGGCGTCGATATCTGGAATGCTTACGAAATGTCATGGCTGACCGGGAAAGGCAAGCCGGTGGTGGCAATGGGCGAGTTCCGAATTCCCTGCGAATCGCCTTTCCTGATCGAATCGAAATCCTTCAAGCTCTATCTCAATTCGTTCAACCAGACCCATTTCGACGATTTCGAGACAGTGCGGGCCCTACTCAGCCAGGATTTGACCGGAGCTGCCGGTTGGCCGGTGGATGTGCGACTGATCGGTACCGAAGAGTTTGCCAGCGAAAAATTCTCGCTTCTGCCGGGCGATTGCCTCGATGATCTCGATATTGCGATCGACAGCTATTCGCTGGAGGCCGGTCTGCTCGAGGGCGCTGCGGACCCGCGTCAACAGGTCAGTGAGGCCTTGCACAGTCATCTGCTGAAAAGCAACTGCCTGGTGACCGACCAGCCGGACTGGGGCAGCGTGCTGATTTATTACCAGGGGGGCAAAATTGATCGTGAAGCCCTGCTGCGCTACCTGGTCTCCTTCCGCCAGCACAACGAGTTCCACGAGCAGTGCGTCGAGCGCATTTACTGCGACCTGATGCGTTTCTGCCAGCCGCAGAAGCTCACCGTCTATGCCCGCTACACCCGGCGCGGTGGACTCGATATCAACCCCTGCCGTAGCAACTTCGAGTTCGACGTGGAGAACCTTCGCCTGGCGAGGCAGTAGCGTCTTCTCTTCTGTCAGCCGCTCCGGCAAAAAAAATCTTTAGAAAACCACAGATGAACACAGATAAGATCGACAGAAATAAAGAGCTTTTTGTTTTTAGTCTTTACAAACTTGTTATGGTTTATCTGTGTTGATCCATGTTCATCAGCGGTTAACTGATCCGGTTCCAGTTTTTTTTGAAGATCAATCTGCTTTCCTGTAGAATGCCCTGAAATAGACCCTGCCATTGTGAGATTCCGCCGGTATGAGCAAAGACAATCAGACAAATTTGACGCCCGATGAAATAGCCAGGGCGCTGCTGTTTGCACAGCAGGTGCTCCCGGGGGCGGGGAACATTGCCCTGGGTTATTTCCGCCAGCCCCTCGAGGTGGACAACAAGCTCGGTGAAGAGGGTTTCGATCCGGTGACCTGTGCCGACCGTGCTGTGGAAGCCTTCCTGCGCGAAGAGCTTGGCCGCCGGTTCCCGGACTTCGGGATTATCGGCGAAGAACAGGGCGTCACGCCCGGTAGTTCGAATGTCAACTGGCTGATCGATCCGATCGACGGCACCAAGGCGTTTATCAGCGGCTTCCCGACCTGGGGAGTCCTGCTCGGTCTGCAACAGGGCGATCGTGCCCTGGCCGGGCTGATGTACCAGCCGGCGACCGGAGAACTCTTCTTCGGCAGTGCTGCCGGGGGTATCCTGCGGCAACATGGCAAGACCGTCGCGCTGAAAACCAAGTCTACTGAACGTCTCGAAGATGCCATCCTGTACTGCACGCACGAGAGCATGTTTGTCGATCAAGCCCACCTCGCCGCCTTCCGCCGTATTGCAGCCAAAGCGCGCCTGCAGCGCTTCGGTGGCGACTGCTACGCCTATTGCATGCTGGCGCTCGGCCAGATCGACCTGGTGGTGGAGGATACCCTGCAGCCATACGATATCGTGCCCCTGATCCCGATCATTGAAGCGGCCGGCGGCGTGGTCACCGATGCCCGGGGCAAGAGCCCGGTGACCGGCGGATTTGTGGTCGCCGCTGCCAGTCGTCAACTACATGAAGAAACAATCTCGCTGCTTTAGTGCCCTGTAACCTTTAGGATTTCGCAAGATTGCGCAGGAATTTGGCGTGTCAGCAAGGCGCGCCTTTAGCTGCCCAGCCGTAGCTACTCGGCTGAGGGCGCAACGCCGCTGACGCATCAAAGAACCAGCAAGATGCGATAGTTTAAGGGTCATAGGGTACTAGCCTGTGGAGGAAAAGAGATGACCATGGTCAAGACCGCCAGCTTTGAATCGCTGATCGAGCTGGCCAAGGAGAATCCTGAAGGTGGTTACACCTTCGTGCTCGATGGAGAGTCGTACCAGATTAATGATGTCCTGGAAATTTCCAAGATCGCGACGGAGCATGGCTACATCGTGATTTACTGACGTTTTAGAATAACCAGGAAACAAACATAGGATCTGCCGATCGGCAAGTGGAGTTTCTACGATGCTTAGGGCAACAGGTGGTTAATCTGTTGCCCTTTTTTGTTGGGCTCTTAAATTCAAAATCAAAGGCAAAACCGCCGGGGTTGCCCGACAGCAACTTCATTTTCTTTGTAGCGACAAAGAAAACGAAGCAAAAGAAAGCTTGGCGCTGCGCTTGGCACTTCTTGCTCGTAAGGGCGGAAGCAGCAATTCAGGTAGTTCTAGCCGATTAAAAGGCTACACTTCCCTCGCAGGATCCGAGGCTCTTGAGAGCCTCTCCTTTTGTGTAGGGTTGTATAGATCGTCATTGTTTTCAAGTTTTTCCCTTATAGGTCACAGCGAAACGAAGGCCCCCCTGTAACGGGCCGGCTTTATTGTGCTCTGTCGTTACTAGATCCCTCAGAAACCTGGCAAAGGAGTTGCCCTCCGCAAGGAGAAAGGCGCTTTTTGCTTACTTTTTGTCGCCGCTTGGACAAAAAGTAAGGCGTCTGGCGGGACGCGACCCGCCGGTTCTGATTTTAAGGATTTAAATGTAAAGAAAGAGGGTAACAGATGAACCATCTGTTGCCCTCTTATCTTGAAGTCCGGCTGAACCTTGTCAGAAACCTGAAAGAGCTGCCAATCAACAACCCTTTGTTTTCGTACTAAAAGCGGTAAATCCTCAAAAATTATAACCCGCTGGCATCCAGCGACGATTCGATCTCCAGTGAGCGGAGTTTGAGCACCATCTTGCGGCGCACGGCGGTGGGGATTTCGACATGCAGGCACCGGGTGCCGGGGTTGAGCTTTTTCACAGCGATACGCTGCAGGGCGTTTGCTCCGGCACCGGGGATCCAGCGCAGGTTCTCCCTGGGCAGGAAGGCACGTTCTTCTCCTTCAAGCAGGCTGTCGATATCGGTCTTCGGGTCGACCTGGAAACCGAGCAGTTGCATGCGACCGAG
>Ga0070728_10004085_pt1 | contig 15457 bp, 11 predicted proteins | sample tdDd471_FD_66723 | JGI IMG/M metagenome (GOLD analysis project Ga0070728, IMG submission 66723) | Marine sediment microbial communities from the Atlantic coast under amendment with organic carbon and nitrate - tdDd47.1 | ecosystem: Environmental > Aquatic > Marine > Coastal > Sediment | place...
AAAGTAAGGTGCTCAAAAAAAGGACTCTTCTCATATTAGATATTTTATAACTCAAGTTATTAACGAAGTTCTAGACTGCAGAAGTTTACGTAGTTATGTCCTGGAAAATTGCTGAAGTCTTGCACTATGATTCAAAACTACAAAATTGTAAGTACGTTCTAAAATGCTTTTCATAAGTTTGTACAGTAAGCTAGCTTTCTACAAAACGATTAAACCGAAATAATGCCCAAAACAAGTTCTGCTTTACTATTGGTCCTTTATAGCATCGCAATCCCTTCTCTATTGTTCGCCCAAACCACTTGGCCAACTGAACCCGAATGGCCATCCCACTCTACAGCTGACTGGCTGATCGACGGAAGTCCATTTAAAGCTGGCGTATTTCAAAGTGGTGCAAAAGATGAGTTACTACTTTCCAATGGGTTGATTAGACGAAGCTTCCGTTTAACCCCCAATGCGGCCACGGTGGGCTTGGACAACCTGGTCACTGGAGAGAATCTGCTGCGAGGGGTAAAACCAGAAGCAGAAGTCACCATCAATGGTAAGCTACATGCGGTAGGCGGCTTAGTAGGACAAAGCAATTATGCCTTTCTTCGCCACTCAGATATAGACCAACTTACTACCGACTCCAATGCCTTACAATTTGTACGTTACGAAGTAAGTCAGCCTAAAGCGCCTTTTGCCTGGAAACAAATAAGACATCATGCCGCTGACGCAGATTGGCCGCCAAAGGGTATTCACTTACGCCTAGATTTTACAGGAGCGGGTACGAAGGTCAGTGTTCACTATGAATTGTATGATGGAATTCCCGTCCTAGCCAAATGGCTCAATATTGAGAATACCAGTAGTCAAACTATCATCATTGATGACTTTACCAGTGAAATCATCGCAGCGGTAGAATACGGTTCGGCCGTAGAAACACGAGAATACATCGTTTCCAAGCCCAACATACACGTTGAGACTGATTATGCCTTTTCTAGTTTCAATGTAGAAGATGCCAATCATCATGCCGTACACTGGGAAGCTGACCCAGCTTATGATAGCCAAGTTAACTATTTAAAATTAACGCCTTGCCTATTGAAGGTGTCTCCTGAAATCGGCCCAGCGCAAGCCTTGAAGCCAGGTGAAGATTTCCAGACCTTCCGCACCTTTGTCCTCCCATACGATAGCTACGAACGAGAGCGGCAGGGCTTAGCCTTGCGGAAAATGTACCGGACACTAGCGCCCTGGACAACGGAGAACCCCTTGATGATGCATGCTCGTTTTGCGGATTGGGAGCAGGTAAAAGTAGCGATCGATCAAGCCGCAGCGGTGGGTTTTGAAATGGTGATTTTAACGTTCGGTAGTGGTTTTAATATTGAAGATGATAGTCCAGCCTATATTGATAAGATGAAAAAGTACGCCGACTATGCCCGTAGTAAGGGGGTAGAAATCGGCGGTTATTCCCTTTTGGCTTCTCGCAAAATTGGTAAGGGCCAGGACGTGGTGATGCCGGAAGGGGAAAAACCTACTTTTGGTAATTCGCCTTGTATTGGCAGCCAATGGGGGGAAGAATACTTCGAAAAACTATACCATTTCTATCAGCAGACGGGTTTTACGCTCTTGGAGCACGATGGCTCTTACCCCGGCGATGTATGCACAGCTACGGATCATCCGGGGCATCAAGCGTATGAGGATTCACGCTGGAAGCAATACCAAGTCATTTCAAAATTTTATCAATGGTGTAGAAGCCAAGGGATTTACCTCAACGTACCTGACTATTACTACATGACGGGATCCAACAAATGTGGGATGGGCTACCGAGAGGTCAATTGGAGTTTGCCTAGGGCCCAGCAAGTGCTACATACCCGCCAAAATATCTATGATGGGGCCTGGACCAAACTCCCCGCCATGGGATGGATGTTTGTTCCTTTGACAGAATATCACGGGGGAGGAGCGGCCGCCACCATAGAGCCTTTAGCGGAACATCTCGATCATTATGAACAAATGATGATGAGCAATTTGGGTGGAGGGGTACAAGCCTGCTATCGCGGGCCGAGGCTCTATGATACCGAAGGTACCAAACAGAAAGTGAGCGCCGTCGTGGATTGGTTCAAAAAACACCGAGAAGTACTGGAAGGGGATATTATACACTTGCGTCGAGCCGACGGTCGTGATATCGATTATTGGCTCAATGTCAATCCTGGAGGACAAGAGAAGGGGCTATTGATGGTTTTCAATCCATTGGACAAAGCGGTCAAAAAGGAGATCGAAGTTCCGCTTTATTATACTGGATTACAAACTACTGCAAGTATAAGCCAGGAAGATGGCACAGAAAAAAAGTATACCTTAAGCCGGGATTACCAAGTCACACTAAGCGTAGAAGTACCAGCACAGGGATATACCTGGTTCGTCATAAAATAGTATACAGTGGAGATTAAAGAATTTATAAAGACATTCTGCACAACAGGGCAAATACAAGCAGCACAGCCTTTTGGTAATGGACATATCAATGATACCTTTCGGCTCATTAATGAAACAGCTGGTCAACCTGATTACTTGTTACAGCGAATCAATCACCAGGTATTTAAAGAGGTGGGAAGTATGATGAGTAATATCAGACGAGTGACAGAACACGTAAATGCCAAGCTGAGTGGTTCTACGCTTCAACTGATATCAACACGATCGGGAGCTGACTTTCATCAGGATATGCAAGGTTTTTACTGGCGGGTTTATGTATTCCGCAAAGATTTGCATTCTATCGATGTGGCTGAAACAACGACACAGATTTATGAAGGAGCCAAAGCTTTTGGTCGCTTTCTTTTTCAACTATCTGATTTTCCCGCCCATGAACTCTTTCCCACGCTGCCTAATTTCCACAATGTCATTACCAGGCTGACCACTTTCCAAAAAGTAGTCCAGGCAGATGCAATGAACCGCAGCAAAGAAGCAGCATCCGCTATTCGCTATGTCCTCGAAATAGCCAAAGAAATGAGCGCTATCCAAGAGGCAGGGGAAGCAGGCAAAATCCCCCTACGAGCCACACATAATGATACCAAGTTTAATAATGTTTTACTGGATGACGAGGGTAAGGGGCGTTGTGTAATCGATTTAGAAACGGTGATGCCAGGCTATGTGCACTTTGATTTCGGAGATGGCGTCAGAACGACGGTAAGTACAGCAGCAGAAGACGAGGTTGAACTAGCAAACATCCAGATTGACCTGGAAAGATTCAGGGCTTTTTCTCAGGGCTATCTAGAAGAGACCCGCTCCATTCTGAGTCCAACTGAAATAGATTACCTACCACTTTCTGGTGCTTTGTTAGCTTACTTAATGGGCGTTCGTTTCTTGACTGATTTCCTTGATGGAGATAGTTATTACAAAACCCATTTTCCGGGACAAAACCTACAGCGCGCACACGCCCAACTGGATCTGACAAAAAAACTACTTGAGAGATTGCCTGATCTAAAAAAGATCGTCCAAACCTAGCCCTCCTAATATGACAGACCGAAGAACATTTTTACAAAAAAGCGGAAAAGGATTGGCACTTTTGGCCTGCCCTTCTACCCTACTCTCTTTCTCCTCTGAAATGACGCTACCCGCCAAAAAAGCTTGGACTTTTGGTATCGTGGCGGATGTACATCACGGTATGATACCAGATACCGAATCCAGGCTCGCTACTTTTATGGAGGAAGCCATGAGCAGAGAAGTTGACTTCATTATTCAACTGGGAGATTTCTGTATGGCCAATAGTAAAAGTGATGCTTTTCTACAGCTATGGAATCAGTTCAAAGGGCCCAAATACCATGTCTTGGGCAATCATGATATGGACCTCCATTCAAAGACGGCAGCGATGGACTATTGGGAGATGCCCTACAACTATTACAGCTTTGACCGAAATGGTATCCACTTCATCGTATTGGACGCTAATTTCCTCTACCAGGAGGGCAAATATATCGACTACAATAAATCAAATTTCTACGTAGATGATGCCTATCGAACTTTTATTACAGATGAACAAATTGAATGGCTAGATGCCGAGCTGGCAGCCACTTCATCCCCTACTATTATATTCTCTCATCAAAGCTTGTGGCACTATCAATGGGGCGTAAAAAATCGATTGGCCGTACAGCAAAAACTAGAAAAATACCAGGAGAAAATCATCTGTTGTTTTAATGGGCACAACCACATTGACTATCACCATATCCAAAACGGCATTCACTATCTAGAAATCAATAGTATGTCTTATCAATGGCTAGGAGAAAAATACCAAGCCAAACGATATGACGAATCTGTTCATGAACAATACAAATGGCTAGCGCATACGGCTCCATACCAAGATCCTCTCTATGCATTCGCTACCCTTTCCCCTAAAGGAAAACTCAAAATAGAGGGTGTCCGTAGTCAATGGCTAGCTCCAAGTCCTCATGAGATTGGCCTCCCCAAACAGGTAATGGGTAACGAATACAGTCCGGTTATTTCAGATTATGAAATCAAATTCCTTCTCTAACAATTTTATTTCATACCGCCTTAGATTTTCGGCGAACCGTCTGTCTTTACCGATAGCGGTAACCCACTAATGAGAATCAGCTAGCGAATTAAACCTACAAGACATCTGTTAGCCATGTTTACTTTTGATTGTATATCCTAGAAAACAAAATCCAATTACCAACTATGAAGCCCATATCCCTTTCTTTTTTGATCCTTCTTTTTTCAGCCATGACGCTTTCCGCCCAAACGGAATGGACAGCCGTGGCAAATGGCATTTGGAAAACCCGTATCGGCACGCCACAAAAGATCAGTCTTCTGCAAGCAGCGGGCGCTAATCCAGTACTTCCGGCCCTGGCTAAGTTACCGGAGAGAACATTCCCCCTTCAACAGGACAAGATCCAGGTTTCGATGGTCAATGGTAAATGCTACTTTCGGTTTCCGCTGAAAAAGGGAGAAGAGTTGTATGGACTTGGACTCCATTTTAAAACATACAACCAGCGAGGGAGAATCCTAAATCTTCACGTAGATCATTACGGTGGGACAGATAACGGTCGTACCCATGCTCCGGTTCCCTTTTATATTTCCTCCGCTGGCTATGGCGTTCTAATTGATGCAGCAGCTTATATCACTGTCTATGCCGGTACGGCCATTCGAGTCGATGCAGATGAACCGCCCCCTTTAAAAGATCGTAATACAGACAAAGATTGGCAAGCCCAACCCTATAGTGATGCAGTTGAAATATTGGTTCCAGCAGAGGGCGCCGAAGCTTATGTTTTTGCAGGAGCTACGATGCTCGAAGTGGTGCAACGATACAACCTCTTTTCGGGCGGCGGTTACCTTCCTCCCAAATGGGGGCTAGGCTTTACCCAAAGAGTTCCAACATTGTATTCTGATAAGGATATATTACAAGAGGTGGCTGAATTTGCCGAACATGATTTCCCGCTCGATTTCATCGGCGTAGAACCCGGCTGGCATAGCATGGCCTACCCTTGTACCTTCGAGTGGGATAAAACCCGATTCCCCGACCCGGCCGGCTTTATTCAAAAACTCGGGCAAGCTGGCGTACGAGCTAACTTATGGATGAACCCTTATGTCTCTCCTACTGCTAAGCTATACCCCAAAATTAAACCTTATGCAGGTTCTCATACGGTTTGGAATGGAATTGTGCCCGATTTCACTTTAGCAGAACCTATAGCCTTATTCAAAAATCACTTCCAAGAAAACCACTTGGATATTGGCGTAAGTGGTTATAAGATTGACGAAGTAGATGGGTTTGATTCCTGGTTATGGCCCGATGTCGCCACTTTTCCTTCTGGGACAACAGCCGAAGAAATGCGACAGATTTATGGTTTAATGGTGCAAAAGATGACCGCCGATTGGTTCAAAGAGAAGAACCAACGAACCTACGGTTTAGTCCGAGGTTCCAATGCCGGAGCCAGCGCCCTCCCTTATGTGATTTACAACGATTATTATAGCCATAAAGACTTTATTACCGCCTTAATTAATAGTAGCTTTATCGGTGTTTTATGGACGCCAGAAGTTAGGGCTTCTAAGTCGGCGGAGGAATGGCTTCGGCGCATGCAATCTGTTTGCTTTTCACCGATGGCTATGCTCAATGCTTGGTCTAGTGGTACCAAACCCTGGTCTTTTCCAGAAGTCGAGGATGAAGTACGAGCAGTAGCACAACTCCGCATGCAATTATTGCCTTATATTTACAGCGCCTTTGCACGGTATAAGGACGAGGGTATTCCTCCCTTTCGAGCGATGCAACTCCTTGATGAACTGGAGCGGCCAAGTGCAGAAGCAGCTACTTACTATAAGCCCAAAGACCTACAATATCAATATATGATGGGAGAGTCGATCCTGGTGGCTCCTATGTTTACAGGAGATAGCACAAGGACCGTCGTATTACCATCTGGGAAATGGTATGATTTTTATACGGGGGAATTAGCTGGAGAAGGAGAAGTCATCACGATTAAACCTGGCTTGGATAAAATCCCCTTATTCGTAAAAGACGGTGCCCTAATACCGATGATAGCGAGCCAAAATCAGATGCCTCGTTCCGATGAAAAAGTAGCACTCAACGTACGCCATTATGGTACAAACGCTGGACAGTTTAAACTATATGACGATGATGGCCTAAGCTTCGACCATGAGCAGGGGGCTTTTTCTTGGTCGACCTTGAAGGTAAGCCAAAAGGCAGGACAATGGCAGGGTTCAATCACAACAGATAATAAGGCGTTCTTTCATTATAAAGAAGAAGTGAAATGGACATTCATGACGAAAAACAAATAGTAAACCATACATCAATAGTTCGGGCAGATCGAGCGTCGAAACCGTCTAGGTCATTTATAATCGAAACTATGACACGCGACTTAAAACTGAACGGACTATACATACATCAAACAATTATGAAAAATCTTATTCGACTTTTACCACTATTCGTTCTTTTACTCACCGCCTGTGGCGTCACCAAAAATGGGCTGACGGCTGAAGAAAAAGGAGATGGCTTTCAATCTTTATTCAATGGAAAAAACCTAGATGGTTGGGTGGGCAACAAACAAGCCTATCAAGTCCAAGACGGCAATATAGTCGTCGACCCCAAAGGTGAAGGGGGCGGAAATCTGTTGACGGAAAAGGAATATAGCAACTTCGTATTCCGATTCGAATTCCAACTCACCCCTGGTGCTAATAACGGCTTAGGCATCCATGCGCCCCTAGACGGGGACGTCGCCTACAAGGGCAAAGAAATACAAATCCTGGACAATACGGCCGAAAAGTACGCCAACCTAAAAGAGTACCAATATCATGGCTCTGTTTATGGGATAATCCCCGCAAAAAGAGGAGCCTTAAAACCTGTAGGAGAATGGAACCAGGAAGAAATCAGGGTACAAGGTTCGAAAATCAAGGTAATCCTTAATGGGACGACCATCGTAGATGGAGATTTCCTTGAAGCTAGCAAAAATGGTACGATGGATGGAAAAGATCATCCGGGTTTGCAAAAAACAAGGGGCCACATTGGCTTTTTAGGTCATGGGGATGTCTTACAATTTCGCAATATCAGGATTAAAGACTTGGGCGAGTAAGCTTTCGGGACATACTACTGGACAACAGGGTTTATGAGATGAAAGTTGAAGGTTTATGGGCTTGATTTCTTGGCATAAACCTTCCACCCTAAACTTTTAAAGTGTAAAAAAGGTCCAGTAGTAAGCTTTCGGGAACTCAATCGCCTGATTCCCTAGCTAAGCCTATGTTTGAACAGCGCTTTAGGGCGAAAAAGGATATGTTCTTGCCCAAATGAGGTTGCCTAAACTGGCTCAAAAGATATCATTCACGGTCCACTGTTGATGCTAAATCGGCAGTGGACTGTTTGTTTTGCAAAAGCATAAAGTCTAATACGATTCCAACAACATCAGATGGATTTTCCAGCTCCAAGTCCTGAAATCAGCTTAAAAACGGCAGCTACAAACAATAAAATAAAAGGATAAGCCCAGTTAGCCGTCAGGTCAAAAATACTACCAAAGAGAATGGGGCCTGTGGCGGCTACGCAATACCCGATGGACTGTGCCATTCCAGATAATTCTGTTGCAGATTCTGCATCCTGAGCGTGCTGCACGATAAAGAGCAAAGACAAGCCAAATGTGCCTCCCAATATAAAACCAATAAAGGATACCCATATTTCAACCCAGCCCAACTGCGGCAAGAGTAAGCCAACCAAGCCTAGCACCTCCAAGGCGGATAAAAACCAGACGATACCACGCTGATCTCTCCTTCTTCCTGCAAAAATGGGGATCACCACTGAGCCCACAATCCCCGTTGCTTGGGATAAGGATAGCATCCAGCCCGAGAAGGAAGCATCGAATCCTCTACTCTGTAGAATGGCTGGCAACCAGGCCAACATAATGTAAAAAGTAAAAGACTGGAACCCCATAAACAAGGCGACCTGCCAGGCTAAGCGCGAGCCACTCAATTTTCGCATCGCTTCAACGTAACTTCGGCTTGATTTCGACTTTTTCAAGCGAGGCAATTGAGGAAGCCAGATAAAAAATGCAACCAAAGTTGGTATGGCCCACACACCAAGCGATCCACGCCAACCCAAATCAAGATTATAGGCCAATGGAATGCTTACGCCTGCTGCCAGGGCTGCACCAATCGCCATTGTGCTAGAATAAAGACTAGTTATAAAGCCAGCCTTGGCAGGAAAGTTTCGCTTAGTCAAACTAGGCAGTAACACATTGCCAAAAGCAATGGCTATCCCCAATAAGAGCGTTCCTAGATATAAGGCAGGAATCCAGTCAATAGACCGGATCATGATGCCAAGGGACAATAGCGCCATGGAGCCGAGCAAGGTTCCTCCGATTCCAAATCGTCTAGTGAATAAAGGTGTCAAAGTAGATATTACGCTAAAGGCAATCAAAGGCAGCGTAGTCAATAGCCCCAATAACGCACTCGAAAGCCCCGTGGCTTGTCGGATATCTTCGATTAAGGGACCAACACTGGCCAAGGCAGGACGCAGATTGACAGCAATGAGTAGAATCCCTACTATTAATAAGACATCCGTAGGTTTTGTGTGGTTGTGAGATTCAATTTTTGACATTGCTTACTAGACTTTAGGCTAAAATGAGTGGTAAAAGGCCGGAAATTAAGATTTTTAAACGAGCTGAAGCCCGAAGAAGGGAAAATGGCTTTAGCTCAAATGACGCTTTGACCGCAAAGAAGGGACTCAGCTTATCTTTGAAATGGGGCAGACCGCTACCTTACAAATTCAACAGGATTCAAAAAGAGAAGCTCATTTTTTGGCAAAAAAAGTTTAATTTAGGGTGTACAGAATAATTCCTCCCGTTCCAAGCCCATTGTATGCGATACATTTTCATTATCTGCTCCCTAATACTTCTTTCCCAGCCCCTTTGCGGTGCTGGTTACCCAGCTGATCAGCGTCATTATTGGAATGTTGTACAACCTATCCTACGCAAATACTGTAATGAAGCTTGTCACAATGCCGATGACAACAAGGGCGGACTCAATCTGGAGAAATACGACTTCATTAGCCGGATTCAAGCTGATGGTGAGCTTTTCACCAACCTAATGCGGCAAATAGAAGACGGGGCTATGCCGCCAGCCGGTAAGCCACGACTTAGTCCGATGGAAAAAGATACCCTCTTTACCTACCTTCAAAAATACTTGAATGATGCCTTGAGCAAACCCGATCCCGGTTTAGTGCCCCCTAGGCGCCTGAGTCGCCGGGAATATCAACATGCCGTAGCTGATCTAACCGGTGTCAATTTTGATGCCCGCACCTATTTCCCTAAGGATGCCTCAGGCGGGGAAGGTTTTGACAACTATGCTAAAACGCTCTATATCACACCGCTCTTAATGGAGCGCTACTTAGAGGCAGCAGAATGGATCGTGGAGGAAATGGCTTGTAGTGTAGACGATTGGGAAAAAATGGTGCCCCCTTTCCAGCGAACGTGGTCTCAGTCCTTAGCGATTTGGTGGCAGAAAAGATGGAATAAACGCGATATTTCGATGAATGCCCCGAGAGCAGCAGCGCGCACCGCTACCGTTAAATTTGCTACCCGAGCCTATCGTCGATTTCTCCTTCCAGCGGAACAACAGCAGTTGTTGGATTTTTTCGAACAAGTTTACCGCAGCCTACCCGAAAGTCCGCAACGGTTCAACCAAAGTATGGCTGAGGTATTGAAAGTGGTATTGGTTTCCCCTAATTTCCTCATTCGGCAAGAAAGTGACCAGACCACAGACAAGCCTTATTTAGTAGGTGATTTTGAAATGGCTTCTCGCCTATCCTTCTTCCTCTGGTCGAGTGTCCCCGATGATACACTAATTCAAGCGGCCTACCGACAGGAACTGCAAAACCCAAGCGCACTAGAGGCCCAAATTGACCGAATGTTGAAAAGCCCAAAGGTCAAACGTATGGCGGAGAGTTTTGCGGCGCAATGGCTAGATATAGATAAGTTAAGTGATCCTTCGCACAATGTCGATGCTGACAAGTTTCCTGAATACAATCCCCATCTGGAACAGTACATGAAACAGGAAGCCATTGACTACTTCTATCACACCTTAACCCAGAGTGAGAACCTGTTGGAATTGCTGGATGGCAGTTATACGTTCCTGAACGAGCCTTTAGCTAAACACTATGGCATCACTGGGGTGGAAGGTTTGCAGATGCAAAAAGTCAATTTACCCGACCCCAATCGCGGTGGCATTCTCGGTATGGCTAGCGTCCTCACTGCTACCTCATTACCTACCCGTACGAGTCCTGTCTTACGGGGGAAATGGGTCTTGGAAAAAGTATTGGGCACACCCGCCAAAGCTCCACCACCAGATATTCCAGAACTGGAAGCTGCCAAAAAGACGCATGAAGAGATGACTTTGCGAGAGTTGCTAGTCATTCATCGAGAAGACCCTGCCTGCCAGGGCTGCCACGAAGAGATGGACGATTTGGGCTTTGCGCTAGAGAACTACGATGCCATCGGTCGCTGGCGCAATGGCTACGGACCTAAGTTGGTAAAAATAGACGCTTCAGGCACGATGAAGACGGGAGAAGCCTTTGATGGCCCTAGTCAGTTAAAAGAAGTACTGAAAACTAAAAAAGCCCTTTTTGCCAAAAATCTGGCGCAGAAAATGCTGGGCTTTGCGCTGGGCCGGTCTATTAATTTTAAAGACTATAAAACAGTCCAGACATTGGCCAAGACCCTACTAGAAAATGATTTTAACTCAACGCTCTTTTTGAAAGAAATTGCTATGAGTTTTCCTTTTCGGTATAAGATTAGTGACCCGGTAGTGGTGCAGGCTGATTTTTAGTAATGGAGAATTCATAATGAATAGTGAGGAGTGAATAATGTATAATTAGAAACGAAAAACAACTTATAATGAGAAGACCCGCTATTTCCCGACGGAAAATGCTCCATGGACTAGGTGCTTGCATGGCTCTTCCCTTTTTGGAGGCTATGGTTCCAGTTGGACTTGATCCCACCCAATACTATAATCAGGCCCGTCCCAAGCGGATGGCTATTTTCTACTTCCCTAATGGCGTAAGAGAAGATAAGTGGACGCCCAAAGGCTGGGGAAGCGAATTTGAACTTTCTCCTTCACTCAAACCCTTAGAAGCCTTTAAGAAAGATTTGCTGGTGCTGGGTGAATTAAAGAATAAGCTAGTGGATGTGCGGGGTACGGATGGGCATTATACCAAAACTGCGCCCTTCCTCACCTGCTTCAATATTACTAAAACAACAGGAGCTAATATCGATGTGAAGGGCGTATCGATGGACCAGTTGGCCGCCCAACATGTAGGGCATCAAACGATGTTTCCGTCACTAGAGTATGGGATTGATCCCGTCAAAGGTGGGGTAGATAGCAATGTGGGCTATACCCGATTGTATGGTTCCTCGATTTCGTGGTCGAGTCCTAATCAGCCTTGTCCACGAGAGATTGATCCAGTACATGCCTTCAATCGTTTATTCCGTCGCTTCATACCGGGGAAAGCAAGTTCAGCCGAAAACCCTTGGAAGAAAAGTGTCCTGGATATTGTGATGCAGGATGCCAAGCGTTTGAACAAACACCTGGGAGCTGCCGATCAAAACAAGATGTCGGAGTACCTCGAATCGGTTCGTTCGGTAGAGAAACGGTTAGTTTCACAAGATAAACTCCAGGATTTTGAGGCGAATGTAACACCCGATATAAAAAAGGAATTACTTCGCTTGAATGTCCGATTGGAAGACTATATAGCCTTGAATGCTGGAGTAGATATTACCACTAAGGTGCGGCTGATGATGGATATCAATGCCCTGGCCCTCTGGAGCGATGCTACTCGGGTGACAAGCTTTATGTTTGGCAACTCGGTCAGTAATCGAAACTTCTCCTTCTTGGACGGGGTGAGTGGTAATCACCATACGATCTCGCACCACCGAGACAATAGTAATTTACTCGATATGTATGGCCGAATCAATCATTGGCACAGTGAGCAGTTGGCTTACTTCCTTTCTCGCTTATCGGCGATGAAAGAAGGAGAAAGTAATTTGCTCGATCAGTCTATGGTTTTATATGGCTCTAGTTTGCGGGATGGCAACCGCCACCGCCCTACCAATTTGCCGATAGTCGTGGCGGGTAAAGCTGGCGGCAGTCTCAAGACTGGGCAAAATTTATCATTTGAAAAGGAAACACCTCTAGCTAATTTGTATGTGGCCATGCTTCAAGCATTCGACATACCCATTACTAGATTTGGAGATAGCACGCGAGCACTGAGCGAAATACTTGCCTAGTCCTCGTTGGCAGTAGATCAAAACAGTAATGAAAAGAAGAACCAACTACCTGATCTTATTCTTACTTGCAGCTGTAGGAATACTAGTCCTCCCTTTTTTGCCACTCCCAGTTGGGGAAAGTAGCCATTGGAGTTACTTCATCGGCCGCTTTCATATTCTACTGGTTCATTTTCCGGTAGTGATGATCTTGGCCTTGGTGGTGTTGGAATTGTGGCAGTGGCGAAAGCCTACTGATCAATGGGAAAACTTATTAGCTCCCATTTGGGGCATCAGCTTATTGAGTTGCATTTTTACTGTCCTTGCTGGCTATAGTTTATTGCGAACAGGGGAATATCAAGGGGACTTGGTTCGGCAGCATCTCTGGGGAGGTGTAATCCTCAGCCTCTGTTTGATCTTCGCTACCTTAATTCGCTTCGAATGGATTACGGGCTTCACAAGTTTGAAAAAAATCGCCTACCCCACCCTATTAATCGCCCTTGCCGGACTGGTCATCTATACAAGCCACCTGGGTGGCTCTCTAACCCATGGGCCCGATTTCCTTACTGAGCATGCCCCTCAATTAAGGCCTTTACCCAGCTCCGAAGCAGAACAAAAACCCGTTGCAGAATTGCTGGTATTCCAAGATCTTCTCCTACCCGCATTAGAAAACCGCTGCATTTCTTGTCATAATGAGAACAAGACGAAAGGAGACTTATTGATGACTTCTTTTGCGGCGCTGCAAAAAGGAGGTAAAAGCACTAAACCCATGCTGGTCGCGGGCCAACCCGAAGCCAGTGAAATATATCATCGAATCATCCTCCCCTTAAACGATGATGACCGTATGCCTCCCAATCAAAAAACGGGATTAAGTGAGGATGAGGTCGCACTTTTGCATTGGTGGATCACGGAAGGTGCATCGCCTGAAATGAAACTGGGTGAAGGCCCTCCTGGCCCCGACGGCCCAGCCTTGATGGAGCGGTATCTCCCGCAATTATTCCAAGCTCAGCGCTTAAAGCTCAGGCAAGCAGAAGAAATGGAGGCCTTGAGTCAAGAACTGGCCAAAGTTGGAGAAAAGTTACAGCTAATCATAGAGCCTGACGTAAATGTACCTGGCTATTTTGCCGTATCCCAAACCATTCCACCTGGTCTAGTCAATAATGAATCATTAGTAAAACTCCGACCCTACGCGACGCTGATATCCAAGTTGTCGCTACCCGGTAGTGAAATAACCGACGATGGCTTGTATGAAATAGCACGAATGACTAATCTTCAGCAATTATACCTGCCCAAAACCTGTATCAAAGGAGAAGGCCTAGCTTACCTTCAGTCCTTAAAATCGCTGCAAGTACTCAATCTTTCTTTCTCTTTTTTGAAAGATGCAGCTGCACTAAAGCTATTAGGTTTCCCCGAATTGAAAAAGGTCTATCTCTTTGGGACAGAAGTCCATCCCAATGTATTGGAGGCTATTCGAAAAAACAATCCAACACTTCAACTTTTGGAAGAAGAAGGGCCCTACTTTTAAGATTCTCGATGGACTAAATCCATGGAAAAAGCAGGTAGGCATATCGCTAGATACTCGCATTCTTCTTCGAATGGATTCGAATATTGAACCCTCGTATTTTTTTCAATTTTAATGGACTGTCCTGCCTCCAATATGATCGTCTCCCCTTCAATGATAAACTGTTTCTTGCCACGGATGATGTACGTATATTCCTCAAATTCGGGCGTTTGGAAGGGTTCGCTCCAGCCAGGGGGAGCCACCATGTGGGCGATACTGATTTGGGGGTCTTGATTCGTCGCGTTACCCCAATGTTCTTCAATTAATTTTCCGTCCGTAGTTGGGACAACGAAAGGAGATGTTTGAATGCTATACTTTTTTGCCATTTGATGCGCTTGATATCTACAATTGAAAGGAAGCGGTTCCAATAAAGAGGGTAAGATAAGGCTCTTTCACTAAGGATAAAAGGCTCGCCTTAGGTTCTCTTTGGTATACCGCAGCACGAAGTCGGAAAGCAAGCCATGCCCTTCCCTACTCTGCTTTCCGACTTCCCACTTTCGATTATTCTGGCTTCTTATAGGTGACAATATCGATGCCAATTCCATTAGGATCCTGGATCGCAAAATGTCGATCCCCCCAGGGTTCATCGCGGATATCAATTTTGATGTCGGCGCCTTTTGCTTTCAAATCTTTATACATCGCATCTACGTCTTCCACCTCAATGGTCAGGTACATTCCTTCTCCTTGAAAGGGGGCTTGAAACATCGGTTTTTGGCTAGGATGATTGGGCAATAAAAAGCTGATCTCGGCTTGCTGGTTGGGCGTGTGTAACAATAGGTAAAAATCGTTTTCAAAGGTGATGCCAAAGTCTAGTACATTCTGATAAAAAGCCTTCGTTGCTTCGAGGTTTTGGGTAACAATCCCTGCATTCAACTTCATGGTTTGCTGATTTTTGGTTTGGAATTGATCACTAGCAAATCCCATTACTGTAGCTGCTAGTACAACAAGAAAAGCACTCTTTTTCATCGTTCGTTTTTTATGTAAAATTGCAGCATTCAGCCCGAGAAGTATTGTAAAAAACGGACATTCTTAGGGTGCTCATGGCCCGTACAGGATGATCACGTACTCGACTGTGGGGTTAGACTTATGAAGTGGGTTGGTCGATAGGCCGATAATTGATCAGTATTTACTTCTCCAAAAATGGATATGGGTTGGTACTCTTTTAATGTGCCTT
>Ga0070728_10004087_pt1 | contig 15450 bp, 11 predicted proteins | sample tdDd471_FD_66723 | JGI IMG/M metagenome (GOLD analysis project Ga0070728, IMG submission 66723) | Marine sediment microbial communities from the Atlantic coast under amendment with organic carbon and nitrate - tdDd47.1 | ecosystem: Environmental > Aquatic > Marine > Coastal > Sediment | place...
ACACCTGAGCAATGGAACAGAACGCTTGGAGTTAATTTAAACGGCGTCTACCACGGGTGTTATCTGTTTGCTCCGTTGCTATCGCGAGACGGCCCTAGTCACATTGTTAACGTCGCTTCTTTTGCCGGTATCGCCCTTGCCCCCGCAATGCTTTCGTACAATGTGAGTAAAGCCGGTGTTCTAGCACTCAGCGAAAGCTTAAAAATGGAGCTTTGCGTTCAAAATATCAGTGTTTCAGTGGCCTGCCCGGCTTTCTTCGAAACAAACTTAGTCTCCTCTATGTCTGGCACGCCAGAGGCGATAAAAGCTCAGGTCAACAAATGGATGAAAGCATCGAAAGTCAATGCCGACCAAGTTGCCGAACAAATCGTTAAATCAATTGATGCCAATAAATTCATGATCATTACACACGATTACGCTCGTAAACTACACTGGCTAAAACGTTTCTTCCCTAACTTTTATTATCGTAAGGTGATGGCCAAGATGCCTTCAATGGTTGCTCGCCTCAAAAGCAAACATACACCGTCTTCAAATTCATCAAATTCATAAGGGTAAACCATGTCAAACATCTTAATATATGGCGCCAACGGCTACACCGGACAACTCATCGTCGATACCGCCCACAAGCAGCAACTTCAATTCACTATCGCTGGTCGTAATGCTACGGCAATCGAACAGTTAGCCAACCATTACCAATGCCCGAGCTTAGCGTTTGACTTGTCAAATCATGAAGTTTTGACCAACCATCTAAAAGCATTCGACATGGTGATTCACTGTGCAGGCCCCTTTTCTGCTACGGCGGAACCTATGATGCAAGCCTGTCTCGCCAGCCAAACTCACTACTTGGATATCACGGGAGAAATCCAAGTATTTGAACGCGCGCAACAACTCAACCAGCGCGCCAAAGACGCAGGAATTGTTCTATGCCCGGGCGTTGGCTTTGACGTCATACCGACCGACTGTATTGCAAGTCAATTAAAAGAAAAACTTCCCGATGCGACGCACCTTAAGCTGGGTTTCGACTCTGGAAGTGGACTTAGCCCTGGCACCGCAAAAACAAGCATTGAGGGCCTCGGACAAGGCGGTAAGATCCGTAAAAATAAACAGATCGTTCAAGTTCCTTTGGCGTATCGATGTGAAACCATCGACTTTGGAAATGGCGAGAAAAATGCAATGACAATACCATGGGGTGATGTGTCGACTGCCTATCACTCTACCGGTATCCCTAACATTGAGGTATTTATTCCAATCTCCCCTCGTCGCGCCAAAAGTCTCCGACGCTTGAACTGGGTTCGCTGGGTTCTAGGATTATCACCGGTGCAAAACTATTTGAAAAAGAAAATCGCTAAAAGCTCAAAAGGTCCTAATGAAGAACAACGAGCAAAACTTGAAACCTATGTCTGGGGAGAAGTTAGAAACGCTGCCGGAAAAACAGTTACCGCTCGAATCAAAACCGCGAATGGCTACGAATTGACTCACCTCGGTGCCGTCGAAGTCGCTAAGTTTCTAACGGATTATCAAGGCAATGGCGGTGCATTTACGCCGTCAAAGCTGATCGATTCTCACTTAGTGGAGCGCTTAGAAGGCAGTTCTGAGGTCTCGTTCGAGTATTCTTAACGGATAAATTCATATAATCTAACAAAATAACAATTAACCTAACGCCCAAGTTTGGGCAATATAATTCTAATAACCGTTAAATTTTTGGGAGTATAAATGAGTATCCTAGGTTCAAACAATCGATTAGAGGGACACCGGAGTCCCATAATTAAAACCGTTGCAGCGGTTTCTTTGGCACTCTTGATCAGTGCTTGTGACAAAGCGGAGACTCAATCGACGTCGCCACAACCGTCGCCGCAACAAACGACTGCCGCCAATGACAATCAAGCATCACCGAATCAAGCAGAAGCGCAAAAAAGTGAATTAACCGAGTCAGAAAAAGCCAATGAACTCTTTGAAGAAATGTTCATGGCGGCGGTTATGCGCAGCCCTATGTACCAATCGTATTTAGGCATCAAACAAGATCAAGACAAATGGGATGATATGAGTGAGCAACGAGCACTCGACGATCTTAACATTAGCAAAGAAAATCTTAAAAAGCTGCGAGAATTAAATTTCGCTGCTCTAGACTCGCAAACTCAGTTGAGCTATCGACTACTCGAGCAGCAACTCGAAGATGAAATCAAAGATTTTAAATGGCGTCATTACAACTACCCGGTTAACCAAATGTTTGGGCTACACTCAGGCGTTGTTTCTTTGATGATCAATCAACATCGTATTGGCGATGTTACTGATGCAGAGGCATATATCGCTCGACTCAACGGACTCCCTAAACTGTTCAGCCAGTTGTCAGATAATTTAACTCTACGCGCAGACAAAGGTATTCTAGCACCTAAGTTTGTTTATCCTTATGTTATTGATGACAGTAAAAATATTATTTCTGGCGCGCCATTTGACGACGGAGAAGCCAGTCCCCTACTTCAAGATTTCTCAAGTAAACTCGACCAACTAGAACTGACGGCAGAACAGCGAGCAGCGCTAGATAAAGCAGCTAACGAAGCTTTGGTTCAGTCGGTTAAGCCAGCTTACCAGAGTTTAATTTCTACCTTAGAAAAGCTCTCAGATAAAGCCAATGATAAAGACGGTGTGTGGAAGTTTCCTGAAGGTGAAGCCTTTTACAACCGAGCGCTACAAAATACGACCACGACCGACATGACAGCAAACGACATTCATGAAGTTGGCTTATCAGAAGTTAAAAGAATCCACGATGAAATGCGTGTAATTATGAATAAAGTTGGCTTCAAGGGTACCTTGCAAGAGTTTTTTGTTCATATGCGTAACAGCCAAGAGTTTGTTTATGCTAATGACGAACAAGGTCGCAAAAAGTACTTAGATGAAGCCACAGCCCTAATCGATAATATGAAAACCCGCTTGGACGAATTGTTCATAACCAAACCAAAAGCGGATCTGATCGTCAAAGCGGTGGAACCTTTCCGTGAAAAATCAGCAGGAAAGGCCTTTTATCAACAACCGTCAATGGACGGTACTCGACCAGGTATTTACTACGCAAACCTCTACGATATGGAAGCCATGCCAACCTATCAGATGGAAGCCTTGGCGTACCATGAAGGTATACCAGGACATCACATGCAAATCGCCATTGCACAAGAGTTAAAAAACGTACCCAAATTTAGAAAGTTTGGCCGTTACACGGCTTACACTGAAGGCTGGGGACTTTATAGCGAGTTAGTACCCAAAGAAATTGGACTCTATCAAGATCCCTATTCTGACTTTGGTCGTCTTGCTATGGAACTGTGGCGAGCGTGTCGCTTAGTTGTCGACACGGGTATTCATGCAAAAAAATGGACTCGTGAAGAAGGCATTGAGTTCTATGTAAACAATACGCCTAATGCTAAATCCGACGCGGTAAAAATGGTTAAGCGACACATTGTCATGCCATCTCAAGCGACAGCGTACAAAATTGGTATGCTCAAAATTGTTCAGCTTCGTGAAAAAGCGAAAAAAGCGATGGGCGATAAGTTCGACATCCGAGAATTCCATGACGTTGTATTAGCCAATGGACCAGTACCACTTAACGTTCTAGAAGATTTTGTTGATCAATACATTGCCAGCAAATAATCATTCTCTGGTTTGTTAAAAAAAGCCCGCGATGCGGGCTTTTTTTATTTATCACGAATCAAACTTTCGTCAATATTTGGGGCGGATCTTTGCTGATAACCATAGTATGTTCAAACTGAGCCGAACGATTTCCTTTGCGCGTTGTTAATGTCCACCCATCACTGGCCGTTACCGTGCTAGTACATCGTGTCGATAAAAATGGTTCAATGGTAATGACCATATTATTTTCTAATTTGCGCTTGTCTCGTTTGTCATAATAGTTAGGTATCGTTTCAGGATACTCATGCAATGAACGTCCTATTCCATGGCTGGCTAAATCACGTAATGTTTTGTAACCTGACTTCTTTGCGACCTGCTCAATTGCGCGACCAATTTCATTAATGGGTACGCCTGCTCGAGCAATATTCATCGCTTCTTTCAACGCGGCTTTGGTTGTGTCTATTAGATGTTTGTGGGCAGCGTTAACCGGTTCAATTAAAAATGTATAACCCGTATCACCAAAAAATCCGTTTCGTTCTGCGGAAACATCGATATTCACGATGTCTCCGGCACAAATTTTCCGCTTGCCGGGAATTCCATGCGCTGCCTCTTCATTCACACTGATGCAGGTGGTTCCTGGAAAGTTATACATCACTTGTGGCGCAGAGCGAGCACCGTGTCGAAGCAAAAAATCTGCGCCGATATTATCCAGCTCTGAGGTTGTCATACCTACTTTTATTGATTCTCCCATGTGCTGAACACACTTTGCGACAATGCTTCCAATTTGCTGCATCTCATGAAGCTCTTGCGGCGTTTTAATAATCAAAGAAACTCCTTATTATAGTCATTCAGTTGCTTAATTATTTTCGTCAGCTGCGCCATATATTGCGGTTACCACTTCACCTTTAGCATTAATGTAACCACGATACATTCCTGGCGTGTTAAAAGAAAAAATAGGTTCTCCGGTGCTAGACATTCCAACGATGCCACCTTCCCCATTCATGTTCTTCAACTTTTCTTGAATAACTTCGTCCGCCGCTTGTTGTAGCGATATCTTTTTATACAGCACCCGAGCACAAATATCATGCGCAACAGCTGCACGGATAAAGAACTCACCATGACCGGTTGCGGATATTGCACAGGCCTTATTATCAGCATAAGTGCCTGCGCCAATAATGGGTGAGTCACCTATACGACCAAACTTTTTGTTGGTCATCCCACCGGTTGATGTTCCAGCCGCTAAATCACCAAATTGATCCAATGCCACAGCACCAACGGTTCCGAATTTTTTATCATCTGGCCAATCGCTTGAGTTCGATGTTTGAGACAACTTATTGCCCTCATCTTCAGACAGTTGCGAGGCATCTGGATCGGTTTTGAGCACATCTTGTAATTGCAACCATCGTCTTTCCGTGTAAAAGTATTTTGGATCGACTAAATCAAACCCCTGTTGCACTGCGAACTCTTGTGCTCGCTCACCACTGAGCATTACATGACTAGATTTTTCCATAACTTCCGCCGCTAGCAGAATGGGATTTTTAATTCTAGAGACACCGGTAATGGCACCTGCATTAAGATCACTGCCGCGCATAATAGACGCATCCAACTCATTGGTTTCATGGTGAGTGTAGACAGCACCTTTTCCAGCATTAAACAGTTCAGAGTCCTCCATAATAACAATTGCTGCTTGCACGGCTTCAACACTCGACTTGCCTTGTTTTAACAAGGCATACCCGGTCTTCAACGCTTGTTCTAGCTTCTGGTGATACGCTTTTTCGAGTTCAGGGGTCATCTTACTTTTTAGAATAGTCCCAGCACCACCATGAATCGCAATCGCAATGGTTTTATTCTTGTCAGTCGAATTATTGTTGTCAGTCGCGTTCTCTGCATGACTCATAAGCACTCCGCCGATTGCAAAACTTATCAATAGCTTTCTTAGTACCCTAAACTTTCTCACACCTGGCCTCCTATAAAAAACAACGATAAGTTTGCGATGGATAAAACAAGAATCGATACCCAAGTGAACAAGGTTCCCCAAAACCGTCCGAAGGATACACCTGGGTTACTTCCTAGGCCTTGAGCATGCAATGCACGACCAATTACCAGTAACATTCCCATGGCGTGAGCAAGATATGTATTACCTTGATTCGACTCAAAAATAGCCAGCAAAAGTAACGCTATTGGAATGTATTCTATCGCATTCGAATGAACACGAATGGCACGCTCTAAAGACTTTTCGCTACCACTGCCAATACCAATTTTAAAACGACGTCGTTGCCGAACAACTTGAAACGCCAAGACCAAAACCAATAAACCACACAAAGAGGCATAAAGCCCGGTAATCGGAAAACCCATAGCAAATCCCCAAGTATTAAAACAACTGAGTATACGACTTAAGTCAATAAAGTTAAACTCTGCTTTAATCCTCGCAAAAAATGACTAAAGAATAACGAATATGGCTAAACCTATTGTTTGGATGCGCAAGCTTCACAAATGGATCGGATTGATTATCGGAATTCAAGTATTCTTATGGATTCTGGGTGGCACCGTCATGAGTATTTTGCCACTCGATCAAGTTCACGGAGATCACCTCCATAAGCCAGTAAAGCAGCTAGCCATCACTTCACAACAGCGACAAGAAGCCGGAGCCATTTTAAATACACTAGACGCCCCTATTGTGGCCTACCAGGTCAAATCAGTCTTTAATCGCCCATTACTTGTTGTCAATACTGAATCTTCGCCCTCATTAGTGTTTGACCTCAATCATTCAAAACCAATAAATGGTATGACAGAGCAAGAAATTTCTTTGAACGCAATGAGCATATACACTGGCGATGGAAAGATCTCAGCAGTGTCTTTAATTAATGAAAGAACGTCGGAATACAAAAAGTCATTACCAGCGTGGCAGGTGACTTTTGATGATTCTACTGCGACGGCATTTTACTTTAACTCTCATACCGGTGAGTTAAACTCCGTTCGAAACCGACAATGGCGAGTATTTGATTTTTTCTGGATGTTGCACATAATGGATTATCAAGAACGAGAAAACTTCAACCACCCATTATTAATTATCTGTGCTTTAATTGCATTGCTTCTTACGCTGAGTGGCGTGTACCTGCTGGTCAAAGTTTTTTCTAAAAGAGACTTCTCTTGGCTAACTAAAAAGCGCTAGTCAAAAAATGAGTTGCGGTCCTATTCACAGAGATAGTTCACAGTGATCGTTGAGAAAATTTATTGACAAAACAAAGCGGATTCCGAAGCTTTAGGGTTCTTTATAAATTGAGCTTCTTGTAAGATCACAGGGTAAGCTGGCACTTGATCGCCAACATCTGAAACCTCTCCTACCGGTAACCTGGCGATCTCATCCACCACCTCCATTCCAGAAACAACTTCAGCGAACACGGCGTAGCCAAATCCTAAGTTGGTGTCATTGCGGTGATCTAGATGGCTATTGTCTTTCAAGTTGATAAAGAACTGGCTATCGGCGCTGTCTTTCGAAGTATATCTCGCCATCGCAACGCGTCCACGTAAATTTAAAACACCGTTTTTAGCTTCATTAATAATGGGTTCTAAAGTCTCAATGGGTTGCATTTGTTTATCGTAACCACCGCCTTGAATAACATGATCTTTAGCGACTCGATGAAACAGAGTCCCATCAAAACGACCGCTTTCTACATAGTTTAAAAAGTTAGCCGTGGTTATTGGCGCGGCTTCGTTCATTAACCGCAAGGTGATTTCACCGTAGTTGGTTTTTAACAAAACCAACTGGCAAGATTTTGATTCAGCTATTAGTTCAGCACTCAAGAATACTAATAAAAGGAACAACAGGCCAATGGTAATTCTATTGATAGACATAAAGATTAGAATAAGAATGAATTTTTCTCAGACTAACACACTTTAAAAAATTAGAGTAGATGAATGCAGCACTCGGCTGAATGCTGCACAGTAAAAGTATACTTAATACCCGAAGTTCTAAGCCACTTTTCCAAAAAGTAATGAGGCATTTGTTCCACCAAAACCAAACGAGTTCGACATTGCATAATCAATCGATTTTTCACGAACCCGATTTGCCGTATACTCCAAATCACAATCAGGATCCGGTTGATTTAAATTAATGGTCGGCGGTATTTTTCGCTCATTGATTGCCAATATACTAAATATGGCTTCAGCCACTCCGGCAGCGCCGAGCATATGACCGGTCATTGATTTTGTTGAGCTAATCGAAAGTTCTTTAGCATGACCATTAAACAAACGTTTTATTGCGATGGTTTCTACCTTATCGTTTAGAGGCGTTGAAGTACCATGAGCATTAATATATCCAATTTGTTCCGGTGCGATTCCAGCCATATGCACAGCTCGCTCCATCGCTTGAAACTGTCCTTGCCCGTCTGCGGTAGGAGCCGTGATGTGATTGGCATCACTCGACGCACCAAAACCCACAATTTCACCATAAATAGTCGCTCCGCGACGAACGGCAGACGCCATGTTTTCAAGGACTAAAATGCCAGCGCCCTCTCCTGAGACAAACCCACTGCGCGTTTTATCGAATGGTCTCGAGGCGGTTAGCGGATTATTCACTTCTACATTTAATGCATTCAACCGGACAAATCCGGCCAAACTCAAAGGTGTAATGGTAGCCTCAGATCCACCCGTGACGACCGCGTCGACTTCTCCCACTGCAATCATTTTACAAGCATCCATAATGGCATGGGCCGACGTCGCGCAGGCAGAACTCACACCATAACTAGGTCCTTTAAAGCCATATTTGGCCGATATAATTCCAGAGGCCATTCCAATCACTGATGAAGGTATGAAAAACGGCGTCACTCGACGAAACTTGCCACTCATTACTTTAGGGTATTCTCGCTCAATATTGCTAATACCACCTTGGCCCGAACCTACGACCACTCCAACATTACTGAGATCCTTTAAATTAGCACAATCGAGTGCTTCTTGAGCCGCGATGAGCGCATACTGAATAAATGGATCTAAGTGCTTTGTATCTTTACTGGGTAGATAATCGGCGATATTTTCTGACACTTCGGCGGCAATTTTGACCGGAAAGTCAGACGTATCAAACTTAGAAATAAAGCCAACGCCCGACTTTCCTTGTATTGCAGACGACCAATTTTTAGCAACGCCCACGCCAAGTGGCGAGACCATCCCCATTCCTGTAATCGCTATTCGATGATACATTGCAAATTCTCATTAGATTGACTCGACACAGTATTTGCCGAAAAGATGAACTTGCTATGGCAGTTTTATGGCGAACAAATGACAGTCAATTAAGAAGGCGAACTAACCACCGCTTTTTGCTGTAACAACAACTCCAACGCTCTTTCTTCAGTAATGGGGCGATACAAATCAAATCCTTGAGCTTCTTCGCAACCAAACTGCTTGATAAAAGCAAATTGTTCTGGCGATTCAATGCCCTCTGCGACCACCGTTTTCCCCAAACCATGAGCGAGCGAAGATATCGCTTTAACGATACTTGCAGAAGTGGCGTCTTCTTCTAGCGATTGAATAAAGGATCGATCAATTTTTATTTTATCGACAGGCAATTGCCGTAAGTAACTCATCGATGAATATCCGGTTCCGAAGTCATCTAATGCGACCGCAATCTTCAACGATTTTAATGCCGATAAAACATCAACACCCAGTTGTATATCTTGAATGGCGGTACTTTCGACTATTTCTAGCTGCAAACAATCAGGCGGAATATCGTATTTTTTTAACTGCTGTTCAATACGTACAGGTAATTCAGGATCTTGAAACAACAACGGCGATAGGTTAACCGATAAGTAGCTTGAATATTGATAATGATGATACCACTGACTAACGATTGAAAGAGATTTTTCTAATACAACACGATCAAGCTGAGGCATAAGATTCATTCGTTCGAGTGCCGGTAAAAACATCGCGGGTGACATTAAGCCTTCGGTTGGATGCTGCCAACGAACAAGAACCTCAAACCCGTTGATGTGCCCCGTATTAACGCTGACTAAAGGCTGAAAATGTAAAACAAACTGATCATGCTCAAATGCGTCTTTCAGCTCAAGCTGCAATTTTCGGTCACGTTCATGTCCTTCGCTCATCCATGTTTCATAATTGGTGGTTTGATTCCCACCTTCTGCTTTTGAGTGGTACAAAGCATATTCAGCACTTTTGATTAAACTTTCAGTTGTAATGCCATGGTCAGGAGCCAGTGAAATGCCGATCGAACAAGATACCTTATGCCTCTTTCCACCATCAGTTCTAAAGTCGCTTTCAAAAACCGACGCAATTTTGCTCATTAATAAATCGATGGTTGCTTGCTCTTTGATTCTTTCAAACACTAGACCAAACACATCTCCATCTAGTCGAGCAATCGATGACGCGGTTGGGCAATGATTTTGCAAGCGATTTGCAACCGACACTAAAACTCGATCGCCATCATTGAGCGTTGCGCTTTCGTTGATTTTTTTAAAGTCATCTAATCCAACCAAAACGAGCATAGTTTTAAAGTCAGAATTTCTTCGTTGAAAGGTATACTGATCGAGACGCTCAATAAATGTATTTCTGTTTAATAAACCGGTTAATTGGTCATGGTAATTTAAATATTTTACTTGCGTATCTATCGTATCAGTTGTAGCTCGGTCAGTTTCTTGGTCCGTGAGCAGCAATGCAACGATGACCAAAAAATAACTGAGCCAGTTGATATATCCGAAACTGTATAAGTGATTGTGAGCACTCATATCATCAATATAAACATGGCTAGTAATCATTGAAACGAGAAGGGAAAGTGCGGCGATCATCAAGCAAACGGCGAGTGCTCGAAATTGATTACCTGTTTTACCAAATAAAAATAAGAATAAAGATAAGTAAGTCACCATGGCTAAAATTTTAGGCAACAGCCAAAAGTGAGCCGAATATTCAAATGAAGATAGAAAACGTCTTGGGTCATGAAATAAAACTAAGCTAATGGTGCCTACGACGACCGGTACAATGATGCTCAAAAACAAGGCTCGCCACTTTGCTGAACCGTGGGCATCAGGACTTTTCACCGCACTGCTATCGACACCTGATAAGGTGGCCGCTTGACCTATGATGGCTTTAGCAATTCCCCAAAGCTGTGCGGTATAAGCCAAATAAGCAACGACCGCTAGCATTAGTGTTAATACCAGGGAAATAGACCAATGATACAAAGCACTGGGTAACCAGATTTCCATCGCAAGATGGAAGATGGCTCCAATCAGTGAAATATTAATAAAGCCTTTATAGGGGAGCTTAACTAAGATAGACGACCAGTTAACACCAGCAAGCAAGATTAGCGCACAGAAAATGAAAAGCGCATTTAAGATGAAATAGTCGTTATAGGCTGCCAGCATGATCACATCACATATTCAAGTCAAAAAAAAGGAAGGCTATGGCCTTCCCTTTTAATAGTCTAGACAATCAATGCTTTTCGGCAAGTTTTTTCCTGTTTTTCAGCACAATATAATCGGCCAATATATTCCCAGACTCTTGCAGTCTAAAATCATCTTCTTCAAAGATCTTCTCGTCGAAATCTTTCAATGATTCAACTGGCTTCAAGCCTTTGTCAACCAGTCGCTGGTTAATCCGTTTTAAGCGTTTCGCTTTTTGTTCATCAATTTCTTTGCGACGCTCAGTCAGACTCAAGGAAATATCTTTATCATCTTTACGAGCTAAATATTCCTCAATATCCTTTTGCAGATAAGAAAACTCTTTGCTTGTCGCGCGACGCTGCAAGTGGCGTTCGTTGAGAGCGCCAATCACACCTTCAAACCGATTCTCAGGCTTAAATTTGGCTTTCGAAATCGTGTCCCAAGCAAGGGCGTTCTCATAACTGCTTTCGCCAAATTCTTCTGGACTAAACGCACTTGGAAACTGAATATCTGGCACAACACCACGGTGTTGAGTCGTCTCTCCAGACACTCGATAAAATTTTGACGTAGTCAATTTTAAGTGACCCAGCTGAGAATCTCTGAGTGACCGATAATAATTTAAGTCGATCATGCTCTGCACAGTCCCTTTTCCAAAGGTTTGTTCACCAATAACGATTCCACGACCATAGTCTTGGATAGCTCCAGCAAAAATCTCTGATGCTGAAGCACTACCACCGTTAACCAATACAGCTAAGGGGCCGTTATAGACGATACCCGGTTGATTATCGTCGAAAGAAGTCACTTGATTGCGTGAGTCTCGCTGTTGCACCACAGGACCTTGGTCGATAAACAAGCCAGTCAACTCTACGGCTTCATCTAACGCTCCACCACCGTTATTACGTAAGTCAATGATAAGGCCATCGATATTCTCTTTCTCGAAAGCTTTCAGAAACTTTTCGACGTCACGGGTTGTGCTTTTGTAGTCATCTAATCGCAACCGGTTTTTTGCATCCCAATCAACATAAAACTTAGGAATCTCGATAACACCAAAGGTTAACTGTTGATTATTCATATCGACTTTAATGGTTTCAGACTTTGCCGATAGCTCTTCAAGTTTCACCTGCTCACGCGTTAGGGTAACAACTTTCGTCTCGCCACCCACTTCTCCCTTTGGAAGAATTTGCAATCGAACTTTAGAGCCCGCTTCCCCACGAATTAAATCGACAACATCATCCAAACGCCAGCCCACAACATCTTCAATCGGCTCTTTACCTTGGCCAACACCAACAATCCGATCGCCTTCTTGAATTTGCTTCGATTTCTCTGCTGGCGCTCCTGTTACAAGCTTATTCACTTTGGTATACACATCATCCATTTGTAAAATAGCGCCAATACCTTCTAGAGAAAGCTTCATTTCAATATCAAAATTCTCGGCTTCACGAGGTGAGAAATACGATGAATGCGGCTCAACCGTTAAAGCAAAGGCATTCATAAAATATTCAAACACATCTTCGCTTTTGTTTTGTTCAATTCTTCTTTGCGCCATTTTATAACGCTTAACCAAAATCTCTTTGGTTTCTTCCCAAGATTTATCGGCCAACATCAAGCTTAGGGCTTCCGCTTTGACTCGCTTTCGCCATAGTTCATTCAACTCTTGCAGTGATGTCGCCCAACCACGATCTTCTCGATCAAAGTGATAAGATTCTTGCTTTTGAAAGTCAAATGGCTTTTCTAACAACTCAATCGCATAGTTGTACCTTTCTAAAGTTCGAGTTTGAAACACTTGGTACATATCGAATGCAGGCTTCAGTTGACCGCTGATAATGCTGTCGTCGATCAACTTACGATATCGTTGGAAGGATTGTACGTCGTCGGCATAAAAATAACTTTTATTACCATCTAGAAGCTCGATGTACTTTCCTAAGATTTGCTCAGATAGAGCATCATTACTCTCTAGATTGGTTTTCAAATAATGTTCACGAGCAATTAGCAATGCAATCATACGACTGACACTGCTATGAGATGGCAAAGGCATCAAGCTTTCGACAGATGTTGGGGTATTGAGTAAAGCTTTGTCACGATTGTCTTTGGTAGCGGCTTTGTTCTCGAGAACGCCTTGTCCAAATAGAGCTAATGGAACCGCAACTCCTAGTCCTACAATAACGGACTTCATCAACGAATAGCTTTTTTTAGCTTGAAACATCATAACTTCCTAGCGTTATTTCATGGATTTTGATTGAGCCAAATTGAACAAAGTTGGAACAATCGTATCGAACTCACAATGCAATTCTCTTACCTTGCAATTCTCACATTTTGCTTATTTTGCAATTCTCAAACCTTGCAAAGGTCAGGCAATGCCTCGCTCGATGCCGAATCGAGCTAATCAATGTCAGAGTGCAATTCGGCTTTCGGGCAACCTTAATCGAAACCCAGGTTAGTAAAACCTACGACGGCCGAGCCTGCTTCTAGGCCATGAGACCATTATTCAGGTATAAAATTCAACATTAATTAACTATATAGCTTATATATGCCGATTCAAGTCACACATTGCAAGCAAACATTTCACAATTATAGAACATTCGAATAGTTTGATAAGCCCGCTAACTTTAAACTATAGTTCTACTAACCTTTTGTTTTTAAGATAAATAATGTTTAAATTTCTCAAACGAGCCATTGAACGATGGTTGAACAAAGAATCGCCTGCACCAGACTTCCCACAGTCAGATTTCGAGCGACTCAGGTATGGACTGAGACCTGGCGATGTTCTATTAGTTGAGGGACGTACGAGAGTTTCTGAGGTCATAAAGCTGATCACCCAGAGCCGCTGGTCACATGCTGCGCTCTACATTGGTCGCTTACATGATATAGAGTCTGAAGACATCCGCCAAAGGATTCTACAGCACGCTACGTTCGAGCCATCGGAGCAACTCATCATCGAAGGTCTGCTCGGTCAAGGCACTGTGGTCAACAAGCTCAGCGACTACCAACGCGACAATTTGCGCATTTGTCGGCCATCGGCCCTTTCGCACGGTGACGCCAAAGAAGTGGTGAACTACGCGAGCCAACATCTTGGTACTCCGTATAATTTTCGACAAATGCTCGACCTAGCCCGACTGCTGTTTCCGTGGAGTATTGTGCCTCGCCGATGGCGCTCTTCTTTATTCACTAATAACGTTGGGGAGCCGACTCGCACGGTTTGCTCGTCAATGCTCGCCGAGGCCTTTGGTCAAGTTAACTACCCTGTACTTCCAAAGTTTAAAAAGGTCGGCAAAGATCGAGTGGAATTGATCAAGCGCAATACTAAGCTGTTCACGCCGGCTGACTTTGACTACTCCCCTTATTTCAAGGTTATCAAATTCCCTTTTTGGGGCCAGGTAGATAATGCTCACTATCGGGCTTTACCGTGGAATAAAGATGGGTTGATGTCTAACGACGAGGACGACTTTACCATTGGTTAAATTTCGAACATTTTTTCTTGAATTCGGATATTTTTGATCTAGAGTTATTCAGAGGGTCATCGAATTTAGATTCTCCCAATTCCCCTAACCCAGGTTACCTTACGGGCCTGGGTATTTTTTTGTGCGATAGTCGAGTACCAGTCAACCTACGGCGACCGGCTTAAAGATGTGTACGGCGAGAACGTTTAAACGCCATTACCATTAAAATTAATGCGCCCCACACCGGAACTGAACCACTCGAGCTAGAGTAGCCATTAATCACTTGCACGACGACGGACTCGGTATCGCTTGCACCGTGAACATCGGTCACCGTCACGGTAAAGGTGAGAGAGCCACCGTTGTCTGGTGCAACAAATGTTGTACTGGCCGAATTAGGTGCGGTCAAGGTTACACTGTCACCTTGAGTCTGTACCCATTGGTAGGTCAGCGGGTCTTGCTCGAAATCAGACGCGACGGCCGATAATGAAACCGTTTGTCGAGTATTCACTTCAAAATTACTAAGCGACTGTAATTCAGGCGCATTATTAGAGTCATCATCTTGTACATAAACATCTATAACCGCATTTTGCCCCACTTCGCTGTTGTTTACGGGTTGCAGAGCCACTCTAAAAATTTCTCTATCTTCGTCCTCGCTGTCATCAATAATGGGCACCGAAATTTGTTTCGAGGCTAAATCGCCATCAGTCCAAGTTAAACGGCCTTGAACTTCCTCAAAGTCGACACCCATCACCGCGGTAATGCCTTGTGATTGATAATCCACCTCAAGTTGGCCATAGGAGCCCCCGACACGGTTAACGGAAATTGTTACGGTTCCAACCGATTCGGCTACCGATAGCTCCGCATTGGTAAACTCTAACTTTCCGGCTCTTGGAGCTCCGTCTAACATAACTTTTAAGTACGAAATATCACCTAAGGTTGCACCGTTTCTAGGATCAAACAAACGAATAAAAAACTCTTCATCGGGCTGCATCCCCGTTGTGTCGTCAAGAATC
>Ga0070728_10004088_pt1 | contig 15449 bp, 12 predicted proteins | sample tdDd471_FD_66723 | JGI IMG/M metagenome (GOLD analysis project Ga0070728, IMG submission 66723) | Marine sediment microbial communities from the Atlantic coast under amendment with organic carbon and nitrate - tdDd47.1 | ecosystem: Environmental > Aquatic > Marine > Coastal > Sediment | place...
AACCCAATGGGGTCACATCAATTTTATCGGCGGGAATATCCAGCAAGGTTGTTAGATCATCGGCGGTGCTCTGGCTAATGGCAATCACCCGTTTGGCACGACGACACGTTAACGCGGTGAACATCCGTAAATAGAGGCGACGCGCAGTGGTCAGGCGTTCTGGATAGCGCATGAATGTAAGATCATAGACAGTGACAACCATCGGCGTAGTCAGTAACATCGGGGCGACAAAAGCCATCGCATGATACAAATCGTATTGTCCTAGTTGGAACGGTTGTAGGGTTTGCTCCCAGATAATGCGCTTGGCAGGTGATTCGGTATCGAGTGATGCGCGTTGCATGGTAACACCGTCAAATGTTGCGTGATTCTGTCCACCAACCATCGCCGTAAATTGCCAATCGTCAGGTGTTAGATGCGGGGCATGTGCTAGGATATTATGAATATAGCCGTGGATACCTGCCGAGCGATACCCTGCTTGACTAGAGAGTAAGTGTGCATTCAGTCCAATTTTCATGCCGATGATTATACAAGAGAACGCGTACTTAACACTAGATGACCATTGTACCTAACGCTTTTTATGCAATACCTCAACCGTTGGCACATAATCCCCCTCTGCTGTAATCAAGATCAGATTGAGATTGGCGAGTCCGTCAAATTCCCCTAACCACAAACTGTAATCATTGACATCACCCTCTAGCGTAAATTGCATCTGATGGGTGTGTAAATCGCCATCACGGAATTGTATGCCTTGTATCGGACGACCATCCACAATTTGCACACGCTCACCTGATGCATCGACCACATGAATAAACGGCGCAAACGTATGATTCGCAATCTCAGGTGTGAGGTTTTCGACTTGCCACGTAGATGTAACCGTTACGGTATCGCCGACTTGCTCGACATTTGTATTCAGCAGGGATAGCCATTTTTCACCCCGAATTTTAGGTGTATCAAAGCGTACAAATTGCATCACATTTGCAGGGAATTTATCAATTGTGATTGTCCAACCATCAGGTAAGACAAGGGAATCAACTCGTTCAGCATATGGCGGGATAAACGAGGCGTTGCGCTCTGGTGGATAAGCCACGATATAAAGCCCACCCGTATAGGGGACAATCGTCACATCAGGTGCGCGATTATCCCGTATCAGAGGGAAGGCTTGCAGGGTAAGGCTATTTAATGTCCACTCGTCCACATCAGCAAAGACAACGCCATTTTCGGGTAAGTGCTCCCGTATCCGCGCGCCAAGGTCTATCCCCCAATCAAGCGATAGTGCACCGAGGTCATGGTTACCGGGGGTGGCTTGGGTCTCTTGATAGAAGCGTGCGCTATTGAGTCCCATCAATATTGCAAACGGGATGAATAAGAGAGCGACAACACCCCAACGCTTCATCGAATACGGCTTGATGATATAAACCACTGCCCACCCGACGAAGATCACGCCAGCAGGAATCCCAACCAACTGATAATAAGGATGCACAAAAGTCGCGTTGTAAGACATTAATCCAATCGGCGCAAAAAACCAGATTAATAAGATAATGGCTGAACTTCGCGCATGATCGGTTGTGACTTCGGGGGGATGATTACAATATTTTTGGCTGATAATCGCTAAGATGCTGATGAGTACCCCACCAGCGAGCAACAATGCAACACCTGATGCAAACCATCGGCTCAGGTTATGACGCTGAATATGGTCATGTTGTGGTGCATCTATGCCACGTGCCAATTCGTACTCGTCACCGGATACCAGACGGAAAGCATGACGAAAAGCATCATCCCTAAAATACGACTCCGATGAACTATCCGCAAAATCGGATACTCTGGATTGAGTTTGTGTTACATTTTGTGCGAGTCCAATAAAAAACGGAACTTGCATCAGCACAAATAAAAATATACCCAATAGTAAGAATTTAAATGGCAAACGTCGGATAAAGATGAGCGTTAATAAACCCACCGCAGGCAAAACCAAATACGCCAATAATGTGGTTTGACACAAGATACCCAATACTAAAAATGCAAAAATTAGGCGACGGTTTGGCTGTTTGGCTGTGCCTTGCCAAAGTGGGATGAATAACCAGAACACCATCGGCACTAAAAATGGCAATAGCGCAGGAGGCCAAGAATAACGACTGTATTCAATCACCCACGGATTAACGGCTAAAACACCTGCCGCAACTAGACCGACTTTTGAGCCAAGCAACACTGTTCCAGCGCGATAAGTGATATACACCCCGATAATATTGAAGGTGATAATCACAATATAAATGGCTACGAGCGAGTGCGTTAACACAATAATCGGGATATACAGATAGCCTGTTAACGGTGGATGCGAGAACAACACGCCTGATAATTGTCCGACCAATGGTAACTCGCCATATGCTATCGTGCGGAGGGCTTGCCATACAGGATAAGCATGATCAAGATTATGTTCGATTTGGAATAAATAATGTAGGCGTAATCCCGATGCCAAGAGCAAGATTGCAATCAGCAGATAGTGGTCAATACGCTGGCTCAGTTTTTCATTCATCATCGCGTCATTATAACAGTCAGCTTCAGGGGGAGCAAAGATAAAGCTAGAGGATATTGATGACACGAAGAGCACAAATAGAGCAATAACTCATATGTGCCTCCGTGTAAGGTTTAAATGATCAAGAATTGCTATAGATTAGCTTTTCCACGTTTTACGCAAGACCCGTATCCAATTCTCATGTGTGATTTTCTTAAGCAAGCTATCGCCATAGCCTGCCCCTTTGAGTGCATCAATCAGGTTTGGCAATTTAGAAACATCGCTGACATCGGCAGGGACACCCGCACCATCATAATCTGAGCCAAATCCAACCCGATTTTCGCCAACACGTTCCACGAGGTAATCAATGTGTTTGACCATTGTTTCGAGTGGGGTATCACTATCCCATTTGCCATCTTCCCGTAAGAAACCCGTTGCAAAATTTAAGCCAACCATACCATCAGATGCTTTAATCGCGTCTAGTTGCTTATCCGTCAGGTTACGTGGGGTTGCGCTGAGAGCATGGACATTAGAGTGCGTTGCGACTAATGGTGCATCGGAAAGTTTGGCAACATCCCAGAAGCCTTTTTCATTCATATGAGAAAGATCAAGCATAATCCCAAGTTCGTTACAACGTTTGACCAATCGTTTACCAGCATCAGTTAAGCCATCACCTGTATCGGGTGATGATGGGAATAAGAACGGTACGCCATTACCAAAAATCGTCGGACGACTCCACACAATGCCTAATGAACGTAATCCTGCTTGATAGAAGACATCAAGTGCATAGAGGTCTTCATCGATAGCTTCTGCGCCTTCAAAATGGAAGATCGTTGCAAAGATGTCGTTATCAATACAATGCTGTAATTCATCAGCTGTCCGCACAACTTTGATTTGTCCATCGGATTCGGCTTCTAATTTAAATAAGCTGGAAGCCATTGCCATCGCAGTTTGCTGGGCATATTCCAATTTAAGTGGCTTAGGTAATTTACTATTGGGTTTGCTTCCCGGTTTAATCGTCATCTGTTGATTAGGAACAAAAATCGCAAAGAACCCACCTGCAAAACCGCCCTTTTTAGAGCGTGGTAAGTCAATATGTCCATCTTCCATTTCGGTTAAAAAATCTTTGTAGGACAAGTCTTTGTTTTTATAAAGTCGCAATAACGTATCGTTGTGACCATCAAAAATAGGATAATCGGGCATGGGTTGCTGTCCTTTGAAAAAATATGTAAACGATTAGGGCAATGATGTCAGGAAAACCAGTTGTCTGCAAGGGGTGCATTTTGGATTTCGTCGTGTATACGAAATAAAACTAGATTGTCTCGCAATATTGAATGTAATTGACTTTGTGCAAAATATCACATATGATGATGGAACTGTGGGGATATCCCCACGTTTTCGTATACAGTCGAAAACGCATCCATCCAGAAAACCACATCTTTATAAGGTGTGGTTTTTGCATTATAGCAATTTTGTATCCCATATCCTCTATTGTTATGCTGACTTAAACGATAAAATAAATTACGTCTTATATGAATCTAAAATCAAAAACATGTACCATCAAGAAGCCAAGAAAAGTGATGAGCTATGAGTGATGAGTGTCAATCATTATTACAATTCATCTGTATCAAGAATTTAATGACTCAATATCTTGCATTTCTCTGCGCTCTCTGTGCCTCTGTGGTTCAAAAGATTTTTAAATTGAGTGTTATTAAAAATCATTTCGCATAAAGTGAAAAATACATATTTTCGTGTTTTGCAAATAGTATATGAGGAGACCGCATGAAATTGCGTTTATTATCGTTATTTTTATTGTTGCTAATGGTATCGAATCTATCAGCCCAAAATGAATTATTACCCTATCAGAATGCTGATTTACCGATTGAAGAACGTGTGACAGATTTACTGAGCCGTATGACACTCGAAGAAAAAATCGGTCAGATGACACTGATCGAGAAGAATAGTATCCAAGCCAGTAATGTGACCAAATATCTGCTGGGTGGTGTGCTGAGTGGTGGTGGTGGCTATCCTTCAGGTAAAAATAATCCTCAAACATGGATGAGCATGGTACATAAATATCAAGATGCGGCACTTGCTACCCGTCTTGGTATTCCCTTGTTATATGGTGTAGATGCCGTGCACGGACACGCGACTGTAGAAGGGACTGTCATCTTCCCTCATAATATTGGGATGGGAGCAACCCGTAACCCTGAACTCGTTGAAGAAATTGGACGTATCACTGCGAATGAAATGATCGCCACGGGCATATATTGGAATTATTCGCCGGTGCTGGCTGTCCCACAAGATATTCGTTGGGGACGTACTTACGAAGGATACAGTGAAAATACAGACCTCGTGACCGAACTCTCGGCGGCAATGTTACGTGGGTTACAAGGTGATGATTTAGCCGCACCTGATACGGTACTAGGGACACCCAAGCATTTTGTAGGTGATGGCGGAACATCCTTCGGGACATCTCCAATGGTTGATGCGATCTTAGATCGAGGCGAAACCCGTGTTGATGAAGCAACCCTCCGAGCTATCCACCTTCCACCTTATATTGCCGCTATCGAAAACGGTGCGCGGAGCATCATGATTTCGTTCTCTAGCTGGAACGATATTAAAATGCACGGGCAAACTTATCTGATCCAAGATGTCTTACGCGATGAATTGGGCTTTGAGGGTTTCATTGTGTCCGATTGGGCTGGCGCTGATGATGTTGCAGGGAGTTATTACAATTCCGTTGTTCAGTCGATCAATGCAGGGATTGATATGAACATGGTACCTTATGATTATGTGCGATTTATCAACATGATGAAACGTGCTGAGCGTAGTGGTGACATCACAATGGCGCGCATTGACGAAGCCGTTGGAAATATCTTGCGCGTAAAATTTGAATTGGGATTATTTGAGCGTCCTTATGGAGATGCAACCTTCCAAGACAACGTCGGTTCAGAGGCACATCGCGCGGTTGCTCGTGAAGCGGTCAGCCAATCGCTGGTATTACTCAAGAATGAAAATGAAGCATTGCCATTAGATGCATCAGCAGAACAAACCGTATTTATTGCAGGTCTTGCCGCCAATAATCTAGGGATTCAATCGGGTGGTTGGACAACAGAATGGCAAGGTGTGGTGACAGCAAACTTTACCGAAGGCACAAGCATCGGGGATGCACTCAATAACCGCTTTAGCGAAAATACAACGGTTCATTATAGCCAATCAGGACGTTTCGATCATGTGGTGGTCGCCCCAGACCAAGACACCATCGGCATTATTATTGTCGGAGAACATCCCTACGCCGAATGGTTTGGCGATGATGAGGATCTTACCCTCCCCATCCGTGAGCAAATTCGCATCCGAACCTTACGCGAACAAGTCGATACGCTGATTGTGGTTTTACTGTCTGGTCGTCCGATATTGATTAACGATTCGATTAAATCAGCAGATGCGTTTGTGGCGGCGTGGTTACCCGGCACTGAGGGTGAAGGGGTCGCTGATGTGTTGTTCGGAGATCAAGATTTTACAGGGAAACTTCCGTTTACATGGTTACGACATATCAATCAATTGCCTTTTGATTTTGATAACTTATCAACCGACGACTGTAACGCACCGATGTTCCCGTATGGCTATGGCTTGACCTATGCAGAAAACGACCCATCATCATTGCAGTGGTTAGAACTTGCAGAAAGTTGTCATTAGAATATATTCTGGAAATATCCCCCAATGAATCATAAGGACGTGCATTTGTACGTCCTAGACACCTTTTGATTCATTATATTATTATTTATATACTTCCCCAGCGATTAGGGGTTTCTATCCATACTTTAATCCTTTAAACATCAATATCACAAGAAACAAATAAAATATGCTAAACTAGATTACAATGTTGTCAGATTGTGATACCCAACGGAGTGATGCTACATTACAATGTATTAAAATTGGGTGCATGGGATAAGCGTTGTTGATATGATGAATTCTATAGAAAAATTGCAGAACGCTCTGGCCGAGGTTCGCGCACATCGATCACAATTTTCACCGATGGCATACGATACGGTTGTAACTGCCTTGCTAGAAAAAATACAACGTAATCGTGCCGAAACAGAATCCAAAAATGATACCGTCAAAACAGATGAAATTCGGCTAGTGACGGTGATGTTTGTGGATGTTGTCGAATCAACACGCCTCACCCAACAGTTGGAAAGTAGTGATTGGAAAGACCTCATCAGCAATGCCCATGGCTTAATGGTTACGACAATCTTAGAAGCTGAAGGTAATGTCGGGCAATTTTTAGGTGATGGGATATTATGTTATTTTGGCGCACAAGATAGCCGTCGTGATGATGCCTTACGGGCAGTGAATTGTGCGCTGATGATTCAAAAACGAATGGAACGCTATGCCGAAGAAGCCATGCGTCACTATAAAATGGCGACAGGTTTTGCGATCCGCATTAGCCTCAGTACAGGGCGTGTAGTGGTTGGCATGGTCGGCAATGAGGACAAACAAGAACTCCTTGCGCTTGGTCCCGCAACCAATTTAGCCTCTCGCTTGCAATCATTCGCCCAACCTCAAACCATCGTAATCGATGCCCAAACCCAACGTCGTGTCCGCACACACTTTAAGCTACAAGCGCATGAACCTGTTCAAATTAAAGGGTTTGAGGAGATGGTTGCGTATTATTCGGTTCTCGGTAAGATCGAAAATCCTAGTACAGAATTTACGAATAATCAAATCAGTGGGCGGACGATTCCGTTTGTGGGACGCGAGGCAGAAGCAAAACGAGTTTTAGACCTATGGTGGCAATCTCAAGTGAATCATCAATTTAAGGTGGTTTCGATTTTAGGTGAGGTTGGGATTGGTAAGAGCCGTTTATTACAACATGTGGTCGAAAAAATCAGCGAGCAACCCGTCACACAGATTCAGATGTTTGCAGATTATGAACGGCGTGATATGTCTCATAATTTATTACGCAATTTGCTCATCACACAATGTAATCTGACGGAAGACACCTCGCATGAAGTCGCCAAAGCACGGATTCTCGACTATGTCACGCGCACATGGAATGATCCCGATGCTGAAGCAGTTGGTAATGTACTTGGTTTGTTATATACCAATGACAATTCGGAGGAAACACAAGCCGAAACAGTCCGCCGTAAAGGGCATCTCCATCAGCGTATGATCTTTTTGTGGGTGTCACGCTGGTTTATGGGGATGGCACGCTCATCGCCTCTGCTTATTGTTGTCGATAATCTGCAATGGATTGATTCACTCTCAGTTGAATTACTGGAGTATCTAGCACTAGAATTAGAGGAACAGACTGGCATGATTATTGGGGCTGGTCGGAATGATGTCAGTATCAACAGTTCAGGATATATGATTGGTGTCTCAAATCATGCCGCGATGGTCTTACCCCCTCTCGAAAAAACCGACACCATTCATTTGATTCAACAGATTCTCCAAGATGTTGAACGCCTGGGTAACTCTGTGATCGAATCCATCGCAGAACGTTCCAATGGCAATCCATTATTTCTACGGGAATTCTTGAGCATCTTATTTGATAATCGTGTGATCCATAAAGTAGACGACGTTTACACCTTCAATCTGGTCAAATATTACACCACCTTATCCGAGCTACCGAATGGCTTGACAGGGATATTACAAGCGCGGTTGGATGAATTGCCGTCACAGGCACGGAGCATCATACAAGCGGCGGCAACTGTCGGACAGCGATTTTGGTCGGGATTGATCAGCGAAATGCTTGGATTTGATACAGATCGTTACCTTAATGAATTGATGCAACGCGGTATTATTTATCAAAATGCCGAAACCGGTTTCGAGAATGAACGTGAATTCCAATTTCGCCATAGTTTATTTCAAGAAGTCGCCTATGGGATGTTACCCCGTGTCCAACGCGAAACGTATCATAGCCTTGTGACACGCTGGATGGTGACCCGCATGGCAGGTAAACCAGAATACTTCCCGATGTTAGCTGATCAATTTGCCAAGTCTGATCAATATGAAGCATCGTTATTTACCTATCTAGAAGCCGTTCAAAATCGTTTGGGGCGTGGTCTAATGGATGAGACACTAGCTCTCGTCGAAAGTGGGTTAGCACAAGCCCCCTTTGTACCGCGTGAGGTTGCTTTACCTGTCACTAGTCAGCTTTGGACAATCCGCGCCCAAACCTATAATGCACTCAACCGTTATAGTGAAGCAAGTGCCGCCGCCGAAGCCGCTCTACGGTTATTAGATGAGTTGCCAGATAACCAATTGGTGAATATTCGCATCACAGCCGCACGCTTTTTAGGGTTAGCATATCGATCAATGGGACGCTATCAAGAAGCCTTTGAAGCGCTATCAAATGCCTATGATCTCATTCCAGAAGACGATTCTATCTTTTTAGCACAAGTTTTGGGGGCTTTTGGATCGCTCTCGATGTATCGAGGTCGATTAGCAGAAAGTCTTGCCTATCAACAACGGGCATATGCCTATGCCGAAAAAAGCAATCATCCTGCCGCCCTTAATGGTAATTTGACCCAACTCGGACTCATCGCTTATCAACAAGGTAATGTATCCGAAGCCTTAGATTATTTTGAGCGCGTCCTCAATATGAACCTTGATCGCGAAAATATTCATTATCAAATCTTAGACTTACGCAATATCGGCGCAACCTATTTATCCGTTTATGCGTATGAAAAAGCCATCGCCACATTTGAACGTGCCCAAGAATTTGAAGACTATATCCATCATAAAGATGCCTTACTACAAGCTTATCGTGCGCTGGCGTTGATTGAAGTCGGACGGATCGAAGAAGGTATTGGAGAAATGCAAGATGCTGTTAGCCGTGGGCATAAAGATACCTACCACAATTTACAAATTCAGCTTCTACAAATCGAGGGGTGGGTTAAAGTTAAGCGATATGACGCGGCTATGACGGCTGTTACTGAGTTTTTGGATGCGACACGCCATCAGAACCCGATATTGTACGGGCGTGGCTTATTGTGGCAGGGGCAAATTTGCCAAACAACAGCTCCCCACCGTGCCGAATCGCTTCTCGAACAGGCTCTACAGCATGAATTGGATCATGCTGGTTTATATGTGTGGATGTGTCATTATGCACTGGCTCAAGTAACCCAAGATAACACTTTACGCCGTCAGAAGATGAACCATGCTTTTCAGGTTTTATCAGCAATTAGCTTGAGTTTATCATCGCGTCCTGATATACAAACAGCATTTAAACAGAGTGATATTTTCCGTCATATTGAGCAGATGGTCGAGCCTGCATGAGGTATATCTGTCCTCATTAGTCTTATCGTGATGTAATGGATATTGGTGTTTGATTGAGGGCACAGCTCATATTTCTCGGCAAGTTTTAAATGACTTGTCAAACAATATAATCATATTTTGCTATTTGCGTCAAAATTAAAACACCCTATCATAGTAAATAGAAGGTCATAGAAATTTTGAATGATCTTTGCGTATTCGATTAGCTTACTTTTTGATAAGATGGTCACAAACTATTATGTAATTAGGAGAATAATTGAGGCATGAGAAAATCTATCTTTGTTGTTATTTGCCTCGTTTTATTGAGTATTGGAATGGCTCGTCCAACAATTGCACAAGAAATTGAAATTGATTGTGGTGATGAAGTTATTATTCGTAATGGTGTTGATATTCAGTTTCCGAATATTGATGCAGATAGCATACATACTATCACGGCATTAAGTATTGCAGACTATGCATATGATCCAGTGATTGCTGTGTTTAATCAACAGCAAAATGGTGGCTGTAACGATGATTCGACCAATGCAGCAGGTTATACAGCTGATTTACCGACTACAGGATTCATCCCCGAAAACGACCTGAATTCACAAATGACATTCGATGGTAATACTTTCATGCGGGTGGTGGTTGGCGGATTTGAAAATCTCGATGGTGAAGTCTTACTGATGGTTGAAGGACTGACATTTGATGGAACACCTGATCGCGTAAATGTCACCGTCACTAATGATATGATTCAATCCGGAATTCCCCTCACGGCATATGTTTTTGAACAAGCATCGGGGCTTGATTTACAACTATCCATCGTTGATGACAACGGCGTACCCTTATTAGATGCTAGATCACAATCTGTAAAATGTGATGATGCGGGGGATGCTGATTTATGTTGGGGCGCACATGCTTCATTGATAGACTCCTATACCAGTATCAGCGAAACAACCGTGTCTTATGGAACAGAAATTTCGCCGATGTTAACGATTCCTTTGCTTCCTAACGCTGTTGGAACGATCGTCCCCTTCCAAATTAATCAAACTAGCGAACTAGAAGAAAACTCAACGGGCGAATATATCTTTTTCTTACATTACGGTGTTGGAGAGTCTCAGCTTATTGAAGGGATCGCAACAGCTATCACCACCCCATTAGGCACAACTTTAAACTGTGATAATGAAATTGCACTAAATGATCCGATTGAGATCACAATTCCGCGAGTAGATTCTCAATATACCGTGAGCCTACTTGCCAAAGATCTAGCCAATCCGATGATGGCAATGCTTGATGATTCGGATAACGGGACTTGCCATATGACCTCTCCCAATGGTGATCAATTGTTTGCAGAATTACCGATTATCGAAACATTTAATCGTTCTGGCAGTAACGTACAAACGACATTTACAACAAACTATGCTCGGATTCTGACAGGACTTGTGGATGATGAAGCAGGAAGTTATCTGCTGGCGATCAGCGGGTTAAATATTCCAGAAGATGGGACATCTGATGTTGTCTCAATGACGGTTACAGAATCAATGGTAGCATCAGGACAACCTGTATCAGCATTTGTTATTGCGAAAGAGATTGAGTTCAATCCGCAACTTGCATTAGTCTCGGCAGATCAGGAAATATTAAATAGTGCCGATGGTTTACCAATTGTTTGTACACAAACCGTTGAGCCTGATTCTTGCTGGGGTGAGTATGATGATATGAACATCGGACAGATTTCGTTGGGTGAAGATAATCTAACGCTTGGAGTCAGTAATGATGTTATGCTACGAATCCCATTGACAACAGAACTAATTGGAACGACCCTTAATTTTATGGCGAGTGGTGTAGACGATACTTATGGAGATTATATTTTGATTCTACATTTGCCGACAGGTAGTTAAACAATCAAAGTCAATATGGTTTTCAACAACCAGACAGATATACAATTTGTGTAATAAATGAGTGAAGCAGAGTACTATGGACAACTTGAACCAACCCAAACGCCCTCCAGAATTACAGCAACCCGAAGATATTGTAGGGGGCGGAGAAAATATGAATGACGATAATCTTGAGGAACATGGGGTAACTACGACTGATCTGCGTCAAGCAGCTAATGAAGCATTGCTATTATTTGAAAATAATGGTGGTTTAATTGATGATACTGCCAGCGCTGAATTAGATATGATGCTATTTGACAAGTCGATGTGCTTGATTATAGAGATTGTAGGATCATCACGTATTTTAACGTTGGATGTTGAGCAAGATGTTATTATTGGACGTAGTGACCAAGCTGACAATTTCTCGGCAGGTTTAGACTTGACAGACTTCGGTGCATATCAATTGGGGTTGAGTCGTAAACATGCGCGGATTCGACGGAATGGTTTACAACTCGAACTCGAAGATAGCGACAGCCGAAATGGCACATTTGTAAATGAGCAACAAATCGATCCTCATATACCTTATGTCATCCGCAATGGTGATTTTGTCCGTTTTGGCAACATGAAAGTACAACTCCGCTTTGCTCAAAAAGCCTAGCAGTGGCGGTGTTTATTTCCCGCCAAGAATCGATTCAATTTCGGTAGCCGCCTTTTTTGTTGCAAATAATACATGTCCCATATGGGCTGTTTTTTCGACTAACACAGCAACGGTTGCCCGTCCAGCAGGATAGGCAACCATTGTACCTTCTTCGCCTTCCATCAAAAGCCGTTCTAATGTTCCCTGTGCCAACCGCCCCAACGTTTTTTCTGCGAGACCGACAAGCGTAGCAGACATTGCCGCAACTTGTGGACTACTGGTCGGGTTTTCATGCGGATTTTCTTCATTTCCTGCTGGATATGCCGCCACCAGCAAGCCATCCACATTTACAATGACTGTTGCTTTTACACCTTTAACTACACTACTCAGTTTACGTAATTCATCTTCTAAGGCATCACTACGATATGACCGTTCCATAGAGCCCCGCTTTATGTGTACACGAGCTATTATCAATACTATAAAGTATAGCCTAATAATCTATCGCACTCAAGCGAATGCGACCTCAATTTTTAATGGGGTTGTTTGAAAATACAGATACTCCTCTGATATATATCATGTATTCATCTGTAAAATGTAATCATTTTGAGTTGATATTGGTCATATCAGCGGTATTTGACGGTAAAATAGGAGTAACAACACATTTTACAGGAGGGTATGATGACAGTTAAACGCTCTCACCAATATTATGAAAACGCACACAATCCAATCATTTTTGCCACATTGCGAATTTTGGAATTTATTGCAATGATGGGGATTATCAATTGTGCATTAGCTTTATTGATGGACGGATATATCATTCCCGATGAGAGCCTTGTGCTATATGGCGCATGGTTCATCTTATGTATCGAATCCACCGAAGCGATGATTCGTGGTTGGCGATGGGGTGCATACTTGTTAGGTGGCTCAACCTTATTGATGACAGTCGCTGAATTAATTCGTGGTGAAGCCTCGATTGGTGGGGCGATTATGGGAATCGTGATTGCATTCCTTGTTGTTGCATATCTCCGCGAAGATACCTAAGTAATATTTGCTTTGCATCAAATGACCATATAAATAAAAAACAGCTTGTGGGGTTCCCACATGCTGTTAAATTATATAGTTATTCTAGGGAGAGTTTCCCCCTAGATGTTATGACAAGCGATTAGTTAACTGCGTCAGAAAGACCAGCACCTGGCTTGAACTTCACAACTTTCTTAGCAGGAATTTGAATTTCTGCGCCGGTACGTGGGTTACGGCCGGTGCGTGCGCTACGGCTTTCAACGGACCATGAACCAAAGCCAACCAACGCGATACGATCACCACTGGTTAAGCCTTCGGTGACAGAAGCAATCATGGCATCCAATGCTTTGCCAGCATCTGCTTTGGTCAATCCAGACTTCTCTGCTATTGAGCTAATCAGTTCTGATTTGTTCATTGTTAAGACTCCTTAAGGTAAAAGTTATCGTTATTATAGCACATTTTGTATAATGTACAGGGCTTAAGCCTAGTCATTTCAACGTATAGCCGATGTTTGTGCCTAAAAATTAGCTTACTCATGATTTGAAATAGCGCAAATGGAAACACGACTATTCGTTAAATTTGTTAAAGGTTTGAATGTTTTTGGGATATTTTCCGCAAATTTGGGATAAAATGGCGTAAATTGTGCCCTGTGCCCCTGCGTTACAATGGGTTATGGTTTGCAAATTAATGAATTGAAATCAAGGATCATAATGGAAGTTATAGAACAATATCAACGATGGAAGCGCAAAGGCATCTTGATGGTATGGGGAGGCGTACTAATTATCGTCATTGCAATCGGTATTATCGCCATCACAGAACATGCCCCAGAGCCAGATTTTAGCAAGCTCGGTATCCATCTATTATTAGATGATGGACGTGGAAGTTGGGATATAGGGTTATGGGATGAACATATCGCTTATGCAGGGGATATGCTCCCAGAGGCTGGTTTTGTGGTGCAATTGGTGCGCTCGGATGACCTTGATCTTGAGAAGTGGCAAGGCTTTATGGATGCCGCGCGTGACAATCAACTAACACCAATCATACGACTGGCAACGATCTTCGATGATGACGCAGGGCTATGGAAACCCCCACAAGCTGATGATGACGGACGTTATACCACCCTTGCCCAACGCTATGCTGATTTTGTTGCAGGCTTACAATGGCATAGCGATTCTCATTATGTCATCTTATTGAACGAGCCCAATAGCGGGCATGAATGGGGAGGAAAACCAGACCCCATAGCATATGCACAATTTGTAATGGACGTTGCCCCGACGATTAAAGTCGCTGATGAAAATGCTGTTATTCTGAACGGTGCATTTGATCTACATGCCCCCAATACAGGCGATAAACCATTTCCCAACACCGATATTTACTTTGTAGATGCTGAGACATTTTTGGATAAATTGCACAATGCACAACCCGACGTATTCCGCCAATTTGACGTTTGGAATAGTCATGCTTACCCACTTAATTTTACTGCGCCCCCATGGGAACGTGAACAAGGATTTGTAGATATGGTCACAGGTGAAACAAATCTGACGCAAGCACCGCGCGCCATATTTAACCGCAGTGTGAACGGCTATGAATGGGAAATCTGGAAATTATCAAAATATGGCATACATGATTTACCCATCATGATTACGGAAACAGGGTGGCGACACGCCGAATCCGTTGATGATAAATCTCTTGACGCTGGCACATATCCAACGACTGAACAAATGACAACCTATCTTGATTTGCTCTTGCTCGGCAATACTAATCAGCGCATCCCCAATATACCAACAGGGGGTTGGACGGGATTACTACTCGATGAGCGTGTGATTGGGGTGATTCCATTTGCTTTAAATGGTAGACCCGATGAATGGGGACATACCAATTGGCTGGAAATGAGTCCAGACGGTGAGATTTTGGGTGAGTATCCGATGGTCGAATTGTTTCGTAGTTATAGTGCCGATTGAGGTTTGGAATTGGCGGACAAGGCAAGTCAGTTGTCCCGACGAATCTCGTAAACTTTGGGTACTGTATCAAAGTATCAAAGTCGGTTGAAATTCCTTAATGACCGCCATATGCTAGAAGTCATATGGCTAATATTTGGGGTAACCCTGCTGAAGCAGGCTAAAATAGCCTCGTTTTACGGGGCTTCCAGAAT
>Ga0070728_10004095_pt1 | contig 15420 bp, 17 predicted proteins | sample tdDd471_FD_66723 | JGI IMG/M metagenome (GOLD analysis project Ga0070728, IMG submission 66723) | Marine sediment microbial communities from the Atlantic coast under amendment with organic carbon and nitrate - tdDd47.1 | ecosystem: Environmental > Aquatic > Marine > Coastal > Sediment | place...
CGCCGTCAGGCCGCTCATATCGAAGATCCCGGGTCTGCGGCTGGGCCACCGGCGACAGCACCAGGCCGCCGGCGGCTTCGGTGAGGTCCACTTCCCGGATCGGATACTTGGTCGGGTCGGTGACGATCTTCAGCATGGATTACCCCGCTCCCAGGACGAACCGGTCATACTGCACGCCCACCTGATTGACAGTGCGCCCAGCCCGGGCCCGCTCGACGGTCGTCCTGGGCAGGAAGCTCTGCTCATTGATGATGATCTGCTGGCCGATGGTCTGGCCCCCAGGAGTCTGCCCAGGCGGCTGCACGGTGGCGCCCAGGGTCAAGCTGCTGTCCCCGCCGCCCAGTGCGCCGGGCGCCCCCAGGGCGCTGGCCACGACGTTCAGCGCCAGCCGCTTGAAGATCTCGCGGGTGATGGCCGCACCGATCTGGGCCAGGGCGGACAGGAACGCGGTCTTGATCGCCTCGGCGGCATTGCGGCCCTTCGTGATCGCGGCATTGAACCCGGCCGTGACCACGCGGTTGAACGTGCTGTTCACCGTGTCGCCCACCTGGTTCCAGATCCGATAGAATCCGGACAGCTGCGACGGCTCCGGCAGGGGGAAGTCCACGGTGTCGGGCAGCGCCTCGTAAATCTCGGTCGCGGCCAGGCCGGCAGCCTCCAGGCCGTCCGGCTTCACCCGCTCGAGCGCGGCGGCCAGGGCGGCAGCGAAGCCCAGGGCATCTTCCGACGAGCGGCCGGCGGCGTCGATCTCCTCGCGCCAGTTGCCGATGTTGTCGGTCATCTCCTCAATCGCCACACCGGCCACGCGGATGTCCACGGCCAGGCCCCGCATCGACTTGGCGGCAGCGGCAGCAGCAGACCCGATCCCGAACGGCAGCCCCTCGATCTTCTCCAGCAGGCCGGCGATCCCGTCGATGATGCCAGCGGCCAGGTCCAGGAAGAACTTCCGCACTTCGCCCAGGGCGTTGATGAGGAACCCGGCGGCCCTGGGGATCCACTTGCCCAGGAAGTCCGCGATGGCCTCCAGCACCGGACCCAGGATCGTGGAGAAGATGCTGGAGAGACCCTTCCAGGCGAGAGACAGGTCCACCAGGAACACCTGCACCAGCGCCGTCGCGACGTTGATGATGGTCCCGATGATTGTCTTCAGCACGTCGAACACCGGCAGCAGGACGCGACCGATGTTCTTGGCCACGGCCCCGAAGTTCTCCACGATCACGCGGCGCCAGGTTTCCGATCCCGTGCGCCAGGCGTTCACCAGGAGCGCAGCCCCGGCGATCACGGCGGCCAGGGGACCGGAGAAAGCCAGCAGGCTGGCCTTCGCTGCCGCCGCGCCGCCGGCGAGGGTGAGGAACGTCTGCGCCAGGGACACCAGCGCGGCAGCCCCCTGGGCCAGCAGGCCGAAGGCGAAGATCGCGGGGCCGATTGCAGCGGCTATGCCGGCCACGATTGTGACCATGCGCAGCAGCTTCGGATTCGTCTCGGCCAGGCGCTGGGCCAGGCCGGTCGCTTTCTCGGCCAGGCGGGTCACCGCCTGAAGCAGCCCGCTCTGGGCAATCGCGATCAGCAGACCCTCGGCCGCAGACTTGAGCTTGATAAGCTGGCCGTTCAGGCCCTCCAGCTGCTTCTCTGCGACCCGCTTGGCCTCGCCGCCCACGTCGCCCAGGCCCTTCGTGAAGTCGCGCAGGGCCTGTCCGCCGGCCAGCTGGAGCGCGACGATAGCCTTGCCCGCGCGGTCGCCGAAGATCCCGATGGCCTCGCCGGCGTCTACGCCCTTCGCGTTCAACTCGTCGATGATGTCGGCCAGCGGCTTGACGTTGCCTTCAGCGTCCCGGGCGCTGATGCCCAGCTTGGTCAGGCCCTTGTTCGCCGTGCTCGAGGGATCGGCCAGGCGAGACAGTGCGCGGGCCAGGGCGGTGCCGCCCAGGCTGCCCTTCAGACCACGATCCGCCAGGAGGCTGATCGCGGCGGTGGTCTCCTCGATGGGGCGCCCCAGGCTGGCGGCAGTACCGGCCGCGAACTTCATGGCCTCGCCGATGTCCAGGACCGTCTGGTTCGCCCTGGTGCTCGCGGCGGCCAGCAGGTCCGCGATGTGCGGAGCCTGCGCGGCGTCCTTGTTGTAACCGCGCAGCACGTCGGCCGTGATGCTGGTCGCCTCTGCCAGCTCCAGCTGCCCCGCTGCGGCCAGGTCGAGGGTAGCGGGCAGGGCGGCCACGATCTCGTCCTGGGCGAAGCCGGCCTGGGCCAGCAGCCCCTGAGCGCCGGCGGCCTGGGTCGCGCTGAACGCGGTGGTCCGACCCAGGTCCAGGGCCTGCTGCTTCAGCTTCTCCAGCTGCGAGCCGGTGGCCTTCGTCAGCGCCTCGACCCGTTTCATCCCGGCTTCAAAGTTGCCGGCGGCCCGCAGGCTGGCCACGCCGATCCCCACGATGGGGAGCGTCAGGCTGGTGCTCATGTTCCGGCCGATGCTCTTGGAGCGACTGGAGAGTTTGTTCATCCCCGTTTCCACGCGCCGCAGATGCTTCCGCATTGCCGCCGTGGTCTTGTCGCTTTTCTGGCGCATCGAGTCGTAGGATTTGTTCACACCCTTGACGGAGTTCTTCACGGACGTGAATGCCCGCTTGGTGCGATCCACCGCCTCAAATGTAAACTTCGCCCTGGCTCCCATGACCTACCAGCCTCCGCCCAGCTCTTTCATCAGCGCGAGTTCCTGCCCGAACTCTGGATCACGCTGTCGGTAGTAGCGCAGCCATCGCAGTGTTTTCTCCAGCGACCAGCTGCCGATTTCGTCCTCATCAACCCCCCGCCTGTCCGCCAACTCCATGACGACTTCCAGCAGGGGGTTCTTTAGTTTTTTGCCGCCTCCTCGTCGGCCGTGCCCACGGCCTCCATCGCGAGTTCGCCCAGCCAAGTGCCAAGCTCCATCAGGATCGCCGGGCGCGTGCTGCGGCGGAGCCACACCTTGTCAGCACCGGACAGCATCGGCTCGCCATTCTCGTCGGCCGACAACAGCACCACCACGTCCACCATGTTCTCGATCACCTGGTCAGTGGAAAGCTCTTCCTTGCCTTCCTCGGGCGTCAGCAGGCGCACCGCATCGCGCAGCTGATCCATGCTCACTTCGGCCAGGTAGACGGTCCAGGTCACGCCGGTGCGCAGTTCGATGTCCAGGTGCGGCATTGCCTCGGCGCTGGACTGAAAATCCTCGGCCAGCAGCTGCTTCAGCTGATCGTTCCGCTGGCGGGAGTGGCGTTCCTTCAGGCTCTTGCTCATGGTCGTTTCTCCTGCTGGTGGGGTCGCCGCCGGCGGAGTGCCGGCGAGCGTGGTGGGGTGATGTAGAAAGCGCGGTCCGGGCAAGCCCCACCTCCCCCGAACCGCGCCAGGCCCGCTCTCGCGGACGCCGCTTACGCCTGAGTGTCCTTCAGCAGCCGGTTCCGGAAGTTGAAGGTGCGGGTCACCGCGCTGCTGGCGTCGCCGCTGTACTCGATGCTCGTGATGCGGACCTTGCCGCTGGCGTCGTTGCCGACGCTGGTCAGCTCGGGCAAGCCCGTGCCCACGCCACGCGGATACAGGTGCAGCTCGACATCGTCGCCGATGTCCAGGGCCTCCTGCTCGCCATCCGCGTCATCGAAGTAAACCGCGAAGTTGCCGCCGGCGCTGACGAGCCCGGTCAGGAATCGTTTCTCGGTGTCGCCCAGGGCGGAGAGCTCCAGCTCCTCGCCTTCTTCGTTGTACTGCCAGCCCGTGACTTCCCCTACCTGAGCAGAGGTCGAAGGCGTTTCGGCGTCCGTATAAACAGCGCCCTCACGCCCGTGGTGTGCAGCCATTACAGCTACCTCCTTACGCTTGGATCGTTCGGGTCCACGCGGTAGATGACCGCCCAGACCATCGTGAGGAGCGCCAGCGGTTTGCCGCCGCCCGCCTCCATGTCGAGAGACGATTCAGTGCTCGCCATCTCGATGTGATGCACCAGGGCGCGAAGGCCGCCGCTAGTGCTGAGTGTCTGCTCGGCCGTGAGCGCCAGGGCATCCAGCTGGTCGTCCGGGATCGGGGTGGCGTCCTGCGGCGCCTTGACCCTGATCTCTAGCATCAGTTCTACCTGACGGAAGTGGGCCCCGGAAGTGGGGATTCCCCCGGAGTAATTGCCCATCACGGCCTGGTCTTCGACCACAACCTCGCGGCGCGTGAATACGCGGCCGGCGGGCAGTTCGGCGTTCTTGTACGGCCACACTCGCCCGGCCCGCACTTCCTCGAGGTCGGCGGGGACCATAGCCGTCTGCAGTTCGGACGTGGCCACGTCGCGGATCTGCTTTCTCAGGTGATCGGCCAATGTCTCCTCCGTGATCTTGATCCGGAAGTCGTGCAGCCTGAATACATCGCCGGCCATCTATGAACCGCCCGGGGTGGGCTTGTCCGGATCGGCCGGGGAGTTGGCGAACTGCACCTGAAACTCCCAGTCGGTGTTCGGGAATGCGTCCATCAAATCGGTGATGTCCACCAGGCGCGTGCTCAAGCCGTCGAACAGGTTGCGGGGCTGCACGGACATGACGACATCCCACTCGTCCGTGCCCTGCGGCCTGGCGAAGATGTACAGCCGATCCAGCCCGTCCGGGACGCTGGTATGCCAGTCGCCCACGATCTCGATGATGACGCTGCCGCGAAAGTTCGCGGGGATCGCGCTCGCCGGCAGGGCGGTCATCCGGATCGCGGTGGCCTCGCCGCCGTCCGGTGTAAAGAGACGGCAGAAGGTGGCCTCATCCGTGTCATAGCCCAGGGTCGGATCGTTCACCTGGCCGCCGGGCGACGGGAACGACTGGTGCGCGGTGGGGCGAAGGGTCTCCTGCATCATTCCTCGATGCCCTCCCGCACGAAGCTGGCGGAGCGGTAGCTGCCCCGCTGCTCGAGCGCGGTGGCCAGCTTGCGCAGGAAGAACTGGGGCCACTCCCGTTGTTTCTTCCTGAAGATCGGCGGCGTCATCACGGACGCGGTCTTGTTCAGCGGCACGGCCATCGTGGCCACCGGCGTCCGGTTCTTGCCCTTGCGCCGCACGATGATGTTATCGACCCCGGCCTTGCTGATCGGGAACGCGCCTATCGCGGTCTGACCGATCTTCCTGGCGGTGACACCGCCGGCCGGTGCTGTGCGTTGGCCCTTCCTGGCGCCAGGCGGACGCCCAGGCTTCCGGCCCTGCTGCACGGGGTTCAGATTCTTCCAGCCGATGTTCCGCTTGTAGACGTAGACCGTGGCCCGGTAGGTCGTCCGGTTTGCCCTGGTGAGTTTGATGCGCCGGCGGATCACAGCCGTGGGCACGCCCAGGGTTGTGGACAGGGCTTCCATCGCTTCGTTGCGGCCTTCGCGGGCCTTTGTGTTGAGCGTGCTGGTAGCTACGCTCGGCACGCGGTTGCGCTCGGTGTCTTCCAGGTACTGCTGGATGTCGCTGAAGTCAGCCTTGAGTGAAACCTGCGGCATCTCACTGGGCCTCCAGGCGCACGGTATACCAGCCGGTCCCGTCATCGATCACCTGGAACACCGTGAACGTGGACCCGCTGCCCTTCGGCCACTCCACCGTGACGCCCTTGTCCACGGTGCCGGGGAAGTCAGCGGCGGGCGCAGTAACCTGGTAGCGGAAGCCTTCCACTTCATCCGTGTCGATCCACGCCTTGTCACCGATGACGGTGACGTCCTGGCCATCTACGACGGCCACGCTTGACGCGATCCCCAGGATTGCTTCGGCCCGCTCGGTCACTGCGCCCCTCCGCGATCAGGCTTCGGTGGTTTCGGTCTCGGTCTCGTCCTCGACCTCTTCGCCGCCGCCGTTGGTCGTGATGTAGGTCTCCAGCTGATTCATCAGCCGATCCCGCTTCTGGCCCTTCTGCTCCAGGAGCAGGGCGAACTTGAAGGCGTCCACCGGCATCTTGCGGGCCTTCATGTGTCGAAGGATCACGCCCCAGCGGGCCTGGAGAACTTCGGCGACCTCGTCCTTGATGTCCTTCTTCAGCCCCTTCGGGGCCGTGACCTTCGGCCGCTTCTCCTCGTCCAGCGTCGGCACGATGCGGCCGATGTCCACCAGGCGCTGCGCCTGCGCATCGCCGTCCTGGAACTCGAGGAGGTCGCCGGGAACGACGGTCTTGGCGCGGCCCAGGCCAAACTGCTGGACTGCGCGGTACTTGATAAGCTCGTGGCGTCCGTGTCTGCGGTTCATGGTTCCTCTCTTGGGGTCTTGGCCCGGGCCCACCAGGGCCCGGGCCGTCAGGGATGACAGCACCGGATCAGATCAGGTGATGTCCTGGATCGCGCTGACCGCGGACTCCTGCCGGAGCGCCACGTCCATCGTCTGCATCGCGGTGATGATGACGTTGCCGCTCTTGCTCACGCGCTCCACGAAGATGTCCAGCGTGCCCCAGAAGGCGAGCAGGATCTGCGCGAAGTCGAGGAAGGCGACGGTGTCGGTCGGCACCTGGTTGTCGAGGATGATGCGGTTGCCCAGCATCTGGGTCGTGGAGTCGGCCAGGTACTGCGGGAACCCGGTCTCCTTCGGCGTGGTCAGCAGGGTGCCGATGTTCACGGCCGGCGCGTGGAACGCCATGCGCGAACCCAGGGCGTTCGCCCCGGCCACGTCGGTCCACAGCTCCACGATGTCCGCCCAGTCCGGGGCGCCACCGCTGGTCACATCGCCGATGCCGGCGGTGTTGAGGTAGCCGGTCGGAGCGCCGGATGCGCCCGTGCCCTGGATCGCGCCGAAGGCGGCCTTGATGCCGATGCCCAGGGCGAGATCCTGCCGAAGGAAGTTCTCCAGGGCGATGCTGCTCTGGAGGAACAGCCGGCGGCTGGACTGGATCCAGGCGCCCACGTCGTTCGGGCGCAGCTGCACCGTGTCGAACGCGCCATCACTCTCGGTGGTGTCGGCGCCTTCGGTGGCAACCCAGTCCGGGTCACTGGCCGCGCTGCGGCGCGGGATGTCGATGTCGCCCTGGAGATTGTCCAGGACCGTGGCCTCGTTCAGCAGCGGAGTCGCCGCCCGCAGGGCGTCGATGAAGCTGCCGGACAGAAGCTCGGTCGGCACGACAGCGCTGGCGTCGGTGCCCGCACCCGCACCCGTGTCCAGGGCCCGGCCCATCATGGCGTCGGCCTGCCGCTGGGCGGCCAGCTGCTGCGCCACGATGCCGAAGTGCTTCATCTTCGGGAACAGCCGGGGGTCCACCGCGTTCCGGTTTTCCATGACCTGGATCTCGCGGGGCACGAAGGCACCCTTCGGATCCACGCCCATCTTGTCGGCCAGGAAGTCGCTCGCCTCCAGCTCCAGGGCCGCCCGCTCGCGGGCCTTCTTGTCGCTGGGGTCGCTCAGGTAGTTGAGCAGCTTGAAGAAGCTGTACTCCTCAACCTCGCTGCGGCTCAGGCCGACCTCGCCGCCGCCCTGGCTCAGCGCCTGGCCGGGGGTCTGCGCGGAGAGCATGGCATCCAGGTAGCCCTCGGGCGACTTGTCGCTGTCGATGGCGTCCTTGATGTCCGTGATACTCTGGTTGAAACGCTCGCCGATCTTCATGATCCGGGCGGCGCGATCCTTCTGCACCTGGCCCGCTTCGGCCACGGCCGCGTCGCGGTCCTGGACGGAAACGGTGTGCACGGTCGGCTCCTGGGGATCCCCGGACGCCGGCGTGTTGCGGTCCTTCATCTCGCTCCTGTCTTGGTGAATCTCGACTTCCTCGACTTCACCGGGTTCGGCAGTGGTGTCTTCCACCGCCATGTCGTATTCGGCCGCGTCGCTGCGCGAGATGCCCACGGTCACATCGGCAGGGTCGTCCACGAACGCGATGTGGTAGGGCTCCCAATCGACAGCCCGAACCTTCGTCACGCGCCCGCCGGCGTCCCGCTCTTCGATCATGACCTTGTGCACCTTGTAGCGTGCGCTCACGTTCTGGCGGATGCCTTCCGAAATCAGCGCCAGCTCCTCCTGGCCGGCAGCCGTGCGGGTGCTGATCTGCACGTCGGCGTGCGACTTGCGATCCTGCAACCACGCCCGGTCCACCTTGCCCACCAGCTTGCCCGCATGGGTCTCGCCGGCAGAGATGACGCTTCCTCCGGTGTTCAGCCTGTCCAGGCGCACCGAACCATCGCTATGGTCCAGCACCTCCTCCACGAAGCCGAACTCGGGGTAATACTGGTTCGCTGGCGCTTCGCTCGCGAAGGACAGCGGCAGCTTCCCCGTCTCCTCCAGCTCGGCGCGTTCAAACGTCGCGGCCCGCTGGAATACCCCCGCACGCAAAGTGCGGGGCACGCCGTCGTCCCCTGACCCCCGGTTCCCGCCGGGAGCGGTTCTGACGTTCTCGCCCGCAGGTGCGCCGGTTCCAGCCGGCTCCTGGTGGGCAGAGGTCTTGCTAGTCTTCTTGGTCATCGTTGTCCTCCAGGCTGGTGCCAGGCGGTGCGGCGGGCGGGGCCTGGGGCACGATGCCCCGGTTGTCCTGCTCGCGCTGGTCGCGCTGGATCTCGTCCCAGGTACTGCCCGGGTCTGCGCCCAGGTCGCGGATGATCTGCGAATCGGAGCGCCAGCGATTCTCTCGCATCAGCTCCATAGCCTGGGCGTCCTTGAGCGGATCGACCCAGGTCCAACGGCGAGCGAACCAGCCCGCCCGCTCGTACTTGTCGATGCGGTCGAACGGCAGCGGCTGGCCGGTGCGGGGGTGCCTGATCTGGCGATTGGCCAGGGCCTGCCGAAGCCAGTTCTTGAAGATCGGTCGGTGCAGCCCGTTGATGACCCATGCCTGGACGCCCTTGTAGAACTCGCGCTCCTCGAGGATCGCCTGGCGGCTGCCCGCGAAGTTCGTGTCCCCGCTGTCCTGGGCCAGCTGGATGTATGCCGGGCCCAGGCCCGCGCTGATGCGGCGCAGGCACAAGGTCACGAAGGGGTTGAACTCGCTGGCGGGGTACTGCGGGGTGTGGCTCTTGATGTCCACGCCCGGGGGAAGCTCGTTCCACTCGCCCGGGGAAAGCTCCACGACGATGTTCCCGCTGCCGTCCTGCTTCGTGCCGGTGAACCCGTCCATCCCTGGGGTGCGCGTGAAGAAGCCCAGTTGATTCGCGCCCACCCGGGCGTGCGTCACGGCGGCTTCGAAGTAAGCATCCAGCTCGGCGGCAGCGTTCAGGCTCGTGGCGCCCCAGGGCACGCCCCGGACCTGGCCGACGAACTCGGTCATAAACAGGTGCACGAGGTCGGTGGCCGGGACGCGGATGTGCCCGCGCTCGACCTGGTAGCCCATCTTCGGGCCCCGGGGGAAGTCCTTGAACCAGTACGCCATCGGCCGGCGCCACTCGTTGACCTCGACCCCCTGGATGATGCTATGCGTCGGCTCCAGCTGGAACTTCCCGACCTTCTGCCCAGGGTATCGCTCCAGCTTCACGTCCATCAGGTCCGGGTCGTGCGCGTGCAGGGCGAAGCCGAAGCTATTGGCCTGGCGCCCCATCACCATCTGGACCGGGATCTCGCCGTCGCCCACCACGGTGCGCATCGCGAGCTTCTCGTACTCGGTCCAGTGCAGGCGCCCGCCCATGTCGCACTCGTCGCTCCAGCGTTTCCAGGCGTCCTCGATGGCGGCGCAGGCCACCTGATCCTGCTCGGGGATCGCCAGCTGGTCCTGCTGGCCACGCGGGGCCGGCGGGGTGTCCTCGAGCACGGCCGACTGGAAGCCGATTCCGTGCGGCCCGATGACGTTGCTGACCATGAGCTGGTCGAATCTGCGGAAGTACGGATTGTTCCGCACCTGCTCCCGCATCCTGGCCCGCAGGGTGGTGAGCCGGTCGCGGGTTGCTTCCTCGCCGGAGATCGGAACGCGGGTCCAGCTGCTCATCAGGCGGCTGACTTCGGCGGCGACGTAGTTCCGCACCTTCACGCCCATCGCCGGTTCACGGGCCGGCGGGGTGTCCACCGGGACGTTTGCCGCGCTCGGCCCGTCCCCGGCCGGGGTTCCTTCCCCGAACGACAGTCGCACGTTTGTTCCAGGAATCCGCACTCGCGCCCCCTACATCTGGACGTAGATCCGCTTCGCGCTCTTGCCCTGCGCGAGCTCGTCAGCCTGAAGCAGCTGGCGCAGTTCTTCCTTGAAGCCGTCGCGGGCCTGGATCAGCTCCTGCATCGTGAGCATGGACACGGTGCGGGATACGCCACCAGGCGGTGCCACGGACACCGACAGTTCGGCGTCCACGGCGCGGCCCTCGATGTGTGCTTCCAGGGCGGCGATGACTCGCTCCAGCCACTGCTGGCGGTCTTCCGCACTGGTCAGCGGGTCGGCCACGGTGAGGCGGCCGGTGCCCAGGGTAGTGATCTCGGGGGTGGCGGCATCGTCGTCAGCGAAGCGGCGCCACAGATAGACGCCTTCGACCCAGCCGGCCCACTCGTCGGAGGCGATCAGCAGTGTATGTGTACTGCCGTCGCCGGTGCAGGAGACGGTAACCTGATGACCACCGGCCAGGGCCGCGAAGGTGTACTTCACGAGGTAGCCGGGCGCCGGATAGTCGCTCTCGCTGACTTCCCAGGTGACTGTGTCGCCCAGGTGGATCTTGTCCGGCTCGCCGGTCGGTACGGTGCTGGTCATGCGGTGGCATCCTCCTGGCGGCAGTCTCGCCTCGGGGGGGCACACCGTCGCGGGGATTCTTCCCCTATGACTTCTTCCGCTTCCAGTCGTTGATCCAGTTCGTCGGCCGGCGGCGGACAGCCGATTGGAAGCCAGGGCTCAGGCGGGGGCCCTTCTCCGGTTCCTGCGGGGTAGGCTCGTCGTGATAGGTCTCGGCCAGCGCATCCCAGACCGGGCTCAAGATGTACAGCGCGGCCAGGGCGTACTGGAAACAGTCAAGGCCCTCGACGCGCGCCCGGGTCGGCTTCCACACCCGGCGCAGTCTGCCCTGGTGGATGTGCGGTTCGCAGACCTCGCCGCAGACCTGCTGCGCCCACTCCTCATCAAATCCGGGCCGGACCGGGACGTGGATGTACCCGGGGCCCTTCTCGGTCAGGTTGAGCCGGGCATAGATCAGGCCCTTGCAAGTATCCGATCCGACGATGAACAGCGGGACCACAACCGCCTCAACGCCCGGAGCGCCCGCCCGCTTCCTGGTAACCGGCGCGGCCACCAGGGGGCGCCCCTCGCCGCCGCGCCCCTGGATGGCCCAGACCCGGCGGTGTGATCGGGCAGAGACCCAGCGGTACACGGTATCGGTCTTGTAGTTCGCATCGACGCAGCAGCCCGTGATCTCCATCGGCTGGCCGCTCTCGTGCTGATAGCTGGAGCCCAGCCAATCGTCCAGCTGCTCCCAGGGGGCGCTGGTGTCCGGATCGCCGAAGAACACCCGGGTCTCAATCGCCCAGGATTCTTCACCCCGGCCGAAGGCCCAGGCGGTCGCCTCCAGGCGGTCGTCCTGCACATCCACTCCGGCCAGGATGACCAGGGCCTTCATCGGCACGTCCGTGGGGAACTGCTCGCGGCGGGCGAACAGCTTCTCCCAGTCCGCGCCGGTGCCCTCTTCCTTCCACACTTCGCCCAGCACGAGGTTCGTCCACGTCTTCAGCTTGCGCCGGCGGTCGGCGTGCTCGTTGGCCTCCAGGAACTGCCGCACCTGGGCCTCCCAGGTGCGCATCCCCAGCGGCGCGTAAAGCTGGGGCAGGTGGTATCCGCGCACGTCGGGCGGGCACCCTTCCTTCGTCTGGCGCCACTCTGCATTTCCGATGCGCAGCAGCTCGGGCTTGTCGCGCTCGGTGTGGCCGTGCTCACACTTCAGGCATACCAGGCGCACGGTCTCGGGCTTGCCCTTCTCCCACTTCAGGCGCTTCCAGCTGATGATGTCATAGTCGCCGCAGCGCAGGCACGGCACGAAGTAGCGGCGCTGATCGGTGTTCTTGAACAGGCCCTGGATTCGGCTGGCGCCGTCGATGGTCGGGGTGCACGGAACGAACATCTTGGACTGCGCAGCGTAGGCGCTGGCGCGGCCCTCGATCAGATCCATCGGATCGCCCTCGCCGTCCACGTCCTCGGGGTAGCGGTCGGGCTCGTCCGGGAACAGGTAGCGGGCGCTGAACTGCGACAGGCCCGCGCTGCTGTTCGCGCCGGCCATGCCCAGGATGCCGTCCGATCCGAACTCGGTCAGGGCCTGAGTGTTGCCACCGTCGCGAGACTTCTTCGGCGCGATCCACCTGGCGACGCACGGCAGTTTCATCATCGGTTCCAGGCGCTGCCGCCTGGTGCGCCTGGCCATCTGGTCGGTCGGCAGCACCATCAGGATCGGGCCGTGCGCGGCGGGCTCGGCCATGAGGTAGCCGACCCAGTTGTTCCCGATCTCGCTGCCGCCGATCTGGCCGCCCTTCATGAAGATCACCACGCGGATCGGGCTGTCCATCGACAGGCAATCCATCGGCTCCACAAGGAAGGGGGTGCGGTCGTTGTTCCAGGCACCAGGGAATGGCGATTCCTTCCGGGTCAGAACGCGGTTCGCTTCCGCCCACTCAGACACCTGCGGCCTATCCGGCGGCATGAACCCTTCGCCGAAATAGACCAGCAGATCCTCTGCCCGGATCGCGCTCAAATCTCGTCGGGCTCCGGCAGGGCACCGGCCGGCGGGCACTCGGGAAGCAGGATCTCGAGCGGGCCCACCAGGTCACCCTTCAGCCCCAGGGAATCGACCATGCCGCCCCACACCCGATAGTTGCCGGGCTCCAGTCCCCAGTTGCTGTGCAGCTTGGTGGTCACGAAGTCGTCCAGGACGAAGTTCCCGTCGAAGTCTTCGATCAGGAAGTAGTATTCCGTCAGCGGCAGCCCCGGGTCCGGGCGGTCGGGGATAACCGTCTCGGGGTCCGGGTCGCAATCATCGAAGATGAGGAACAGTTCACCGCTCTGGCCCCAGAGGCTGTCCTGCACTGAGATGCGCAGTTCGAACGGCGGGGTGAGCCAGGCCCGCACGGCCGTGGACGTGGCGCCCACTTCTATGCCCTGCTCCTGATACCATTGCCCCGCGTTCAACTCGCCAGGGGTCTGGGTCGCGCCGAAGGCCCAGGGCACACCGTTGGTCCAGATCACACCGGGCACGTCGCCCTGCTCGGGCGGCAGCTGGCGGACCCACATCCCAGCGTCGCCGTCGCCCTGGTCGAACACGAAGAACATCTGGCCGTTGATCGTCTGCTGGTAGCCGCCCACGTTGTTCGCGGTGTCCTGGCCGAACCTGGAGAACAGACCCAGCAGGCCGATGTCCACGTAGATCAGTCCGGCGCCGGCGGTGATCGCCAGGGCAGCCGCTATCACGGTCATCCGTCTCACGATTTCTTCCCCTTGTCTTGCCCGCGCACCAGGCCCGCCGGGTCGGCGGCCAGGCTGCGCAGAGCTGATTCCACGTCCTCGCGGAGCATGGTACGGCACTTGGCCACGTCATCAACCGGGGCGACCATCGGCCCCAGGCGGTCGGGCAGGGTGAGCAGCAGGTCGCGGACGTTGCCGGCCACCGCCCTGAAGGCGGCCTCGACGGCGGCCAGCGGGACCATCTGCCCCGACTTCTCCAGGTACTCCATCTGCTTCAGCCGGGCGTTGAACGCCTCGGTCATGGCCCTGGATTGGTAGTAGTCGGGCACCCCTGCGCCGTCCTCGCCCCCTCCGTCTCCGGCCTGGCCCTGGGGCCCGGAATCCTCCGGCGGCCCGGAGGCGGGCGCCTGGGCGGCTCTCTCCCGGCGTTTGGCGTGCCTCTTGGTCTGGTGGGCCCGCCCCTTCTCTGCGGCGTGCTCGCTTCGGCGGTTCGGTGCGGTGCGGTCGGACCACGACTTGTCAGCGGCGGCAGGGTCGATCCCGTTGCGGCTGCTGCCCTCGACGTACTGGATGCGCCCGTCCCGGAGCGCCTTCTGCACGGCGGAAGGGCTCCCGCCCAGGAGCCCTTCCTTCTTCCGGTGTGCAGCATAGGCCCGGATCGAGAGGCCCTTCCGGGGCTTCGGTCCGGGCACGCTCAGCCTACCGTGGTCAGCGCGAGACGTTCGCGCAGTTGCGGGTGGCCGCCCAGCAGTGAGGTCTCGGCATCATCCCAGGTGCGCGGCGAATCAGCGAAGCTGCCGAACGCCTGCGCCTGGATGAATAGCTCGAGGAGGTCCGGCGGGCTGGCTCCGATCTCGATGCGCGTCACCTGGTATGCCAGGCTCCGGTTCTGCATCGCCCTCTGCGCCCGCATGAACAGTTCCTGGAGCAGCCGCTTCCCGTCCTGGCCGGTGGCCACCAGCTGGATCTGCACGTCCAACTCGGTCGGGCCCGTGACGACCATCTCGGGCAGCGCGGCGCCGAAGCTGTAGAGGGGCATCGTGTCGCGGCTGATTGTGGCCTTCCAGTTCCGGACCCAGCAGTCACCATCAGCGCCCTGGACGCGGTGCGCCTCCAGCAGCCCCGTGGGCCTTCCGATCACCGGGCTACCCACGATCCATCACCGCCCGGGCGTCCTCGTGCTGCCGCACCAGGATGCCCCGCAACTCTTCAGACACCGGCTCGCCCTGGACGACTTCCAGCGCGGCGAACAGGGCGGCGGCGATCAGCTCGCGGGTGTCGTCCTGGTGTTCGCAGCTGGGGCACGCAACGTCCGGAGCCAGGCCCTCGTGCCTGGGGTCCGCCTGGACCAGCCATCGCGTGATCGTGGCGGCCGTCTCTTCGGGGTCTTTGCCGGCGGCGGTCTGCAGTTCGAAGGCGACGGTGTACAGCTGGTGATCGTCGTCCTCCTGGATCTGGTGGACCCGGGGGAACAGCACCAGGCCCAGGTGCTTCCCGCCCTCGGCCGGGCGCGGATGCTCGCCCAGGTAGACCCGGGTCTTGAAGCCCAGGCCGTGCAGCCTGGTGCCGGCGACCTCCAGCTGCTCGTGGAGCTCGCGGAGCAGGCGGCGGCCCAGGACGACGTTCTGCGCTCCGGCCTGGTCGTCGGGGTCTAGCTGGGGGGCGGTGAACTGGGCACTGACGTGCAGCTGGTCGGTCATCGTGATCCTCCTGTGACGGGATGCGCCCGGGAATGGGGCCCCGGACGGCTACCCCGGACTGTACTACCCCCCCACGAGCACAGTCACTGGAAAAAGCCGGCGGCTTGCCTCACCCGTATAGGCCCACCCCCGCCGGAGTACCTTGAGCCTGCCAGGGGGCCCTGTTCCCTGTATTCGGGCCCTCAAAAGCTGTCGAGGGGTAGCGGGTACAGTTCCGTGCCTCGGCCGGTGCTCTGGTCGCTCGCCCCAGGAGTTCACGTCCTGGGCGGGCCTGTCAGCGCGGCCAGGGCAGTCAGCCTGCCCCCGGGGGGGCAACGGCTCGGCATCGCCGCGTCGTCCCTGTCAGGCCGCCCAGGGGGGCCGGGATGACAGCGATGCCCAGGAGTGTCCGGGCATCGTGGGGCTCGGCTGTCATCGGGGTCGGAGAGCGCCAGAGGCCCAGGGCGGGGGGC